>Ga0247838_1000105_pt1 | contig 124498 bp, 103 predicted proteins | sample LaCruzMarch2015__5_FD_189097 | JGI IMG/M metagenome (GOLD analysis project Ga0247838, IMG submission 189097) | Freshwater microbial communities from meromictic Lake La Cruz, Castile-La Mancha, Spain - LaCruzMarch2015_15m | ecosystem: Environmental > Aquatic > Freshwater > Lake | place: Spain...
GCCGCCGTCGACTTGCCTCAAGATCCTGATTTTATCTTCTGTGCTGTATTTCTTGCCTTTCATTATCTGGTTCCTTTCGGCCCCAGACTAACACATCTCCCGACTCAAAAAAACGCGGTCACGTCAAAATCCAGATGATTTCCTGAATGCGACCAGATGACAGTCCCCAAGCGTTCAGCCTATCATTCAACCCGAAAACGGATTTTGAACCACGAAGATTTGGAAGGCCGTATCTGTTTTGTGTCAATGTAACCGATCGACCCTTTGAAGAACCCTTGATTGTCGCCCCGCGATAGACAAAGCCCTTGATTGGGTGAACCTCTCTGAGTATGCTCGCGCACGTTATGCACCGCACAACGGCTGGTTGATAGAAGTCCGTCCGGGCTCCGCCAACCTCACTTCTCCCAATCCCCGCTTTTCTTTCAAAGGCCCCATCCAACTAGGTTCCGCCCCGGAACGTCTCTGCGGGCAACGCAGCGCCTCCGAGCATCTACGACATCTAACAAACAAGCCCTCCCGTCGATCTCACCGCATTTTTCAAAAGTTTCCCGAATAAACCGTTCCCGCATCCGTCAGACATCACGACCCTAACTTATAAAATACCAAACCAATGAAAACCACCACCGCAGCGCTTACCATCCTCGCCGTCGCCATCACCATCCTGCTTCCTAACAACGCATTTGCTAGTAACAACCCCATTCCCGGAATCGATGTGGTCGTTAAGAAGAAGCCCGCTGGCAATGCCATGAAAACCAGCACCGACAAGACCGGCAAGTTCGCCTTCAGCAAGTTGGAAGCGGGCACCTACCTCGTCACCATCACCCCAGCCAAAGCGGACCCGTCACCTGCGAAGGCAGCCATCAACACAACCCGATCGCAAATCAAAAGACCCAACGGGCTCGTCGTCAATGGAGTCGAGGTCATCGATTTGACCGTGTCGCTGGGGACCACCGCTCCTGAACCCGTCAAAGTTGTGCTTGAAAAGGACGGCGGAACGATCAGCGGCACGGTAACGAGTGCCGAAGCGCCCAAGGAGGTCGAAAAGAAAAGGGCAGTCACGGGTGAAGCCACGCCTGCTAAAGTGCCTGAAAATTATTGCACACGATGCGATGCACTTGGGCATTCAACGGCCAACTGCACCAAAGCAAGGCCCATCCCTGGCATCGATAGTAAATAACCGGCACTTCTCTCTGCCCACCATACCACCATCCCATGAAAACCTACCTCGCCGCGCTCAAAATCATCACCCTCGCCACTGCCTTCATGCTGACCTCGGGGGCGGCTTGGGGCACACAGGGCGTTCCGATTACTGACCGGGATATTGTGCTTCAGGGTGATCCGCAACCCATCGGTGTCTTCACTGGCAAGACCGATGAGAAGGGTGTGGCCACCTTTTCAGGGCTCAAGGCGGGCCGCTATTCGGTGATCCTGCCAAACACCGCATTCTTCCCCGTCGGTTCCAGCGTCGGCACCCAGCGTGGCGCTCAGGTCAGCATCGCCGCCAACGGCAAGGCCGTGTCGGCAAGACCGATTGCAGCAACGAAGTCTCCCGCCAAGGCCACTGTCACCGGGAAGGATGGCAAAAAGCTCGTCATCATCATCGAAAAAGACGATGGCACCATTGTCGTCAAACTGACCGTATCCCACAACATCCTAGCGGACGTTTCCACCACCCGCTGAGGCTCTCCCGCAAAAAACGAATCCGAAACATCGAAGCATTTTCCATTCTCACCCAAAAACACCCATCCCGTGAAACCATCCGCCACCGCCTTCAAATTCATCGCCTGCGCCGCGCTCTCCCTGTTCTTCTCGACCTCCCTCGGCTTGGCCCAACAAAAGCAAAACGCCCCCATTCCCGGAATCGATGTCGTCGTTAAAAAGCAGCCTGCAGGCGGTGCCATGAAAACCAGCACAGACAAGTCCGGCAAGTTCGCCTTCAGCAAGTTAGAAGCGGGCACCTACCTCGTCACCATCACCCCAGGCAAAGCGGACCCATCACCGGCGAAGGCAGCCATCAGCACAACCCGATCGCAAATCAAAAGACCCAACGGGCTCGTCGTCAATGGAGTCGAGGTCATCGATTTGACCGTGTCGCTGGGGACCACCGCTCCTGAACCCGTCAAAGTTGTGCTTGAAAAGGACGGCGGCACGATCAGCGGCACGGTGAAGGCAGCCACACCCGCCAAGGAATCCGCCAGCGCGGGCGAAGCGAAGAGATAACACAGCGCCCGCTCGGACGGGAAAATGTCCGCTCGAACCATAAAATGCACGACGACATCGATAAAAAGCAACGCGACATCGATAATTCACACCCCGACAACGATAAAAACCGCCCTCAAACGACAATCTGCACCTCGACAGCGATAAAAACCGCCCTCAAACGATAATCCGCACCTCGACAGCGAAAAATCACACCCCGACAGCCAAAAAACGCACGCTCAGAGCGTAAAATTCGGTCCGGTTGAGGTGGATCACAGGCCGTGAAGCATGCGTTTTGCGCCAAGGGCCGATTCTATTTCCGAGAGCGGCAGGCAGTTGATGACATCCGTTTTTGACAGCCAGCCTTTGCGGGCGGATTTGATTCCGAAGATCAAATCATGGAGGCCGTGGATCGAGTGAGCGTCCGGGTTGATGGCGCAGCGCACGCCTTTGGATTTCGCCAGCGGCCACCAGCGCCAATCCAGATCGAGCCGGTGCGGGCTGGCGTTGAGTTCGATGATGGTATGCGTCTCGGCTGCGGCGTCGATGATGGCCGGGAGATCCACTTGGTAGGCGTCGCGTTGGGCGAGCAGGCGTCCGGTGACATGGCCGAGCATGGTCACGTAAGGGTTTTCCATGGCGCGGATAATGCGGGCCGTCATTTGTGCCTCGGGCAGAGTGAATGACGAATGCACGGATGCGATGACAAAGTCGAGCGTGGCCAACACGTCGTCGGGGTAATCGAGCGAGCCGTCTTTCAAGATGTCGCACTCGACGCCGGCGAAGAGTTTGAATCCGTCGAACGTGGCATTGAGCGCGTCGATTTCTGCCCGTTGGTCAGCGAGGCGGTTCGCATCCAATCCGTTTGCCTGCACGGAGCTTTTGCTGTGATCGGTGATACCGAGATACGTGAGGCCGAGGTCTTGTGCGGCGGCGGCCATGTCCGCGAGCGAAGCCCGTCCGTCGCTGGCGGTCGTGTGGGCATGGAATGCACCGCGCAGATTCGGCCAGTCCACCAACGCGGGCAGGGTGCCATTTTCTGCTGCGTCGAATTCGCCAAGGTTTTCGCGCAGTTCCGGCGGGATGAATTCCAATCCGAGGGCGCGGTAAATGCTGGATTCTTCGTAGATCTCGGGGATTGGGTCGGCGTCCGGTTTGATTGTGGAAAACCGGTATTCGTTGAGTGACCATCCGCGTTCGAGCGCACGCGAGCGCATCCGGACATTGTGTTCCTTGCTGCCGGTGAAGTAGTTGAGCGCAAATGGGAATTCCGTCGACGTGACCACGCGCAGGTCACACTGCAAGCCGTTTTTCAGTCGGACGCTGGATTTGGTCTCACCTTTTGCGATGATCGAATCGACCAGCGGATGTGTGACGAACGCATCCATCACGCGATCCGGAAACCGGCTTGCGACCAGCATATCGAGATCATGCACCGTTTCCTTGCCGCGACGAAAACTTCCGGCCACGTCGGCGAGGGAAACATCGGGATGTGCGCGCAGGTCGTCCAGCAACTCGCTTGCGAGCGCCATCACGTCGCCGAGCAAAAACTTCCCGGCGTTTTGTTGCTGGTGTGCGATGGCCTCAAGGAACTTGGCGGCTGACTTGTCTCCGAATCCGTCCAGCGCTGCGACCCGTCCGTCCCGGCAAGCCTGCTCCAACTCCGGAATGGAGGAAATCCCGAGGTGGTCCCAGAGCGTTTTGATTTTCTTAGCTCCTAATCCCTGAAGATCGAACAACGTGAGGATGTCGGGTGGAAACTCGGCGCGGAGTTTGTCGTAGAACGGGAGGGATCCGGTTTGGATGAGCGTGGTGAGCTTTTCCGCCAGTGCCGTGCCGATCCCATCGAGTTCGCCGAGTTTCCCGTCGGCGGCGAGTTGCTTCAAGTCGGCCGTCGTGGTTTCAATCGTTCGCGCGCCATTCACATACGCGCGGATTTTGAATGGATTTTCCCCCTTGATTTCGAGGAGGCGTGCGATGTTTTCCAGCGTTTCGCAGAGCGTGTCGTTGGTCATGAATCGTTGATCAGGGTGCGTAGGTCGCGCAGCGGTTACGCCATCCTGGCAGCCACTTGGCTTCATTTCTCGCGGGCGGTGAGTTTTTCACGCGATTGGTAAGCACCTGCTCGGCCGCGCTGGAGAAGGCGGGCAGGGGAGGGCCGGCTGGCATCGATTCCAACACTTGCGAAAGCCCCCATCCTTCGCCCTGGTAGCGCTCGGTAGGCGAAATGCCCTCGCCTTTGAAGTTCACGTAATCGATTAGCGCATACATCCCAAGCGGCTCGGCAGCTACGCGATAGAAGTTTTCCCGAATCTTCTCGCGGGACTCGGGTGGGGCGGCGGCAAGCATTTTCGGCAGGGCCTGCTCAAGGCGAAGCGCCGCAAAGCGGGCCTGCCACGGCACCGTAGCCGCCAAAAACTTGCGGAGATCCTGCATCTTCTTGGATTGAAAATCCGCCATGAATTCAGCGCGCGTATTCCACGGGCAAGGCCCCCCTTTGGCGAGCCACGCCGGCATCTCGACCGAGTTTTTTCTGAGCCATTCGATCAGCTTCGGAAAACTCTCCTCGAACGGGCCGCGCTTGCCTTCGGGATACCAGATGAAATGGCCAATGCCCAACGATGCAAAGTCCTCGCCCTTGTTCCATGAGGTCAGGCCATCCACGGTGCCGGCGCATTCGTTTTTCCAGATCTTCTGACCGATTGCCTTCGCTTGTGCGTCGCTGAGTCGCACGGTTTGGGCCTCGACGTTCCAGAGCAGCGCGACGCCGATTGCAAGAAATAGGATCCTCTTCATTACCCGCAAAAAGTAGCGGTATTCCCGGATGATGCCAGCATCGTTTCGGTTAGCGGGGCAAAGGCATTTAATGATTGGCTCGCGCCAAGGTCGCTAAAATCGCCAAGGTGATTGGGTGAAGGAAGATCATCTTGCGAAAAACGGAGATATCGATCGGTTGATCAACAGGCTGGATGAGCCCTCTCTCTGAATCCTTGGCGTCCTTGGCGGGCTTTGCGCGAACCTCTCGCCGTTTAATGCGATTGCCCTGTTCCGGCTGGATCCGGATTCGGGCGTGATTCCGAGTGCTCGCCGGCCTGAGCGATACCCACGGCGGCGATGAGCACGGTGAGGACGAGCGATTTCATTTTCGGATCACATCCGCCATAGCCGTCGGGAGTGCTTGGGCTCCCTCGCCGCCGAGTTTGGCGTCGACGACTTCGAGCCGGCGAATCAAGTCCACCACATCGCGGCGGGCGTACGGGCCTCCGGCGGCCTGGCAAAAGTGCGTGCGACAGCCGAATGGACGCGCGTCGTAGATCCGACACCGCGACGTGGCGGAGTCCAGCATCGGGCAGGCTCCGTCCTCCCTGCGGGCGACAGAGGTTCGCCCGGCAGCACGGAGACCGCGCTTGGCGACCAACGCTTCCCCGCGCGTGAGGTGTGGCGTCTTTCCGGTGAGCAAAAACTGGCAACACTCGGTGCGCAACGTGCAGGCTCGCGAGTTCTGCAAGCCTGCGAGGTCGCGATAGACCGCGCGCACTTCGGATTCCGCCTCATTCTCGAGGTGTGCAACGGGATTTCTCGTTGGCATGGGCTCAAGCGCGCCGACGGCGGTGGATGGCAATGGCGGCGACCAGGGCAAGGAGAAATAACGCAGAGGCTCCATGCTCTGGGACGACGGTGTAGTTCAAGTAAATGTCGCTGCCGTTCTGGTAGAGAGCGAATGATGCTGCGGACCGCTCGGCGGAGAGAAGGACTCCATTTTTGTCGAGCCATGTCGAGGGGGCACTCAGGCCAAGGTTTGCAAAGGATGTGATGCTGCCAGAGATGTCGTAAACCAGCCATCCGCTGGTGCCCAGTTTGTCTGTGTCCCAGAACGAGTTTGTCCAATCCACGTTGATGGCAAAGTCGAGTTGGAGAGTGGTTAGGCCTTCAAAATCCACGTTGCTGGCGACATTGATGCCGTCGTAAGCAGTTCCCCGAGTGCCGATGGCGTTGGCTTCCAGTTCCCACTCGATGGTCGAGAGGCTCCCGGAGTAAGCCAGATCGCCATCAACGGTCTGGATGCCGGGGCTGGTGCCCGGGGACTGGTTGCCAAGCACATTCACATTGCCAGTAACGATGCCATTACCGCCGAGCGTGGCTCCGGCAGTGACCGTCATATTGCTGTAGAGGACGGTGGCGATGTTGAGTCGGCCTGCGCTGATTGTGGTGCCACTGTTTGTGGTGAGCGTGGTGTTGAGCGGACGGTCAAGCGTCCACGTTCCCGCGCCCTGCTTGACGAAAGAACCGAAAAAGGTGGATGTCCCGGTGACGGCGGCGGAGTAGGTTTGGTTGCCGGGGCCATCAAGGATCAAGGTCGTGGATTGGCTGGGACCTGCGTAGAGATCGCCATCGATAACGCCGCCTGAGACAAGCGTCACGGTATTCGCGTGGTTCTCCATGATCACTGAGCCTTGGATGGTGCCCGAGTTGGTCAGGTCGCCACGACCGCCTTGGATGAAGACGCCGTAGCCATTGCTGCCCGCTGTGCCGGAGGTGGAGTTTCCACCGGCTCCCGCGATGATGGACGCACCCGTCTGATTGACCACCGCGCCGCCGCCTTGGAAGAAAACGCCATTGCCGCCATTGCCGCCGAAGGACGAGCCACCTTCGCCGGGGTTGTTGCCGCCCGCGCCGGCTACGATGGACGCTCCAGTCTGGTTGGTGAGCGTGCCGCCGTTGTTGAACGAGACACCGTTTCCGCCATTGCCGCCGTTGTTGTCGGAGGATTCTCCGCCGCCTCCTGCGACGATGGAAGCACCATTCTCGTTCGTCAGGGTGCCGACGCTATTGAAGGCGATGCCATCGGCTCCATTTCCGCCGCCGAAGATGGACTGTGCGCCGCTGCCGCCGGTGATGGTGCCGTTCCCGTTGGTCAGTGTGCCGACGCCGTTAACAAAAACGCCATTGCCGCCGTTGCCACCGTTGTTCCCATTGCCCCCGGTGATGGTCGCGTTCAGGTTGGTCAGCGTGCCATTGGCACTAAAGGAAACGCCGATGCTGCCATTGCCGCCAAAACTATTTGGCCCATTGCTGGCGTTGATGGACGCGCCATCCTGGTTGGTTACCGTGCCATCTCCCAAAAACGATACGCCCATGCCGCTATTGCCTGCACTAGCACCCGCTTGATTGGTTCCGCCGGTGATGGACGCGTTTTGGTTGGTCAGAGTGCCTGTGGAATTGAAGAGGACCGCCGTGCCGCCTCGGCCGCCGCCCAGGCTGCCAACTCCACCGCTGCCGCCGCCGATGGAGGCTCCCGACTCGTTGATCAGCGTGCCATTTGCTCCAAAAGAAACGCCGATGCCACCATGTCCCCCGACGTCTCCACCACCGCCCATACCGCCGACGATGGATGAACCCGTCTGATTGGTGAGCGTGGCGTCCGCTCCGAGGGAAATGCTAGTGCCGCCGGTGAGCCCAAAACCTGCCGCAGCAGCCACTTCCACGGTGGACGCTTCGAGGACAAGGGAGGCGGCGACAGGAATTTCCAATACTCCGTCGCCGGATAAACCGGTGAGATGGTAGGTCTCTCCCGCAGCAACAAAGAGCAGCGTCCCATCGTTGGTGACCGTGCCGTTGCCAATGTCGGTAGTGAGATTTAGCGAGGCACCCGCGTTATTGGTGAGCGTGAACGGGTCGGTCCGGCCAAAGGCACTGAAATCATGGCTGCCGGATTCGTGTGTGAGGTTGACCAGCGAAACCCCACTCAGGATTAAACCCATCGTCCCTGCCGTAAAAGCCTCGTTACTGAGCGCCATGTTCTCGCTTTTTCGGGCAATGAGTGTCGCCGGGATAGCACCGGTGTTGATCAGGATGCCCTCGCTGCCAGTGAAACCGGAGTAGTCGAACGTGTTGCCACCGCTCGTTGAGATGTCCCACCTGATTGAGGAGCCCACCCCCGGAGACGAGGATCGGTGACGTAAGGCTTGCGCTGAATGGAACCCCGCCCTCCAACTTCACGACTTGCTCGGACCTTTCAAACGTGATCGTGAGGCTGGTGACTGGCCAATACGACGTTGGGTGAAAATCCGATCCGCGAACCTCGAGTTGGTTGGGATCTCCGGTAATCACTATTGCTTCGTTTTTATCCCGCGCACCCAGATCGATTTGCAACTGACCGGAGTAAAAATTTACCGAAATCGGGTGCGCCACGACCGGCGCGGGCTGCAAGACCAGTATCGTCAGCGCAAGGAGAAAGATCGATCCTGACCGGCGGGCAGTCATGTTCAAGGTCGATTTGCTCAAAAACGGGACGAGATGATTCATTATGGGTGGTTCTTCTGCCTTCTGTCGTTGGTCCTTTTGCAATGGGTGTCACTCCAGCCTCTGTTACATCTTGTCAACTAAAAATCGTGCGCTTTCTCATGATCCGAATTTGAGCGAGGCACTCGGGCGATATTTGAAGGCAAAAACCAGCGTCGGCATTCCTGCTTAAACTGCCTTTCGAATGAGTGCGACGATGCGATCTCCGGCGCGGAGTTGGGTATGGAGCGGGGGGTGTTGGCTGTTTGTGCCGTCTTGGTGCCGGATAGTTAGGATGATGCAACGTCCCTTGATGGCATCGACAAATGTGCTCAGTGGCGCCGTGTCGAGGTGGCTTCCGCTGGGAATGGGTATCTCGTCGATGTCGACGCCAAGCTCCTGAAGATCGTCACGGAGGAAGGCGGCGTCGGATTCTAGAACACCGAGGAGCGAGGGGCGGGTAATGCGGTGGGCAATGTGGAGGCCGCCGGTCAATGCGGGAAGAATGACTTCGTTCGCCCCCGCCTGCCGGAGTTTCTTCTCCGTGGCAGGACTTTCGGCACGCGCAAGAATCATGAGGGTAGGGCACATGTTTCGCGCGGTGAGCGTAATGAACACGTTGACCATGTCGTTGGGCAGCACGGTTGCCAAGTTACGGGCGTCTTCGATGTGAGCGCGGGTGAGTGTTTCCTCGTCCCCGGCGTCGCCGTCGAGGGTGAGGTAACCAAGACTTTCAGACGCGGCGATGCGCACCGGGTCTTTATCGAGAACAATAAACGGATGCGACGCTTTGACGAGCTCGCGGGCGATGGTTTGTCCGATGCGTCCGAAGCCGCAGATGATGGTGTGGTTTTTGATTTCGTCCATGCTTTTGAGTTTTCGATTTTCGGCCATAACCGTTTGAATTTCGCCTTGCGTGATTACTTGGATGAGCGATCCGACGACGTAGATGGTCGCGGATGTGCCTGCCAAGATGCTGAGGATTGTCGTCCAGCGTTCGAGGGCGGTGTCAACCGGCTCGATTTCACCAAATCCGACCCCAAAAACGGTGATGATGACCATGTAGAACGCGTTCGAGAGCGACCAGCCTTGAAGCCAGTAGGACAGGGTGGCAATGCCGACGACGGCGGCAAAGATGCCGACGGCGATTAGGACCTGTCGGATGACCTTTTGAGCGGTTGCGGAATGTGCTTTCCCTAGCACGGGGGAGGTTTATGGCAGGTCGCCACAGAATTGCCAAGTGGGAAGAAGTGAGAAGCGTCGTGGTCGACGCTGGATCCGGCATTAGTCCTTGAGCGGGCGTCCGGCTAGCGGGGCCAAGGCGATCAGGCGGTTGATCGCATCAGTCGCAACCTCCGCGCCGTCCTCCAGGCGCATCCGGTCACCCAATTTGGCGGCGGTGGACTGGTAGGATGGATCGGCGATCGCCCGCTTCACTGCGGCGGCGAGCGGGCGGGCGCGCAGGGTCAGGCGACTAAGCACGGCCGGAGCGGCACCCAAGCGGACGAGTTCACTGCCCCACATGAATTGGTCCGCGACATGAGCAACGACGACCGACGGACGACCGGAGACGAGGGCCGCTTGGGTGGTACCCGATCCGCCGTGATGCACGATGGCAGCACATCGCGGAAAAAGTGCGCGATGTGGCACCCGACCGACAAAATAGCAGTTATCACGGGCTAACGAGTCCACCAACGGAAGCAATTCCTCAGGGATCTGGCAAACCGCTCGGCACTTCGCCAATCCCGCCGCCCGTTGCCACAGCCGAACGGTTTGACGCAGAAGCGCCGGCTGGGTCGGAACCAAGCTGCCAAACCCGAAAAACACCGGTGCCGGTCCGCGATCAAGAAATTCCTCCAATCCGTCGGGAATCTTCTCGACCACACCATCCACCGGGAAATCCAAATACCCGCACACGACGTGCGAGGAATCCCAGTCATCCGGCCGATCAAAGATCGTCGGACTCACGCAGATCAGATTCAGGTCCTTGGACACCCATGACCCCGTGAGCGCATCACGGAATGGGGGGAGATCGTGTTTTGCTCGCAGTGTGTTCGTGTCCCGCAGAACCAATTGGTTGCTCGCCCATTTTGCCATGGCCCATGCGAGCGGCCTCAACCATGGAAAGTGATCGGGAAATCCGAGCGGACTGAGTTGTTTCGTTGGCACCATCCCGTGGACCAACTGCACGCTGACATAGGGGATGCCGCGTAACTCCGCAGCGGCGCGAAGCGGATGGAGCACAAAGTGACCGATCACAAGGTCGCATTCGGTAGCCAACTCAAACGCCGCTGCTGTGATCTCCGGCAGCACTGGCTTCAATGCGCGAGAGAAAATGAACCGCGCTTGTAGGGACGGATGGCGCACGAGTAAAAGCAATGCGCCGAGCGCGGCCATCTCATCGGGTGACTTGAGCACGGGTGACGCCACCATGCGCAACGTGAATCCATGTTTCTCGGCAACTCTCGTGTAGTCGCGTTCGGCGATCTCCGTGACGACCAGCGTGACATCATGACCCGCCCGCACCAACGCGGCAGCGAGGGCTGTGAACGGGCGGATATCCCCCTCGCTCCCCCAAGTTTGTATGCCGATTTTCATGCGCCGATAGGTTTTCAGAAAGTGTCTGGTTGCACAATCCTGCGCGAATTGTTTGCCAATCATGCGCTGGGTGACGATGCTCCCTGACTTTCACTGATTTGCCATGCTTACGATTCGAAAACTCAAGAAGACCTTTGCCGGTCGCACACTATTTGAAGATGCCTCCATGCAGGTGAACTACGGGGAGCGTGTGGCGCTCGTGGGTCCAAATGGAGCGGGCAAATCGACGCTATTTTCCATTATCCTGGGACAGGATGAAGCCGATAGCGGCGCGCTGCAACGTGACGAGTGGACGATGGTGGGATATCTGCCGCAGGAAAGTGAACCCGTCGGCGACGAGACCGTGCTGGACATTGCCACGGGCCGCGCGGGTGATCTCGCCGCCATCGAGGCGACACTCCGGGCACTGGAGGAGAAGGGTGATGTCGATTGCGCGGCATACTATGAAGCGCAGGCGAAGTTTGACGCGCTCAATGATCCCAAAGTCGAAGCCAAGGCCAAGAAGATGCTGACCGGTCTCTCCTACCGGGAGTCCGACTTCAACCGCCGGGCTCGGGAGATGAGCGGGGGATGGGTGATGCGGGCGCATCTGGCGCGGTTGCTTGTGATGGAGCCGGACCTCCTGATGTTGGACGAGCCCACGAACCATCTCGATCTCATGACGCTGCTGTGGTTGCAGGATTATTTGAAAACGTATTCCGGTGCGATTTTGCTGATTTCCCATGATCGCCAGTTCATGGATGAGATCATCGAAACCGTGTTTGAGATCTCCGATCAGCGGTTGCTCGAATACAAAGGCAACTACTCGGATTTCGAGAAGCAACGCGAGGCGAACTACGAGCAGCAGTCGGCGGCTTACAAAAACCAGCAGAAAGAAATTGCCGCGCTTCAGGAGTTTGCCAATCGGTTTTTATCCGTCGCTTCCAAGGCGTCGCAGGCGCAGAGCAAGCTCAAGCAAATCGAGCGCATGGAGAAAATCGAAAAGCCGCTGCCGCCGAAAAAGCCATTCCGGTTTCAGATTCCTCAACCGCCACGCGGCGGGCAGCGCGCGATTTCGTTGGATGGACTCCACATGGCCTACGGAAACCACAAAGTTTACGAGGGGCTGGAGCTTACGATCGAACGCGACGAGCGCACCGTCCTGGTCGGCCCCAACGGCGCGGGAAAATCCACGCTTCTAAAAATATTGGCAGGTGTGCTCGAGTTCCAAAAAGGGGAGCGGCGCGAAGGGCACAACTCGAAGATCGGATACTTCAGCCAGCACCGGTCTGATAGCCTGGATCCTGCGAAGACGATTCTCGAAGAGGTGATGTCGAGCGCGCCCACGCTTCGAGAAGAAGAGGCTCGCGGCGTTCTCGGGTCGTTTTTGTTCAAACGGGATGACATTTACAAAAAGACAGCCGTGCTGAGCGGGGGCGAAAAGAGCCGGCTCAATTTGGTCAAATTCCTCGTCGATCCGCCGAACCTCTTGCTCATGGATGAACCCACGACGCACTTGGATATCCATAGCGTCGAATCACTGATTCTCGCCCTTCAGAACTACGAAGGCACGCTGGTATTCATTTCGCACGACGTGCATTTCATTCGCAAACTCGCGACCAAAGTGCTCCATGTCCGCGACGGCAAGGTGGTGCCGTATCCCGGTGGCTACGATTACTATTTGGAGAAATCCGGCGGCGATGCGAGGGCAGCGATCACAGCTTGATGATCGTCTTGGACTCCGCCTCGACCGACTCGGTGTCGTCGGTGTTCGGGGTGCCGATGTGGCCACGGCCCTCGTCCATGATTGATTGATCCCAAAGCTTCACGTTTTTTGCGTAGGCCGCGCGGCCAAGCATGTGGGCTGCTACCGGTGCCGTAAGGAAAATAAATGCGACGGTGATGATTGCCTTCGTGGCCACAGCCAAATCCTGGAAATAGATCGCGCACGCGATCAGCAGTAACGCGACTCCCAGCGATGCGCCCTTGGTTGATGCGTGCATCCGCAGGAATAGGTCCGGCATTCGAAAAATCCCGAGTCCTGCCAAGGCCATGAATCCCGCACCGGAGACAAGCATCACCGCAACGAGAATCGAGATCATTTGAACACCCCTTTCTCAAGGCTGATTGCCAGCGCGACCGTTCCAAGGAACGTGATGATTGCCATCGCGAGTGCGACATCTAAAAGCAATTTTTGGCCGGTCGTGATGGATGTCAGCGCGAGGGCACCCACCGCCATGGTTGCGATCACATCGAGTGCAACCACGCGGTCCGGAAGGGATGGCCCACGCAGCAAGCGCAGAAACGCAAACACCATGCCGAGCACCAGCAAAGCGATGGCGATGTTGCAGCCGATCTGTAAAATAAGGTCCAATTCCATGGCGGCCTTTCGGGTTAGCGAAGAATCTCCAGCACTCTCCGCTCAAGGTTGTCGGTGATATCTGCTCGCAGGGCGTCGATGTCATGGATATACATCGCATGAATATACAATGTCTTCCGGTCCTCGGAAACATCCAGACTCAGCGTGCCAGGTGTCATCGTGATCAAGTTTGCGAGCAACGTGATCTCAAGGTCCGTTTCGGCGCGAATGGGTATAGCGACGACGCCCGGTTTCATGTAGTGGCGGCGAGTTAGGATATCTGCGGCCACGATCAAATTCGATTTCAAGAGTTCCCACATGTAATAACCGATGAACCCGAGGATCATCGGAGGTTTTGTAAAATACGCGCGCGAGTCGTCGCGGTTCCGGTAAATCACCCACAACAAACCGTAGCTCAGAAAGAAGCCTGATAGCAGGGTCGCGTAGTCGATCGAGCCCAGCAACCCGGCCCAGATCAAAGTCAGAATGAGGTGAGTTAACCCAAGCATTATGGATTTCCTCCCAAGACGGCTTCGATGTAGGCGGTCGGGTCTAAAAGCTGGTGCGCGGCCTCCATGGCGTAGTTGAAAAAGAACTCGGGCATCAGTCCAATTACGACGGTGAGTGTCGCAAGAATCACAACCGGGGAGAAGAGCAGCCAGCGTTGAGGGCCGGTCATGGCAGCCGTGTTCACCGGATGGTTTACATCCGGCTTTTTCCAAAATGCTTCATTCCAGATTTTGATCATCGAAAAGAGCGTGAGTAGCCCGACTGCGAGCGCGACAGCACCCAGGATGGCTGCGCCAGAACCAAACATGGTATCTCCGGCGAGGCTGGCTTTCACGACCGCGAACTTCGCAAAAAACCCGGACAACGGCGGAATCCCACCAAGCGACATCGCGGGAATGAAAAACAACAACGCCAGCCACGGTGCCGCCGAATACAATCCGCCCATCTTTTTCAGGTAAAACGTGCCGCTATACCGGTTTGCAATTCCGCTGATGAGATACAGGTTCGTTTTGACGAGAATGTGATGGAACAAATAAAACACAGTGCCAGCGAGGGCGAGGGGAGTGAACAACGCCAGCCCCAGCACCATGTAGCCGATCTGGCTGATAATGTGAAACGATAGCAGTCGCCGAAAATCAAACTGCGACATCGCACCAAGCACCCCGCACACCATGGTAAATCCGGCCAGAATCAAAAGCAGCCCGTGTGTGAACAGGAGGTCGCCGACAAAAATCAACGTGAACACGCGGATCATCGCATAGACGCCCACCTTGGTCAGCAATCCCGCAAAGATGGCTGATACGGCCACGGGCGGCGTGTGATACGACGCCGGCAGCCAGAAAAATAGCGGAAAGATCCCCGCTTTGACGCCGAATGCCACGAGGAAAAGCATCGCCGTGACGGTGAGTAACTCCGGCTCCATCAAGTCCTTCGTTTTCACCGCAAGGTCCGCCATATTCAGGGTTCCGGTCTTGCCGTAGAGGATGCCGCACGCGGTCAGGAAAAATGCCGAGGAAACGAGGTTGAGGACAACATACTTGATGGCGCCCTCCATCTGCGCCCGTTCGCCGCCCAGCGTCATCAACACAAACGACGAGAGCAACATCACCTCGAACCACACGAACATGTTAAAAATATCACCCGTGATGAACGCGCCAACCACGCCCAGCATCATCAAATGCAGGAATGCATAATACCCGAACCGCTCCCGATTTGCGTCGATGTCGGCAACCGAATACACCGCAACCGTGAATCCGATAATCGCCGCGACGAGCACCATGATGGCTGCGATGAGGTCCGCGACGAGTGTGATTCCATACGGCGCGGCCCAATTCCCCATAGTGATCGCTTGAATCCCGTCGTTTGCGACCACGGCAAACAAATTGCCTGCGGCCCCGAGAAGCGCGACCATGCCGAGCACGCCCAGCCATCGCTGCGCAACCGGAAAGCGCCAACACAGGATGCACGCCAGCGCGGAGGCAAATGGAACAATGAGGCAAAGGGTCAGTGCATCCATTAGACGTCTGTGCTTTTCATTTCATCGAGGTCGTCCGTGCCGACGGTTTCGTCCACACGCTGCGTCATGGCCAGCGTGAATGCCAGCACCCCGAAACTGATCACGATGGCGGTCAGTATCAACGCCTGTGGCAAGGGATCCGCCGCTGTCGGCGAGAGCGCCGTCGAGCCCTCCTCCACAAACGCAGCCGACCCGGACCGCAGCCCGGATGCCGTCAGGATCAGCAGATTCACGGCCTGGCTGAGCACCGCAATGCCAAAAATCATTTTGATCACGCTGCGCCGGAGCAGCAAATACGACGCCACGGAAAAGAGCACGCCGATCGTGATGGCGAGGACTAATTCCATGGCGCGCCTCCCTCGGATGAATTCTCATCTTGGTCGTCGGCGAGGACAAAAACGATCATCGAAACCACACCTAGAACCACGATGTAAACTCCCACGTCGAACACGAACGGTGTGCCGAGTTTTCCAATCACAGGAAGCGGTGTTTTTTCCCAGATGCCGGTTAGAAATGGCAGGCCGAAGAGATTTCCCCACAGTCCGCTGACAAATGCCACGATGAGACCAATCCCGATAATCGTGCGCGGATCAATGATGAGAAGCTGTCGCGCGGAGGGAACCCCATAAGCCAACGCTTGCAGCGCAAAGGCCGCCGCTGCGACGAGCCCGCCGCAAAACCCACCACCCGGCAAGTTGTGTCCTCGAATCAGCAAAAACACCGAAAACACCAGCAGCAATCCGATAATGAACCGGTTGGTCGTATTAAGGATCAGCGTCTTCATGGCGTGGGTTTCTGGTTGCGCTTGGGACGCAGCTTGAGCATGGCCACGATTCCAAGCGCCGCGATTGCAAGCACCGTGATCTCACCCAGCGTATCCAACGCCCGGAAGTCGACCAAGATCACATTCACGACGTTCCGACCGTAGGCCGTCGGCAGGCTCTCGCGCGCCATGAACTCGGAGATCGGCACGTCGTTAGACTCAAAATGGAATGCCACCAGCACGAGGAGTGTCATCACGACGCCGAAAACAGCGGATAGCACCGCGTCTCTGGCACGAATCCCGCGCGACGAAAACTCCCGCAAACTCGGCAGCTTGTAAAACGCGAGCACGAACAGAACCACCGTCAGCGTCTCCACCAAAATCTGAGTCATCGCAAGGTCCGGCGCACTGAATAGGAAAAACAGCATCGCCACGCCGAGGCCAACGACACCAAGCAACAAGATTGCCGTAAATCGTGACCGCGCGAAGCACGCAAAAATGGCGGAGAGCATGATCAGGACGCAGACAAATACCGGCAGGATCGAGATCGGCGCCATGCCGTCCATGTCGAGGGTAAAGCGGTTCCTTGGCAGGACCCAGACCAAAAGCACCACCGCAAATCCACCGACCGTGAGGATGTAGTTTCGCAGGCGGCCATTTTGGAGCACTCCCGTTTGCCATGCGGCGAACACCAGCACACCGTCTAGGATTTTGAAATAAATCTGCTCTGGCCCAATGGCAGCGAGCACACGATAGCTCGACGCCATCGCAGACCTCCAGCGGGCGGCTATCAGGTAAATTCCAACACCGACAGCGAGCGTGAGAATACTGAGCATGAGCGCGGTATTCCAGCCGTGCCAGAGTTTGAGATTCGCATGGTAAGTCGGGTCGGCAACCACCGCCGCAGCCGCTGCGGATACCAAATGGTCGCCCGCCAGCGCTGGAAACACGCCCATCACAAGGGCAAGCGCTCCAAGAATGACGGGCCCGATCCACATCGTCCATGGCCCCTCATGCGCATGCTTGGGCGTTTTTTTCAGTGCCCCAAAATACGGACGTATGCCAGCTGTGACTGCCAGCGCAACCATCACCATGCTCGCACCCACGCCGAGGGCCTCCCACAAGTAGGGTGGACCATCGGCGTCGAGCAGGGCCTTGTAAAAATACTCTTTGCTCACGAACCCGATCAAAAGCGGAATGCCAGCCATCGAAAGCGCTCCCATGATCGCACCCGCCGCTGTGAATGGCATCACCCGCCGCAACCCGGACAAATCGCCTAACTCACGGGTGCCAGTCTCGTGGTCCACGGTGCCCGCCGTCATGAACAACGCCGCCTTGTAGAGCGCATGCGCAAGCAGATAAACGATGCATGCCTTGATCGCCATCTCCGTGCCGATTCCGAGCAGCATGGTCAAGGTGCCCAGCACCGCGAGCGTGGTGTAGGCCAGGATTTTTTTAAGGTCCGTCTCCCGGAGTCCAAGGAAAACTCCGGTTACCATCGTGATTGCCCCGACCGGCGCGACGATTGATGGCCACATCGCATGATCCGACAAACAGGGATGCAGCCGCGCCAGCAGGAAGATGCCCGCTTTGACCATCGTCGCCGAATGCAAAAACGCACTCACCGGAGCAGGTGCCGCCATCGCATTAGGCAACCAAAAATGAAACGGGAATTGCGCGGATTTGGTGAAGGCACCCAGCAAAATCAAAACCAGGATCGTCGGGAACTCCGGGAGCGCGGCGATGCTCGCTCCACCGATCGCAAGGAGCCCGCTGATCTCAAACGTCCCGGCTCCGAAGCCCAGCAAAATGAACCCGGCCAGTATCGCCAGTCCACCGGCCCCGGTCACCAGCACTGCCTGCAACGCGGACCGGCGGGATGCGGGATCTTCATGATAGTATCCGATCAGCAGAAACGACGTGATGCTGGTGAGCTCCCAAAAGATGAACAGGACAATCAGGTTGTCCGAGGCCACCACCCCGAGCATCGCCGCCATGAAGCTCAGGAGATAGAGGTAGAACTTGCCGAGCGTTCTGCTCCCGTGCAGATAGCCTGCGGCATACCAAACGATAAACGTGCCGATTCCGCTAATGATCAGCAGGAAAAGCAGGCTCAGCCCATCTACGAAAAAACTCAGCGGAATCCCGAGCCCATCAGCCCATGGGATGCTGGCGCGGATCGATCCGCCCTGCGCGACTGATGGAATCAAGGTCGTGTAGTAAATGAATCCACCGAGCGGCACCAGCGCCAGCAACTTCCCCAAGTGGTCGCCCATCCGTCGATGCAATGCCGGCGCGGCAAACGCCGCGACGAATATCGCCAGAATGGGAAAAGCAACCGCTAATGACATGGAAATGATGCTGTTGACGCTCGCCGACAAAATCTTTCAGCGAACGCGACACAAAGCTTTGCAGATTCGGCGCAATGTCAAATGAAAGCGGATTTCACTTCTCAAAAGTTTGAATCTCCGCCTGATTCTAAGCTGTTTCCGAGACGGTGAGCGGGCAGCGCACCAATGCCGCAAAAAACCTCAGATGTTGTCACCAAGGAACGTGTGAATTCCGCACTCCGCCTTGTCGAATCCAGTCCAGCGGCCCGCACGCTCGCCGTCGGACTCACCCACAGGACGCGTGCATGGGAGACACCCGATGCTTCGATAGCCCCGCGATTGAAGGGGATTCACCGGGATCCCGCGCTCTTTCAATCGTGCCTGCACTTGGTCGCGCGACCAGTTGGCCATCGGGTTCAATTTCAAAATATATTGGTCCCTCAACACATCGAATTTATACAACTCGGCGATCTGTGTTTTTTGGCGGTCATCCGATTGCTGCCTGCGCAATCCGGTGATCCAGACGTCCAATGATTTGAGCTTATTCTGGAGCGGGATCACTTTCCGCATCGTGCAACAAAGGTCCGGATGCCGCGCCCACAGTGCGTCCCCGTGCTCAGCCGCTTGCTCATCGACCGATTGCTGCGGATGCAGGGATTCGATTTCGATGCCAAACTTTCCCTCCAACTGGCGCTTCAATTCCAAGGTCTCCGCGAACAACAACCCGGTGTCGATGGTAAAAACGGGGAACTTAAAACCTAAGCGAATCGCCGTGTCGATCACGACTAAACCAGCCCCCTGAAAGCTCGTCCCAATTGCCGCGCGGGTGCCATACGTCTCCCATGCCCACCCCAAAATCTCATCCAATGAGCGCTCTTCGAACTCCTCGGCTTTGCGATGAATAACATCAGGGTTGAACTTTTCCAGTGACATGAATCGTCCAAACTAGCTTCAACGACTAGTTTGGTCAAGGTTTGGCTGACGCGCCGACAGAGCAGCAAGCTTCATGTTTTTGCTAAATCTACACTCCGGGCAGGGAGGTGACTCCGACGATTTGGGCTGTCGGCTTGGATTGCGCAACGACCCCAAATTGCCCACCAAATCGCATCTCCAAAAAACCACAAGGCGCGGTGTTGTGCAAAGAGACGCGACGATCTTCCTTAGTCGATGGGGAAAGTCTGAACGCCGTAGGCACCTGCAGGGAAGACGAGGGATTTCGTTCCGGAGCGAAGCGAGAGATCCGGGATCCAAAGAGACGACGTCCATTGTGAGCCAGACGAAGGAAAGGAGTCGGAGGCGAAAAGCTGATAGCCACTTTTGGCGATGACGAGGCCATTGTCGCTGGCGATTTGATCGGGTGATGAGCCGAGTGCCCATGTCCCGGCGGGGGAGAGGAGGCGTTCCGGTGACAAGGTGTAGCGGGAGACACCAGTGGAACTTCCGGAGAAAAGGCTGGATTTTTCGACGGCAAGAAGCGTGGAAGATACGGCAACGCCATCGAGCATGGTGGCGTCGGTTCCATCATACGAACAGACTTCCGCGCGAAAGGTGCCGTTGTCATTTCGAAGCGTCCAAATGAGGCCGGACGAAGACGAGAGGTTTGTGATGCCTGTGACCGGACCAGGAACATCAAGCGGAGGTCGTGCGAGAGGTGCTGACTTCGGAGCTACGTCGAAAACCTGAAGGTTCGAATGAACGATGGGAGTGGCCGTCTCCGGGGTCTCGCGCACATCATAGCCGATGGCGAGAATTCCGTCTGCGGCCGCGGGAGACGAGACTGAAATTGTTTGCTCGCTGCCGATCCGGAGGAGGCCAAGAGACTGCGGGGCGGCGGGGTCAGTGAGATCCACGGACCAGAGGGCCGCTTGAAAATTGCTCCGGAAATAGGGGTAGCATCCGATAAGTGCGTCCGTGACGACAGAGGCTGCCGCAACGGTTGCCACGGATCCGCTCGGGCTCAGGGTCACAGACTTGGGCTGGGCAGCTGCGACAAGGACGACCGGGGTTGGGGAGTCAAAGCAGATGACTGGTCCGCCCCACCAGAATGCGTCGCGACCTTGTAGCACGAGCGAGAGGGTCTGCGGTGAGGGCCAGGCGAAGGAGACCTTCGAGATCGAGGTCGTGATGGTGGGGTTGGTGGAAATCGTCACAGACGAGGTGAGTGAGACATCCGGGAGGGACTTCAGCGAGTAGATCTCAAGAACCACTTCAAGAGGATTGCTCTCCGCGGCTGCGGGGTCTGAGCTGAAAATCGGTCGGAACCAACTGTAAGACGCTGCCTGGCGGACAAGGTAAAGGGAATCACCTCGGATGGTTGCCCCGATGATGGATTTTTCTCCGAGGGGAAGGTCTGCGGAGAGTGCGTCGGGATCTTCAGCGGATGCGACTCGGAGGGCGGCGGGAGAATTGTCCCAAGATCCCCCGTTTTCGATTTCCAACAAGAAATCACCAACAGCGAAGACGCGGTCCACCGGCCAAGCGAGGAGTGTGTCCGAGAGCACAGACGGGCTGTCCAGGTTCGCCGCATCCACGATGACCAATGCGCGTTGGGAGATGGAGGCGATATTCTCGCCGAGGACACCAGCCCGGCGGGGGCTGAAGTCGTGCTCAATGACTCCGCGCTGGGAGAGCGTGCGGGCCTCGCGGTCCACGCTGAGGATCTGGACGGCGTGGTGGCTTGTGTTGTCCGTCCATGTGGAAAACGGAACGAGAGCGAGGCCATGCTCGGGGAGCACCTTCAGGGCTTTCTCGTCCCACGTGGCTTCGCTCCAGGACCAGTTTTCGCCAGATGAGATACGGCTAAGCAATGTCGGGCTCGCGGGATCGGCAACGTCGAAGAGCGATGAGGTCACCTTGCCATTGTCGTATCCAATCGAGAAAAGGAGTCCGTCGCCAAGAGGGGTAAGATGCGTGGACCATCCGGGAACTTCCAAGTGGCCGGCGATCGTTGGGTTTGTGGAGTCGCTGAGGTCCAAGACCCAGAGCGGATCGGTCTGAAGGAATGTCACGATGTAGGCCCGGTCGCCATCGAATCGCGTGGCGAAGAGGGATTCCCCCTCGGCAAGTGTCAAACTGCCGACAGGCGCAGTCTCAAGCCCGGGCGCTAGCCGGAAATTTTCGAGAACAGTTCTGCGGGAGTCCCAGTTTCCCGACCACGAGATAGAAATCGCGCTGAGGATGTCTCCTGCGACTTGAAATTTGAATTGGTCGCCAAGGCTGCCGGCGAGGGGGATCGGGGACGGACCAAACGGCTCCAAGCCCGAGGCACTTGGGCGAAACACACGGACCTCGGATTTTTCCCCGTTATTCGGAGGTGTGGAGGCGATTGCAAGCCAGTCGGCACCTGCAGCAAGGATTGGCGAGGCCCCGGGGAAATCGAAGACGGACTGCGCGACGAGGGTCTCGGACGTGAGGTCAAACGCGGCGATCCGGGTTGTTGGGACCCAGTTGCCCGAATCGTCACTCCAGCTTTGTGTGACCACGTAAAGTTTGTCGCCAAAGACCCGGCTGTCCACCGGCCAGCCTTTCACCGAGGCCGCGGACCGAAGAGTCACGGAGTTCGCGCCGATCGCCAGGGAGAGGACCTCCGAGGAGCCATCCGTGTCGTATGTGACCAGAAGCGCGGTCTTGCCGTTAGAAGAACCCGGTAGCACATAGAGGTCTTGCCCGCGGGCTGGAAGGCGGTAGGAGGTGATGAGCGAGGGATTCGCGGGGTCTGAGGCATCAATGACCTGAAGCCCGCGGAGTTCGTTGAAACAGTAGATCGTGCTGCCTTCGATCTTCCAGATGTCCGACTCAAGAGGCTGCGTCGTCGCCGTGCTGCTCACACTGGAATCTGATAGTAGGGCCGGGGATGCTAGGGCGAGGCCGCCGAGAACGCGGGCAGCTCCCTGCTCGGGATTGCCGGGAAATTTCTTGGAGCCCCGCAAGAAACTGCCGCTGAAGTCTGGCGGAGTGGGCGTGCTGCGTCTGATTGGTGATGAAGGTGCCTTCAATACAGTGCCACTGGAGTTTGGTGAGGACGACGCGCGGCCGACGAGGCGCCAAATTGGAAGGACCCTGCGTCCGCTGGGCAATTTTACAGTCATGCTGCCCGGACCGGCGATAACGCTGTTCTTCCCGGATTTTGAAACCGGCAGGACCTTGACATCCACCCATTTGCGAGAGGCCTTGTCGTAACGCTGCCAGCAGACTTCTTCGAGACTGGGTGGGACGTTCACCCGTGCGGTGACTCCCCGCTTGAGCCAGACAAAATTCAATCGCGCGTCCGCCGAGGCACACGAGAGGCCTGCGAACAGGAACGCCAGGATAAGGACGAGGGGAGATTTAACCACGACGAGGGTAGCCCATAGTTGGCGAACGCGATCTCGTCAATACCGGTTGCATGCCCCCTGAATCGCGCTCGACGCTTACAGGGAAGGGTTATACACCGTCCGACCTCATTCGTTCGGGGGCGGCGATCTTTTTGGATTTCCTACAATCCAGGCAGGAATGCGACGACGAAGGTGAAAATCCCGCACGCCACAGCTAAAAGTACACCGATTGTTTGGGCCACCTTGGTTACCAAGGGAAACCGGTTGATGTGCGCGCAAACCGAGGCGAATGCGATCCACAGCAGAGGAATCGCGAAAAGCCAGAGGCTGAGGCGGTCGAGGTTTTGCAGATAGGGGGAGACGGTTTCCGATCCGCTCGCGTGAATCAGGATTTTCAGCGCAACGATTCCCAGCGCAAGGAAGGCGAATTGGGTCAATGCAATCACTGTGACCATGTCGTTGAGACTATCAGATACAGGGAGATCGCAAGCAGATTATCTGCGCCTGCGTGCGCCCTGCGCCGCCGCAGTTAAGAATCCCCGTCAGCGGGCTGGAAATTCCTTTTGCGACGCGCTAGGTTGCCGGATTCCATCATGCCCAGTGTCTTCATAAAAACCTACGGATGCCAAATGAACGAGCGCGATAGCGAGCAGGTCTCGCGCATGCTCGAATCGCGGGGTTATCGCATGACACAGGCTGAAACGGAGGCAACACCATTCTGGCTTTGTCTCTAAGGCGATGGAGCAAGTGTGCTCACGTAACGATCGTAGAATGCCTGCGACATGTCCAATGTGTCGGTTTGTAGCACTCCATCCAGCGTCCAACTGGCCGGTGCAAATTTCACTCGTCCAGGAGTGTCGAGGAGCGGCTCGCCGAGCAAGGTGAACGACGAAGGCGAGGGATTGCTAAATACTACAGTCCACCCGACTTGCTTGTGAATCACCACAGGATAATGGGAGGTCGGCAAGCTGACGTCTAGGTCGCGGGAGTAGAACCATAAATCACGCTACCGCCACCCAAGAGCATGTGCGATCCCGAGCCAAAGCCATAAATCGGGTAGGCGACAAAGGTGCCGCCGACTAGTCCGGAGCCACCCCAGCTCCCGTTCGAATTCCAGCTACCATTACCGATTTGGAGGGTGCCACCTGAACTGGCTTGTTGTGAACCTACTGGTTGTGAACCTGCAGTGAGACGAGCTGTCCCGGTTGGGCCAGCTAACGACTCGCTAGAGTTTGGGAGCAGAGCCCCCGATGCTTGCCTGCGTCCAGCAGCCGCTGATGGGACTTTACGCATCGTCGTGACCGCAACGACGTTGGAGGTAGCAGCCCCGCCAGAGCCGTCAGTGGCTCTCACTCGGTAATTGTACTTTGTGCGCCGGGATACCGCAGCGTCGACAAAACCGATCGCCTCGCCCGGTAGGGAGCCGAGCAATTGCCAGCGCCGAGGCCCTTTGCGACGCTCGACGACATAGGAGGCCACATTGCCGGGATTGGACCATTGGAGGACGACAGCACCATTGGAGTTTTGGGATTGGTAGATAGCAGGTGTTTCGGGGGCCGCCGTGGATGAGGGCAGCTGAAACAGTCCGCAGAAAACACAAGCGGAGAGGCTGACAAGGTTACGCAGAGAAACGCTCATGAAGTATTTGGTCGTAGCAAGTTCGCCAAGGACGGTCAAGAGCTTCAAGGGAAGGCCCAATCAACCTCCCGAAGCGGCGACGAGGGTAAGAGAGGCTGGCCAAGTCAAAGTTTTGCAGGTAGGGGAGAGGGGCGCTCAATCGCTCGCTTGCATCAGGAGTTCGAGCACTCGCTGGTGTGCACTTCCTTCATGATCTTCCGCCCTTCATGGTAACATTTGCTTCGCGGGCAATCAGTTGCGGGATTCAAGATAATCTAACCCGCCGCACCTACTGCCGCCGCAGTTAAGAATCCCCGTCAGCGGGCTGGAAATTCCTTTTGCGACGCGCTAGGTTGCCGGATTCCATCATGCCCAATGTCTTCATAAAAACCTACGGATGCCAAATGAACGAGCGCGACAGCGAGCAGGTTTCGCGCATGCTCGAATCGCGGGGTTATCGCATGACACAGGCAGAAACCGAGGCGGATGTCATCTTGCTAAACACGTGCAGCGTGCGCGACATGGCCGAGCGCAAGGCGATTGGAAAGATGGGTATTCTGAAAAAGCTTCGCCGCAAAAAGCCGCATCTGGTCCTTGGGTATCTTGGATGCATGGCGCAGAGCCGGGGGGCTGAGCTATTGGAGACATCCCCGCATGTGGATCTGGTAGTTGGCACGCAGAAGTTCCACCGGGTGGCCGATTACATCGATGACCTTTTGCGGCAGCGCATGGATGCGCTCATGGACGATCAGCGGCGGGCCATCGTGGATGTGGATGAAGAAGAGGGGTCTCAGAATACGATTCGCGAGCACACCTTGCGTGACCACCAAGCCACCGCATTTGTATCGATCATGCAGGGCTGCAATATGCACTGCACATTCTGCATTGTGCCGAGCACGCGCGGAGCGGAGCGATCCCGCCCGATCCAAGAAATCGTCGATGAAGTGCGCGGGCTTGTGGATCGCGGAGTGAAAGAGGTCACGTTACTCGGGCAAATCGTGAACCTTTATGGGCGGCACGAGTTTGAAAAAGCAGACGGACTGAGCCCGTTTGTGCAGTTGCTTGAGGCGGTGCAAAATGTCGATGGATTGGAGCGGTTGCGCTTCACGTCGCCGCATCCCATCGGGTTTCGGAACGATCTGCTGTCTGCATTCAACCGGCTCCCGAAGCTGATGGAACACGTTCATCTCCCGCTGCAATCGGGTTCGAACGCATTGCTCAAACGCATGCACCGGGGATATACGCGCGAGAAGTTTTTGGATTTGGTTGGCCGTCTGCGGGCGGCGCGTCCGGGCATTGCTGTCACCACGGATATCATCGTGGGTTTTCCGGGTGAAACCGAAGAGGACTATGCGCTGACACGCGAGATCGTCGTCGAAGCGGACTTCGATAATGCGTTCATCTTCAGGTATTCGCCTCGGAAGGACACACCGGCTGCGACGATGGATGGACAGCTTCCCGAGGAGGTGAAGGAGGCCCGAAATCAGGACCTCCTCGCCTTGGTGAACCAAAACGTGGAGAAGAAGCTACTCGCCTGCGTCGGCACGCGAATGCAGATATTGTGCGAGGGGCCCAGTCGCTCGAATGCCGAACGCTATGCCGGCCGCACGCGAACGAACAAAATCGTCGTGTTCCCCGGTGACCCGCGGCACGTCGGCGAGTTGATGGATTTGCAAATCGTCAGCGCCTCGACCACGACACTTTACGGCGACCCGGTCATTCACGGATGAGTCGTGTCGAATCCGCGCCGGATACCATCATCGAAGCTCCGGATTTTAACCTCGCCCTCACGCTCAACAGCGGACAGGTCTTTCATTGGATGGAGATCGACGGATGGTGGGAAGGTGTGATCGGTGCTCGGTTTTGTGCCGTGCGGGAAAGCAACGGAAACCTTGAGTTTCGAGGCAATGTCGCTGCCTCCGACGTGATGCGGTATTTTTCTCTCGATCATCCGATGGAGCAAATCCGCGCATCGTTTCCGGGCGATTCGTTCAGCCAAGCGGCTTTGCACGCGTGCAAAGGACTCCGGATCATCCGCCAACCCGAATGGGAGTGTCTTGCGACATTCATCACCAGTTCGATGAAGCAAGTGGCGCACATTCGCCAGATGTCGCTGGCTATCCGCTCGCGCTACGGGGCTCCAGTGAACGGATCAGAAATCAACGCCTATCCCGAACCTGCGATTTTATCGAAGCTGGCGGAGGGCGACCTGCGTGATTGTGGCCTTGGGTTCCGGGCAAAAAGTCTGCTCGGTGCGTCCCGCGTAATCGCCCATGGCGAGGTCGATCTCCGCGCACTACGCAGCATCAAAACCTCGGTTGCCCGCGAGGTGCTTTGTTCCGTGCCGGGCGTCGGCGTGAAAGTGGCAAACTGCGTCCTCCTTTTTGCCTATGAGCGGTTGGATGCCGTTCCTGTGGACGTTTGGATTGACCGGATCCTCCGGGCGATGCGCAGAAATCGCCCGGCGTCCCCGGCCCAACTCCAAAAGTATTCCGAACGCCGCCTCGGCCCCTATGCCGGATATGTGCAGCAATATCTCTTCCATCATGCACGCGTTTCAAAGACGCTGCCGCAGCGATGAGCGAATACACGACGATCACAAGAAAACTGGAGCGCCGCCGGACGGTGATCTCGTTCATTGCGTCGGTGCTCATCCATTTGCTGCTACTCCTGATCGCGATTCTTGTTTCTCTGAGGAATCCCGAATGGTTTGAGCGGCCCGAGCCGGATGAACCGATTGAGTTCACGATGCTCCCGCCGCCCGAACCGGAGCCCCAAGAGAAGATGTTTGTGGATAGTAGCCAAACCGAGGTGACGGATGCGCCGCCGCCGGATGCTGCCTTTGAGTCGGATGAGAATTCGATTGCGGCGTCCGAGCGCCCGCCGATGGATCAAACGCCGGTTCCAACGACGGATGGTGAAGAAGAGCAGTCGTTTAACCTTCGGGACCAAATGCTCACTCTCGGTCCAGCCCCGGTGCCACAACCCCCGCAACCGGAAGTGCCTGAGCAACGCGCTGAGATTGCACCCGATATGTTGCCGAGTGAGCCGCTGCCGACGCCGCTACCAGCCGCGACCGCAACGCCCGAGCCCACACCCGAGGAAGTTCCAGAAGTCCCGATGCCGGAGCAGTCGGACATCCAGCTTCTCGATCCGGAAGAAAGGCCGACACCCACGCCAACCCCAACACCGGAGCCCACTCCGACACCAACCCCAAGGGAAACTCCGGAGCCGGAAGTGCGTCGGGCAGAGGCACCCACCAAGCCGTCCTCGCCGATTGCTCCCGGATATCAGGCTGAAAGCCGCACCACGCGTCTCACCGGTGGGATTTCGAACAAAGGGCGGGCGTCGGTGGCGGCTGAGGCCACACCGCTCGGGAAGTATCGTAAAATGCTCTCCGATGCGATTGGGTCCCGCTGGTATTATTACGTCGCGGACTTGATCGACCTGGTGAATATCGGGACCGTCGAAATCCGGTTTGTGGTTCGATCAGACGGCACGGTTGAAGGTGTTCGCGTGCTCAAAAACTCATCCAACGAAAGCCTCGCGAGTGTGAGTGTGCGTGCCGTCATCGAAGCCGAAATCCCGCCTATTCCGCCCGAGGTTGTGCAGGAACTGGAGGATGGGCGCCTCGAGGTGGACTATTCGTTCACGATCGTTGGCCGCTGATCGGCATCGTTCAAGCTTTGACCAAATCGGTTGTGCGGTCCCTGCGTCAGCCAATCGGATCAACAGCAACCTTGACGATCATCGATACCTCGGCCCGGAGCGGCCCTTTCCATGAGCCTGAAACGGGTGCTGCCTTGCGCGGTTCGCGGGCCACCGCAACCGACACATGTTCCACTCCGGTGAGTTTATTGTTGGTCGGATCAAACCCCTTCCATCCGGCACCGGGGATGTAGATTTCCGTCCATGCATGGGTGGCGCCGTGCTGATCCTGCGTGGTTGGGGTTTGAAGATACCCGCTTACAAAGCGCGCACCAAACCCCCAATGCCGGGCGGCCTCCATCATGAATGTCGCAAAGTCCCGGCACGATCCACTCCCGCATGCCAGCGTGTGAGCGGGGGTTTGAACGCCTTGTTCTTCGCGGCGTTTGTAAACGAACGATTCAAAAATCGCGCGATTCAACGTCGCGAGCAGGTCGAACGTGCCGATCAACTGGCCGGGTTTATAAAACTGCTGCAACCAGTCCACGAGGACCTGGCTGTCCTGCGGATACGAAGAAAGCCGATACGGAATCAACTCAGGTTGCTCGTCCGTGCCGTATCGGAATGGATACGACACCGCCGCCGGGTCGATGATGAAATCGAGCGGATTATGATCGTAATGCTGAACCACGACGTCGCTGAAAATGTGGAGCAGCGCAGACGGTTGCATGAAGTCCACGACCGCAATCGAGTTTCCATAAGTGTCGCGAAGCCACCGCACTTTCGACTGGGGTTGAATCCGCAAGCGTGAGCTTTCGATATGGACGTCATGCCCCTCCCGTGGACGGACCATGATGCGGTGCGGTCCAAACGTGACCGGCTCGCTATACCGGTATTCAGTGGTGTGGGTGATGCGGATGCGTTTCATACAAAAGCCCGTTGAGTTGAGCGGGGATGAGTCTGGATGAGAATTGCGCCAGCGGGAAGCGGAAGATTTTTACGAAATTGTGAAACGCGGGGATGGTCGAATCCGAAGAATCGCGCTAATACTACGCCCATGACCCCAACCAAAAAAGCTGTCATACTCGCCGCCGGGCGCGGCACCCGCATGCGTGAACTCACGGATGATCTTCCGAAGCCGATGATTCCGGTGCGAGGACGACCGATTTTGGATCATATCGTGAGCGGATTGCGTGATGCTGGAGTCACCGAGGTGTTGTTAATCGTCGGATACCGGGAGGACGTGGTGCGCGGGTTTTTCGGGGATGGTGGCGCGCACGGGCTCAGCGTGCATTACGAGCGCCAGATCGTGCAGGATGGAACTGGCCGCGTCGTGGAGTTGGCAAAAGATTTTGCGGGAAGCGATGGATTTGTTTTGAGCTACGGGGACATTTTATTGGATCCGCAGAACTACCCGATTTTGTGCCATCCGGGCGCGGAGGAGGCGATTATTTCGGTGAAGAAAAACGAGGACGTGAGCAAGGGTGGAGCCGTGTTTGTGGATGAGGATTTCAACCTGATCGATCTCCGCGAAAAACCCGCGCCGGGTGAACCCACCAGCCCGTGGTATAACGCCGGAGTGTATATGTTCCGGCCGTCGATTTTTGAGTTCACAGCGAAGCTCGAACTCTCACCACGCGGCGAATACGAGCTCACCGATGCGATTCGCAATCTTGCGCTCAGCGGTCAGCAAGTGCGCGCATTGGAACTCCGCGGTGAATGGGCCGATGTGAGAGACCCAGAGGTACTTGCTGAACTAAACACCTAATCCCTGACGTAAAAATTCTATGACTGCAAACCCATCACCAAACACGCCAAGCTGGAACGTGCTATCCGCCGAGGCGTTCGAGCAACGGGTCGAAGACTCGATGAGCCTCGATGAGAACTGGCTTGAAACCACGTGCCCCGCCGTCGCCGAGTTTTTGTCCGAGATCGACGAGGACCTGATCGATGACGCCGAACTCGAACTGCTGTATTTTCTCGCAACCCGTGTGGTGGCTGTGTGCCTGCCCGAGGGCTCAAGCGCACGTGATGTCACCGCCGACGAACTCTGGGAAGTTTCGGGCGAGTTGCTTCAAATGATTGAAGACTGGAACGACGCAGGCATGGCGCTCGCGGAAATTCCGGCCGAATTGTGCAAGCAATCGGTGCAGCCGCAGGCGATTGATTTTGCTCTCAGCATGCTCACCGAGTTTTCCGAGGAGCCGAACCTCCAGGCGAAAGGTACCGGGGTTCGAGCGGATGCGGTGATTCCGATGGTCACCCAGTTGGAGGCGATCATGCGTTGTTTGAAACAGCACCTGGCGTAGAATCGCGCGCATGCCGGTTTTCCCTCATGCCTCGTTTCAGAGCTTGCTGGATGCCGTTGTCAGAGACCTACCGGTAAGCGCCGGAATTCCGCCGCGATTGTTTCCGGTGGTTGTGCCATCGGTTCCATTCGGCGATTCGCTCCAGCTCCAGATCGCGCGGCGCCGTGGGATCTGCATGGGGCTAGAGTTTTTGATGCCGCAGGAGTTTTTGCAAAAAGTACCCGGCCCTGCGTCACCGGGCCGGGACAGCGACTGGTCACGGCGACGTTTGCAGTGGAAGTTGATTCCGATGGTAGAGCCCGTGGCGGCCACGCTGGGTGTCTCGAATCCCTCTTTGCGCGATCAGTTTGCGTTGGCGGGATTGCTTGCGGATCAGCTCGATCAATACGGGCATTTCCGTCCGCGAATGATCCGGCAATGGGCTGCGGATATGAACTTTTTTCCATCGAACGCAACGCCTGAAGCCAAGGCGCAAGAGGCATGGCAACGGGACCTGTGGGCGCAAGTGCAGTCGGTCATCGCGGAGCCGCATCCGGCATTGGAACTGCCGCGCGTGCAGTCCGATGAAACGTCCATGGCCTCCTTGCGGGATATATTTCCGAAGTTGCTTGTGATTGGAACGGGCACGCTGGACCCGCTTCTGATTGAGGTTTTGGCAGTGATGCAATCTGCCGGATGCGAGGTTTCCGTGCATGTGCTATTGCCGTCGATGGGCTTTCTAGGCGGATTGCGCCGGGGAGCGCTTCCGGATTTTCAACAGGACCCGGAATCGCTAGAGGTCTCGGCGGGACACCCCTTGTTGGAATCCATGGGGAGGCACGCCGTGGGGTCATTTCTGCTCCTGGGTGAACTCGACGACCAATACACCCATTGGCCGGAAATTGGGGGTGAAGCATCGAATCAGTCCGCTTCGCTTTTGAGGAGATTGCAGGATGATATCCGGTCGATTCGCAGGCCGGTTTCGCACGCGTGCGCGCCCGATGGCTCGATCACAGTGCATTCCTGCTTCGGTCCACGCCGTGAGCTGGAGGTCCTGCGCGACGAGATCCTGCGGGCATTTGCGGAGATCGACGACTTGAAGCCTGATGAAATCCACATCGTGACGCCGTCGTTGGAGGTTTATGCACCGCTGGTCGCTGCGGTGCTCGCGCAGGGTGGGCAGCCGTTGCCGGTGCGAATCACCGAGGTGAATGCGTCGGGTCAGCACCCGGCCGCCGAGGCGCTCCTTGTGCTTATGGAGACGGTCGCGAACGAGCAATTCTCTGCAAGCCGGTTGTCGGAGATTGTTTCGCTGAGAGCGGTGCTCGATGCACTCGGGGTTGCGGAGCAGTCCGCCGCCACGGAAACGATGCGTCGGTGGATCCGCGACAGCGGATTTATGAGAGACGTTCCTGACGCAATAGTTGGAACTTGGTCATTTGCTCAGGACCGCCTGATTGCTGGACGATGGTTTGGATGCGGCGGGGATGTGGTTTACCCTGATGGATCATTTGTGCTGCCGATCGCGGACGCTTTGCGCGGGGATTTGGATTTTCGTGACCGCTGGATCTGCTGGATGGAAAACCTCGACCGCACGCTTCGCCTGTGGCGGATCCCGACGGCGGCGCGGCAGTGGAGTGAACGCATCGGGGACGCCTGCGATCAATTGCTTTCCGGAAGCGACGATGCGCGATTGGCACTGCAGGACGTGATTCAATTTTTACAATCGATTCCGGAGGACCTGGTCTTGGATTCCGGTGTGATCTTTGACTGGCTGCAAACCGAGATTCTGCACGATCGACGACGAACGATGGTTTCGGGAAAAATCACGTTCGGCCGATTCAAACAACTGCAAAACCTGCCGTGCCGGGTCCTCGCCATGGTGGGCATGGAAGAGGGTGCATTTCCGGCGCGCAATCGCACACCGAGCTGGGACCTGCTTCGGATGAGCCCGCAAGTTTGGGATCGGAACCCGCGCGTGGATGATCGTCAGTTGTTTTTGGACGCGATTCTGACTCCATCGGAACGGCTCATCATTACAGGCTCGAACCGTTGTGTCCGCACGGGAAAAGACGGGCCGATGTCGCCGTGTGTGGATGAATTGTTGCGGGTCGCGCATCAGATGGGTGCTGGCGACGAGGTGATGGTGAAGCACCGGTTGCAGCCGTTCAATAGCGCGTATTTCGACCACGCCGGGAATTTGCCTCCATCCTATGATGCCGTCTACGCGAGTGCGGCGCGCACACTCTCTGCGTCGGATCGCAAGCACGGCATTCCATTTTTCAATTCCGCGGCAGTTGTGGAGCCGACGGGCGCTGTGGAGGCGATCTCGATTGACCAATTGGCCGATTTCTGGCGTGACCCGGCCCGCGGGTTTCTGCGTTCGATGGGAGTTGTTTTGTCGAAGGACGAGCAGGACGACTCGGTGTTGGATCGTGCACCAATGATTCCCGAGGGATTGGAGGCGTGGAGGGTGAAAAATGAAATCCTCACGGCAATGCTGACGGGTGGCCGAGATTTGGATCACGTGCATGCGCTTGCGTGTGCCAATCGAATGCTTCCATCCGGCGCACTGGGCCGAACGATTTGGTCGAACCTCACCGAAACTCTTGAGCCGATCGGGGCCGCTGCGGCCGCACTGATGGGGGAAAGTCGGGAAATCGATTTCGTGCTCGATGGCACATCGTGTCGCATCATTGGCTCCGTCCAGATGAGCAAATCGGGAACCCACCTAGTCGGCATAGCAGCGAGCCGAAAACTCAGCACCAAGCATGCATTGCCAGCGTGGATTGCCGCGCTCACTGCGTCGGCATCGGGAATGCCTTTGCCGACATGGATGATCGACGAGGAAAATGCGGAGTCACCGCTCGAGCTCGGTGCGATTAGCCAATCGGATGCGGTCCGGAGTTTGGCGATCTTGATCGATGGATTCCGCGTGGGTTGCCATCGACCATTGCACTTTTCGCTCAGTGCCTCGGACGCCTGCGCGAAGGCGTTGGCAAAATCCAGCGACCCCGCCAAAGCGATTGGGGCGGCCGAGGCGAGTTGGTATGAGGAGGGGAAATTCGGAGCGAGGGCAGGGGATGGATGGCAGGTATCGTCCCGGCTGGCCTGGAGGGATATCGAGCCGTTCACTGACCATGAGTCATGGCTGTTTTGGGCCGAGGCCGTGTCGAAACCATTACGGGATTGGGCGAAACTGAAATGACCGGTTCACCGTCAGGTTCAAATTTCGATTTCGTCGAAACGGAAATTCATCCCGGGCTATCGGTCATTGAGGCCAGCGCCGGCACTGGCAAGACCTATGCGATCAGCCACCTCGTGCCGCGCCTGCTTTTGGATCGTTCGGTTTCGCGGCTCGATGAAATCCTGCTCGTCACCTACACTAATGATGCCGCGCGAGAGCTTTCCGAGCGGGTACGGAGAGTGCTGGAAAAACTCGATTCTGACCCTCAACCGGACGAAGCCATTCAGGACCCTGGTATTTCGCGCCTGCGGGCAAAGTATCCTTCCGCTGCGGATCGCGAAATCGTTTCGCGCGCTCTCTTAGAGATCGATCGTCTCGGGGTTTCGACGATTCACGCATTTTGCCAGCGCGTGCTCCAATCCGAGGGCACGTTATGCGGTTGGCCTGTGGAGCCCGAGATTACCGCCGACGTTTCGCAGATTGTTGAAGAAGCTCTGTATGATTTTTGGCTTGAGCAATTGGGAAACAGTGACGCCGTTGCGGCTGTGGCTACAGCCGACGGTTGGTCGCTGGCGGATTGCGCGCGGTTTGTGAAAAACCTAATGGCAGTCGATGACCCGACACTGCTGCCAGCGCCGGTTCCGTTTAGCCTCGTGCAAGAGGGCCTGCAGCGGCTGCCGGAAAAAATCAAACCGGAGAGCATCGATGAGTTTGCGTCGATTCTCGGCTTGGTCAGTAGCTGGAGAAATGCTGCTCCCGAGCCGCACACTCGGAAGGAAATGATTCGAGTGCTTCGCGAGGGTAAGTCGGGATTCATCGACACCATCAAGTGTATCAGCGACTCGCCGGAATGGATTGATGCGCGCCGCAAAGAGGAGAAAGCATTAAAAGCATCGCTGTCCTCCTGCAATCTTCTGACCGAGGTGGCAGACATTCTCCATGAAATGCAAAGTGCCGCATGGCAGTGGAAGATATTTTGTTTTCAAACGGTTCGTGAACAGGTCCTCACGAAGTTGCGAAAGAACCGCCAGATCACCTACGACGGCCTGATTACAACACTTCGCGATGCACTACGATCCAAAGACCTCGGTCCGATACTGGCTCAACGCCTTCGCGCACAGGTGCGGATCGCATTGATCGATGAGTCGCAGGACACCGACGCGAGACAGTTTGAGATCTTTCAATCCCTCTTCATGCACCCCGAAACGAATCACCGGTTGATCCTGATCGGCGATCCCAAGCAGGCGATTTATGAATTTCGGGGTGCGGATTTGAACACCTACCTCAATGCGCGCAAGTTGGCCGCGGACACATTTCTTCTCGATAAAACCTACCGCTCTCCGCAGCCGCTGGTTGATGCAGTGAATGCCATTTTCCGAATTCCCAATGCGTTCATGAATTCCGAACTCGAATTCACGCCGAGTGTGTCCGGGTTGCCGGGTGACGTATCGCTTGAGCTGGATGGGATTCCCGAGCAGGCACGGGTGCGGTTTTGGATCGTTCAGGGAGACCAAAAATCTGAGTATTCGAATCAGGACAAGCGCCTGAACCTGATCGCCGAAACTGTCGGCACCGAAATCGTGCGTTTGCTCTCGGCGAATGCCCGAATCGTGCATTCCGAAAATCCGGAATCTAGCAGGAATGTGCGTCCGGGTGACATTGCTGTGCTGGTGAGCAATCATTGCGAGGCGGATGCGATGCTTGTCGCATTGCGCAGCCGGGGCGTGCCTGCCATTCAAGCCAAGAGGGAGGATGTCATGCTCTCCGATGAAGCGGCTGAGCTGCTGATACTGCTGCGCGCGCTTGAGCAACCCCGGCATTCCGGCCTCCGCCGCGCCGCCACCGCAACCCGCCTGCTTGGTGGAAATGCGGACACCATCCTCGCAACGGATCGCAATCCGACTCTCGCCGATGCGGAATTGGAAAAGTTTGTCTGTTGGCAGCGCACGTTTTACCATCATGGAATCTCCGCCGCGCTGGCGCAGATCGATCGGGAGGAATTGGTGTTGCTCCGCTTGGCCGGGCTGCGTGATGGTGAGCGCGGCATCACGAATCTGCGTCAACTCACCGACCTGCTTCAAACCGCAACCCAAGAAATCGGAAACCTCCCCGGCCGACTGCTTGCATGGTTTGGTCAGGAGATCGCGCGGGCAACGGAACGAACCGATGTGGATGAACGCCAGCAGCAATTGGAAACGGATGCAATGGCTGTCCAGATTGTCACGATGCATGCCGCCAAAGGGCTCGAATACAACTTCGTTTTCTGTCCCTTTTTGTGGTCGTCGAAGGCAAATCGCCCCGACCCAGTGGTGAAGCTTTCCAGTCCGGATGGGGCGGTCACATTTGCGAACACGGGATTGGCTCCCATTTCTCCGGATCGGGCGCAGGCCGTGATAGAACGTTCCTTGGAGGACCGTTTGCGCCTTGCGTATGTGGCGATCACGAGAGCCAAAGTGGGAGTGTGGATTTTTGCGGGTGACTGTTCCGGGAATCGATCAGGAGCCTCCGCGTTGGATTGGTTGTTGCGTTCCAATACCACGGAGTCATTCGCAGAGTGGTTGGAGTCCGCAAGCGCGACCGGACGCGGGCTGCGTCATTCGAATGCCGTGGAGTTGCTCATGCAGTCGGTTTCCGGCGGAGTTATCAGTCAATCGGAACCACCGCCGATTGGTTCGGAGCGTTGGCAGCCGCCACTCGAAAGTGCGCGCCCCGTATTGTCGGCCCTGCCGCCGCCAGCAGTGCCAGATCCATGGGGCATTACATCGTTTTCGGCGCTCACCCGCGAGAAGCACCGTCACGCAGACAATCTACCGATAGGAATTCCGTCAATCAACGGGCACGCGGGGCCGGCGGTCGGTAGTGGATTTTTACACGCGCCCGGCGGCGCTCGCATGGGCACTGCGATTCACGACTGGCTTGAATCATGGGATTTCACATCGCTCGATAGGCCCGCTCTCGAGGGGCACTTGAAAAGGTATCAGTTGCCAGGCAGCGGGTCTGAAAGCACGCATGCGTTGGCTCAATCCGTCGCAGAAATGCTGGCCGAATTGCGAGAGTCGCAGTTGCCGGGGTTGGATTGTTCCGTCGCTGAAGCTTGCAGCGATGCAGGCGCATCGGAGTGGCACTTTCATCTGCCGATTGATCGATCACTCAGTCCGAAATTGTTAGCGTCCGCGTTTTCGGAGTTTGGAGTCGGTCCGGCGAAGCAGTATGCCAGTGACCTCGATGCGCTCACAGTGGATGAATTGCAGGGATACCTGCAAGGGTTCTTGGATCGTCTTGCCGTGCATGGCGGCCGATGGGGTGTGATTGATTGGAAGACGAACCGGCTTGGCGATTCCTTGGATGCTTACGAGCCGGATTCGTTGATGCGCTGTGCGCGTCAAAGCCACTATTTGTTGCAAGCGCACTTGTATTTAGTGGCACTCCGGCGCTACCTCGGGCCGGATGCATCGATTGCGGGCGCATGGCTTATCTTCCTGCGCGGCGTGTCGCCGGGAACTGCAAATGGAGTTTTGCATGTGTCACCGTCCGCTGAGTTTCTCGATGCGCTCGACGGATTATTTTTCCGATCATGAATTCCACATCACCGCACTTAGATTGGCTAATTCGCAAATGGAACTTGCCGGCGGCAGGTCCTGAGGCGAGTGCAGTGATGCAGTTGCTTGGCGCCGAGAATTCTTGCAGCACGGCGTGCGCGCTGGATGATCAGCGGAACTATGATTGGGGAAATGCGGCAACTGATCATCGCGGCTCTGAGCACAGTCCGCTGGTGCTTGTGCATGGTGCTCGTGGAATGTTTTTGCAATCGAGACACCTCGCCGACGTTGAGCAGTCGATCGCCGGGAGATTGAGTGCGTTGGCACAACATGAGCAGCCTTCCGCCGCATCGGTAAGTATGTCGGCTGAGTGGGCGGCAGCATCCGGACTTTCGAACCAGCAACTCGCTGCCACGCGTCATGCGTGTGAGCATCGACTCACCATTCTCACCGGTGGACCGGGCACCGGCAAAACGTTCACGCTCGCCCGCATCCTTGCGTTGTTTGTGGAATCTGGAGTTTCCGATGGCGCGATTCGCCTGGCGGCGCCGACCGGAAAGGCAGCGGACCGGATGAAGCAGGCGATATCGGATTCGATCATGACACTTCCTGATGCCGGTCGCTCGCATTGGCCGACATTGCAGGGGATCGCGGATGCGAGCACGACTCTCCATCGTTTGCTTGGATACCATCCGGACTCGGGCAAATGCCGGTATCATCAGGGTCGTCCGCTGCGGTGTGAGGTTTTGATTGTGGACGAATGTTCGATGGTGGACCTGTTGCTTTGGCATGCGTTGTTCGACGCCTTGCCAGAGGCCTCGCGGGTGATTCTGATCGGGGACCCGAATCAACTTGAGAGCATCGGCCAAGGAAACGTATTCACCGAAATTGCACGAATCGCTGGTGATTCGTCATCGCGTTTGGGCGGATCCTTGGTGCATTTGTCGGAAGCGCGTCGATTCAGGGACCGACCCGGGATTCTTGCGTTTGCGAATGCGTTAGAGACCGGCGATGCGGACGCGGCGGTTTGGGTGCTTGAAAATAGCGATCCAGATAGTGGCCTTGCGTGGACGCCGCTGGATTCGGGTAGCTTGACAGTGGAAGATGGATTTCCTGCGTCCGTGTTGCAGGCATTGGGCGAGGTGGCATTTGCGAATACGCCCCAGGATGCGCTCGAGGCCATGCAGCACATCTGCATTCTGACGGCACAGCGACAGTATTTTGTTGGGGCGCTTGCGGTGAGTGAGTTGCTGGAGAACTTCTTCCGATCCCAGGCGCGCGAGCAGGTGAATCAACCGGTGATTATCAACCGCAACGACTCTGAAACCGGGCTGCGCAATGGAAGCATAGGCGTCATTCACACTAATGGTGACGGGCAACGACTTGCTTGGTTTCGAGATGTGCGGGGAGAACTTAAGGCTTATTCGCTTGCGAGCCTGCCTGAGTTCAGTCCGGCTTGGGCGATCACCATTCATCGATCGCAAGGGAGCGAATACCGCGAAGTCTTAGTGATTCTTCCACGCGAAGACAGCCCGCTTGCTACACGTGAGTTGCTCTACACGGCCATCACACGAGCAAAATCCCAGGTGACGGTTGCTGGCGATCTCGATGTAGTGCGCAAAGCGGTTTCGACGCGCTCGGATCGAATCACATTGGTTGCGGACTATCTCGCGATGCATGGACGGCATTCGCTGACACCGCCAGCGTGACGGACATTGCGTTTCTCTTGCCATCCGGTGCGTTCGGGCGACATATTTGCGGGCTCCAATGGAAAACCTGATTGCTCTCCTACAGCATAACCCGCTCATGCCCCGGGCGGATTTGGCACGTCTGCTTGCGATGTCCGAAGAGGATGTCAATGCGCGCATCGCTCAACTGGAGAAGGAGGGCGTGATCCTCGGCTATCAAACCGTGATCAACCGGGAGGTGTGGAATCCTGATACTGTCACCGCAGTCATTGAGGTCAAAGTGACTCCGGAACGCGATGGTGGGTTCGATCGCATCGCGTCGCGGATTTCCAAGTTTGATGAGGTGCAAAGCTGCTACTTGATGAGCGGTGGGTATGATTTGCTCGTGTTGGTCGAGGCGGATAACCTGCGGCAGGTGGCGGCATTTGTTTCCGAAAAACTCAGCACGATTGAGGCAGTGGTGTCGACGGCCACGCGGTTCCGGCTGAAGACTTACAAGGAAAATGGTGCCTTTCACCATTTCGAGACGACGGCTGAGCGTCTTGCCGTTTCGCCGTGAGTATTCCGATTGCTGACCATATCCGTGATATCCCGAAGTCGGGTATCCGGGACTTTTTTGAAATCGTGCAATCGATGCAGGATGTTATCTCGCTCGGAATCGGTGAGCCTGATTTTGTCACGCCGTGGCACATCCGGGAGGCTGCCATTTACTCACTGGAAAAAGGCCGCACGGGATACACGTCAAATCTCGGATTGCCCCGACTGCGGAGAGCGATTTCTGACTATGTATCAACCATCACCGGTGTCCGGTATGAACCCACGTCGGAGGTTTTGGTCTCTGTTGGGGTTTCGGAGGCGATCGACCTCGCGCTGCGTGCGATTCTAAATCCGGGTGATGAAGTGCTCTATCATGAACCCTGTTACGTCAGCTACAGCCCGAGTGTGGCCTTGGCTCATGGGGTGGCCCGTGGCATTCGCACCCGCGCGGAGGATGGATTTAAGCTGCTTCCCGCCGCGCTCGATGCGGCGGTGGGTCCCCGGACGAAAGCGGTGATGTTGAACTTTCCGACCAATCCGACGGGCGCGACGCTTTCCCGCACGGAGGCCGAAGCACTAGCCGAGGTTTGTTTGCGGCGGAACCTGGTCTTACTGACCGATGAGATTTACAGCGAGCTGACGTACGACGAAATGCCGCATTTCAGTCCGGTGTCGGTGCCCGGAATGAAAGAGCGCACCGTGTTTTTGCACGGGATGTCCAAGGCGTATGCGATGACCGGATTCCGTGTCGGCTACGCTTGTGGACCAGCGCCTTTGATCGAGGCGATGATGAAGATTCATCAGTATTCGATTCTGTGTGCCGCCACGACGAGCCAGGATGCAGCGATCGAAGCTCTGGAGCGCGGCGAGGCCAGTGTTCGCCGCATGAAACGGGAGTATGAGTTGCGGAGGAATTTCATTAGCGCTGCGTTGGAAGACATGGGTCTGCGGTGTGACAGCCCGCGCGGAGCATTTTACGCATTTCCAGATATTCGCTCGACGGGACTCACGAGCACGGAATTTTCGCATCGCCTTCTGCGCGAGCAGTCGGTTGCGGTGGTGCCCGGGTGTGCTTTTGGACCGAGTGGCGAGGGGTTTGTGCGTTGCAGTTTTGCGACGGGACTCGATCAGATCACGGTCGCGATGACGCGCATGGCGGAGTTCGTGAAGTCGGTGCGAACGACCTGACAGCGATGGGCTTCCCGGAGGCAGCGTGGTTGTTTGTGGCGGCATTCCTTGCCGGCGCCATGAATGCGGTGGCTGGCGGCGGAACCGTTCTTACTTTTCCGGCGCTCTTGTTTTTTGGAATGCCTGCGATTCAGGCGAATGCCACGAGTACGTTGGCACTGATGGTTGGCATGTGCGGCAGCGTCGCGGGATATCGGAACCAGATCGTGCAGGTGAGGGGGCTTGTTTTGCGATTTGCGGGGGTCAGCATGATCGGGGGATTTCTGGGCGCGATGCTCCTGACGTGGACGAGCGAGGAGGCGTTTGAGCATTTGGTGCCGTATCTCCTTTTGTTTGCGACGATCTGCTTTATCGGCCACGGCATTGTCCGCCGGTGGCTGCAGCATAGTGTGCCGTCCCGGTCTGATAGCCGGTGGGGATCCGGAGTCTGGATTGCCATTGGTCTCCAGTTTTTTGTTGCGGTTTACGGTGGATACTTCGGTGCCGGAATCGGGATCCTCATGCTTGCAGCACTCGGCATCATGGGCATGCGCGATATTCATGAGATGAACGCACTCAAGACCGTGCTGGCTGCGTTGATCAATCTGGTTGCAACCGTTTACTTTGTCTTCGCAGGGCTCATCGTGTGGCCACAAGCATTCGTGATGACGGTGGGGGCCACTGTAGGTTACTACGTCTCGTCGCGAATGGCGCTCGGCATTCCCCAATCGATCGTGCGCGGAATCGCCGCAGCGATCGGGCTAGGGATCTCCGCGCTTATGTTCTGGCGCCAGTTTAGCGGGGGGTAATTCGTCGTGTCGGGGGGCGCGGATTAGCTCAGCGCTTTCGTCACTGCGTCGAGCACGGTTTTGACGGTCTTAACGCGCGCGGCCCATTTGAAGTTTCCTGGAATGACGGTCCACGGTGCATAGTCCGTCGAGGTTTTTTCGAACATATCCTCGGCGGCAGCATTGTGTTCATCCCACTTTTTCCGGTTCCGCCAATCCTCGTCATTGATCTTCCAATGCTTGTAGGGATCTGCTTCGCGCTCCTTGAATCGGGTGAGTTGCTCATCCTTCGAAACGTGCATGTAGATCTTCACAATGATCGCGCGGTCATCCGCCCATTGCTTTTCCATTTCGTTGATTTCGCGATAGGCGCGCTGCCATTCATCGGCGGTGGCAAATTGCTCGACCCGCTCCACGAGCACGCGGCCATACCACGAGCGGTCAAAAATGGCCGTCTCTCCGTAGCTCGGAATTTTGTTCCAAAACCGCCAAAGATAGTGATGTTTGTATTCTTCCGGGGTGGGTTTGACGACCGAATAGACCCGGATGAGTCGTGGGTCAATCCGCTCGGTGACGCGACGGATTGCGCCGCCTTTGCCGGCTGCGTCGGGCCCCTCCATGACGACGATCAGCGAGTGCTTGGTGTCACGCAGGGTGAGCTGCATGTTCAGCAGTTTAAGCTGATACTTCTTCAGCTTTTCTTTGTAGTCGTCGGCTTCCATTGAAACCGATTGGTCCAGTTCGTCGAGTTTGATTTTTGGCATGGGAGAGTGGCGTCCGTTGTGCCTCAATCCGGCGGCGGCGGCAAGGATTGCTTCGACGCCACCACAAAAAATTGCCCGGCATGCAGGTGATGCATGCCGGGCTGGGTGAAGATTTAATCTCGCATCACGCGAGTGAGTGCGGACTTTGGTGACTCGGCTTAGTATTTCACCGAGCAACCGTAGGACTTGGTCTCAGCGGTGGTTACAGCCTGGCCGCTCGTGGCTTCGCCGAGTGCCGCTGCCACAAAGTTCCTTGCTGCGGCGATGTCGGCGGAATCAGTTGATGGTTTGTCATCGATCGCGCCTTTGTAAATCAGGACGCCTTCCGGGTTGATGACAAACATCTCCGGTGTGGTTCGTGCCTCGTAGGCCTTGCCGACGGTTCCGTCCGCATCGATTAGGTATCCCGTGCCCTTGTAACCAATGCTTTCCAGCTTCGCTTGCAGCTCGGCAGGCGTGTGATGTCCCTGTTTTCCTTCCGCAGAGGAGCAGATGGAAAGCCAGACCACATCTTTGCCGGTGTGCGCTGCCTGAAGCTTTTGCATCTCTCCGGAGTCGTAAAATTTCTTCACAAACGGGCAGCCCAGATTGACCCACTCGAGAACGACGAACTTCCCTTTGAAGTCTGAAAGGGAATGGGATTTGCCGTTAGAATCAGTAAGCGTGAAAGCAGGCGCGGGCTTTCCAACTTCCGGCGAGGCGATGGCCATTGTTGCAGTGAACAGGAGTGCTGTGGCGATGAGGTGTAGTTTCATTGTGATAGTAGGGTTTTGGGTTTAGGTGAGGCGCAAGTTAGGCCCATGATGCACTTCGCGCAAGGGGTGCCGTGCGAACGCGCGTGGTTTGAGCGATCAGCGCGATTTTTTTAGGGCCTCGATCACGATTGATTCGGTGAGAATCTCGGGCAGTGTGATTGGCTCGTTCGCTCTCCCGGCCGGATAAATCACATAAAATGGCACGCCGACACGCCCGAATGCTTTTAGGGCGGCGGTGATTTCCGGGTTGCTGTTGGTCCAATCTGCTTTGACGGGAACCACGCCCAGTTCCTCTATGAGGGCGCGCACCGCCGGAGTATTGATCGCGGTCCGTTCATTAAATTTGCAGGTGATGCACCAATCCGCCGTAAAATCAATGAACACCGGCTTCCCCGCCGCCAACAACTCGTCCACGAGAGCTTGGCTAAAAGGTTGCCAACGGATGGCGTCCTTGGATTCGGCAGCAGATTGAGCCGATGCGGTGGCAGCAAGGAACCCGGAGCCAATAAAAAACCATCCACCTCCGACGGCCACGCCCAACGCGCACAGCACTGCAACAATCCGGGTCCGGACAGAACTGAGCGGTCCACAAAATGCCCCGTAGATCCACACCGCCAACCCGAGCGACAGCAAAAATGCCGACGTCCACAGGATGCCGTCTATCCCCTTTTGCCCCCCAAGAATCGACAAAAGCCAGAGCAGCGTCGCAAACAACGGGAATGCCATGAACTGCTTGAGTTTTTCCATCCATGCACCGGGCTTGGGCAGGAATTTCATCCATCCTGGACGCGCCGAGAGGAGCAAATACGGCGATGCCATTCCGAGCGCGATGGATCCGAACATTGCCATGACCACCCCCCCTGGTTGGCTGAAGGCAAATCCGAGCGCGGTTCCCAAAAACGGCCCGGTGCACGGGGTCGCGAGCAACGTGGCGAAAACCCCCTGGAAAAATGACCCGCTGAATCCCTCTTTGCCGCTCAAATCACTCATCGTTCCCACCGCCTTACCCGGCAACGTCAGTTCGAAAACGCCACACAGGTTCAACGCAAAAACAAAAACCACCGCAGCAATCACCAGAATGAACATCGGGTTCTGGAACTGGAACGCCCATGTGACCTCGGTGCCACTCGCCTTGAGCGCTACGATCACCGCGCCAAGCCCCAAAAACCAGAAAAAGATCCCGCTCGAAAATGCCACTCCATGCAGCAAGATCTGGCGCGGGTCGTCGCCAGCCTGGCGGATAAATCCGAATATCTTCAGTGAAATCACCGGCAGCACGCACGGCATGAGATTTAAAATGATTCCGCCCAGGAACCCAAACAACAATGCTTGCCACAAAGGGGGTAAAGCTTCGATCAATCCCGGAGATGCGTCACTGGATGTCTCGGCCATCTCGGCAGCGCCCGATTGAGCCACGACCAGCCACGACCGCTCCTCGCCATTGACTTTTGCGGCGATGACGCCCCTGAGCGGCGCACCGGATTTCACCTTCACCGAGTAGGCCCCGTCCGGGGATTTCGTCACGATCGGGTGCCCCACCGATTGATTATCGCCCGGCAATGGAAAAAACCGCACGTCTTGGATTTCGGTCGAGGCCGGTATTTGCGCTGTGAGAAGACCCTCCGACTCAGACCAAGCGACGTCAAATGGAGGTGGTTCAGCCGATGGCACACGCGTTTGCCAATCCGCGATGGTTTTTGCAAATTCGGACGCGCTGGCGGTTGCGGCTACGGGCAGCGTGATTTCTACCTTTGCGCTTCCAGGTATACAGATTTCCTCACACACCAGCCACGATGCCGCAGCGCGCAAAGTGACCTCCGTGCCCGGTGCAAGGTCGGCAGACGGTTGAATGGCAATCAACAAGACGACCTCGCCCGAATAGCCGTAGACCTCAATGTCGCCCGGTTCGAGTTTTGCCTTCGGAATCGGCCATTCAATCGGCCCGGCACCGAATCCCGGCGGCAAATCCCATTTGATTTTGGTCGGAATGCCTGCGTCTCCGGGATATTCCCAATACGTGTGCCATCCCGGCTCCATTGTCAGCTTCAGACCGATGTAAAACGTCTCGCCCGGCGCGATGGCACGCGCGCTCGAAATCAGCTCGGCCTTCACCAAAGTTTTGCCGTCCAGCACCTGCGCGACGGATGCGTGCGGAGTGCCACATATAATAATGGTGACCGCTAGGATCGTCAGCCAGCTTCTAAACATCAGGCGACGGTAGCACGCTTCCGCAGAATAGCAAAACGTCGGATCGCCCGCTCTCAATGCTTGGAGCCCGATGTGGCGATACCTTAAATGAAGGATTTTTGTGTGAAGAAAAACAGGACGATCACCGGAAGCAACACGAGCGTTGATGCCGCCATGAGGTGATGCCATGCGGTTCCACCCGACTGGCTCTGGAAACTCTGCAATCCGAGCGCCAAGGTAAAATCCCGCTGATCGGTCAGATAGATAAGCGGCCCCAAGAAGTCGTTCCACGAATAAAGGAACTGGAAAAGTGCCACCACCAAAAGTGCCGGTTTGCACAATGGCAGAATGATTCGCACAAAAATACCGAACTCCGAGCATCCGTCCATTCTCGCCGCCTCGGAAATATCCCGCGGCAGCCCAAGGAAAAACTGCCTCAGTAGAAACACATTGAACGCACTCGCAAAAAAGGCGGGAACCCACAGCGGTTTGAACGTGCCGATCCAGCCAAGGTCTTTGAATAACCCGTAAATCGGAACCATCACCACGGGAAACGGGATCATCATCGTCGCAAGCAAAACCAAAAACACCTTGTCACGGCCCCGCCACTCGATGCGTGAAAATCCATACGCCGCAAGTGCACTGCTGGTCACCGTGCCGATCACGCTCAGCACACAAATCCAGAGCGAATTCGCCGCATACCTCCAAAAGTAGCGCATTTCGGCGATGGCTTCCGGATAGTTTTCCCAGCGAATCGTGGACGGAATCCATCGGGGCGGGGACGACATGGTTTCGTTCAGCGGCTTCAGGGATGTCGAGACCATCCACGCCAGCGGAAGCAGAAACGCAAACGCCGCGACCCCGAGTGCCACGTAAACAAGCAGCGTGCTGAAAGAAATGGACCTTTTATTTCCCGGCATAAAAGACGTGACGTTCGGAGAGTTTATTGGCCAGCAGGGTGAGGGTGAGAATGATCAAAAACATGACGAACCCGATGGCGCAGGCATAGCCCATGTTCCAAAACTCGAAGGCATTTTGATACAGATAGGTGGCGAGGAAGAGCAGGGAACGCCCCGGACCCTCGCCGCCGCCGGTCATCACATACGGCACAGCAAAAACCTGGAAACATCCGATCAGTCCCATGATGAGGTTAAAATGAATGACCGGTGAAATCGTGGGCAGCGTGATGTGCCAGAGTTTTTGGCGGAAGTTGGCACCGTCCATTTCTGCGGACTCGTAGAGATGCACCGGAACGTCCTGAAGCCCGGCGAGGAAAATCACGACGCTGTTTCCGACGCCCCAGAGCATCGTAAAAATCAGCCCCCACTTGGCGTAGCGCGCGTCAGAGAGCCAATTGGGCGGGCGTAGGTCGCTGCCAAGAAGCGAGTTGATCGCGTTCAATGGAATGCGCAGCGCATCGTTCACAAGGCCGACATCCCCGTTCAACATCCACTGCCAGAGCACCGCGAGGCACACCATCGGCACCAGCGAGGGCAGGAAAAAGATGGTTCGAAACACGCCGCGTCCGCGCACGTTCGCATTCAACAAAACAGCAAGTGCAAGCGACAACAGCAAACCCAACGGAATCGCAAACACCGCAAAAAACAACGTATTGGAAACCGCCGTCCAAAAAACTTCATCCCCGGCGAGTTCGACGTAGTTTTGCCATCCGGTGAATACCGCCGGCGACAAGATCGAATAGTCGCACAGCGAAAGGTAAAACGATTTGAGAACCGGATAGACGCAAAATGTTACGAATCCAATGACCCACGGGAGAATGAAAAGCAACCCGTTGCGGAGGTTTCGACGTTCGGATGGATTCATTGTGAGTTCCAAGATTTTTGCAGCGGTTCTTTCACCCGTTCCCAGCGTGCTTCGCTTCGGGTCAGGGCTTTTTGCTGACGTTCCTGCACGGCGTGCAACGCCGCGTCCGCGGACGCTTTTCCGGTCCAGATCAGATTGACGGCATTTCTCATGTCCGCATTGATAGCATTCCACACCGCCACGCGCGGGAATGCGATTGCGCCGGGGCTTTTGGCCAGATCCAGAAAGGTGCGGATGTGCGGATTGGGGTGCTTCTGGAAAAACTCATCACTGCACGCACGGAGCGGGCTGAATTTCCTCTGGCCAAGGCAGAGTTTTTCCATGGGTTTTTGTGAATTCACATACGTTATGAATTCAAACGCCTCGCGCGGATGTTTTGCCCCGGTCGGAATCACCAATACATCACACTCGACCACCGAGATATCGCCAAGTTTTTCCCGATCATTTGTCGGAAATGGGGCGACACCCCACTCAAAATCAGCGGGTGCGTAGTTTTGGATGTAATTGTAAATCCACACGCCTTGCATGACCATCGCGACCCGTCCGGTAAAAAACGGGTTTTGCGGGGAGGCAAAATTCCCGAACCCATCCCGCAGGCCAAGCAGGTTCTCGGCACCGAATCGGTCAGGGTACGACTGCACCCACAGGGTATTCCACCATCCGGGCTCTTCAGGCAGGTGGCCAATGCGCTCGATGCGCCCATTCGCTGACCGCTTGAAGATTTTTTGATTGAACTCTTCGAGTTCCGCGATGCTCCGCGGAGGTCGCTCGGGATCCAGCCCCGCCTCGCGAAACAGCTTTTTGTTGTAAATCAGCGCCGTGTTTCCCGGCGTGCTCGGCAGCGCCCAAAGCTGCTCTCGGTGACTGCAAAGTTTCCAAATGATCGGCAAATAGTCCTCCTCGCGAATTCCAGCCTCGTTCGCCGGCGACCTGAGCGGCATCAGTGCGTTATTCTCCGAATACACCGGAATGTTGTAGGCCCAGATTCCCGCGACATCCGGCGGCACCCCGCCCGCGATTGCCAATGTGAGCCGACGATCAATCTGACTCACCGACGAATACTCGACAAAAATCCTGCTCTGCGAGGAATTAAAATCATCCACAATTTCCCGCATCGCATCCGCCTCAAACCCCGTCCATTTCTCCCAATACCGGATCACCACGGGCTGCCCGGCATGCAATCGCGGAACCAAAAGTGCCAACGCGCAGACCATCGTCAACAAATGCAATGACCAATGCCTGAGGGAAAACATCACGGGGGGAATTTAGCCGGGATCCAGCGATTGAAGAGGTTTAGACAGAATCGAAGCGCATTTGAAATTTGTTCATTCTTGTAATTCTGTCGAAAACAATCTTTCCGCTTCTGCCGCTTATGCCTGAGGAATTACAAATCACCGGGATCCGTTAGAATGCGTTTCAGCTCCTTGATTCCACCGGGGTTTTCGTTCACTCCATGATTCGATGGCACGATCGTCTGGGATTGATAACCCGGCAGACTGGAGCTCCAAAAGGGAACGACGCCGTCCGAGCTGTTCGGGCTGTTGCCGCGACCCCGGTCGCCAATGATCGAATGAAATTTAATCCGCTCGGCCATTGGCAACCGAAGGATAGCGCTGAGGAGCGGAGAGTCGGCCCGGAGGAACTGGATGCTGTTGGCCGGGGCCACGAACAGGCCGCGCACGTCTTCTCTAAGCGCGGTGACGATCGGAGTCCGGTCTTTTTGCAGCAACTCAAACGGCAGGCGGATCGCACCCGAAATAAATCCTGCAATCGGCCGTAGGGCGAGCGGACTCCCCTTGTGTGGAGTGGCCATGAACACCACGCGCGAAATGTCCGTGCGCGGGGTGAAGTTGATCATCGTGTTTACCAATTTTAGTAAGTCAGGAGGAAGGCTTAAATTCTCTAAATCAATGTCCGAGAACTGTCTCCATAGCTTGTTACCTCCGGTGCGTATTAACAAGCTGGATATCAGCCCGCCCATACTATGTCCAACTAGCACCTTTTCCTGCATCCGCGCATACTGATTGCTCGGGTCCAAGGCTTCTTCGAAGCGGTTGAGTTCGCCGCGAAGAATGGCCGCCGAAGCCCAAACCGGGAGGCCGGTCGGATAGAGGAAATACCAGAATTGATATTTTGCTCGTATGGCTGGGTCGGCCATGAGTTCGTTGGTGGCGCGGGTCCACGCCTCGGGTCTTGAGAGCAAACCATGCACAAATACCACGGGAATCTTGGTAGGATCGTAAACTTGCGTTTGGACCAATCCTGCGAGATTGACGTTCCGGTCCGAGAAAAACATCGCCTTTGGATCGATGGCGCGATTCGGACCCTTGGCGATTAGCACGGCCAATGGGGCGGAGAAGTCAGCCGCGATTGGCATGGACTTGCCCGCGACATTTAGCTCAGCGGGGTTGGTTGGATCCTGAAATGTGAGCCGGGCCGTTCGATTTTCGAACGTGAGGTAAGCGGTTAGAGGCATGGTGAGGCCAAATTTTGGCACCCCGGGTTGCCCCTTCAGGTAGGGGTTCCCGTGCTTGAGTTCGGCGACGTAGGGAACCCCAAATCCATCGACGACGGTGCGTGATAACAATCCGCCGATCGAAACACTGTCGGCGGCGTAGATGGAGTCGGCGATAGCCGGGTCAAGCACGTCCTTCTTTCCTTCCCGCGCGATGACCAATTGACGTAAGCGCGCAGTTTGGTTGGTAGAGAGCGCGTCGGGGGCCGGGACCTTGAGATCCATGTCCTTAAATCCCTGAGCAGATAGCTCGGCAACCACCGCCCGCACGGCCGTGGCGTAGATTTTCGCATCTTCGGAGTGGATATCATTTGCCGCACCGGGCAGGGCAATGCGGGCAGCTTCAGAGAGTGCGCTGACTTTCTGCGTTGACGTAAGGTCATTCCTTAGTCCGTATGCAAGCCATTGCGCCTGAGGAGTCAGCGTCTCACTCCGGTTCAGACTTGATAGCGCTTTCCTCGCCTGCCTCTCGTCCGAGTTACCATCCACACGAACTCTTAACGTGGCGCATCCACTGCTCAAGGTAATGACAAGCAGGCAAAGAGAAAGGGTTCGGAGGTTCATAATCGACAGAGTAACGGTTTTAGGATTTGGAGCGAGGATCTAGTGCATCGCGCAGCGCATCTCCCAGGAAATTCAAGGAAAGCAGCGTGAGCGCCATAAATAACGACGGGAATACGATCATCCACCAAAAACTGCGCACCGGATTGATCGCGGAGGCCCCATCCGCCAGCAGAGAGCCCAAGCTGGCGCGCGGAGCCTGAGTGCCCAGACCGAGGAAGCTCAGGAACGATTCGTCAATGATGACCGCCGGGATGGTCAGTGTGAGGTAAACAACAATCACGCCAAGCAGGTTGGGCAAAATGTGGCGCAGCAAAATGCGGGTATGCGACTGCCCGAGGGCTTGGGCGGCGAGGACAAACGTCCGGGATTTAATCGCCAGAACCTGACCGCGAACGATTCGTGCCATGGTCAGCCATTCAATGACACCCAGTGAGATGATCAGGATTGCAATGCGTGAGTAATCCACCAACCAGACCCACCCACGCTCGGCAGCAAACTGCTCGAGCGTTGAATTAAACGCATTGATCAGGACCAGAATAAAAATCAGTCGCGGAATCGAATACAGGATATCCACGCCCCGCATCATCACTTGGTCGGTTCGGCCCCCGGCATATCCGGAGATCAGGCCGTATGCGGTGCCGATGACCAAGCTGATTGCCGCGCCGCAAAGTCCGACGAGGAGCGAGAGCCGGGTCCCGGACAGCACGCGATAGAGTAGATCGCGGCCATTCAGATCCGTGCCGAACGGGTGCGCAAGTGACGGTGATGCGTATTGGTTTGGGCCCGGCTCGCGATACGACGCGGGCAGGAGTTCCGGGCCGATCAATGCGAGCAAAACAATCACCGTCAGCACTCCCGCAGCCACAAGTGCTGACGGGTTGCGTTTCAACCGATGCCATGCTCCGGGCTCAGTCATTGAGGGCGATCCTCCGATCCAAAACCGAGTATGCGATATCGACGAGAATGTTGAACATCACGAGAAGCACGCAGTAAACAATCACGACCCCACCCAGCAAAAATCCGTCCCGGTTTTGAATCGAATGAACAAAAAATCCCCCCGCTCCGGGAATGTGAAAAATCGTTTCGACCACGATGGAGCCGGTCAGAAGGTGAGCGGCGAGGGGTCCCATGAATGTGACCACTGGCAGAATCGCCACGCGAAGGGCGTGTTTCCAGAGCACGACCCGCTCAGCGAGCCCTTTGGCGCGGGCGGTGCGGACAAAGTCCTGATTCAGCGTGTCCAACATACTTGAGCGCATCAGCCGCGCAATGTATGCCACATAGGGTGCCGCCAACGTGATCGCCGGCAGTATCATCTGCTCCAGCGATCCCCATCCGCCCACCGGGAGCCAGCGCAGGTCGAGTGCAAACACCAAGATCAGAAGCGGTCCGATCACAAACGACGGCAGTGAGATCGCTACCAACGCCCCAAGCATCGCAAAGGTGTCGCCGGCGTGCCGGTGATGGGTTGCCGCAAACGTCCCGAGCCAGACGCCGAGCGTCGTTGCTATGAGGAATGCAATCGCGCCGAGTGTGAACGTCACCGGTAGCGTTTGGGCCAGGATTTCGTTGACCGACCGGTTGCGATATTTGGTGGATAATCGCAGGTCACCGCGCAGCAAGTCGGCCCAATATCCGGAAAACTGCTCCCACAGCGAGCCATCGAGTTTGTATTTCGCAAGCAGCTGTTTTTCGATTGCCTCGGGCAGCTTGCGCTCCGCATCAAATGGCCCGCCCGGCGAAAGCCGAATCAGAAAAAACGTCGCCGAGATCACAATCCCGAGAACGACCACGAGTGATACTCCCCGCCTCAGCAGCATTCCGATCATAGCGTGAAATTCGAACGGTATGCAGCGCCCCCGGCGTCAATCCACATGGAAGTATCAGTTGGTATTGCCGCTCAGGATTTGGCCCATGGCGTTCAACACAATATCCACATTGTCTGGCGAAGATGACTCGCCCATGAGACCGATGCGCCAGACCTTGCCCTTGAGCGGGCCGAGGCCTGCGCCAATCTCGATGCCGAAGTCGGCCAGCAAACGCTGCCGCACGCCAGCTTCGTCAACGCCCTCGGGGACGTGAATGCTGTTGAGCTGCCAGAGCTGATGGCCCGGCTGTGAGGCAATTTCGAGGCCCATGGAGCCGAGGCCGTCCCGGAGTCGGAGGTAGTTCGCCTCGTGACGGGCAAAGCGGTTTTCAAGCCCCTCTTCGAGCACCAAGCGCAGCGCTTCATGCAAGGCGTAGTTCATCGAGATCGGAGCGGTGTGGTGATACGCACGTTCGCCGCCCCAATACGACGCGAGGAGGTTCACGTCTAGATACCAGCTTTGTACCTTGGTCTTGCGCGATGTGGCCACTTCCATGGCGCGGGGGCTGAAGGAAACGGGGGATAATCCGGGCGGGCAGCTAAGGCACTTCTGGGTTCCGCTGTAAACGGCATCCACACCCCATGCGTCGATTTCGACCGGGCAACCAGCCAGCGATGTCACCGTATCGATCAGGACGAGTGCGCCAGCCTCGCGTGCCAACCGGGCAATTTCCGGGATTGGCGTGCGGGCGCCCGTCGAGGTTTCCGCGTGGACGACGCCGACCAGTTTCGGGTTCGGGCAGGACTTCAGTGCCTCGGCGACTTGGTGCGGATCGATGATGTGTCCCCATGGCGCTTCGACGCGCACGACCTCCGCTCCGCAGCGGGACGCGACCTCAGCCATGCGACCACCAAAAACACCGTTCACGCAGATGATCACTTGGTCGCCGGGCTCCAGCAAGTTGGCCAGGCAGAATTCCATGCCGGCGCTGCCAGTTCCACTCACGGGGAATGTCATTAAGTTTTCGGTGGCAAAAACCTGGCGCAACATGGATTTGATTTCTTCCATCATTCGGATGAATTCCGGGTCCAAGTGCCCGACCAGCGGTTTGGCCATGGCTTCGAGCACGGATGGCGCGACCATGCTTGGGCCGGGGCCGAGCAGGAGGCGCGAGGGCGGATGGAATGCGGATGGTGGTAATGGTGTCATGGTTTTGCAGCGCGATTCGGGGCGCCGGACGCGAGGGCGAGCAGCGAAACACCATAGAAAATCGAGTTGATTCCGTAGAGCAACCCAAGCACCCATGCGGAATCGCCGGGCAGTTTGCTGAAGATCAAGGCCGCGAGGATGATGGCGACGATGCCATTCATCAGCATGATAATCCAAGCGCCGTGGTGGCGAGAGGCGAGGGCGGCTCCGATGAACGACAGCCCTTCAAACAAAAAGAAAATCGCAAGCACGAGCGTGAGTGCCTCCACGCCGGACTCAACCCAGAGCAACAATGCCAAACCGGCAGCCAGCCGGATAATCGCCAGCGCGACCGAGGTGATACAGTGTGTTTTTTCTTTCCCGAAGATCACCGCCCCAATCGAAAACACACCGCTCACGACACAAAATATTCCGATCACCTGCGCAATCGCGACGCTCATCGCGAGCGGGAACCCAATCGCGAACATCCCGACAACAATTGAAAACATCCCGAAGAAGATGAGCCATCCCCGGCTCTTTTTGAGTGCTTCCTGTGTCCGGAATGGAATGGGTGATGTGTTCATGTTGCACCGATACTCGATTATTCGCCCGGCGTAGTCAGTCAAAAACGCATCCGGTGAGCGCAAAATTTGATGCTTGCCGGTTGCCTGTCTGAGCGGTGATTCTCCGCCCACCATGGCACGATCCAACCAACGCGAACCCGGCGACATCCGAATCATTCAATTCGAACCCGACATCGCGCCGCATGCCGACGGATCCGTCTTGATTGCATTTGGGGACACCCGGGTGATTTGTTCGGCAATGATCGAAAACGGAGTGCCCCGCTGGATGAAAGAACAGAACGTGTCCGGCGGATGGATCACGGCGGAGTATTCGATGTTGCCTTATTCCACGCTCAGCCGCAAAGCCCGTGATTCCTCGCGTGGGAAGCAGGATGGACGGAGCACGGAGATTCAACGCCTCATTGGCCGCTCGCTGCGCGCCGTGATTGATCTGGAGGCTCTCGGGCCCCGGACGATCTGGGTGGATTGTGATGTTTTGCAAGCGGACGGCGGCACGCGGACCGCGGCCATCACGGGCGCTGCGGTTGCCATCGAAATGGCGTGTATGCGATTGGTATCGGATGGCAAATGTAAAAAATTGCCGATCCGCCAGCGCGTCGCGGCGGTCAGCGTCGGCGTGATCAATGGCGAGGTCCTCGTGGATTTGGATTACCTCGAAGACAAGGATGCCTCCGTGGATATGAATCTTGTCATGACCGACAGCCTTGAATTCGTCGAGGTCCAAGGCTCCGGCGAGGAAGCTACATTTTCTGAAACCGAGTTTTCCGCCATGCTCGCCGCCGGAAAGGATGCGATTCGTTCGCTCCTGGAGCGCCAACAGGAAGCACTTCTCATGTGGACACTGGCGTCGAGCTTATCACGGGAGTGATATAGGATTGCACCGCGGAAATAGGTGCGTATTTTTCACTTCGGCCTGCGCGAAATTATGGGGATGACGATACGAATTCTGATTTTACTTTGGCTTCTGGTTGCTCCGGCTGCATTGCATGCAGCGGAGGAGATCAAGGTGCCCTTCAACTTCCGGTGGGGCGATTCCGCGAAGTTGGTGGAAGATACGATTGTTCGCACGCAGGCGAAGGTCGTCGAGCGCCGCAAGTCCGGAGCGAGAGACGTGCTGGTCGTTGAAGGACATCCGGATCCGCGTCTCAAGCGGTCACTGTTTTATTTCGCCAATGATGCGTTGGATGAAATCGAACTCCAATACGCCGACGCGTCGTGGGACACCTCGCGCCTCAACGGGGTCTTCGAGCAAACCCGCCGAAACCTTGACAATAAATACGGCATCAGCCGCAACGTCGTTCGCCAACGCGGCGATGAAGCCGATGTGTTTCAAACCGTCATCGGCTACCAATGGACACAAGCCTACACGTCGTTGCGCTTGTTTTTGTATTCCGCCGAGCAGGGGGCCCAGTCGTATCGCGTCCTGAGTTACCACTACCGCGGGTTTTAGACCGAATTGAAGAGGTTTAGACCGAATTTACAGAATGAACAAAATGGGTTACGAGAAATACGGGCTGTCCTGCAACTTACCTGTGCTATTGGCCCAGTTCCGTTCCTCATGATTCTGTTCATTCTGTAAATTTTTTCGAAAAATGTATTTCCGGATCGCACGACGCGCGGCCGGTCCGACACATTCGCCTCGTCAACGCTCCATCCTGCCGCCACCATGCGCCCTGTGTTCCAGCAAACGTATCCTATCACTATCGACGACATTGCATTTGGCGGCAAAGGAGTTGGGCGATTACCTGATGGTATGGCGTGCTTTGTTCCCGACGTGGCGCCCGGCGAGCGGGTTTACGTCGAGTTGACGAAGCGGACGAAACGATTTGCCGAGGGGCGAGTGACGGGTTTTATCGAACGCTCGATGTCGCGGGTCGAGCCGCCGTGCGCATTCTTCGGCGCTTGCGGCGGCTGCGTCTATCAACACCTTCCATACGCCAGCCAATTGGAAATCAAATCCGCGCAGGTCGCTCAGATGCTGCGTCGGCTCGGCGGGTTTGAATCCCCGAACGTGCTGCCAGCCATCGCCTCGCCGAAAGAATACCACTACCGCAACCGGATCACCGTGCATGTCAAACGCGGCCGCGTCGGGTTTTATCAACGTGGAGGACAGAAGCTCGTGGAAATCGATCGCTGCCTGCTTGCCGCAGACTCCGTGAACGACTGGCTGGCCGCGTGGAGGCGGCGTGACCTCGACGATGGAGTCAAAACGATTCGCGAAAACACCGAACAATCCGGGTTCCATCAGACGAATGACAGCGTCGCCGCGCTATTGCTTGATGCGGTGGACCAGCTTTTCGAGTCGGGCGGCAAACGATTGATCGACGCCTACTGCGGCTCCGGATTTTTTGCAAAACGTCTGGCCGTTCGCTTTGAGACGGTGATTGGGATCGAATGGAACAGCATGGCTGTCGAATCGGCGCGCGCCACAGCCGGCCCGAATGAATCCTACCTCGCGGGCGACGTGGCCCATTGCCTCGACGACGTGTTCTCCGGGGCCCCGGAAATCGAAACCCATGTGATCCTCGACCCGCCCGCGCAAGGGGTGAGTCCGCAAGTGGGTGAAACGCTGCTTCGTCACCGTCCGGAAAAGATCGTCTATATCTCGTGCGACCCGGCGACATTATCAAGAGACCTCAAGTCGCTCTCGGCAAGCTACGACCTCGTCGCCGCGCAACCCTTCGACATGTTCCCACAAACTGCGGAGATCGAAGTGTTAGCCGTTATGCAACGCAGGGCGTAACTTTGAGTATATGATCTACCGTCGATTCGGCCGAACAGAACTGCAAATGCCCGTGTTTTCTTGCGGTGGCATGCGCTACCAGCACGCGTGGAGCGATGTCGCACCAGAGGATATCCCGGAAGCAAACCAAAAAAACCTCGAAGCCACGATTCACCGGTCCATCGAGGTTGGGATCAACCACATCGAGACGGCGAGGGGATACGGCACCTCGGAGATGCAGCTCGGCAGCGTTTTGCCGCATTTGCCCCGCGAGCAGATCATTGTGCAAACCAAGGTCTCGCCGCGCGAGTCCGCCGCCGAGTTCCTCGAAACATTTGAAACGTCGATGAAGTATTTGCGGCTCGATCATGTCGATCTGCTTTCGCTCCACGGGATCAATACCCCGCATTTGCTGGACCTTACGCTGCGTCCCGGCGGATGCATGGATGTTTGCCGCCAACTTCGACGCGACGGGCGGGTGCGATTTGTCGGATTTTCCACCCATGGCCCGGCGCAGACTATTGTGGATGCGGTTGAGACCGGCGAGTTCGATTATTTTAACGTGCATTGGTATTGGGTGAACCGGCGCAACTGGCGCGCAATCGAGGCCGCCACCCGCCACGACATGGGAGTGTTCATCATTAGCCCGAACGACAAGGGCGGAAAACTTTATGCACCGCCCCCGAAGCTCGTGGACCTGTGCCGCCCACTATCGCCCATGGTTTTCAACGACCTGTTCTGCCTGCAACGCCCCGAGGTCCACACGCTGAGCCTCGGCGCAGCCAAACCCAGCGACTTCGACGAACACATCCACGCACTTGATCAAATGGAACACGCGGATGCATCGCTCGCCGAAATCGACAACCGGTTGGTTTCGGAAATGCATCGTGTGCTCGGCCGCGACTGGTGCGAAAACTGGGAGACCGGGATTCCCGAGTGCGACGAGATCCCCGGCGAGATCAACGTCTGGGAGATCCTACGGCTCCACAACTTGGCCAAGTCGCTCGACCTCGTGGATTTCGGTAAGATGCGCTACAATCTACTCGGCAACGCAGACCATTGGTTTCCAGGAAATCAGGCCGTGGATTTCGATGATACCGCGTTGCGTGACGCCTTGCATCAAAGCCCGTTCCGCGATGAAATCCCGGGCATTCTCCGCGACGCGCACGCGCTCCTCCACGAGGCACCGCAGAAGCGGCTCAGTGAATCGTGATTTCGACGACGCCAACTTTTTAATCATCCATCCACTGAACGTATGAAACACATTGCCGTCCTAACCAGCGGGGGAGACGCCCCCGGAATGAACGCAGCCATCCGCGCAGTGGCTCGCGAAGCCCTCGCTCGAGGCCTAACCGTAAGCGGCATCCAGCACGGATACGCCGGACTGCTAAACAATCAGATCTGTCCGCTCGACGCCCGCGCGGTCGGCGGGATCATCCACAAAGGAGGTACCGTGCTCGGAAGCGCACGCTCACCGGAATTCCGCACCGAGGAGGGGATTACGCAAGGGATCAAAAACCTCGCCGACGCGGGCATCGACGGCCTCGTGGTAATCGGCGGAAATGGCTCGCAAACCGGAGCATCCAAGTTGTTCGAACGCGGCATTCCGGTGGTCGGTGTTGCATCCACCATCGACAATGACCTGTGCGGCACGGACATCACCATCGGCGCCGACACCGCGCTCAACATTGCACTTGAAGCGATTGACCGCCTGCGCGTGACGGCATCGTCGCACCGGCGTGCATTTTTGCTCGAAGTAATGGGCCGAGACTGCGGGTATCTCGCGCTGATGACCGGACTCGCCGGAGGCGCTGAGATCGTCGTCATTCCCGAAAAACAGACCACGCCGGACGAAGTCGCGGCGGCACTGACCGAGGCATTTGCACGCGGTAAAACGCACGCGCTCGCCGTTGTGGCCGAGGGGTCGGAATACAACGCCGCCGTGCTCAGTAGCTTTTTCCGCGAAAACCGCGCGAAACTCGGACTCGAAGTGCGCACGACCACGCTGGGTCACGTCCAGCGCGGCGGCACACCCGGGGCATTCGACCGCATCCTCGCTACCCGCCTCGGCGCAGCCGCCGTGGACAACTTGCTGGCAGGCAATGCAGGCCACCTCGTCGGATGGGTCGGCAGCGGAATCAAACTCTCCCCGTATTCGGAAATCGCCGGCAAAACCAAGGCTCCGGACATAAAATTACTCGACCTCATCAGCCGACTCGCGCTTTAGAATTGAGCTGTTTTCCTTACCGCGAAGAAAAATACAAAACGCATGATCCCGCTTACGGGTCCGTCGGACGGGTCAACGCGCGGGCTTCTTCCGGTGTCAGCAAAGTTGCGTCTTTAAGGAGGCGGCAGAATTCCTTTTTGGTCACCTCGTGATGTTTTCCCTTGGCCGTTGGATCGGCGCTGAGTGCCTTGTATTGCACGCGAAGCCGCTCCAGTTCGACAATGCGGAGGAACTCGTCTCCCCGCTTCCAGACTTGGTTTTGTAATAACTTCACCACGCGGCGAGGGTATCGCGAGCGCGCGGCGGGATACAGAAATTTCGTTGCACTGGCCTGCGGCCTCTTGCCGTTAGACTCTTAGATCCTTGGGGGGAGTGGTGATCGGGTCGGCTTTGTCGTCATTTAGAAAGCGGTGAATGACACCTCCCAAAATGGCACCGATGATCGGAGCGACCCAGAATAGCCAGAGTTGCGAAATAGCCCATCCGCCTGCAAACACCGCGACCGCTGTGCTGCGGGCTGGGTTTACCGAGGTATTGGTGACCGGGATGCTGATGAGGTGAATGAGCGTTAACCCAAGCCCGATCGCAATCGGCGCAAACCCGACTGGGACCTTTTTATCAGTCGCTCCGAGGATGATCACTAGAAACATCATGGTCATGACCACTTCCGTGACCAATGCAGCCAGAAGCGAATATCCGCCCGGCGAATGCTCTCCGAAGCCATTGGACGCAAAACCGGCTGTGACATCGAATCCTGCTTTGCCGCTGGCAATAAGGAACAAAGTTCCAGCCGCAGCAATGCCGCCCACTAATTGTGCGATGATATAGGGCACCAATTCCTTAACCGAAAAACGTCCGCCGATCCAGAGACCGATAGAAACCGCGGGATTCAGATGGCATCCAGAAATATGCCCAATCGCAAATGCCATGGTCATAACGGTAAGACCGAAGGCCAACGAGACGCCGACAAATCCAATGCCAAGCTCCGGAAAGCCCGCTGCCAAAACCGCACTTCCGCATCCCCCCAATACCAGCCAGAAGGTTCCGATAAATTCTGCCGTCAGTTTTTTGACCATAGGACTGCGAGATACACACTGGATTCTTCCATTTGTCAAGTGCTCGGCAGCTTGGAACCGATTGGACCGTAAGCGGGACGACACATAGCGCGATGTAACCATCCGACCGATACGTTTAGGCTGTGCTCTCTAGCCAGAGCGAAATGGTCATTTTGGCTGCCTAATTGCGCAATCCGTCCACCAAGTCACTGAGTCATGGAATCAAGCCCGTTTCCTTCTTCGCAGTGCCGAGATCAGGATGAGTGCGGCGGCGGTTATGACGAGAGCGCTTGGCTCGGGAACGGGAACAATCAAAGAGCCGTTGAAAGTTCCGGGGCCGAGGTAGGTGAGTCCGGAGTCGCTGAAGAATGAAATCTGGGTGAGGCTGCCGACGGCCTCTGCGGTGGTAATGCTGATGGTATCCAATCCTGCCGAGTAGTTCCAAATCGCTAGTGGTGCTGCGATTGTGAGGGAGTTGAAAGTGAGGGAAATGTCGCCGCCCGCCAGATCGATGCGCGAGTTCGACACGACATTCAGCGATGCCATCGACTCGGTGAGAGTGGTCGATGGAGCGAGCGCACCACCGGACAGCACGAGCATGGCCGCATCATTGACTCCGTTGCTCTGACCATGAGCGAATACGGTGCCGGTGTTCACGGTCACGAGCGTCGTTCCCCCGAGGGCTGCCGCTGTGCCAGTGGTGGCGAGGGTGCCCGAGTTCAACGTGACGCTGCCGGAAAACGTGTTTGCTCCGAACCGCGGGTCGAGCAGGGTGGTGCCGTTGCCAGATTGAATTATCCCCAGCGTGCCGGTGAGGGTGGTGTAAAATGGATACACGTCATTGCTCTGCGAACCGACGGCATACTGCTGGGTGAATTCGACGGTTGCCGTGCCAGAACCCCCTGTGAAGACCCGCGCCGCAATCGCCGCGCCGCTGGAACCAGCGCCATTGCCGATCACAATACGTCCGACCGATTCGGTATTCTGTGCGATCATAACCGGCTGATCCGTCGATGCTGCCGGGTTAGTCGAATTCCAGCCGCCGAGGGCAAGGTAAGAATTTTCGCTCAGAACTAGCGTCGCGTTGTCTCCGGGGTTCTGGCCGACGGTGACCAAGCTCGCGCCTTGCTCTGTCGCGTTTGCTCCGAGGTTGAGTGTGCCGGAATTCACCGTGATGTTGCCGGAGTGGTAGTTCGTGCCTGTGAGGTTCACGACACCACCGCCGGTCACGCTCAGCGAGCCATTGGCATTGGGATCGCTTGTGTTGTTCACGACATTCGGATCGGCAAGATTGCCTGCGCCGCCGAGGTTGCTTAATGTGATCGATTGTCCCGGTAGCGGACTAAGAACCACGTTTCCCCCAACAAAAATGTCGGTGCCATAGGCGGACCCGTTGCCTGAAGTGAAGTTGCCGGCTTGCCCGGATTGAAAGACGACCCCTGCGCCGCCTGTCACCACATTGTTCGAAAAGGTGGTCGCTCCGGTCACCTGAACCGATGCGCCATTCATGACAAAAACTGCGCCTCCTAGACCAGCACCGCCCCCACCAAGTGCGTAGAGCGCCTCGGTGATGAGATTGTCGGTCAGGAACGACCCGGCGGTTGCAGCACCGCCCCCGAATCCTCCGGGCTCTCCGCCATTATCGTCTGCGGAAGAATAGCCGCTCCCACCGCCGCCGCCGAATCCGCCGGAACCCGGAGTGTAGCCACTGCCTCCGCCGCCGCCGAATCCGCCATTGCCCGCGTTATCCCCGTCGTTCCCGCCGCCACCGCCACCGCCACCGAATCCACCGTCTCCGCCGGAATTGCCGTCTGCGTTGTTGCCTCCGACGCCACCCCCTCCACCGGCCCCGCGGTTAAAAAACCCGTCATTTCCGCCGCCGCCACCGCCGCCATTGCTGCCGCCAGATGCTCCATTATATCCGCCTGATCCACCGCCCGAGGCAGTCACCACGAGCGCACCGACTGCGCCGCCAACGCCGTCCTCGCTCCCGTTTCCGCCGTCTGCCCCGAAGCCAAAGCCACCCCCGCCGCCGCCGGATGTGTCATAAAGATCAATGTATCCGTGCCCGCCATTTCCGCCCATGCCGCCGCCGCCTTCCCAACTGGTCCCGGACAACGAGATCTCGCCCGTTATCGTGGTGAAATTTCCGCCGGCTCCTCCATTGGCGGTGTTATTGACGAACTGGACGCCGGAAAGTGTGACGTTCGTTGGCAGAGCAGGCACACCAGGGATCGCACTGCTATTGGCCACGAAGATTCCCCCTCCGAGCCCGGCACCTCCGCCGGCTCCACCGCCGCCATTTCCTCCCACCGCACGGCCGTTGGCAATCGTGAGGTTATTGAATGCCACGGTGCCTGCCGCAACGAAGAAGGCCCGGTCCCCGGCAGCGCCATTTGCCTGCGACATGTCGATCGTTGCGTTGTTACCGTTGATGATGAGGCCCGACGTATTCGTTTGCGAAAGGCCAATTACCAGCTGGGCCGTCGGTTGAATCGTCCCGCTCGTGAGGAAGTTGATTATAAAAGGCCCGTTGCCAGATGCATTTGCCGCCTGAATGGCCGCCGCCAGCTCCGCGGACGTGGTTACGTCAAATGACTGCGCGTGGGCAGATGGAGTGCAAGCGATGAAAAACGCGGCTAGTGCGCTTGCTGCGGTGGCGAGCCACAGCCGAGCGGTATGGCGAAGTTTCAATCGGGCTTCAGATCGAACATTCATGTGGATCGGATAGGTTGCGTTGAGCTGGCATTCAGAGTGTTGGCCCTCAAACACCCGTTCCGCTTTTACCCGGCAAAAGTGCGTCGTGGCAAGAAAATCAGACCGCTGCTGTCTCGGCCACGCGCCAGGGGCGATTGTAATCGTAGGGAAGCCGGAGGGCGCGGCCGCTGAGGCTCCGTCCCGGGAGGGCGAACCTCCGTGTGAGCCGTCGAATAATGGGTTCGGGCGGAGCCTCACCCTCCCGGGTGGACAAGATGGACTCGCCCCGCTAGAAATCGTGCCAACCCCAGCTCCCATGAACACATCCAAGAAAATCCTGAACGACCCGAATGCCTGTGCGGATGAATTGCTTGACGGCCTCGTTTTTGCCTACGACGGCAAGGCGCGCAAAGTCGGGCGGCGATCGATTGTGATGAATGACCTCCGTCCGGACGCCCCGGCGTTGCTGGTGGGCGGCGGGTCGGGTCACGAGCCGATTTACCACGGGCTCGTGGGGACGCATATGGCTGATGGTGCCGCAGCGGGGGATATTTTTGCTTCGCCGCCGCCGGATATTGTGTTGGAGGCTGCACAGGCGGTGAATCGCGGCAAAGGGGTGCTTTTCCTCTACGGGAATTACGCCGGGGATGTCCTGAATTTTGACATTGCCGCCGAACTCGCCGCCGAGGCTGGCATCGAGGTCCGGTCGGTAACGATCCACGATGACGTGTGCTCGGCTCCTCCATCGGAAAAATCCAAACGCCGTGGAGTCGCAGGGCTCGTGCCGGTGGTCAAGCTGGCCGGTGCGGCGGCTGCGACGGTGGACAGCCTGGACGAACTCGAGCGCATCGCGCGCAAGGCGGTGGACAATACGCGCAGCGTGGGTGTCGCGACCAAACCGGCATCCATCCCGGCCACGGGCGTGCCGACATTTGAGATTGCGGATGACCTCATCGGCCTCGGCATGGGCCTTCATGGCGAAAAAGGTGTGGGGCTCATTCCGATGTGTCCGGCGGATGAATTGGCCGCCAAAATGATGGACCTTCTCCTCGGCGATGATCTGGTGCTGGATTCCGGCGACGAGGCGGTTTTTTTCGTTAACTCGCTGGGTTCCACGCCCATGATGGAATTGCTGATTCTCCTGCGTGCAGCGCGTCCGATTTTGGACCGGAAAGGCATTCGTGTGCATCAGACCGTAGTGGGAGAGATTGCCACGTGCCTTGAGATGGCTGGTGTCAGCTTCAGCATCACGAAGCTCGACGCCGAGCTCAAGCGGCTCTGGGACATGCCTTGCGCCAGCGTCGGCTACACCAAACTCTGACCCCCACGCGCTGCAACGAACCGCATGGGTAAATCATCACTTTCCACCGCAGAAGTCGTTGAGATGCTCAACCACGTGGCGGATCGAATCATTGCAGCCGAACCGGAACTATCCGAGGCGGACCGAAACCTCGGCGACGGCGACCATGGCCTTGGTATGAAGCGCGGGATGGAGGCGGTGAAAGCAAAGTTGGCGGGAGGTGCGGACCACATCGAACGCGCATTCTCGCTCACAGGAATGGCGATGATGAGCAGCATGGGCGGCGCGAGTGGTGCGATTTTTGGCACCTTCTGGCGCAGTGGCGGCAAGGCTCTCGCCGGACGCGAATGTTTTGATGCGCAAGCATTGGCGGACCTCCTTAATGCTGGCGCGGATGGTATCATGGCCCGTGGCGGGGCCAAAGCCGGTGACAAAACAATGCTCGACGCCCTCATGCCTGCCGCTCAATTGGCCACCCGCGTCGTGCTTAACCCGCTCCCGGATGCCATCAGCGCTGTTGCCCAAGCCGGCATCGACGGGCGCGACGCCACCAAGTCCATGATCGCCACCGTGGGACGCGCAAAAACCCTCGGCGAGCAATCGCTCAGTTATCCCGATGCGGGCGCGTGCAGCATGGCTATCATTTTGGAATCGATGCGCGACTACGTGCTGGCTTGAGTCGGAGAATCGGCGTATAGCTTCTGCACTGCCGACCGCGGATCGGGCAGGCAGAGATTGCTTCTAGTGCGGCATTCCAGCCAACCGAAACCCACCGTAACAGAAAGCTAAAACCGGATATTTCATGGCACACGCATCGTATAAAAAATTCCTCGATTCGCTGGATCAAGCCGGCGAACTCAAACGCATCAGCACACCCGTCGCCACGGAGTTGCAGATCACGGAAATTGCCGACCGTGAAATGAAGAGCCCCGGCGGCGGAAAGGCATTGCTTTTTGAACGTCCAACGATTGGGGGCGAGGTCAGCCGGTTTCCGCTCGCGATCAATACGATGGGATCCAAGCGGCGCATGGCGATGGCGCTGGGGTTGGATTCGATCGACGAACTGGCCGCGCAAATGCAGTTCATCCTCAAAGCCAAACCGCCGCGTTCGTTTAAGGATGCGTTCACGTTGTTGCGGAATGGAATCGACCTGATTCACGCCCGTCCGCGCAGTGTCAAAGATGGACCGTGCAAAGAGGTGATCCGGCGGTTCGACAAGCCCTCGGACAGTGCCGGGCTTTCGCTGAATGACCTTCCGGTTTTGCATTGCTGGCCGGATGATGGTGGGCGATTCGTCACATTGCCGACGGTGTATACCAAGGACCCTGATACCGGCGAGCGGAACGTTGGGATGTATCGGATGCAGGTCTATGATGAACGCACGACGGGTATGCACTGGCAGGTCCACAAAGTTGGAGCGCGCCATGGAAAGCGGTATTACGAACGCGGCGAGCGCATGCCCGTCGCCGTCGCGCTGGGCGGAGATCCGGCCTACACGTTTGCGGCGACGGCACCGCTGCCAGATGGATTAGACGAGATTCTATTCGCCGGATTCGCGAGGAAAAAGTCGGTCGATTTGATCAAATGCGAAACGGTGGATATCGAAGTCCCGGCAGACTCTGATTTTGTCCTCGAGGGTTATGTGCAACCGGGCGAACTGCGTGCGGAAGGGCCATTTGGGGACCACACCGGATTTTACACGGCGGTGGACGACTATCCGGTTTTTCACCTCACCGCGATCACCCATCGCAAAGACGCGATCTACCCCGCGACCATCGTGGGAATCCCGCCGATGGAAGATTTCTACATGGGCGCTGCGAGCGTTCAAGTTTTTCTGCCGATCTTCAAAATGAACTTCCCGGAAATCGTCGATATGGCGCTGCCTGCGGAGGGCGTTTTCCACAACCTTGTATTTGTAAGCATCCGGAAGCAATACCCGTGGCAGGCGTATAAAATCATGCACGGCCTCTGGGGCATGGGCCAAATGATGTTTGCGAAATACATCGTCGTCGTGGACGAAGATTGTGACGTGCATAATACAAGCGAAGTCTTGTTCCGCTGGTGCGCCAACACCGATCCGCAGCGCGATACCTGCTTCATCAAAAATCCCTGCGATTCGCTCGATCACGCCACAAGTATCCCAAACATCGGCACCCACATGGGAGTTGATGCCACGCGCAAAATGGCGGGTGAGGGGCATACGCGCGGATGGCCCGAACTCGTCAAAATGCCGGACTCCGTTAAGCAGTGGGCGGATGCGCATGGGTTTTGAGCGCGTTCGCGTCGTTGACTGGAGCGGCAGCCTTCTGCCCACCGGGCCTTGTCGGATCGACCTTCCGGTGATAAGGTGACGCTTACTGATGCACGGCTCCCTTCGTTTTAAGGTCATTCTCTGGTTTGCCGTGGTCGTGCTGGCAGTCACCGCTGCCACGTGGTTCGGATACCGTCAGCTTTCGATTCAGATCCGGAGCGAGGCGGAGCACCAGATGGATTCAAAAATGGAGCACGTCGTGGACGTGCTCCAGGCAGCGAATCACGTTTACGCCAACTTGGTGCGTGCCTCGATGCAACTTCTCAAACGTGAGGCCGCGCTCCTCGGCAAACCATCGCTCGCGCAGGGAGCGGATTCGTCAGCGCCTCCGACCCTGCGATTTGGCGGGAAGGAGATGACCAATGATTTTGCGCTTGTGGACGAAGTGGCAACGATGATGGACGGCACGGCCACGCTTTTTGTGAAGGATGGAGCAGACTTTGTGCGCGTGAGCACCAACGTGTTGAATGCCGATGGCACGCGTGCAGTCGGCACGCGGCTCGATCCCGAGGGCGCACCAATCGCAGCACTGCGAAATGGAAAACCATTCTATGGCGTGGTCGATATCCTCGGGCATGCATACATCACGGGGTACGAACCCATCTTTGGCGATGATGGGGCGGTGCTCGGTGCGTTTTATGTCGGCTATCCGCTGAACACGCTGGATGTCGTGCGAGAGGCACTGGATGTTCGAGGGATTTTGGATCGGGGTTTTTTTGCGCTGCTCGATCCAAAAGATCGCGTCATCTTTCAGACTGGAAACACGCCGTTCGCAGGCCAGGTGCAGGAGTTGTCCGCCGCCGCTGCGAAGGGCGGCGAAGTCGGCAGTGATTGGAGGGTCGAAACCCAGGTCTTTTCGGATTGGGACTACGAGGTGGTGGCTGCGCTGTATATTCCGGACATCAACCGGATCATCTTTCGCATGATGGCTCAGGCGTACGGCATCACCGGGGCTGTGCTGGTCGGGCTGCTGATCGCCTCGTTCTGGATGGCATCGAGGTTATCCAATGCATTGGTCGAGGCGGAAGAGTCCCGTGCTGAGGCGATCGACGCCCGTAACGCAGCGGAATCGGCCAACCGCACCAAAAGCACATTCCTCGCAAACATGAGCCATGAACTGCGCACGCCGATGAATGCCATCATCGGATACAGCGAAATGCTCATCGAGGAAGCCGAGGACCTCGATCAGCCGGGATTTGTTCCCGATCTGCAAAAGATTCGCAGTGCTGGAAAGCATCTGCTCGCGTTGATCAACGACATCCTCGATTTGTCCAAAATCGAAGCTGGCAAGATGAGCATTTTCGTCGAGGAAATCGGACTGCGCAGCATGATTGACGAGGTGGTTGCCACGGTCGATCCGCTCATTCACAAGAACCGGAATCGCCTCGTGCTCGACGTGCCGGAGGACATCGGCAGCATCCGCGCCGACATCACCAAGGTGCGACAGACGCTTTTCAATTTGCTGAGCAACGCATCGAAGTTCACCGAAAACGGCACCATCACTCTCGGGATTCGCCGGTATCAGGCGACTCCCGGAGTGGATCGTTTTCAGATGCGCGTATCGGATACCGGGATCGGAATGACACCCGAACAACTCGGAAAATTGTTTCAAGCATTCACCCAAGCCGACGCTTCCACGACCCGTAAATACGGCGGAACCGGGCTCGGCCTACTGATTTCGCGGAAATTTTGCCAGATCATGGGCGGTGATATCTCGGTCGAAAGTGTGGCCGGGCAGGGGACTACGTTCACCGTGGACCTGCCGTCGACCGTGGAAGAAACCTCGGAAGCACCGCCGCCGTCGAATGTTCCTAGCGTTGCGCGGCGTGTTCTCGTGATCGATGACGACCCCGACGCAGCCGACCTCATGCAGCGCCAACTCGAAAAATCGGGCTTTGAGGTAATCCTCGCCGCATCGGGATCCGCTGGGCTGGAGCTGGCAACCACCGAACAACCCGATGCCATCACGCTGGATGTCATGATGCCGGGCATGGACGGGTGGTCGGTGCTCACCGCTTTGAAGTCGAATCCGAAGACTGCGTGGATCCCGGTAATCATGGTGACGATGTTGCATGATCGGCAAATGGGGTTTGCGTTGGGGGCCGATGATTTTATAACCAAGCCGGTCGATACTGCCAAGTTGCGTCACATTCTCTCCCGCCACATCCGCGTGGACGGCGCACAAATCCTCGTCGTCGAAGACGATTCATCCAATCGCGAAATGCTGGTCCGAATGCTCAGCAAAGAGGGGTTCAGCGTGGTTGAAGCCGACAACGGCGCCATGGCGTTGGAGCACCTTGCCGTCGCCAAGCCGTCACTCATCCTCCTCGATTTGATGATGCCCGTGATGGATGGGTTCGAATTTTTGAAAATCATCCGGGGCAATTCCGAGCTCTCAGCGATACCGGTGATTATTGTCACTGCGCGTGATCTCAGTGACGAAGATCGTGCCCGTTTGAATGGTAGCGTCCACGAGGTGATCCAAAAGGGCGCGATGGATCGGGAGAGGTTGCTCTCCGAGGTCGCCATTATGATTTCTCAAACACCGCCCAGAACCCAACCGCAAGCCCATGCCGAAAATACTGATAGTTGAAGACAACGAAATGAATCGCGACATGCTTTCCCGCCGGTTGGCCCGGCGTGGATACGATGTGGCGGTCGCGGTCGATGGTCAAGAGGGGTTCGATATGGCATCGTCGGCATCTCCGGATTTGATCCTCATGGACATGAGCTTGCCAATCCTCGACGGCTGGGAAGTCACGCGGAGGTTAAAAGCGGACCCTACCATGGCAAAGGTGCCTGTGATCGCGCTCACGGCGCACGCGATGGCCGGAGACCGGGAACAGGCGATAGCGGCCGGCTGCGACGACTACGACACGAAGCCGATCGAACTCGACCGATTGCTTTCAAAAATCCAAACGCTTCTCAGGCAATTGGGCAAGGCGTAACCGCAAGACAAGCAATTCCATCTCGAACCATGTCTGAAATCGACCCTCAGTCGCTGTCGCTCGCGCAAGTCAGACATGACATGCGGACCCCGCTGAATCACATCCTCGGGTTTAGCGAACTCCTGGCCGAAGATGCCGACACGATCAAGCCGCCCGAATTAAAGTCCGATTTGGATAAAATCCAAACGGCTGCGAAGAATCTCCTCGAACTCATCGACACGCATCTCTCGGAGGTCGGAGTGAGGCAGTTGGTGCCATCGGACGCGGTCGCGGAATCGGCACCATCATTACCGCCGATGGAAAAGAGCAAAGCGTCCATCGAATCCGCAGATCCTCATGATCCGGTCGCGCGTGTGTCGGGTCGCATCCTCGTCGTCGATGACAATCCGGGGAACTGCGAGACGCTCTCGCGCCGACTGAACAAGCAAGGTCATGAAACCGCCGTCGCTCACCATGGCGCGGCGGCACTCGGGATTTTGCGGGCTGAAAAGTTTGACCTCGTGTTGTTGGATATCCTGATGCCGGGTATCGACGGATACGCGGTGCTTCAGGAAATGAAGTCCGACCATGCACTCCGGCACATCCCCGTCATCATGATCTCCGCGCTCGACGAGATTGATAGCGTGGTCCATTGCATCGAATCCGGCGCGGAGGATTATCTCTCAAAGCCATTCAACCCCACACTGCTGCGGGCGAGGATCGGTGCGAGTCTTGAAAAAAAGGCGCTGCGCGATGATGAGCAAAGGCACCTCCGTGTCATCGAGGAAACACAGGAGCGCCTGAAACACGAACTCGACGAGGCCGCGCGCTACGTCCGCTCAATCATCCCTGAGCCCATCACCACACCAGTCCACATCGACTGGCGCTATATCCCATCCACAGAACTCGGCGGCGATGCGTTTGGGTATCACATGATTAATGACTCTCATCTCGCGATTTACTTGCTCGACGTCTGTGGGCATGGGGTGGGTGCGTCGTTGCTTTCGGTGACAGCGATGAATGTGATCCGGTCTGGATCGCTCGCTGGCACGAACTTTCTTGAACCGTCCGAGGTCCTATCCGCACTGAACGAGGCCTTTCCGATGGAACGGCAGAACAATATGTATTTCACCATCTGGTATGGTGTTTATGACACGGTCACGCGCGTGCTCACACACGCCAGCGGTGGGCATCCGCCGGCGCTTTTGTTCGATGGAACCCAGATGACCGAAGTGCGCGCACCCGGATTGCTCATCGGTGCTCTGGAAGGTGCGGACTTCCAAAGTGAATCGATCCTGATCCCGCCGGGAGCCGAGTTGTTTGTCTTTTCTGACGGAGTGTATGAAGTCAAAAACACGGAGGGCGGAATGGTTTCGTTTGAGGATTTCCAGCGGGTTGCGACGCGGGTCGCGGGTGAGCATTCGGATCTTGATCGCTTAATCGATTGGGCGAGAGACTGTCAGGGGTCCGCTGCCTTTGAAGACGATTATTCGCTGATGCGGATTAGGTTTTGATTTCCAACGATGAAACACGACTACTCTATTCGCATTCCCAACACGTTGCATGGGCTTACGGCCGGGGCTGCCGGTGTGCGTGAGTTTTTGGGGTCCGTCGGGGTTTCGGCTGAGGTGGCATTTGCGCTCGACCTCGCCTACGAAGAGCTTGTGACCAATACGATCAAGTATTCCTACGCCGATTCCTGCCCGCATGATATCGACATCGTGGTCGTGGTCGATGAAGACAACGTGGACCTGGAGGTTTGCGACGACGGCCAGGAGTTCGATCCCACCATGCAAGCGCCACCGGATACGACGCTTCCTGTGGAGGATCGTCCGATTGGCGGACTCGGACTGCACCTGATCCGGAATCTGACCGACGCGTTCACCTATCGCCGCTCGGAGAACAAAAACTTCACGCGGATCCGGAAGCGGCGGATTTAGTATCGGTCAGCGCGGTTCTTGTTGGAGCATTGCGACGGCCTTCTCGATCACGGCGATTTGCGCCTCCACGCGCAACGGAAGCGAGTGTTCGGATGGTGTCTCGATGGTGAATGTGCGTCTGGCGTGATGAAAGTGTAGGACGAATGCCTCGGGAAACTCGGCCATCAAGTCTGCCGACACCTTGCGGCGGATGATCCCGTTTTTCGGGCGACTGATGTCGATGATCCGTCGATCATCGATTCCCAGGATGTGGCTGGCGGATTTGAGGAGGTCCTCCGCCCAATAGGGGCGAGCGTTCTTGATCTCGTAGATATACAACCCGGTGCCGTCGTAATCCTCGTGCAAGTTTAGGGCGAGGTCAAAAATCCTTCCGTTCAGTTCGCGCATGTGTGCGTGCGTCGAAGGAGCTCCGGTGTCGTGATAGGTGCGATTCAGGTCTATGCCAGATGCATTGGTGCGCTGGTTGTTGATTAACCCCCAAGGATTCAAGCAGGGAAAAATCGTCAGGTTTAACTCCGAAAGCGTTTCGATGTTTCGTTCAGCCCATCCGAGCAACCCCTCTGTTGAGCCGGATTCGTCGCCGTGGATGCCGGCCGAGAGATAAATCGACGGTGTTCCGGGTTTCGGGTTTTTCGACTCGATCACGAAGAATGGCAGTCCGGATTCCTCGTGATACTGGCGCATCGTGAGTCTTGACTTCGGTTTGGCGATGCGTTTCCAGCGCCGCATCAGCCAAGCGTAGTCATGGCTCCGATGAATCAGTGGCGGGGCAGGGGTGGCGGTGCGGGCCATTGATTTCAATCAATCAAGCGCCGCGTGATATCACCGTAGGCATCAATCCGCCGGTCCCGCAAAAATGGCCAGTGCGTGCGCTGCGTGTCCACCAAGTCGAGGTCTGCCTCCACGACGAGCACCGCATCGGAGTCGGACGGTGCCTTCTCGAGGATTTGCCCGGCAGGATCGCACACAAAACTTTGCCCCCAGAACTCGATGCCATCACCACCCTCCGGGGTTTCGAGGCCGCAGCGATTGGGCGCTGCGACGTAACAGCCATTGGCGATCGCATGGCCGCGCTGGATCGTCTCCCACGAACTATGCTGGCGCTGACCGTGGGCAGATTTTTCGGACGGATGCCATCCGATGGCAGTCGGGTAAAACAAGATCTGCGCGCCACTCATGGCGGTGAGGCGGGCGGCTTCGGGATACCATTGGTCCCAGCACACGCAGACCCCGATCTTTCCGAACTTCGTATCCCACGACCGGAACCCGAGGTCCCCGGGGGTGAAGTAGAATTTCTCGTAAAACAACGGGTCGTCCGGGATGTGCATTTTGCGATACTTCCCGAGATAGGATCCATCCGCATCGATGACGGCTGCCGTGTTGTGGTAAACGCCCGGCGCGCGCTTTTCAAACAACGATGCGACGATCACGACGCCGAGCTCAGCGGATAGCTTTTGAAATAGTTCGCTCGATGGACCGGGCACCTGCTCCGCCAACGCGAAGTATTTATGATCCTCCGCCTGGCAAAAATACTGCGACCGGAAAAGCTCCTGCAAACAAATGATCTGCGCGCCCCGGCTGGCGGCGTCACGGATGCCGGCCACCGATGCAGCAAGATTTGCCGCGAGGTCGGCGCTGCACGCGTGTTGGACAAGGCCGATTTTTACAAGGTTCCTTTTCATGAAAATGGAGCTTGGGTGCGTGCGTACGTTGAAAAACTATGGCAGCTCGCTGCGTGGCACGACTTTCACAGACGTGATGCCGATGCGCTCCAATGGCTTGCTGGGCTCGCCCCCGGCATTCGGCGCAACCGGAGTCGCCGCGATTTTTGCCAGCGTCTCTTCTCCCGAGATCATTTTGCCAAATCCGGTGTATTGCCCATCCAAATGCGGTGCCCGGCCCAGCATCACAAAAAACTGACTACCCGCGGAATTCGGGTCCTGCGAACGCGCCATCGACAGCACTCCACGATCATGCGGACGGTCGTTGAACTCGGCTTTGATTTTGTAGCCCGGATCGCCCGTGCCCCAGAGCGCTTCTTTCGATGGGTCTTTCGTCAATGGGTCGCCGCCCTGAATCATGAATCCAGAAATAATCCGGTGAAATGCAGTCCCGTCATAAAATCCCGACTTCGCCAGTTTTTTGAAATTTTCGACCGTCTCCGGTGCCACGTCGGACCAGAATTCCACGACGATCGGGCCTGCTGTGGTTTCAATGATAGCCACCTCATCCGTGGCTGTGGCTTCAGCAGCTTGGGAGACATGAACGGGGAGCACGGCGAGTGACAACGCGAGGAGTAAATGGAGAGGTTTCATCGTTCGGGAAATCTTCCACGGCTCACGCGATCTGTCACGCGAAGAGTCGTGATGGCTGGATCACGGAATGAAATAAAACGGATTCGGAAGCTTCACCGCGCGCCGGGCAAATCCACCCGCAAGATCGCTGTCCTGATCTCCGACATTCAGAATGATGTCATAACCATGGTCGGTGAGCATTTTGCGCACTCCGCTTTTAAATGGGATGATCGAAGCGTCTGTATAGCCGGATGGTTTCATATACAGACCGGTCCAGCCCCAATACCCGGCCTCCTCCAAATCCCGGATTGTGGCAGCACGCAGCGACTCGTTGCGGCCGGTGACGAGAAAAATCGGGATCGAATACGCCTGCGCCCGCGCATACAGCTCGCGCGTCGCGGACAGCGCCAAGGCGCGCTCGGACTGAATCCATGCCGCAAAGGACGCTGGCGTCATCGCGAACTGGTTGGCTTTCAAATACTGCCAGTTGGAAAGCAGGGTTTCATCGATATCCAGGACGATTGCAAAGTTCTGCGGTGTTTCGTGCCGGAGATATCGCTCCAGCTCCGCGCGGGCCTCGGACACCGACTTTTGAAGCGCGGCGTCATACCCGCCGGACGCATGCCACTCGATACACGCGTTTTTGGGGATCGTTATGTTTGGGGTCGGTTCGCGCGGCGTCGAAACACATCCGCTGCACGCCATGGCAATCAAAAGAGGAAAAATGCGATGTGCGACCATCGCGAAGCTATCTCACAACCGGCCCGGCAATGCAATCCGCCCGCACCCATTCCGGGAAAAATGCAAGAGGTTCGCGCAAAGCCCACAAAGCACGCAAAGGAATCAGAGAGAAGTCTCATCCAGCCCATTGACCAGCCGCTCGATATTTCCTTTGAGTAAAATTCCGCCGAAGTTGATGAGCAGTCCGAGTTTGAGCTGGGCAAGCCGCAAATAGGTCAATACTTGCTTGCGATGCACACGGGCAAGAGCCTCGACGGATTTCAATTCCACAAGCACAAGTCCTTCCACAACGAGATCAGCTCGAAAACCTTCGTCAAATCGTTTTCCACGAAAGCAAATGGATATGGGCTTTTGTCTTTCGACGACAAGGTTTTGCTCGCGCAACATATCGGCCAGTAGCACCTCATAAACCGACTCCAGCAGCCCTGGCCCTGCTTCCTTGTGTAAATCAAAAGCCGCCTGAACGATAATTTTCGCAAGATCATCTTCCTTCATCCCTTTTTCTTGGCGGGTTTGGCGATCTTGGCGCGAGCCATTTTTTTATGATAGTTCCAGTGCGTTTCCGCCCGCGCACTCCCGTCCGGGCTTTACATTTTCCCGCGATCATCGAATTCTAGCCGCCTCATGGAAGACATTCGCATTATCATCAAGACCTCCCGCGGCGACATCCACATCACCATGCTCGCCAGCAAGGCACCGCTCACGGTTGCCAATTTTCTCAATCTCGCCACGCGCGGATATTACAACGGGATCAAGTTTCACCGCGTGATCCCGGATTTCATGATTCAGGGCGGCGACCCAACCGGCACCGGCTCGGGCGGACCTGGATATGAATTTGAGGACGAATTCCATCCCTCGCTCAAACACGATCGCGGCGGGCTTTTGTCGATGGCCAATCGTGGCCCGCGCACCAACGGGAGTCAGTTTTTTGTGACCCACGTCCCAACGCCTTGGTTGGATGGTAAACACGCGATTTTCGGCTTTGTTACCGAAGGTCAGGACATCGTCGATGCCGTCAAACAAGGCGACACGATAACAAGCATCGAGATCCTAGACTCCACCGACGCGCTATTCGCCAACCAAGCCGACCGCATCTCCAAGTGGAACCGCGTGCTCGATAAATAGAAATTCGATCCGCGAAAAAAGCGGGCATCGCATTCCGTAGCGGCTTCACGTGACATGACGAGATGATTTCCGCGTCTGCAGCTAGAGCTCCTGCGGAGATTGCTCGTTGGCAGGTGTGATTTTTCCGACATCGTCGGGTGTCCACAGGATTTGGTCTGGTCCGGCGGACATGACTTCCATGATTTCGTCGGACACGGGATGGAATAGGAATGGGGTGCCCCAGCGGTCGAGGAGTTCGCCGGAAGGGCTGAGCGCGGCGAGGTCACGCGGAATGATGGCGAGTTTGCGCGGGTTCGCACCCAGCATCGCCGCGACGATTTCGGTATTGAGTCCGCCGGGTGGGTTTGAGCCAAAAATGCCGCGATACGTCGTGATTAGATTTTCCACAATCTCGAGGTCGTGGTCGGGTGCGTCACGCGGATGGTTGAGGTCAGCGACTAATTCGGCGCTTTCCGGAAGGAGGCTGATGCCGTCAGGCAGGGACGTGGCGACTCGGACCTGCGCGGGGTCGATGCGGGTTGCGGGCGCTGCTGCAGGCAAGTTCGGCGCGGGGGCCGGTGGTGATGCGTTCGGCCCCGGATTGTTCAAAACGGACGGCGGGGAAACGGATGGTGAACTTTTTTCCCAAACAAAAAGTGCGACGAGCCCGAGGCCGATCGCCGCGAGGGCGACTGCGAGTCTGCGTCGCGTCCTCACGCCGACAGGTTCACGTATCCCATGTTCGCAGTCGCGCTGAACGGGTCGTCGAAGCGCGAGAGATTCGGAAAGATCGCTGAGAGCGCACTGCTCTCGACGCCGAGCCAACGAGCGGCGACGGCGGTGTATTGATCCACGGACGTCGTCGGAATCCACCGGCCACGATCATTGCCGGAATCCTGATCCATTCCCACTTTGAGGCTGGGGAACTTTCCGTAGATTTTTCCACCGATCACAGGTCCACCCATGACGAGATGGTGTCCGCCCCATCCGTGGTCCGATCCGGCGGTGGTGGCGTCGATGCCATTGGGCGTGAATGTGCGGGTGAAATCTGAGTGGGTGAGCGTCAACACATTGTCATTTACGCCAAGGGCAATCAGAGATTGGGAAAACGCGCTAAGCGAATTGGCAAGTTCCGCCATTAGATTGCCATGCGATGCGGCTTGATCGGAGTGCGTGTCGTAACCGCCCACACTGCAAAAGAAGATCTGGCGGCGGTTGTCTAACGTGTCGCGGCCGGCGATGAGCTTGGCGACCGTTTTGAGTTGGTTGCCAAGCGAGGTTTTAGCATTGGTGAAGAGGGTGTCGAAATTGACCGTGGACTGTGCAGCGGCGGCGGTGAATGCCGAGCCGACAATCGCCTCGCTTTCCATGGCGCGGCGAACGACGCTGTTGTATCCCTCTTCCAAGAGGTGTTGGTGTGTGTAGGCTGTGATTTCGTCGAATGCCTTGAGCCGCTGTCCGGTGCTGTTCGTGAGATACGTTCCGTTGGAGCTGCGGGCGGATGCGTAGTTTGTGCCGAATCCGCCGAGCGTGACTGCGCCGGTTGGGCTCACCGTGTATTGCACGACATTTGAACCCACTTGCAGGCTGTTGATGCCGGAGATCGTGATCGATAGCGAGACTTTGTCGCCGGCATAGCCTTCCTGTTTCAGCAAATCCGCCACGCGCCCGCCCCAGCCGGATTGGAATGGTTTGTCAGCAATCGAACTTTGCCATTCGATCTGCTGATCCGAGTGCGAGAAAAGCTGTGTTGGAATCGGCACGGACCGGGCGACATACTGCGTGCGGGTGATCGGAAAGGCGAGGGTGCCGACGTTGGCGATGAGCGCCAGTTCCCCGGAATCAAATAGGTTGGCCACGGGCTGCAGCGACGGATGAACACCATACCCTGCACCGTCGGCGGCGAGTCCGATGGATGCGGGACGACCTGCGACATAGGCGGGATCACTTGGATCGAGAATGGCAAGCACCCCCCGGTGCTTTTTGTAATCTGCATAGGCCGGATGCCCCATGCGCGGGACAAGCATGTTGTTGGAATCGTTGCCACCGTAGAGAAATAAAACGACGAGCGCCTTGTAATCTGACGGTGGCGTCACTTGCGCGAGTGCGGCGCGCGTGAGCGTCAGATGCGCCAACGTGTTCACGAGACCGGTGATGCCTAATGCAGCGCATGAGGATTGACGCAAAAATGCTCTACGACTCACCAGCAGCTCGCGATCATTCGATTTTTTCATAATTCGATTCTACTTCTGATGCAGGAACTCGGGGCTGTTGGATACCAAGTAAAGAAGGTTGATGATACGATCCGAGGTGGTCGCATTGGAAGGATTCACGCCTGCTGCGATGATGCTGGCTCGTGGATTTGGCAGCGGCGCGGATGCGTATTTCGCCCGCAGTCTTCCCGCCATGAGCAAGTCGTCCAAGCGATCCACGATCGTGGTGACGGCCTGAGTGATAGTTTTTCCTGCGGCAATCTCCGAGGTGTAGAGCTGCTCCCACGGCAGGCGGCTGACCCTTACGTATTCGAGCGTTCTGATCGTCGCTCCGAAGAGCGATGTGCCGCCTTGGCCGGTCGTAGTATTGAGAAGCGTTCGGTGGAAGTTAATCGCCTGCACGACGGAGGTTTCATTCGCGAGTTGCATTTCCGGCGCGACGAGTCCGGCAGCGGCGATACTTCCGCCCGGACTGTATCCTGGAAGGAACCAATTGAATACCGTGGGCGAGCTGATGGGGGTTTGCGAGAGCGAGGTGTCGGTGTTCGAAAACCGCATGCGGGTCGCACCAGGCGCGAAGTGCGCGAGCTGGGCGGCGGGATACCCGAACGATGAGAGCGAGGCGAGCGGCAGTTGTGAATAGGCAGCGAAGGCGCGCAGGAGCTGAAGGTAACGCACGATCGGCTCTTTTTGTTTTCCGAATCCGACATTTCCGGCAGAGGTCATGTTGCGGGCTTCCGGATCGAGAAGAATGGCCTTGATCACCGAGCGTAAATCGCCACGAACACCGCTACCATTATTAGCAAAGACGCTGCCCACTCGCCGAATGTAACCTGCGCTGGGATTGGATGTGACGAGCCGCTGAATCAACAGCCTGCTGATGAAGGTCGGCGTGTTTTCGTGTTGAAACAGGATGTCGAGCGCGGCGTCTAGGTCCTGCTCTCCATTCAATCCAGCCGGGATCGCCTGACCCAACACAACCTTGGATCCTGTGTCATGGTAAGTATCAAAGTTTTTCATCGGATTCGTCCACGACGCCTGAAAATACCTAGGGCCGCCACTTTGCAAGAAGCTTGTGTTTTCCTGCTCGGGATAGCCGTCCGCTTTGTTGCCGTGGCGCCTTGCGAAACTCCAACCGGTGAATACGCGCGCAAGGTTTGTGATATCTTCGTTTGTGTAGGTCGGGACTGGTGCGCCTGCCCCGTCCAGTTTCAAACTGCCGTCCGGATGCAGCGCAACCAAGCCGATTGAGAACAGTTGCATGATCTCCCTCGCGTAGTTTTCATCGGGACTGATCAATGTCGCCCCGGTTTTGGAGTCGATCACCGCTTTTTGGTTTTTGAGGTGGCTCAGATACGTGCCCATGATTGGGCTCTTGCTAATCGTCTCGATCAACTCCCGAAAATTGCCCGTCGCTGCGGCAGAAAGCTGATCATAATACTTCGCGGACGCATAATGCCGGGAATCAACCTCTGTGTTTTTCTCCGATACGACGAAAATTTGACTCAATGCGAATCCGATCCGCTGCCGGAGTTGGTCATGGGCGGACGAGGAAACCAACCACCATGCCCGCCGCCGGTTGGAAGAAAACGGTTCGCCCGTGGTGGACGTGTAGTTGATTGGATCGGTGCCGCGCAGCGACCATTCCTCGCTGTCAGCCGCCCGTGCGTAGGCTTCGAGGGACGTTTGCTCCAGTGCGAGTTGCTCATCGATCCATGCCTCGTATGCAGCAATGCGGTTTCCGCCGTGCGCCACGTCGACCCGTGTCACGAGGGCGGCAATGTCAGCGTTTGTGGGACCAAATGTCGCCTGTGTGAGAAAACGGGACACATCGGCCTTGAGCGCGTCGCCCGCAAGCGTTTCAATCGGTTGTGGAGCGCCCGGCTCCGGCGGCTCGGTCGAACCCTGCGCGGGCAGGAAGTTGCCCCGGATTTCGCCCTCGAGGAAGGCCGTCGTATTCACCACAAGCGATACTTCACCGGCGTGGAGTGCGTTGAGTGTGGCCTGATCGGTCGACAGAAATGCTGCTGCTTTTATCGGCCAACTATTCGACGTAACCTGTCCCATCGGCAGGCCCTTCACGTAGGTGCCGGTGCCGCCATTATTGAGGTCGAGGAACGAGGTCGTCTGCGGCGTCGTAAGCCCGCTGAAACTGAGGCCGACGAGGCCGGTGGCGTTGTCGCCTTGTAATCGCACCGTGGCAATCCCGGTCGCCGAACTTCCGCTCACGGGCACCAAATAGGCCACGAACAAGCGCTCGTTAGCTGCTGTGTTGGCTGCATCGGTGATAGTGACAGCCGCTACAGAATTCCCGCTCACGGCGTAGGACGGGTTATTGGAGATTGTTAGCGTGAGCGTCTCCGGGGATTCTATCCAAATATCGGCCACGGGGCGAACCTTCACATCGACGTATGCTGCGCCGAATGGAATCGTCACCGAAGCGCTCAACGGCTGTCCGCCGTCCGTCTGCAACACATAGTCGCCAGCAGCAGCGGAGCCTCTTTGCACGTTGGAGTCTCCGCTGAGAGTATAGTGGACAGTCACTGCTTGAAGTCCGCCAGTGCGTGTGATCCGGAAGACGCCGTCAACGCCTTCTTTTTCGATTGCGGTTGGCACCGGTGCCGCGACGCTCGCTGTCACCGTGCCGTTGCCCCACATCGAGGAAAACGACGCAAGGTCGCTCACACCCGCTTGGATGCTCTGACTCCGCTGCGCATCGTAGCCGGGCAACTGCGATTCGTCCCAATCTGAGAGCCCGTCACCGTCGGAATCGATATCTGTCACCTCGACACGAAAAAATCGACTCGTTCCGGCCACACCCGGCACTCGGAATTCAGTTTCGATTTCGGTGGCGGGTACAAACGATGAGACCGGCGTCCAACTTCCTTCGGCAAGTGTGGTCGAACTCAAAACACGGTAAGCTTTTCCGACCACAGACGACCACCGAACGATTAAATCTGCTCCCGGCGTCTGCGTGGATGAGACGTGAAAGACCGAGGCTGGGGCCCGTGGGTCTGTTCCTGCGTTGCTCTCTGCACGGTTGCTCTGCAAGTCACCGTCGGCATCGTCGTCGGGCGACAAGCTTCCAGTCGCAAACATCGCCTGCCAAACGTCGTTGAGGCCGTCCTCATTCAAGTCTACGGCATGGACGGGAGCGGCCCACGCCACGGACAGCGACAATGCGATTCCTGCGGCCCAGCGTAGGCCGGCGCGTCGCAGTGGGGATATAATGTATATGGGGGAGGACACAGGGGGCGGCTTTTTCACAAAAACCTTGTTGGCAGTGTCCCACTTGAACCCTCCCGTGTCAACTTCCCGCACGAGTGAGCTCGTCTGGATGATTCGCTGTTTTTCGCTGGGGCGAGAGGGTGTCACTGGACAAACCACATGGTGTGTGCGATCATCCTCCAAGATGAAGTTTGTCGGTCTTATGATTGCAATGCTGGTCGCGCTGGGAAGCGTGATCCCGATTGCATCTGCCGCGATGCCGCCCCGCGTCGACCAGTGCTGCTGCGCGACCACTGGTGACACGGCTCCCGTCGCAGATCACGACGCAAGTTGCGGCACCGATTGCTCGACGGCCTGTGCTACTTGTTGCGCCGGTGTCGCGCTGATGGCGATCCGTTCGCACTCCGATTTGCTCCGTTGGCCCTCTGCGACGAAAACAGTCTACTTTGTGTCGCAGGCATTTGCTGATGCGACCGCGATGAGTCCGCCTGTTCCTCCGCCCCGAGCCTGAGTTTTCTTCCGCCGTTGATCCAAGCGAGATCTTTTAGCTTGGATGTCCCAATGAAAACTCACCTCAAACGAGGAAAGACTACTCATGAAAAAATTATTCGTAATTGCAATGCTTGCTGTTGCTGCACTTGGAACCGCTTTTGCGGCCCAGTCAGCCGCCGCTTGCGGATGCAGCGAATGTGGCGGCAAATGCTGCCCGTGCGCATGCGAAGCAGGCTGCTGCTAAGGCGGACCGGCTTCGTGGAGACAGGTGCGGTCGTCCCTGACGGTCGCAGATAACAATCCTAATCATTTCAACCTCCGGGTGCGGACCACAGTCGTTCGCACCCGGAGTTTTTTTGCTTTAGAAATCCAAGCGGCGTGCGTCCCGACCGCTGGTGAGATACCCCTGCCTTGCATAGGATTTGCGGATCCGTCGATGATGCATCGACAACATGGCACGGGGTTCGCTTTACTTTCGCGGAAATGGTAACCCGCGTTTTCCTCCTGCTTTTTCTCACTCTGACCGTTCTGCATGCCGATTCGACACGCGTGCGCGTCGTGGCGGCTAATCTGACTTCGGGGCGTTACCAGACGTATTCGCCGGACAACGGCAATCATTCAAACATCGAAGGCGCAGGGGCTCGGATTCTCAAGGGGCTGCAACCAGACATCGTCCTGATTCAGGAATTCAACACGACCATGAACCCTCGCCAGTGGGTGAATCAGACGCTGGGCAAAGAATTTTCGTTTGTGCGCGAGGAGCACAAGAAGGTGGATAACTTCATCGCGAATGGCGTGATCAGCCGGTTTCCGATTATTGCGTCGGGCGAATGGGACGACCCGACACAAACGAACCGCGAGTTTTCATGGGCGAAAATTCGACTGCCGAATGGCAAAAACCTCTGGGCGATAAGTGTCCATCTGTATTCAAAAACTGCCAGCGTCCGAGCGCAACAGGCCGAGGAGTTGGTGAGGAAAATCCAAGAGCATATCCCGCCGGAGGATTACGTCGTATTGGGCGGTGACCTCAACACGCGGACCCGCGACGAGGAATGCGTTTCGATCTTGCGCGAGCTATTCCCAGAGTCGAACGAAGAGCCCGCCGACCAGCAGGGAAATGAAAACACCAACGGCCCACGCAATAAACCGTACGACTGGGTGCTGGCCGATGGCGAGTTGGAGGGGTATGCCGCTCCGGTGAAAATCGGGGAACAGGAGTTTTCCAGCGGGTTGGTTTTTGACAGCCGTGTTTTTACTCCGCTAAGCGATGTGCCGCCGGTGCAGCCCAAAGACAGCGAGACAATGAACATGCAGCACATGGCAGTGGTGCGGGATTTTCTCATCCCCTAAGGATATGGAGCAGGGCATTCAAATCCTACGTGGCCTGCTCGGAATGGCTGCATTCCTTGGCATCGCTTGGGCGTTGAGCGCGAACCGCCGAGCGATCAACTGGCGCTTGGTCGGGGCAGGGGTTGCCTTGCAGCTTACGATAGGCGTGATCGTCTTGCATGTCGCACCCGTGCGAGCCGCCTTTGGTGCGGTGGGTGGATTTTTCATAAAACTCATGAGCTTCACGAATGAGGGCGTGGAGCTTCTGTTCGGCTGGCTCACCCACATCGCGCCAGGGAATGTGGAAGACCTTGCATTCACGCAAGGGGGGCCGATCTTTGCGGTTACGATTTTACCGTCGATCGTGTTTTTGCGGCGCTCACATCAGCGCTCTATCGACTAGGGATCCTGCAAATCATCGTTTTTTCCTTCGCTTGGCTGCTGTCCAAGACGATGAAACTCTCGGGGGCTGAAACTCTCAGCACCGCAGCAAACATCTTTGTCGGTCAAACGGAAGCCCCGCTTCTAATCAGACCATATCTTTCAAAGATGACCCGCTCCGAGCTTCTTACCATCATGGTCGGCGGCATGGCGAACATTGCAGGCGGTGTGATGGCGGCATACATCATCTTCCTCGGCGGCAATGATCCAGCAGAGCAAATGCGCTGGGCCACGCATTTATTGGTCGCTTCGGTTATTTCCGCGCCTGCGGCGGTGGTCATCTCAAAGATGTTGGTGCCCCAAACCGAGGTGGTTGATCAAACGTTGCAAATCAACGCTGAGAAACCGGGCGCAAACCTGCTCGATGCGATTTGTATCGGAACGTGGGATGGCGTGAAACTGGCCGTGAATGTGGGTGCCATGCTCATTGTGTTTACGGCGTTGGTTGCGTTGGCGAACTGGATGCTCGCCGACGGTGTCGGCGCGTGGACAGGGCTTAATGGGGTGATTTCGCAGCTTACGGGCGGGCTCTACGAGCGGCTGACGCTTGAATTCATCTTCGGCCTCGTGGGCGCGCCCGTGGCTTGGCTGATCGGAGTGGACCCGCCGCATTTGCTCGTTGCCGGCCAGTTACTCGGCGAGCGCATGGTGCTCAATGAGTTTTATGCCTATCTTTCGATGAACAAACTCCAAGCCAGCGGCGTGCTCACCGCCGAGCGTACGCGGATCATCATGACCTACGCACTTTGCGGATTTGCAAACATTGTGTCGATCGGGATCCAGATCGGTGGGATTGGTGCGCTCGCGCCGAACAAGCGGAGCGAACTCGCCCGCCTCGGGTGGCTCGCCCTGCTTGGCGGCAGTCTGTCGTGTTTTCTAATGGCCTGCGTCGCAACGATGCTGACCTAATGTCACTCGCCGTACGCGAACGGCGACGAAACTACGACGCCGGAGTTTCTCCGAAAAGCTGCGACAAATACTTCGTAAGCTCTTCCCACGATTCTTTGTCAGCCGTTGCCTGATATCCCACGGGAACGCCGAATTTCTCCGCTTTTTCATCCGCTTCCGGATTGGTGAATCCATGTTTTGCATCGGGGTAGGTGACCACCTTGTGAACCACGGAGGCCTCGGTCATGCGCTTTTTGAAATCTTCGATTGCCGACATCGAGATCATCGAATCCGCCTCACCGTGCAGCACCAGCATCGACGCAGTCGGCTTGACGCCATCCGGGATCTGAGCCGCAGGCCCACCGTGGAAACTCGCAACACCGATCAATCCGGACACGCCCTCAGCTGCCATTTGCAGAACGATACCACCGCCGAAACAATACCCGATGGCTGCAATCTTGTTCGGGTCCACTCCCGGCTGCTCACTCAAGAACTTAAGCGCCGCTTCAAAGCGGGCCCGTCCCTCCGGCATGTTCTCGGTGATCGCACTCATAAATGCCGTCGCATCCGCTGGGTGATCCGCCGTTTTTCCATCACCATACATATCGACGGCCAGCGCGACATACCCCATCTCGGCAAGCATCGACGCACGCTTCCGGGCATAGTCATTAAGCCCCCACCACTCGTGGACCACCAACACCGCCGGATGCGTTCCAGCATCACCCGGCCGCGCAAGAAACCCCTTGGCCGTCACCGTGCCCGCAGGATAGGTAACTTCGTTCGTTGTGATTGCTGCCTGAAGCGTGCTGAACTGACCGATAGACCCAAGCATGATGGCAAAACAAATGTGCCGCATTTGCCAGAAATCGAGTCTAGCCGGCGATGCCCACGGCTTCTTTGGCGGAGGCGATGCTGTATTCCAGATTCATCTTTCCGATGAAGGCGGCTGGCACCCGGGCGGGGCAGACGGCTTCGCATTCGTAGTAGTTCGAGCAGTTGCCGAATCCTTCGGTGTCCATTTGGCGGACCATGCTGCGGGCGCGGCGATCTTTTTCGGGTTTGCCCTGTGGAAGCAGACCGAGATGGGTGATCTTGGCGCTGACAAATAACATCGCCGAGCTGTTCGGGCAGGCTGCAACGCAGGCACCACATCCGATGCAGGCGGCGGCATCCATGGCTTCGTCGGCGATCGGTTTCGGGATTGGGACGGCGTTGGCGTCGGGTGCGGATCCGCTGCGCTCGGAAACAAATCCGCCGGCAGCGATGATGCGGTCGAAGGCCCCACGGTTCACAGCGAGATCCTTCAGGACTGGAAACGGACCAGCCCGGAATGGCTCCACGTAGATGGTCTCGCCATCCTTAAACTTCCGCATGTAAAGCTGGCAGGTCGTGCCTACGCCCGGGCCGTGTGGCACACCATTTACGGTGAGGCTACACATGCCGCAAATCCCCTCCCGGCAATCATGATCGAACTTGATCGGCTCGTCTCCGTCTTTCGTTAGGTCTTCATTAACGATATCCAACATTTCCAGGAACGACGCTTCGGCGGGGATGTTTTTTGCCGCGTAATCGACTAGTTTGCCCTGTGAGTTCTCGGAGCTTTGACGCCAGACTTTGAGGTTGAAGTTCATTTTTCGGAGGTGGTTTGTGATGCTGGAAGTGTGGGGGCGGTGGAGAGGATTACTTGTAGCTTCGGGTTGCTGGTTTCACCATTTCGTAGCTCAGTGGCTCCTTGATAATCGATGCCAGCGTGCCGCCGTTGCCTTCGTGTTTCCATGCGGAGACATACATGTAGTCTTCATCATTACGCAGGGCCTCGCCTTCTGGAGTCTGGTATTCGGTGCGGAAGTGACCGCCGCAGGATTCCTCACGCTCGAGCGCGTCGAGACACATGAGCTCGCCAAACTCGAGGAAGTCAGCCACGCGGCCCGCTTTTTCGAGCGATTCGTTGATGGTGTTTCCGGCTCCCGGGACGCGCACGGTTTTCCAGAATTCCTCGCGGAGTTCGGGGATGCGTTGCAGTGCCCATTCGAGGCCATCTTTGTCGCGGGCCATGCCGCATTTGTCCCAAAGGATGAGGCCGAGTTCGCGGTGGAAGGAATCCACGGTTTTTGTCCCGTTGATATCCAAGAGGGACTGTGTCCGCTTTTTGGTCTCCGCAACGGTTGCGGCAAAGGCGGGATGATTGCGGTCCAGCTTTTTGCCAAACTGCGTGGATAGGTATTCGCCGAGGGTGTAGGGGATAACAAAATACCCATCGGCGAGGCCTTGCATCAGCGCGCTGGCTCCAAGGCGGTTGGCGCCGTGATCCGAGAAATTAGCCTCCCCGAGCACATGCAATCCGGGGATGTTGCTCATCAGGTTGTAATCCACCCATAGTCCGCCCATCGTGTAGTGAACCGCCGGATAGATCCGCATCGGGCGTTCGTAGGCGTTTTCGCCGGTGATGTTTTCATACATCTCGAACAGGTTGCCGTAGCGCTCCTCGATGGTTTTTTGGCTGAGTCGTTTGATCGAGTCCGCAAAGTCGAGATACACTCCGAGTCCGCCGGGGCCGACTCCACGGCCTTCATCACAGGCTTCCTTCGCGCTGCGGGACGAGATGTCACGCGGTGCGAGGTTTCCGTAGCTCGGGTATTTTCGCTCGAGGAAATAGTCGCGATCGTCCTCGGCGATATCACTAGGATTTTTTTGTGCGTCCTCCTTGCGTTTCGGCACCCATACGCGGCCGTCATTGCGCAACGACTCGGACATCAGGGTGAGCTTCGACTGGTAGTCTCCCGAGACTGGAATGCACGTCGGGTGAATTTGCGTGAAGCACGGGTTTGCGAACAACGCTCCGCGTTTGTGGGCACGGTAGGTTGCGGTGACATTGCAGCCGCGCGCGTTGGTCGAAAGGTAAAACGCATTGCCGTATCCACCCGTGCAAAGCAACACCGCGTCGCCGGCGTGCGATGTGATTTCGCCAGTCACCATGTCGCGAACCACGATGCCTTTGGCGTGACCGTCCACCAACACAAGATCGAGCATTTCCGTGCGCGGAAACATCTTCACTTGGCCAGTCGCGATCTGTGCGCTCAATCCTTGATATGCGCCGAGCAAGAGCTGTTGCCCGGTTTGTCCACGGGCGTAAAATGTTCTCGAGACCTGTGCGCCACCGAACGAGCGGTTCGCGAGCAGTCCGCCATACTCCCGAGCGAACGGGACACCTTGAGCCACGCATTGGTCGATGATGTCCGCGCTGACCTCAGCCAAACGATGCACATTGGCTTCGCGGGACCGGAAGTCACCGCCCTTGATAGTGTCGTAAAACAACCGATAGACGCTGTCGCCGTCGTTTTGGTAGTTTTTTGCCGCATTGATCCCACCCTGCGCAGCAATCGAATGCGCGCGGCGCGGACTGTCCTGATAGCAAAAGCACTTGATGTTGAAACCCTGTTCGCCAAGCGTGGCGGCAGCGGCGGCACCGGCTAGGCCACTTCCGACGATGATGAGTTCGAACTTCCGCTTGTTGCCCGGGCTGATGAGCTTCGCGTTGTTCTTGAATGTCGTCCACTTTTTGTCGATGGGACCTGCTGGGATTTTGGCGTCGAGCGTCATGTTATTTCAAGGCCTCCCTGCCGAGACCGAAGATGAGGATGGATACGGGAATGGCAGAAAACCCGACGAACAAAGCCCATGCAAGTAATCGCCCTCCAAGCTCGAAAAGTGGTCGAAGCTTTTTGTTCGTAATGCCAAGGGTCTGGAACAGGCTCGCGATGCCGTGGCTAAGGTGAAAGGCGACAAGGGCCAGGGAAATCACGTAAAATGCGCTCACCCACCAAACGCTGAATCCCGCGACCACCATGCGATAAACATCCATCACTTCGTGACCATCCAGCATCGTTTTCATCTGGCTGTATTCCGGATAGATGATGCGCGCGGTGAAGTGCGCCAAATGAAACAACACAAACGCGAGAATCACGATGCCCGAAAGTCGCATCGTCCGTGAAAAAATGGTCGATTGGACGTGCGTCTTGAATTCGTATTTATTGGGCCGTGCGGTCCGGTTTTCTTTCCAAAGCAGCATCGTGAAGAAGATGTGCACCCCCACGATGGCAAGCAATCCGAGGCGAACCACCCACAACAACGGACCGAGGTCGTGCAACTTTTTCGCATAAAGGTTAATTGCGTCCGGCCCGATAAAAAATGTCAGATTGCCGAGCAAGTGGCCAATCACAAACAAGACAAGGAGAATGCCGCTGATGGCAACCACTGACTTTTTTCCGATGGACGATAGGAGCCAGGTAATCAGCGGATTCTGGGCCCGTTTAAGAGAAAGGGAGGTTGTGTTCATAACCGAGCTTGATTAGATGGACTAATAGTTAAACGAATTCAAGACGCATTCGGTTTTACTTTTTGACACGCAACAAGAAAACCCGATATCGCCGTTTGTGGGGGCCTGTTCCGGCTATTTCCGGCTTTCTGCTCCGGTTGCTGTGGCCATCGACTGCCGCAATGCGCGGCATGCCGTTGAGTTAATGAATGCACGGTCTTTTTCAGATAGTGCGTCGTCGCCGAGGCGGTCCGCCTCGGCTATGACGTCGCGCGGATAGAATTTCCGTCGCAGCGCCAGCGAGACATGGACGAGGGCGATCAGGACGGGCACTTCCACGAGCGGGCCTACGACTGCGGCAAATGCGGCCCCCGAGTTGATCCCGAAAACTGCGATGGCCACGGCAATGGCGAGCTCAAAATTGTTTCCGGAGGCGGTGAATGCCAGCGTCGTGGTGCGGGAGTAGTCAGCACCCAGCTTTTTGCCCATGAAAAAGCTGACCAAGAACATAATGACAAAATAGATCGAAAGCGGAACCGCGATCAAAAGCACATCGAACGGCAACTTTACAATCGTGTCCCCCTTGAACGTAAACATCACAACAATCGTAAACAGAAGGGCTCCAAGCGTGAGTGGCGAAATCGCCGGAATGAAGACGTGGTCATACCAATGCGCCCCACGGAGCGGAATCAGGATCACCCGGCTCAAAATCCCCGCCGCAAAAGGGATTCCGAGGTAAATCATCACACTCCAAAAGATATCACTGATGCTGACCTGCAGGACGGTGGATTCCAATCCGAAGAGCGGCGGAAGCACCGTGAGAAACAACCATGCATACGCGCTGTAAAAGATGATTTGGGCCACGCTGTTGAGCGCCACCAACCCGGCAGCATATTCGCTGCTCCCCTTGGCCAGTTGGTTCCACACAAGGACCATCGCGATGCATCGGGCGATGCCGACCAGAATCAAACCGACCATGTACTCCGGACGGTCACGTAGAAAAAGAATCGCCAGAAGAAACATGAGTGTCGGACCAACCAGCCAGTTTTGAATCAGCGACAATCCGATGATCTTTGTGTCTTTGAACACCCTCGGGATTTCCTCGTATTTCACCTTGGCCAGTGGCGGATACATCATGATGATCAATCCCGCCGCGATGAGGAGGTTCGTGGTTCCGATGGTGACCGGAGCGAACAATGCTTCCGGATCCGTAACGAAAAAATGCCCGATCGCGACCCCGATTCCCATGGCGAGGAAAATCCAGAGCGTGAGGTTGCGGTCCAAAAATGACATGCGTTTCGCGATTGAGTCAGACATAAAACGGGATCGTTGGTTTTTTCGTTTTTTGCTTAAGCAGCCCGCTTCGAAGCGCGGGGCAGGGGAGTCGTGGTGCAGCAAGACATCGCCTCGTGGCGGGTCGTATTGATGAGGTCCACGCAGCGGAAAAACTCGCCGAGACACGGACAGGCCAGCCGATAGTAAACATTGAGCCCGCGCTTCTCGACATCAAGGAGCCCGGCATTTTTCATCACCAGAAGATGCTTCGAGACCGTGGAAGTATCAGCGCCAACAAGCTCCGTGAGTTCAGCCACACAGCGCTCCCCATCCGTCAATGACTCGGCAATCAGAACACGCGACGGATGCGCCAACGCTTTGATTACCTGTGCCCGGAGCTCCATGCGCCGCTTCGTGGATTCTTTCATATTTGGCAAGATAGCCAAGCAGTGGCGTTGTTCAATACGCAAAAACGGCCATCGTTGCGGGGAACGATGGCCGGATGCCTGAAGCGCGGCCTGCGTTAAATCTTTGCTTCGGTTTGTGTGGACCGGAGGTGGATCGTTTTTTTGGCCAAGTTGTGCTGCGCTTCGATGAACCGGACGGTTCCGCTGCGGGCGCGCATGAGGACGGAGTGTGTGGTTGCAATGGACCCGACGACCTTCACACCGCTGAGGAGCGGGCTGTCACTGATGCCCGTGGCGGCGAAGATGATATTGTCACCCTTGGCGAGATCGCGCGACATGTATTGAAAATCGAGCTTATCGCCCCATCCTTGCGAAATGAGCCATTGTTTTTCCTCCTCGTCACGAGGCCAGATTCGTGCGCGCATGCCGCCACCTAAACACCGGAGTCCGGCTGCGGATAGAATTGCCTCCGGCGCACCGCCAATGCCGGCGTAAAGATTGATGTTGGACGTGTGCATGGCCGGTGCCATGGCGGCGCCGATATCACCATCCATGATCATGCGGAGCGCGGCGCCTTTTCGGCGGACGGCGTCAATGATGTCATAATTGCGCGGCCGGTCGAGAACACAGACCACCACGTCACGCACTTCTTTGCCCAAAATCCGTGCGGTCACGTCGATGACGTCCTCGATCGGGGCATCGATGTCGATTGGCAGCGAAGGGTCTTTGATCCACGCCCGCCTGACTTCCAATGGGTAGGCGAGCTTTTTCATGTAGAATGCCGGGATGTCCTGCAAACAAATCTCGCCAGCCTCGGACGGCGACGCGGCCGCGATGCAGCTAATGGAGTTTGGCATTCCCTTGCTCACGTTGGTGGTTCCATCCACGGGGTCGAGTGCGATTTCGAATCGTGGTGAACCTTCTTTCCATGAGCCGACCCGCTCGCCTTTGAATATGCCGGGGGCCTCGTCCTTGATGCCTTCGCCGATCATGACCTCACCCTGCATATCGACGAGGTCGAACATGCCGCGGATTGCATCGCACGCGGCCTCGTCAGCCATTTCCTTTTTTCCCTTGCCGAGCCATTGCAAGACATTGAGGGCGGCGAGTTCGGTCGCCCGTAGGAAGTCCATTTCTATTTGGCGTTCTTGATCGTGAGGTAACGTGTTGTGCATTTTGTTATACTAGGAGGGTGGACGGAGAGTATTCGGGGCGTCACAAATCGCAAGTCAAAGCGAGTGACCCATCTTTTCCTTTTTTGTCGCTAGGTAGCGCTCGTTGAACGGATTGGAGATGGACCGAATGGGAACTTGCTCGACGATTTCGAGATTGAAGCCGTCCAAGCCTACGATTTTGCGCGGATTGTTGGTCATGAGGCGGATCTTTTTTACGCCGAGATCGCAGAGGATTTGAGCGCCGAGTCCGTAGTCGCGGAGGTCCATCGGGAAGCCGAGTTTTTCATTGGCCTCGACGGTATCGAGGCCTTCCTCCTGGAGTTTGTAGGCGTGAATTTTTGCTGGCAGCCCGATGCCGCGCCCTTCCTGCCGCATGTAAACCAAGACGCCACGGCCCTCGTGTTCGATTTGTTCGAGCGCTGTATCGAGCTGAATCCCGCAGTCGCAGCGCAGGGACCCGAAGACATCGCCCGTGAGGCATTCGCTGTGGACCCGGACGAGGATAGCGTCCTCGCCGGTTACATCCCCTTTGACCAGCGCCAGATGGTGCTGGCCGTCGAGAGCGCTCTGGTAAAGGTAAAGCTGAAAATCTCCGTAGGCGGTGGGCATGTGAATCACTTGCTCGCGAATGACCAACTTTTCGATGGATCGGCGATAGGCGATGAGGTCGCTGATCGTGCAGATTTTCAGCCCGTGCATTTGAGCAAATTCCACGAGATCCGGCAGTCTGGCCATGGATCCGTCCTCGTTGAGGATTTCACAAATGACCCCGGATGGGTCGAGTCCGGCCAGTCTGGCAAGGTCTATGGAAGCCTCGGTGTGTCCGGCGCGGCGCAACACACCGCCAGGTTTGGCTTGTAGCGGGAATATGTGTCCAGGTTGCACGAGGTCGCCGGGCTCGGCGTTCGGGTTGGCTAAAATCTGAATGGTCGCAGCGCGATCCCCCGCGCTGATTCCCGTGGTGATCCGCGTGGACGCGTCGACGGATACCGTGAAATCGGTTTTGTAGAGCTCGCGGTTGTGCGCGACCATGCGCTGGAGACCAAGCTGGGTGGCACGATGTTCCGTGATGGGAGCGCAAATCAATCCACGTCCAAACCGGGACATGAAGTTGACGGCTTCAGGAGTGACACAGCCGGCCGCCATGACCAAATCGCCTTCATTTTCGCGGTCTTCGTCATCAGTAACGATGACCATGCGGCCAGCCCGGATTTCTTCCAAAATGGAAGGGATCGATTCAAAAGGTGGGTTGATCATGATTGGAGGCGACCGTATTAGGCGGTCAAACTGTCCTTGGTGGGAGGGGGAACATCGCCAGTGTAACCATGGATATCGCTTCGGGATGGAACGCTGGCAAGCTCTTCGAGTAAGACCTGATTCAATTCGATGCCGGTGTAAAAGTTGCGGAGCGGCAGGTTTTCATTCGGCGAATGGGCCGCGCAATCCGGTGAGGCCAGCGCCACGAGGAGCGCATCCGCGCCGAGGATCGTTTTGAAATCCGTGAGAATTGGGATGCTGCCTCCCTCGCGAAACATCACGGGTGAAGCATGGAAAACCTTTGCCAGCGCACGTTGTGCGGCTCTGCCGTCCGGTGACATCGGATCCGAAAAATACGGCTCGCCGCTGTGCCCCCGGTCAATCTTCATTCGAACTCCCGGTGGTTTGTTGCGCACCAGATGAGCCTCCGCCAAATCCAATACGTGGTCGGCTTTTTGATCGTGAACCAAGCGGAACGTGAGCTTAAACGAGGCCTTGGCGGGGATCACCGTCTTGGAGCCTTCGCCCTGGTATCCTGCGGTGATGCCGTTGACCTCTGCGGTCGGACGGGCGCCGATTTGCTCGATTGCGTCATATCCTGCCTCGCCGAACAATTCCGGCACTCCGGTTTGCTTGATGATGTCTGAGTTTTCGACGCCGGATGCTCTCGCAGCTTCACGCTCCCAGTCCGCCATTGGTTGAACCGAATCGTAAAATCCATCGATCGCAACGCGGCCGTCAGGATCATGCAATGTCGCAATCAGCCGCGCTGCGGCCGTGGCCGGATTCATCACTGCTCCCCCATAAACACCGGAATGCAAATCCACGGAAGGCCCGTCGAGCGTGACCTCCATCGCGGCGACTCCACGCAGCGCGTAGGCGAGCGTCGGATGGAAGTCGGAGACCATTCCATTGTCGGAAATGGCGATCACGTCGCAGGCCAGCTCCGCCCGGTGTGCTTCGAGGAACGCAGCAAGGTTTGGACTGCCGATTTCCTCTTCGCCTTCGATGAGAAAGATCACGTTCACCGGCGTCGTTCCGGTTTCCTTCAAGGATTTGGCAACGCCCAAAATATGAGCCAAAATCTGGCCTTTGTTGTCGGTCGCCCCGCGCCCCCACACCCGGTCATCCCGAACTTCCGGCTCAAACGGGGGAGAAAGCCAGGCCTCTTGTGGGTCCGGCGGCTGCACATCGTAATGGCCGTAAATCAACACCGTGCGCTTGCCGGGATCATGCGGTGTTTTTGCCATGACGACCGGAAAGCCGCCTGTGGGCTTGACTTCGGCGTGCAGACCCACGGATTGCAGGAGATTTCCTAACCATCCGGCGCACTTTTGCATCGTATCCGCATGAATACTATGCGCCGAAATCGTCGGAAAGCGGAGAAACTTCAAAAGAAGCGAAAGATTTTCGTTGTCCATATGAATACAATATATTGTGGGCTGAGATCAAAAAATCTACTTCTTATGGTGTATTTTTCAATTGCATTCCAATGCGCGAAAGCTACCCTCTGGCGTTAACTTTAAGAGAGAATCGATGTATCTGCAATCATTGGAAATCATAGGCTTTAAGTCGTTTGCCGCAAAAACGATACTAAATTTTAATCCCGGCGTAACAGCAGTTGTCGGCCCCAACGGGTGTGGGAAGTCGAATGTGCTTGATGCCCTGCGTTGGGTGCTCGGCGAACAATCGGCCAAGGCGCTTCGTGGCGGCGAAATGGCAGACGTCATCTTCAGCGGCACGGACAGCCGCCAGGCGCTCGGCATGGCGGAAGTCTCGCTGAGTTTCACGGATTGTGAAAAAGAGCTTGGCGTGGAGTGGAATGAAGTTCGGATCACGCGGCGTGTATTCCGGGACGGCAAGAGTGAATACCTCCTAAACAAGGCCCCGTGCAGGCTCAAGGACATCCATCAACTCTTCATGGACACGGGAATCGGACGCTCGGCGTATTCCATCATGGAGCAAGGCAAGATCGACGCGATCCTCAGCAGCCGCCCCGAGGACCGGCGTGCCATTTTTGAAGAGGCTGCTGGAATCACCAAATACAAGGCCCAGAAAAAGGAAGCGCTCCGCAAGTTGGAATACACCGAGGCCAATCTGGTCCGCGTCTCCGACATCATCAAGGAGGTGAAACGCCAGATTGGTTCGCTGCAGCGGCAGGCCGCAAAGGCGCGCCGCTACCAGGCGCTGATGGAGGACCTTCGCACTTTTGATTTGCACCTCTCGCACCGGAACTACCAACGGCTCAATGAAGAGCAACGGTCGGTGCAGTCGGCATTGGAATCCGGTGAGGACGTGCGGCAAGCGGGTGAAGCCGCCATCGCAGGGCTCGAAGCGGAGCTCGAAGCGTGCCGCGAGCGTCTTGCCGAACTCGACCTCCGCGTCAGCGAGACGAGGGATAATATCCAAAGCCAGCGCAACCGGATTTATGCCGGAGAGACCCGGGTGGCGACCAATGCCGAGCGGGTGGGCGAAGCGGGCGCGATGATCGAGCGTTACGAATACGAGATCGCATCGGGTGAGGAAAAGCTCCGTCAGCAGGAGTCCGAAATCGCACGAACCGACGAGCAAATCGCAGAAATGCTCACGGTGCTCCGCGCAGGTGAAGAGCGTCTGACCGCCGCCTCGGATCGGGTCAATCAGGCGCGGTCATCGCGTGTCGCTGCAGAACGTGCAGCGAATGACCTGGCCTCCGAGGTCGGGCAGATCGAAAGCCGATTGAATGCACTGCGGGGACAGGCGTCTTCTGCGGCGGGCCGACGTGAGGCAGCGGAAGCACGGCTCCAGATTTTGCGATCTGAGGAATCCATGGCGAGAGATGCGAAAGACTCGATCGCTCTCCGGGCCCAGGAATCGGCCCATCGTTTGGAACTCGCATCGGTGGGAGCGGCGGCGGCCCAATCCGAATTGGACGATGCCGACACGCGGGTCACTGCGGCCCAGTCTGCGCGGCAGGATGCAGAGAATGCATCGAACGCTGCAAACCGGACGGTCGCAGAGCAAGAGTCACGCTTGGAAGTTCTCCGCCAATTGAACGAAGAAGGGGAGGGGTTTGGCGAGGGCACGCAGGCGGTCCTTCGCGGTCTCGATCAACCGGACCTCATCAAATCGGCCATCGAGGGTGCGCTGGCATCATTGATTCACGTGCAGCCCGATTATATCCCCGCGGTGGAAGCCGCGCTGGGAGTGCATTTGCAGGCGATTGTATTCAAGGACGTGCAGGTCGCAGAGGTGGCCCTTCGATACCTTGCGGACAAAAAGCTGGGCCGTGCTGCGATCTTGCCGCGCGAATGGATTTCCGTCGATCATCTCCCGCGTCCGGGAGTGGAGCAACTGCCCGAGGGCGCGGTGGCCTGGGCGGAAGATTGTGTGACGTTCTCGTCGGAGTCCGGGGTTCTCGCTCGCAATTTGCTTCGCGGCGTTGTCATCGTTTCCAGTTTGGATCAGGCATTTGCTCTCAAGCCGCATCACCCCGGGCTTGCCATGGCGACGCTCTCGGGCGAATTCATCAGCAAGGATGGTATTGTTCACGCGGGCCGCTCCGGAGAAAACTCGGCGTCCGCGTTGGTCCGGAAGAACCAAATCCTATCGCTTGAGCGGGATGTCGCCGAGAGCCGAATGAGGATGGAGTTTTGCGCGAATCAACGGGCGGCGGCGCTCGATGAATTGGATCAAGCGCAGGATCAGCTCAAGGCGGCCCGCGAGTCCGTGCAGTCTGCGCGGGTGGAACTTTCAACCGCTCAGAACGAGGCGTCGCTGCTCGAGCGCCAGATGCGTGATGCCGAGACCCGTTGCACCACATTCGAGCGGGAATCCATCGCGTTGGCATTGGCAGCGCAAGATGCGTCGACAAGGGCGACAGACTTTGAATCGTCGATCGTCGCGGGCGATCAGGAGCTTGCCGAGGCGAGGGGACGGCAGGCCGATGTTTATTCCATGATTGACGAGGCACGGGATCGCGAGCGAACCGTCGAGCAGGAGCTCAACGACCTGCGTGTCCAGATTGCAACCGAGCGGCAACAACAGGAGAGTCTCGCCCGTCAGCGGGATCCGATGGCCGCGAGGATTGCCGAGCTCACCGAGTTGTTGGCGCAACGCCGTCGGGATATCGACCAATACGCCTCCCGGATCGCATCGCTCGAAGCGGAATCCGCGGAGCTCCAATCAAGCATCAGCACATGGCAAATGCTCCTCGAAACCGGCGAGCAGGAGATTTCCGGGCTTGTTGCCGAGCGAACTGATGCCAAGGAGCAGTCCGACTCCGTTGAGGAGTCCATGCGGACCGCACGCGTCCAGTTGGCAGCGCTTCAAGACCAGCGCGCGAGGCATGAAGTGCGCGCCGCGCAGTTGGCCATGCGCATCGAGCATGTGATGGAGCATGTGACAACCCGATTCCACGTGGAGATCAGTGCGTTCAGTCCTGACCACTACGGGTTGATTAAGGCATTGCGTGAGCGTGAAAAAGCACGTGCCAAAGCAGCCGCTGCCGGCGACGCAGCCGTCGTCGAGGACCAGACGATCGGCGATCAATCGATCGACGCAGAGCCGCTCACCATCGCAACTGCCGAAATCGAGACGCCCAAACCCGCTGAAATCGAAATCCCCGCCGAGTTTGAAATCCCTTGGGGTGTCATTGAAGAATTGGTGGCTGAACTTTCCGGCAAACTCGACAGCATGGGACCGGTGAACCTGGATGCCATTCAGGAGTACGACGAACTCGAACAACGCTATACATTTCTGGAACAGCAAAATTCGGATCTCATCAATTCCAAAGCCGAACTGATGGAGGTGATTTCGAAAATCAACCGGACAACAAAAGAGCTGTTTGCTGAGACATTTGAAAAGATCCGCGTGAATTTTCAAGAAATGTTCACCGAGTTATTCGGGGGCGGAAAAGCGAACCTTGTGCTTTCCGACGAATCGGATCCGTTGGAGAGCGGTATCGATATCATTGCCCGCCCGCCCGGAAAGCAGTTGCAAAGCATCACGCTCCTCTCCGGTGGTGAGAAAACCATGACTGCGGTGGCGTTGTTATTTTCCATTTACATGGTCAAACCTAGCCCGTTTTGTGTGTTGGACGAAATGGATGCCCCGCTCGATGAGTCCAACATCAGCCGTTTCATCAAGATTCTTGACCGCTTTGTGGACCAGAGCCAGTTTGTCGTCATTACGCATAACAAGCGGACGATCGGCCGTGCAGACATGGTATTCGGTGTCACGATGGAGGAGCACGGTGTGAGCAAAGTGGTCAGCGTGAAGTTCACGGAACGTCAAGCAAACCCGACTGCCGAGTCAGAATCCAGCGTGGCCGAGGCGTTCGGAAAAGATGGGCAACTGCACTCGGAGCGAACAGACCGCAGCGCGGAATCCGCGCTGGTTTGACGCTGGCGGACTCACGTGTGACGCAGCGCCCCCTGCGTCTGGCGGGCGTCAGCGGTCGCTGCGTTCCGCTATGGATTCGCGGCGTTGAGCTTATCAGCGAGCCCGGAATATGCCTCGACGATCACGCTACCGGTCGTGGATTCCGCCTTCGCAGCCTCGATTTCAGCAAGGATCGCCGCCTTTTTTTCCGGAGTCACTTTGTCCGCACGGTCGGCTAAACGGCTGTAGGTTTTGAAATCCGCCAGATAGGGCTGAACGAGTGGTTTGTAGGAGCTAATCCATTCATACGGTGGTCTTGGTTTCGATTTGTCGAATGCCTCCAACATGAGACCAGCGTCGTCAACGGCTCCGGCATTCCAGTCCTTTAGTCCGTAGGCGAGCATTGCGAACGCATCGTAATCGACTTTCGAGTAAACCCGGATCGTGCCCGCGGCGATCGGCTCGCTTCCGGCGATCAGGCGGCCCATCTCAACGAAAAAATTGGCGAGCCGTTGTTCATCGGCCGCCTTACTGAATAATCCGCTGGTTTTGAGGACCAAAAATGTGTCAGCGGCATCTATCGAGTTCCCCTGGAAGAGCAGAGCCAGGCCTTTGTTTGCGATTGCCCAATTCCGGGTGGGTTGTCGATCTGTCGCGTCGGCAATACTGGAAAATGTTCCTATTGCCTGGGCAAAGTCACCGGCAGCCAACACCTTTTTCCCGCTCTGCATCATCGCCTCAAGCTCTCTAGGCGAAAACTCGGTTGCTTGGTTGTTTGTGGAACTGGTTGATGGGAAAATCTGATCCTTGAGTATGAACGTGAGCGCTCCTGCGGCGATGAGCAAAAGCAGGGTGGCGCCCCAAATGATCCCCATGACTTTTCGGCTTTCCTCGGACTCAACGATGCCGCGTTCCTTGTTCTTGATGGGTGATTGCGAGCGTTCGAGGAGTTTTTGTTTTGCGTAGTTGAGGTGGCCGAGGAGTTCGTCGTAGCTCGCGTAGCGTCCGTCCGGGTCTTTGTGGAGCATCCGGTTGATCACGTAGGCGGTTTCGCTCGAGACGTCGGGAGCAAATGCCTGCAAACTCACGGCCTGGCTTTTCACATGTTTCAGCGCGACCATAGAGGCCGTGGAAGCTTCGAATGGAGGGCGTCCAGCGATGGCGTGAAAAAGCGTGCCACCCAAGCTATAAATGTCGCTCCGGAAATCCTCCGGGCGGTTATCCAACTTCTCGGGCGCAATGTAATACGGAGTACCCCAAATCTCACCCTGCTCCTGCGCTTGCTCGTCCAACAACATCGCGAGACCGAAGTCCACGATTTTTGCCGTATTCGCATCGGCAAACAGGATGTTGCCGGGCTTGACGTCGCGATGTAACAATCCGCGCTCCAATGCAGCCTGCAGCCCTTGGGCGACTTGAATTCCCGTATTCAGCGCCTGCAGCTCCCCGACCCGCCCCTGCAAACCCATGAGGTCGTCGAGCGAGCCTTTTGGGACGAGCTCCATTGCGAGATAGAACAACCCGTGGTCGTCACCAAAAGAAAAAACTTTCACCACATGCGGGTGGTTGATCGACGCCGTGATCCGTGCCTCTTCCGCAAGTTTTTTATAATCCGGTTCCTGCCCTCCGGGGTGCCGCTTTAAAATCTTCAGTGCGACCTGTCGTTGAAGATTCAGATCGGTCGCCCGGAATACCGAACCCATGCCGCCCTCTCCCAGGAGTTCCATCAACTCGAAGTGGTGAAACTTGCTTCTTACCCTCTGGGCTTCGCCACAGTTGGGACAATCGATCTCGCTGAATGGACCGAGGTCTGATACATCAAGGGGTTGACCACATGCGCGGCACGTCTCAAGAACTTGGGGTGGCGTCTCGTTCATCCAATTTATCTTCGCCAGTAACGAAATGGCAGCAAAGAAAGCACTAAAATGCAATCATTAACATCTCCCGATTCGGAATCGTCTACAGACCTCGAAGTATCACCCGAACAGGCGGGCGAGCGCTTGGATCGGTTTGTCGCAGCCCACATGCCGGATCTAACCCGAAGCCGCGCGCAATCGTTGATCAAGGAAGGGTGTATTCTATTGAACCGGGAGACCACCCGATCCTCAGAGTCATTGAAGACGGGCGACATCGTACGCATCATGGTTCCCGCATCGAGGCCAGCAGACGATCTGGTTTCCGAGGCGATCTCGCTGGAAATCTTGTTTGAGGATGAAATGCTACTTGTTATCAATAAGGCACCCGGAATGGTCGTTCACCCCGGAGCAGGCGTGCCGTCCGGCACTGTGGTGAATGCGCTGATGCACCACACCGGCAATCTTTCGGTGGTCGGTGGCGTGGAACGGCCCGGCATCGTGCACCGGCTGGATCGTGAAACCAGCGGGTGTCTGGTGGTTGCAAAGTGCGATCTCGCACACCAACGAATGGCTGAGCAATTCGCATCACGGACTATTGAAAAAACCTACCTGGCGATTGTTGATCTCAAGCCGCCGCGGAGGTCCGGAGTGATCACAGCCGGTATAGCGAGACACCGTGTGAATCGCCAAAAAATGACCGTCTCCGAGCGTCCGGAAGCCCGGCATTCGGAAACCGAATACGCCGTTTTGAAAGCAGGCGATGGGTTGCACCTCCTCGAGTGCAAACCGAAAACCGGACGCACCCACCAAATCCGCGTGCATCTAAAACATATCGGATGCCCGGTTGCGGGCGATCCCGTTTACGGCAAACGCGGGCACTTTTCGCGTCACCTCCTTCACGCATGGAAAATCACTTTCGATCACCCGAGTACCGGGCTGCGCCAGACCGTCACCGCGCCCGTTCCTTCCGATTTCCCGCTCGCGCCGTAAACACGGCACTGTCATAATCGCCCGCATGGACTCCTTTTCAAAGTCGGTGGCTGCCACGCTCCCGTTGTTGCGCCGCATCCGCGATCAGCTCGGTTCCTCTCCCATGGCCTCTGCGGCAGCACTCGATCGGGTCGCTGCGTCCGCTCGGGACTCGCGTAGCGTCTCGCGCCGGATGGTTACACCGGATGCGCCTGCGCCTGCGCCGGTCGCCCCGGTCAGCGATCCGGACGCGACATGGACATGGGAGGCTCTGGAGCAAGCGGTAACCACCTGCACCAAATGCCCCCACTTGGTGGTGTCCCGGAAACATGTTGTTTTCGGCGTCGGACGGCGGGATGCCGACCTCGTCTTTGTCGGTGAGGCGCCGGGCGCCGATGAGGATGCAGAGGGCGAGCCATTCGTCGGGAAAGCAGGCGAACTCCTCTCAAAGATATTGTCTGCGATGAATCTCACCCGGGATGATGTTTTCATCGCAAATGTCCTCAAATGCCGGCCCGACATGCCGCCCGGCACGAGCGGGAATCGCAAACCTCGCGCGGACGAAATGGCGACCTGCCTGCCTTGGCTAATCGAGCAAATCCATCTCATCCAGCCGCGTGTGATCGTGGCGCTGGGGGCCACTGCGGTTCAAGGATTGCTTGACGAAAGCCGGCCCATCGGGGCGCTGCGAGGAAATTGGCTCGACTACCGCAATATCCCGGTCATGCCCACCTACCACCCAGCCTATCTCCTGCGGAACCAATCGAATTCCGAGAAGCGAAAAGTCTGGGAGGACATGCTTGCGGTGATGGAGCGGCTGGAAATGCCGATCTCCGAGAAACAACGCCGGTTTTTTTCCGCCTGAGCAGGCAATGCGGTAGAAGCGCGGCAGCTCCGGCTATCGAGTCTGCAAAAATGAACTCGCTGCAGCGCTCACCCCGGCAGCGGCTCCGCCGATAACAATCGTCTGATACAAGGTGATCGGACCGCTACTCTCGATCAGCCATCCATTAGCCGTCACGTGCTGTGTCATCACCATTGGCCCCAGATGCTGTGAGATCGTTTCGGTTTCAGGCAACTTTTCAATATCCACGGACTTGGCCAAATCCGGAGACATCGCGGCACCAAAAATAATCATCGGGCGCGCCGTGTTATAGATGCGCTCGAAAATCGTCTTCGTATCCACAAAAAGAAAACTCTGCGAGTCCTTCAGCCATTGGGCGGAGATGGATTGAAATACGGGTGAGACGGCCAACGTTTTTTGATCGCTTGAACGCGTGAGGGCTCCATTCAGTGCCGAGCTCGTCAATGCGGCAACGATGTGCGTGTCGGTGACTGCCACAGCCGGGTCAACCAATGCAAATCCCGGAATCGGAAAATCGAACACCGTGGCTCCCTGGCGCTCACTAATCGTGGCGGTCGGTGCAAAATTTTCAACCATCCGCCGGGTGATCGTCTCGACACCCGCGCGGTCTTTGATATCGAGTGCCAGCATCGCTGTCGGAAACATGGCACCAGTCGGCCAGTTGGCTACAACCACACATTCGTCGCCGAAAAGTGAAGGCAGTTTTGTGAGGTCGATTCCCTGCATCTGCAAAAAGAGCGCCAAGTCCGGAGGTAAGGACGCTACATACTCGGGAGTCGCAAGCGTGCTCCAGTCTTGAATCCCTTCCATGAAAACAATGTCCTGCTCTGTGGTGAAATCGATTCCACCACGGTCGATCACCGGCATTTTCGGTACATCTTTCCAAAGCAAAAAAATCCGCTCAACTTGATTCGCACCATCAAAAGAAAGCGATCCACCCAGAGCGGAAATCTTGCGTGCCTGCTCGAGCTGGGCAGGATTGACAACCGCGTCCACCTCTTCGCCGGCTCCGAGGAGCAGATCGAGAAGCGGGGCAGTGGACACATACCAAATCCACTCGGCCGACTTCGACAACTCCGCCCGCACCGCTTGGAAATTCTCAGAATCCGCCAACGACTGCGATGGGACCCGGCCCGACGCTCGATCCATCGCACCTTGGATCGCAAGCAAGTCGTTAGAAATAAATGCCCAGCTCCGGTGAGAACCCGTGAAAACCGAGTGTTGCCCGATTTGAATTTGCGTGATCGGATCCCCGGCATGGCTGAGTTCCGTGCGCTGCGATCCCGGCGAAACCTGCGTCACCTGATCGTGAAAGCGTCCGATCGCCTCATCGTAATCTTTTCTACCGCCGAAATACTGAAAACCAAAAACTCCGGTCGCTCCACTCTCACTCACCGTGTAAAGCGCCGCATAAATCCGCCCGGGTTTGAGCCGGTTTAAAATCCCGAGCGCCTCATCCATACCTTCCTGGCCTAGCAGTTCCAGCGGACGCTCCACAAATGATTGGATCGATGGCTCCATGCCGATTTTTGCCAGTGCCGTCTGATTCCACCGGATTCCTGATTGTACCAAATCCGGCAAGCCCATGTATGCAACGGCGTCGGCAGGCACCAAAGATGCGCTATCAGTCACGCCATAGCGGCTAAGTATATACCAGATCGACGCGCCGACGATCGCAAGGACAACGACCAAAGCAAGAAGGATTTTTTTCATCGCGGCGATACGATTCCTGCGGATCGGGTGAATGTCCAGCAAACAAAGCCATTGCGAACTCGACGCTTCCGATATACACTGGACCCCTATGGAAACCTCGGAAATCAAAGAATACCTCAAGCCAGTTTGCAGCGCATACAACAAGGAAAACCTGAAAATGGTATCCGACATCTGCCTCTATTTGGGATTCGTCTCGATTGTGGCATCGGTGGTCACATGGTTCACCGCATCCCGCGAAAATCGCGCATACGGCGAGCGATTCGGAATCTTCATCGGCCTCTGGGTTCCAAGCTTTTTCATCCTCTCCAACCGTCTCTCGCGGAAAGCGGATGAAATCTGCGAGTCCTGCAATAACGAAGAATAGCCCCGCGCTGTTCTAGACGAGGGCCGCGTTGCATGAAGATGCTGCAACGCGCACCGGCCTTCAGGCGGTCCGGTGATCCTCCAGCTTTGTTTCGACTGCAAATCCTGGGCCAAGGTTCTTCCACGCCGGCAGGCGTTTGCATTTTTGCAAAGATACTCCGCAAAATTCATTGACCCCGAATTTGAAACGGGGGATGCTCCGCAATCAGATTACCAGCGGTTTTAAGACAGAGCGCCACTGGTAATCCAAAACGCGAGAGAAATTTCAGGGCAGTTAGCTCAGCGGTAGAGCGGTAGTTTTACACACTATTGGTCGGGGGTTCGATCCCCTCACTGCCCACTCCTTAAATCACTCTGTAAACCCCATGAATACAGGGTTTGCGGGTTCTCCCTCTCTGAATCTCACAAAGCACCCACTTGCACTAAATTGCACCAAATGCGGCTCTATTGGGTAAGTATCGGGTAAGTAACGGGTAAGTAAATTCCGCCCGAATTGATCCCCGAAAACGAAAACCCCCGAGACGATTTCGCGCCTCGGTTTTTCGGTTGTCGAAATCGACGTCGCAGGTGATCATTATTTTTGGTTCCAGATGCGTACGGTGGTTTGCCGGAGCTGGGCGACTTCGTTTTTCACGTCTTTGAGCACTGAGTTTTGCTCGGCGTTGTTTTGCTGCATGAGGTTATTTTGCTCTGCGAGGAGCGGGGCGATGTCTCCGGCGTTAGCTTTCGCGGGGTCTTGCCCGAGCGCGGTGCCGGCAGCGCCGCCGATAGGACCTTTGCGGCCAGGGAGCATGTCACCAAGGGCTGGCTTACCAGGACGGAATTGCCGAGGCAATTCTCGGTTGAGTCTATTGCCGGGAGCGCGGCTGAGAGTGCCGAGGCGGGACTCAGTGACTCCCTCGCCTAGCGAGCCATCGGCGTTTTGAAGTATAAACCCCGATGTATCTCTTTGGATTCCTTTACGCTTGCCGGATGCCATTTTCGGGGCGGATTCATCTTTTTCAGATGCGGCGGCGGACGGGTCGGTAAGTTCGGGCTTGGCGAGTTGGAACGGTGACGCGGCCATGATTTCGGCTGCTTTATCTTCAAAACCGGACGCCTCCTTTTTTAACTTATCCGATAACCCAGGAAACAACTCACGATCTTCTTTTTCGTTGAATGCAGAGGTTAATGTATCAGCCGCTTTATTGAATACCCCTTCCACATATTCAGATGTCTTTTCTTGCATCTCCATGAACGCTTTTATGAATGGAGAGTTTGCGAAGTTTTCTGCAAACATATCTGCATAATTGCTGGCATCCGGCGCAGCCGAACGGTTGGCAGCTTTCCCCGATGCGATCTCGTCGAACGATTGGGCCTTAAATCCTTTGAGTCCGAGCTTCTCGCCAAGAATCGGGATCTTACCCAGGCCCTCCATCATGGTCTGCACTGCCACTTCGAGGCCTGCGCTGATGGCGTCGATCACTGGCATCATCGTGGATTGGAAAAACTCGACTGCTTTGGAAAAGGCAAACTGGAGACCGGTCTGCAAATTCAAAACGAATGGCTGAACGGTTTCGATTAACCAGCTCATCATTTTACCTGCAATTCGAGAGGCCCCTTGCATTCCAGCTTGCAACGCATCTCCCGAACGCAGCATCAAATCGTAAATTCGATCGGCAGATAGAATTACGTTTGATAAGTTTTCAGCAGATCGCGCCTTGAAGCCCTCCCAGCCTGCTTGCATTAGCTGCCCCCACTGGATAGCCCGGTTGACAAGATCGACCATGAAGACGCCTGCTTGCTGCCCTATCTTTGCCATGTCTACTTGTTCGAACGCACTGAGCAAGCCCATGACCGGGGCGGATAGGGCATCGGCCATGCCTACAAAGAGGCCCTGCATTTTGGCCGGGAGCATGTTGGCGATTTTGTCGGAGATCGTGTCGAAGGTATTGCTCTTGGCGTTGAGGATATCGACCTGTGATCCAAGCTCGCCCATGGCGACGGCTGCGGATGAGGTGTCGGCGAATAGCGTGAGCATAGCCCCGCCGGATTTCCCGAAGATGCCCATGGCTGCGGACGCTCGCTCGGATGCGGATGGAAGTTTGTTAATAGCTGCACCCACGGCTGCGAGTTGTCGGAAGGCGGAAACCTTTCGCAATGGCGTATCACGGCCAATGCTATCCGAAAACGACGGGCACTTTCTCACAGTTTCGCCAAGCGGTTGATTACTCCGCGTGTGAGTGGCGATCCGATGTTTCCGCATCGAACGGAGGCAGGATGTGCCCAGCGCGGCGCGGCGTCAAGTTCGCAGCTGACGTCAGAAGCCTTTTGTGTCGGTGACATGCTCATGACGCTGCCATCATATCCCCCCGTCACGCGGGAGCCCTGATTAACATTGGCTTTCCGGGGACAGTGACGGTCGTGACGGACTTTGGGGTAAATCAGCGTAGAAAAATATGTTTTCCGCTATCAAGACAGGGACAAGCCCTATCTTGATACCCGTTCCCGCATGAGTTTCATTCCCCAACCGCTCGTCACGATTTCGATGGAACACGCGCTCAAGCTGATCGAATGTGGCTCCCCCGGCTTGCCAATCTATGTGGGAGGAAACAGAACGGGAAGGTTTCCAGCATTGGGAAGGAAACTTTTCAGGGGTTCCAATCGGAAATTGGGTGGAAGACTTTCAAACAGAAGGAGATCGGGCAGGAAAAAGAGATTCCTTACACCGGGGGGGTGGTCTTAATGAATATTTTCTCAAATGTTCACTTAGTCCGTCACGACCGTCACTACCTTCTGGAAGCTCCTAAAAAAGAGGGTTGGCGAGTGACGGACCCATTCAGATAGTCCGTCACTCGCCGTCACAGGTGACGGACTCCCTTTATCAGGTAATCGGGGGAAAGGCCCGCAGTGACCCAATGCGAGACAATGCAGTCGAATGGTGTTTGTTCGGGAGAATCCGAAATCTGTTTCGGCCGTAGAAAAAGCAAAGCGGGCAGGAGTTCTATTCCTGCCCGCTGTCTGTCATCGCTGATTATTGAAATCAGATTTCAGTGGACTCTTCCGGCGGCGTGATGATCCAGTTCCGCTTACGATTCGAACGCTTCGGGCGAATCCTACCGGGGAACCTCTCGTTGAGGCGGGCAAGGTATTGCCCGCACGCGGTGGGATAGGCACTAAGAAGGCGTGTTGCCGATGCTCGAACGGGAGAGGATTCGGCAGTCAGAAGTTGCTTCAGCTCTTCCGCATCACCGATCCACGGTTCTCGAAAGGTAGTTTCGTCATTGTCCTTCCAAAGAGCCTTTTCAATCAGCAACAACAAATGATGTTCGGGCTCACTCTCGAACAGAGTTTCGGCAAGTTCATCGGGTACGTAGGAACGAATGCCGTATCGCTGGTGTTTAAGGTTCTCCGGGATCTCTACGCTACTAAGAAAGTTCACGAAGGCGGGAAGTTCCGAAGTGATGGCTGTTCGAAAGGCAAGGCGGGGATCTTCCTCGCTGGCAAACTTTTGCCAGAACTCTGGGCACGATTTTGCCTCGATCATGATGATCTTCTCTGCGAAGTCTTTGACCATAGGAGGCAGACAGCGGAGTTTCTCCGGGTTGTCGTTCAGGGTGATCGATAACCGCCAAAAGGGGCTTACCGTGAGGGCGTCGCGGTTCTTTTTGTGAAGCCGTGTGGTGTCGTTCGCGACCACTTCCTTCATGCGCTCACCAAAATATTGCCGATCTTCATGCCGGTTAGATGAGGGCACTTCCTCGATTAGGAGATGCTCCGCTCCGATCAACTCGGCATTGAAGTCGGTGCGACCGAAAAAGAAGCTTTTGGGATCTGCGTTGCGGCCGCCAAGAATCGGAGTGATGATTTGATGCTGCAACCGGCTTTTGCCGCATCCCGGCGGGCCAACGATGATCAGACATTGCCCTTGGCGGCGTTGCCCGTTTCGCAAGGCGACGAATGCGACACTTAGCCAGGCAATAAAATACTGAGCCCCTTCACGGCCCAACAGCCCATAAATCAACTCATGGATCGTTTTGAACTTTCCGGGCTCGGGCGGGCCGGGCTCGGGCTCGATAAGGCGGGGCGATTCACGAATCAAAACGCGCCCCCCTTGGAGGTCATAGACGCCGGCGCTCATCCCTGCGATGTTTGTTGCGAAGTCAACAGCTCGTTCTTCCGTGGCGACATCCAGAATTCGGTCCACTTCTGAACACCGCTCCCCGGCTTCAAGGTCGGGCTTGGTGCGGAACCCTTTCACCTTGAGTTTGCGGCGCATTTCTGCACTGCCCAGCTCAAGAAAGCGGATGCGTCCATCGGTATCACGTCGCACGAAAAAGGAGCCCGATCCGTTCAGCCAGTAGATTCCTTCCTCCTGAACTTTTTTTGACGGGTCCAGATCTGGACGCCCTGATTCGTTCTCATTCTTTGGCGGAGCCTTTTTGCTTGGAGTGGCTTTTTTCTTCGGAGCGACCTTCTTCGAATCTACCGGAAGCACGCCTTTTTCGGTGAGCAATTGGTTCACCTTGTCGGTTTGTTCGCTCATGGATTAGTGGAATCGGAAGCTCAGGGTTGAATCAGAGGTTTCGGAACCGGCGGCGATTATTTTGCCGTCCTGGACGACTACGAGGTGGAGCGGGCGCGGGTCTTTTTTAAGTCGATCAATGTTCCCGTTCATCCACCGTTCGCAAAGACGCCGGCGTTTTCGAGTCAGGTCTTTGGGCACCTCAACGCACCCGACAAGCTCTTGTGATTTACGTTCGAGTGAGAAGCGCGCCTCGATGCCATTCGCCAGCTTGAGAATGTGAGTTTGCAAATCGTTCATAATTCCGCCTTGTCCCTTTTAGCTTTGCTCTTGCTCGGGTTTTTCAATTCGCCAGTTGCAAACTCACCACGTTGTGAGCGGCGTGTGAATTCTGCAACCTCGTGGGGGAGACACATCCGAAGGAACGACCGGGGGTGATGTTGATCAGTAGGCTCCCCCGGTCGTTTGTTGACCTATTGTCAACGCTTCGGGTGTGCACTCCGCAGCACACACGAAAGGCCTAAAACGTGATTTTACCCCGCAAGAATTCGGAAGGTAAAAGCGGTTGTGATACTGGGATCATTCCTTCCGTGAGTGAAATTATCGAGTTGGCGATACGAAGGATGCGCCTTGACGGAATGAACGCTCTAGAATCATCTGGCCCTCTTTCCTGCAAATCGCTGAGCCGCTCCCAAAGCTCGCGCTCCTTGGCTACGATATTCACCAGCTCGGCAAATATCCTCTCCGCAATCCGCCGATCGATCTCCAAAAACAAGGCGCGATTCTTATCGTTCATGTTGCGACAGACTCGTCTCAATCCCTGTATTGTCGAAATGCGCATCGTCGAATTCGTTGCCGCCGTCCTACGCGAGGTCTTATCCATCGCATCTTCTGGACTGAGACGTTTCATTGCTAGGCCGACAGTTCGCGGGATCTTATAAGCGGCCTGCAATTCTTCGCGAAGGGCCACAGCTTCATCTTCCAGCGTACGGAGTCGCTGCAATTCTTCAGTGGAAAGTAGCCCCTCCGTGAAACTGGTGAAGTCTTGGAAGAAGCCAGCACCGTCGATACTTAGCGCGGTAGTGCTCACAAAGCCCAAAGATACTCGTTTGATCCGTGAACGCTCGATCTCTTCTTCCGTGAAGATCAGTCTGCGGAGCGCTTCCTGCTTTTCGTAGCGAGAAGCATCTGGTGAAAATACTATCTCACGAGGGGTCAAGACGATTTTGACTTCCTCGGCGGCGATGGTGGATGCGGTTGATTTGCCGCGGGGTGTTTCGGGTTCGATGGATTGCGGGTGTCTTTTTTTCATGGATGAGTGGTGTTATTTTTTGAACCGGGGGAAAGTGCATGCACGCCCAAGGAAGCCAGGCTCTTCAAAGTTGCTGACGCCCTGGCGAAGGCGTTTTTGATGCGGTTTTTAGGATCAGGGAGCGAAACGACTCGCCCGGGGCTGGCATCCTCGCGCACAACCAGCGCGGTGGCGGATGGCATTTGTGATGCAACAGGCTTGGGGCTCGTGACTGCGGCGGGCGATGGAGCCTTGACTAGATGCGCGGGGTCCGCGGGCGTCGACAAAGCTTGTGCGGCCTTTGCATGAGGAGCGGGGCGATGACCCGCCACTGGTGACGAATGCGAGGGTTGCGGACTAGCAGGCTTCGTTTGCTTACCGGTTGTTCCGCACGGATAGCTGTAACAAACCACGCCTCGAACCACTGTCACTTCGGCACCACGCGAGCGGTGCGACAATGTTGCTTGATAACGCCGTAGCGACTTCAGATTCTTTGTTATGAACTTGAACCTTTCGGCACCCTTCAATTGTTGGAGCTTCGCCATTTTTGCTGCGTCATCGGACAAGCTAACATTCGGTTTCATCTGCACTCCCCCTTGATTGCGTAAGTGCTGGTTTTTGCCGGGATGATTGTCCGGGCAATGAAGGTTTCAAGATCGACGCGGCGGAAGAGAATTCGGCGATTGATTTTGGCGTGATTGATCCGCCTACCGGTCACTAGGGAATCAAGGGTTCGGACGCATACGCCAAGGGCGGAGGCGGCTTCCTGACGGTCAAGGAGGAGTTTTTCAACCTCGCCTTGTTGGTTCTGAGTCGGTGTGTTTGCTTTAGGCATGCGCCGAATATCTCAAAACTCGGTAGCGGCAACGGAAAAGCGCAAAGCCTCACGATTGCGGCGCGGCGGGGACCAGGGTTCAGAGAAGCGAACCCCGGGCGAGAGCGGTTTTTTAGCGAGATAGCCCGCAAAGCCTAACGCGCAAAGCGCAAAGCCTCAGATTCACGAAAAAAGGCGAGTCAATAGTTTTTTTTCGAGTAGGTGCAACTTTTTTCAGCCCCCCGGCGAAAGGTTCCCCTCGGTGCGCTTCATGTTAGCTCGGCTCACTCGGTCTCGCCAGTAAGCAAACTCACGGGCGAGAATTACAACGTATGCGATCCCTGAAAAACCCTCTGTTTTGAATCTTTCCAGAAGGTCGGCAGGATCTCGCTCGGTCCCGGCCTCAAAATGAGGAAACTCCAGGAAGAACGCCCGGAACAGTGGAACGCCTTTTAATTTTTTTCCGCGAACCACGATCCCGGACCGACAATTTTTATTCATTAACGCCATGAATCGGGCGAACGTCATTGGCATTTTCTCCAAATCTGGATCGAACCCAATTAAATCCACAAGACCGGCGTGACGGGTCACGATATGGTCGGACCAATTGGCGAGTGATGCTCGGGCGGCTCGTTCATCGGCAAGCACCGCTGCACACTCCCAAACCAGTCCAAGAGCTTCCCCGGCCCCTTCTCGCGTCCTCGGCAGTCCAAGCGAAACGACTAGGCTTGCAAGCTCGGCTGGCGTTACGGTCGGGCGATCCTCAACTGGAAGCCGAAAAAACGGACCTGCGGGAAGGTAACTCTTTTGCTGAAGCGGCAATCCGTTTATGAAGTATTCACGCGGCGGCAAGGGCTGGGCCTTTCCTCGGGTCGGCATTACTTTTTTGGTTTTTGCTTTGGTCGTTTTCATGGGTTTTTTTGGCGGCATGGCGTCTGTGTGGATACTTAGGCAACTTTCGGAAATTGAATCACGTCCCGGCTATCCGCCGGATTGATCTTCTGAAACTTCGCGGCTTCGCTTTTCTGAATCAGTGAAAGGTAGTGATCCTTGATGATTTTGGGACTGTTGCCGGATTCGTAAGCGATCCGCGCCAAGTCCGGATCAAGCGCAACCTTGATACTGATTGCCGTGTGTCTCAAAGCGTTATCCGGCCACGGCTCAAGCGTCTTGCCCTCCTGCGCCTCGATAACCGACTTCGCGGTTGAAGTGAACGGACCGAATCCCGTAGCGATGCGAGCGAGGTTGAAAAGGTTCCGCGCCCCATCCGGCCAAATCATGCCCTCGGCTTCGCGGTAGGGTGTAAGCCATTGCATCGCGTTTGCTGGAATCTGAACCACGCGCCGCGCCGATGTTTTCGCAACTTTGGCGGTGATCGTGACCGTCGATTCCTCGAAAGAAATTGCGTCCCACGTGATTTTTTCAATCTCGGCTTGGCGAAGTCCACAAAACAGCCCAAGGACGACACCGGGGAGAATCCGCGAATCACACGCAAGAATCAATTTCTCGGCTTGTGCTGCCGTGAGAACCCCCGGCTCGGTGTGATCTTTCGAGACGGTGACGAGGCAGGTCAGATTGTCGTCGATTGAATACTCCCGCTTCACGCAAAAATTCACGAATGCGGAAATGTGCGAGCGATAATGAATCCGGGTTTGCGCCGCGCCTGGAATACTGGAAACGAATTGCGCCACGTCACCCCGGCGAAGTTCTGCAGTGGATTTTCCGGCGAAGAATTGCGCGAAGATTTCAAGACGTGTTTTCATCGTCTTGTGGTGCGCCTTAACAACAATCGGATATTGAACTGCCAAAAACTCCGCAACAGCTTTCGATACCGGAACCCCTCCGCGTTCAGACTGGATCCGCTTCCGAACCTCCCGCGCCGCGTCCAGTAACGTGATGTTTAGGCCCGAAAGCTCCCGCGCCGCTGCGATAGCATCTGAGCGAAGTTCTGCGCTCATTCCTAACGCTGATTCACCGAATCGCTTTGCCTCGTCTTGAATGTCCCGCAACCGCGTTTTTGCTGCCGACTCGGTGGCGAAGTGCTCGCGTTTCCGCCCCTCGGCGGTAGGGTAGGTGAGGCGGAAAAACTCGGTTCCTTTGATCGTTACCTTCGATATTTTCTGAGCGGCTTTTTTCGGCATACCCACCTTCTATCGGGTAAGTATCGGGTAAGCAACTTTTTTCTTTCACTGTTATCCAATGGCTTTACACACTATTGGTCGGGGGTTCGATCCCCTCACTGCCCACTCCTTAAGTCCACACGTTTCTGCCACATCCTAGGAGAATGCTCAGCTCCGGGTGATTTGCAGGCCGATCTGCGAAATCGAAAAGTCCACAAAGCGGGCTCCTGCGTTTGGTGGATTCGTCTTCAGTTCGCGCTCGAGGCGGTTGGCAGCATCCTCGTCCTTCGCAAGAATCAGAAGATATCCGCCGCCACCGGCCCCGAGGAGCTTCGCGCCCGCTGTGAAATCGGATATTTGATGGATGATCTTTTGCACGGCCGGCGGGTTGGTATCTCGGTCCAACCGGCAATTCAGCTCCCAGCTTCGGGCCACGCATTTGCCCAATCCGGGCAAGTCGTTTCGCAGTAGAGTTTCGAAGGTGGTTGATGCATTGTACCCGATGGCTTCGAGCGTATCGAGATGCCGCCGCGAGTTTAAGAACATCCCGCGCACAATCTCACGGAGAATGCCGACTGCCATGCGGGTGATGCCGGTGTAGTAAAGACGCGCCACGCGGAGCGAGTCGCTTCGCTCAAACAAGTGCTCTGGCACCCAGCGCAATGAGATTTTTTGGTCCAAGCCGGGAGAACTTTCCGCACATTTGATTCCACGATACAGGCCCCCGACTTGGTCCTGCCAACCGCCACCGGTCGTGATCATTTGTTCCATGGCCAAAGTCAACCGCACAAGCGTGGCGTGATCCCAGCCGAGGCCACACGCATCAGACAATGTCCCCAGCAATGTGCCGGCAAGAATGCTGCTTGTTCCCAGCCCTGAGCCTTTGGGCGCTGCCGCGAGTAAGGAAATCTCGACGCCTCCTCCAAACTCCAAAAGCTGCGACCGGAGCGAATGATGGCGTTTTCCGGTTTGAAAATCCGGATGAAATCCTGCAAGGCACATCGCTGCCCGCGCCAGCGCAAACCCACTGCCGGGCCGGGCGTAGTCGGCGAGTTCGTCGTAGGTCAAAATCTTCGACTCCACACCAAGATCAATCGACTTCAGGACAATGTGCGGCTCGTCGCAAACCCTATAGAATACCTGAATCGGGGGTTGTCCATTGATGTCCACCGCCATATTCACGACGGAACTCCCGACTTTAAAGCAGTATGGCGGGGTGTCAGTCCACCCTCCTGCCAGGTCCAGCCTCACCGGGCTGCGGCCCCAGACGATTTGGTCGGGCAGGGTCGTGCGGTGTGGCGCCCGAAGGTCTGGTTGAATGTTCTCGATGATTGCATCACGCAGCGTCGAAAATGCCTTCGCCTCAGCAATTGGTGCATTTTCCGGATTGAGCCGGAAGGATGCCCTCGCTTCGAGCTGCAAGGCATTTGCTGCCAGAATCGGATCATGCGATTGCGTGCCCGAATCATACGCCGGGATTTCATCGAAATACGGCTCGACCGAAGTCAGATCCAAGCGAAAAAATGGATTACGGCGGCTGTTCGCGTGCATTTTTGGAAGCACCCGCCGGAGCATTTCGCGCCGCTGATTGTAAATCCGGTCGATATTGGCCTGTTCGCAAATTTGCATCGCCGAGAGCCGACGGCCTGTCCGGAATCTGTCTTCAAATTCCACATGGCGTTCCGGTTGCTCGGCCTGCAGCCACTCAATGAACTCAGATGTCAAATCTTCTCGTGCGACCACGGGGAAAATCGCGCTGAGCTGAATATCGGTATTCTCATCCAAGCCACAAGTTGCAAACTCGAGGCTCCGAGCCTCAAACCAACAGCGGGCAGGGGAGTCCATCCACCGCGTCTCACCACCCGCCAACGCACCCTTGAATGAATCATCGAAGCCGTAGACTCGAACGCAGAACGACTCCTCCTCGATTGGCGTGATATCCAAGCACACACCCGGCCGCAGGTTCAGCGTGAGCCCAACGTCGGGCACGCCGGTGATCACTTGTCTTTGAGCGAGCGTTTGATCGGGCAACAGGGCCGAGTTTTCCACCCACAGATTCGCATTCCCAGCGCTTCGGGTCTGGAAGCCAAAATCCGAATTCATCACGTAAATGTCTGGATGCGGTTTCGAGTCAATCGGGCCGGTCAATGACTGGTCGAGTTGACAATCCTGAAGCGCGGAAATGGACTCGATCATCTGCCGTGTCGTCCCCAAATGGTAAAACTCCGCTCGCGGAAGCGCAACCGCGGCCGCTCGGAGGTGTGAGATCATCGAATCCTGAACTTCCGGATGGGTTCCTAACGACAGCCCAAATTCCGAGTAAAGTTCGTAGGTTGCCGGGTGCGTGGTCACAAAGCGCTGCTGCACACGGTCCCATCCGCATTTGTCCAGCAATGCCGAAATCGCACGCTTGCCGAGAAGCCATGCCCCGGTGTCAACCATCGCCAAATAGTCGGCCGCGTGGCTGCGGATCGCATCCGGTGACGGTTTCTGTTTGAAAAATCCCATCGCTTGCGCACCGGCCCGCGGAGTAAAGAACACACCAAAGTGACTTGCCATTTCGGGACTTACCCACATCCCAAGTCCCACCAAATCCGCCTCCGGAATCAGAGGCAATTGCTCGTCAAACCGCAAAACGACATCACCACTGCAAACCAAAAGCGGATAGTCTTCGCCCGCCGACTCCATGATCCGGTGAAAACCCGGGAGCATAAAGTCCAGTAGCGTATCGTCAATTGACTGCCCAAGCGTCCATCGGAGCGCAGGCATCGGAATGAAAATCTTACCCACGGCAGCATAGGCTGGAAGCCGCCGGCTCTGGCCTCCAGCGAGCAACACCAACTTCTGTCCCGAGCCAATCCAAGTCTCGAAGTCACCCGCGCGGCCGTCGGCCGTCCAGCCATCAAACAAAATTTGCACGATCCCACCACCAGAGCCGAGTTTCGATCCCGCCGGATCACACGCAGCAAACCAATCGTGACCAGAATGATGACTGACACGTGAAAACGCGGCGCTCATCGCGGGCGGGAGGGAGAGAAAATGTCGAATGCTCATTTTGTCGCAGCAGACTACTCAGCAACATCTCAGACGAGCAATGGTTTTTGACGTTCGGCTTGGTATTCTCCAATCCAATACCACGAACTTATTCACACGCCACAATGCTACCCGGGAGTTGTGAATAACTTGAGAATTCATTCGCGCTCCTGCGAAGCTCGGTCGGTTGATCAGAAGTTATTCACATCGCTCTATTTTACTGCCCGTCAGGGAGTAATCTATAACATCTGACAATAAATGTCATGTATAAATGCAGCGGCGGTGACAGGTGGATCGTGCGGATCTTGAAGTATACTTGGTCCGTCGAATAGCTCGTTTGATCGCACTATTTCTCAGTCGGATAACCCGCTCCACTGGCAGCCCTGAAACCCGCTCGAAGTGCCCCTTGTTAGAAATGTGTTATCAATCCCACAGAGCCGTAACTGAATCCGACCGACACTCGCGGCTTGAACAAGGTTCACGCCTGAAAGGCCGAGTCGCATTCATTGCGCAACGCACCCCGGCCATTCTGAAAACGGCGCGTCCCACCTGCCGACTAGGCAACCTTATCCTCGTCTCGCTCTGGCATGAGAATCGACAAGACCGAAGCGACCGTAAGTGTGACCAAAACGATCACCAGCGAGACAAGCGGATCAATTTTTATGCTCTTTACCTCACTCGCCGCCCAACCGAAGTCGTTGAAATACGGCGGCGCTGCTAAAAGCAGGAGCTTCACCCCAACAAAAGCCAGGATCAAGATAAGGGCGGGTTTTAAGAAGCGGAACTTCGCGATTAGAGCTGCTAGGCAAAAATACAATGCCCTCAGGCCCAAAATCGCGAAAATGTTACTCGTGAAAACGATGAATGGGTCCGGGGTGATCGCAAAAATCGCCGGAATTGAATCCACAGCAAACACCAAGTCGGTCACTTCCACCATAATGAGCGCTAGGAAGAGTGGCGTGACGGCTTTTTTCGCAGAGAGCGTGCCAGGCTCAGCTGGTGCCATGACTTCCTTCCCTGTTGCTGGATCTACGATGTAGTGCGGAGCAACCGTCCGATTCGTCCAGAATTTTTGACCATCGAAGAAGTCGACCGTTCGGAAGTATTTCTTGGCAAGCCTTACGACCACATTCTCACCGGGATCGTCGTGGCTCTTGATAAGAGCCATTTTGAGCGCTGTCAGGATCAAAAAGAGCCCGAAAACAATCAGGATCCATGTGTAGCGCATGATTAATTCCGCTCCGAGAAAGATCATTCCGCCTCGCATAACGAGTGCGCCAACAATGCCCCAGAACAGAACCCGGTGTTGATATTTTCGCGGAATTGCAAAGAAGCCAAAAACCATCGCGATGACAAAAATATTGTCCATTGCTAGCGACTTCTCGACCACGTAGCCCGTGAGATACTGAATGGCGGCGGTCGCTCCAGTGACTTCCCCGAGCGCGATGGCGCCATCCACGTATTTCGGAACATTCAGCCCTAACCCCAACCAGTGGTTCTCGTATGCAAAAAAGACGAATGCGCTGAATGAGACCCCGCACGTCAGCCAAATCACCGACCAGAAAATGGACTCTTTCATGCTCACTTCATGAGCGTCGCGATGGAAAACACCGAGGTCCAAGGCTAGAAAAATAAATACCAAGGCAATGAACCCCACATAAGCCCATATCTTGAGATCTACGGGAGCGGCGTCGACGGCGGCGGCGAGTAAGTTGGGAATCATTTCGTGTGTGATTGGGTAAAGGTAGCCTTGTGTTCGTGTAAGGATGGTCGTGAATGCGTGCGATCAATCGTTCGATTGGCCAAAACGCGAAGTGAGTTCTTATCGCAGTTCCAAAGATTTGCAACCGAAAGCGGCAGGAAGCTCGGCCATTTTAACCTAAATCCCGCATTTGGAAGGCCTGAAAATCCCGGTTTTCACCATGAAGACCGGGAAGGATATGAAGAAATGCCTTTCTGAAAGCCGATCCGACCAAGCGCAACTGGCGTTCGCTCATCGGGTGAACGCGATGAACGGTCCAGATTTTGCCTAAGGCATTGAACTTAATGCCCTTCGTGTCCTTCATGGTAAATTCAATTGCGGATTCTAGGTTTAACGACCAGCGACGCCGCGGCTGCGAATCATCTACCTTATATGACCCAAAGGTGAGTCCTGTAGCAGCGTGCTCGGCTGTCATGCGTCCGCGGGATAGTTGCGGAAAACTCTGTCATATAAAAACAAGGGAAGCGCGTAGTAAAGACTATAAAAAATACGGAGCGAGCAGTTTAACGCAGATATTACGGCGATGCCGTATTAACATTATTACGTCGAATATCGAAGATTCTACTACCGCACGCACCGGCAAGAATTCCCATCGCCTTGGGCGAGGGAATCGTTTATTGGTTGTGGTCGATATGAAACCTACCGTTGCATTTGTTGGAGTTGGTCGGATGGGAGCAAATATGGCTCGCCGACTTTCGGATTTGGGATACCAGATCTCAGCGGTTTACGATACTTATCGCCCCAGCGCAGAGACGCTCGCGACTGAGCTCACCTGCCCCGCTCCAGAGTCGCTTGCTGAAATCACCGCCAGTGCCGACATCATTTTTACCGTCGTAACAGATGATGCAGCGCAGCGGGCGGTCTTTTCTCAATCCGGGGATAGTTTGCTTATCGGCGCGGCGGGTAAGACCTTCATAAACTGTGCGACGGTAAGCCCGGTCCTGCACAGGGAGATCGAAGCCGCCGCCGAATCCGTCGGTGCCTCAAGCTTGGAAGCTTGCATGGCGTCCAGCATCAGCCAAGCCCGTGAAGGAACCTTGTATTTGCTGTGTGGCGGCAAAAAAGAGGTTTTTGACCGGGTGTTGCCGCTGCTGAACGTTCTGAGCGACGACGGGAAGCTCCTCCGGTATATCGGCCCGGCGGGTTCCGCCGCGCAAGTCAAAGCGCTCGTTAACATGGTGATGAATATCAATACCGCAGGACTTGCGGAAGGCCTTGGATTGGGTGCGGCGCTGGGCCTCGATTTAACCACACTGATCGAGGTTTTCTCGCAAACGGGCGCGGCATCACGCGTTCTCGTGACGGATGGCGAGGACATGCTCAAGCGTGATCACGAATGCTATTTTTCAGCGGCTCATGCAGCAAAAGATAGCGGCATTGCACTTGAGTTCGCAGCGGAGCAGGGCCTAAACCTACCCCTCGCGACCGCCGCGAAGGGGCAATTTGATCGGATGATAGCACGTGGGCTCGGCGAACTCGACAAAAGCGGAGTCGCAGAACTCACATTTCCAGGCCGACTCGGCCGCGAATGACATCCCTTCGCGTTCGTCCCCTGCCCGATTGTTACTAAACTGCTTGCCTCACTGATTGCGTCCGACGCAATTCAGATCCTCAAATGACGTAACAAGGCGCTTCGTGAACGTGGCTTCGCCCGCGCCCAGCCATACACGTGGATCGTAGTATTTTTTGTTCGGGCTGTCCGGACCCGATGGATTTCCGATTTGACCTTGGAGGTAATCGTGGTTCTTGGCGTCGTATTCACGGATGCCATCCCAGAACGCCCATTGGAGGTCTGTATCGAGATTCATTTTGATCGCACCGTAGCTGATTGCCTCGCGGATCTCGTCGCGTGAAGATCCAGAGCCCCCATGAAACACGAAGTTTACGGGTTTCGGTGAAGTTCCCAGTTTGCTTTCGATGTAATTCTGAGAGTCACGCAGGATGGTCGGCTTCAGCTTCACGTTCCCCGGTTTGTAAACGCCGTGGACGTTGCCGAATGCTGCAGCGACCGTGAAGTTCGGGCTGATGGCGTTTAGGATCTCGTAGGCCTGAGCGACCTCCTCCGGCTGGGTGTAGAGACGGGATTCATCGACATCGGAGTTATCCACCCCGTCTTCCTCGCCGCCGGTGACTCCGAGTTCGATTTCTAGGGTCATTCCGAGTTTTGCCATTCGGGTTAGGTATTTTGCGCAGATTTCGAGGTTTTCTTGGAGGGGCTCCTCGGAAAGGTCGAGCATATGTGAGCTGTAGAGCGGACGGCCGGTTTTTGCGAATTGCTCCTCGCTGGCTGCGAGCAGGCCATCCACCCAGGGCAGCAGTTTTTTCGCACAATGGTCTGTGTTTAGCACGACTGGGACGCCATACGCTTTGGCGGCCGCATCGACATAATGTGCTCCGGCGATCCCGCCAAGGATCGGGCCGGTTTGGGATTCCTTGGTGATCCCCTTGCCTATGAAAAACTGAGCACCCCCGTTTGAGAACTGGATCATCATGGGAGACCCCACTTCGCGGCCGGCGGCGAGCGCGGCGTTCACGGAATTCGTGTTGATGCAATTCACTGCTGGCAGCGCAAACGCATTGGCTTTTGCGTAGTCGAGAAGGTCTTTCACTTCGTCCCCAAAAAGGACCCCGGAGCGGAAACGGCTGGATGCTGACATAATGTGATGTGGTGTGTGGATCGTTAGTGATTGATTGATGCGCAGCGCGCACCGGTGAATTGAAAAATCAGTAGCGTGTGGGACGTTACGCCGTTTTTACGCCGCTCGTCGATATCGTATTCATTGCCGCGAACGATGTTTGGGAATTTCTAGGCTCGGAACAATTCGCGTTGACAATATCTGCGTTCTCCTATTTCTTCGCGATAACGAACTTCTGCTCACAGCCTGTCAATCAGTCAGGCGGCGCCACGAACCTCCAACCGCTGCGCGAGTTTTGTTCCATACGACACAATCCAAGGGAGAACTGCATGTCATGCGGATGATCCACGCGGATTAACTTTTTAATACGATCACATCGAAATCATGGCCGGCCACAACAAATGGTCGAAGATAAAGCGCGCGAAGGGTGCTCTGGACGTCAAACGGGGCAAACTTTTTTCGCGACTCTCCAAGGAGATTTCCATCGCAGTGAAACTCGGTGGTGCTCGGTGGTGGCAACCCTGCGTTCAACCCGAGGTTACGTGCGGTGGTGACTTGCCCGGACGACGTGCGTGCGAAGCTCAACGCAGCCTGAAGACAGATTTTCAACTGCTGCCCTGCGCAGCTCCACTTTAAAGAATTTTACAACAACCGATTTACCATGACCGACGAAAAAGACCCTGAGATTTCCAACGATTCTTCTCCTAGCGAGGTGGCTGAGCCATCGACTGCGGCCGAGGATAGTTCATCCAAACCCAAACGCCCGCGCAAAGCGCCGGTTCGGAAAAAGCCGGCGGCTAAAAAGCAGGCTGTGGCGGAGACTGAAGCACCGGTGACCGAACCTGCTGCTGAAGTGGCTGAAGTGGTCGTGGTGCCAGAGGTTCCCGTGGCGGTTATTCCCGAGCCCGCGCCGGAGCCAGTTCTTGCAGTGGCACAGGAAGCCATCGAACCAGCACCACCGGATATTGTTCCTGCTCCGATCGAAGCCGCCGCAGCACAGGAGGAACAAGCAGCTCCAGCCCCGGCAGCACCTGAACGAAGCCAGTCCGACCAGCACAGACGGCACCATCAGCACAATGAACCCCGCCCGCCGCGCCCACCCGAACCGGTGGTATTCGCCGAGGGGATCGTTGAGGTTTCGGGAAAAGGATTTGGATTTTTGAGAGAGCCGAAGCGGAATTTCACGCAATCCAACAACGATGTGTTTGTGACGCCCGAGGTTATTCGCAAATACGGGCTGCGCGATGGCATGTGGATCAAAGGCGAGACCCGCCGAGGTCCGCGAGGCCCGCAGCTTTACAAGCTCACTGAGCTCGAGCGCGAGGACCCTGATCTCCATCAGAACCTGCCGGTTTTTGAAGAGTTGACGACCGTGAGCCCGAACCGGCGCATTGTGTTGGAAACTGCCGGGGACATTTACACGACCCGCGTGATTGATTTGGTGAGCCCGATTGGGCGTGGTCAGCGTGGATTGATCGTTGCGCCGCCGCGCACCGGAAAGACAACCCTGCTCCAACACATCGCGGCTGCCGTGGTGCAAAATCACAAGGATATCCATCTGATTATCCTGCTGGTGGACGAGCGACCCGAAGAAGTGACGGAGATTCGGCGAACGGTGCCAGGGGCTGAGGTGATGGCCAGCTCGAACGATTGCGATGTGAAGACACACACCCGGATTTCGCAGCTCGCGATCGAGCGGGCCAAGCGTCTCGTGGAAATGGGCAAGGATGTATTTGTGCTTATGGATTCGCTGACTCGTATGGGTCGCGCGTTCAACAACGCGCAGGGCGGAGGCGGCCGCACGATGAGCGGCGGTGTGGACTCCCGGGCGCTGGAGATTCCCCGCAAGCTGTTCGCGGCAGCGCGGAATACCGAAGAAGCGGGCTCGCTAACGATCATGGCGACCGCGCTCATTGAAACCAACAGCCGCATGGATGATTTGATTTTCCAGGAGTTCAAGGGCACTGGAAACATGGAGCTTGTGCTGGATCGGAAAATCAGCGAACAGCGGATTTATCCCGCCGTGGACATCTTCCAATCTGGAACGCGCCGTGAGGAGCTATTGCTCAAGCCGGAAGAGCTTCACAAAATCAACGTCATTCGCCGAGGCCTCGCCGGACACAAACCGATGGAAGCCATCGAGCGTTTGCTTTTCTTCATTCGTAAATACCCGACGAATGCGGAAATGCTGAGCAGCATTCCGGGGTAAGCGGTAACTACCCCCACGCGCAACGTTGTCAATCGTCTGAACTCTCAGCGTCCGGATCATTGGAGTCATTTGCATCCGGCGCGCTGATTCCGTAGTCCCGGAGCAGTCGATCGAATCGCTTCGACGTGTTGGCGTAGGCGGGGAACCGCTGGGTGTCACCGCTCGACGGGCGAAACCGCCATTGTTTGTAGCTCCAGAGCCAGAGTTCCGGACATTCGGAGATTTTTTGTTCCAGAACATCCCAGCACGCTTGCGCGATTTGCTGATCGGTCGCACCGGGTGCAAACTCGAGTGGACGGTGGTAAAAAACATCGAAGCGCCCATCCTCGCGCGGGAAGATGAGGCTCGGCACGAGCGCGGCGGACGCCCGTTGCGCGAGCAGCGACGCCATCGGACTCATCGGCGTCCACAATCCGAAACAGCGCACCGGAACGGCGCCCATTTTCGGGTCCATGCTCATGTCGATCGCGGCACCCACCTTCCCGCCGGTTTTCAGGAATTTCAGCATCCGGACAATCGCGCGAGCTCTTGGGATAATCGTATGCCCGCTCCCGGCCCGCAGCGTGTCGAAGACTTCCCCGAGCGGCTCGTTTTTGAATCCTTGCGTGATCACAAGTCCGGCTGCGATAGCGTGCGAACTCACCCAGCTTAGCCATTCGAAGTTGCTGAAGTGCCCAAGAAAATAAACACCGGGGAGTGCGGGGTCGGTGTGGACCGGGTGGTTGTCGCACCCGTGAACGACGATAAACTTCGGGTAGTTCTCGCGCGTCAAATTCGGCGACCAGAACAGGCAGAGCATCGATCTGGCAAATGTCTGATAGGATTTCTTCGCGATGCATTCGCGGTCTTCGGGGCTGAATCGGTCGCCGAACGCGCTCTTCAGGTTTTCCAAAGACGTTCCCCTGCCCCGCGCGTCGAGATGAAAAACAAGCGCACCCAGCATGCCGCTGATGAACTCCAGCGAATCGTAGGGAAAACGCTGGACCATCCACGCCACGGCGCGAAGGCCGAGGAATTCGAAGCGGTATCGCAGCCGCTTGTCCGGTGGTGCAAGTTCCTCAGGCATTCGCAGGCACTTCGATGCGGGGAAAAACTGGAACCGGCGACGACACGCGATGGTTTTCTGGCAGGGATTCAGCATCCCCCGAAATCCGGCGCGGATGCAGTTGGAGTTGCTCCAACACGGCTGCCGCTTTTTCCGGGATAAATGGAATCAACGCAGTTGCTGCCGTCCACACGGCGTCGGCCATGGCCGCGAGCACCCCGGTCAAGCGGTCAGCCTGCGCGGGATCTTTCGCTAGTTTCCACGGGGCTTCGGATTCGGCGAACGCGTTTGCTTTTCCGACCAGCGCGCTCACGGCTTCGAGGGCGGCGTGTGGCTGGTTGGCATCGAATGCCTCACGGACCGCCTGCATGCTAGCGCGTCCGGCGTCGATCAGCGCAGCCGCTTCTTCGGAGGGTTGTGTCGGTGCCTGCAACACGCCGTCCCGATAGCGTTGAGTCATATTCAGCGTGCGATTCAGCAGATTACCGAGGCCGTTGGCGAGGTCCACATTGAACCGCGACACGAGGCGCTCCTCGTTAAAATCCATATCCTGGCCACAGACACAATCACGCATCAGGTAATACCGCAGCGTTTCGGCACCGTATTTGTCCGCAAGCTCGCACGGGTCCACGACGTTACCAAGGCTCTTGCTGATTTTGGAACCGGCCAGGTTGATGTAGCCGTGCACGATCAGCTTCGGCATTTCAGCATCCGCAAACCCCATCGCTTTCAACATCGCAGGCCAATAAACCCCATGCGCCGGCACGAGGATGTCTTTGCCAATGATGTGTGTCGCGGATGGCCAGCGGTTCGAAAAGGCATCCCGCTCGCTGCTGGAATCCGAAAGATAGCCGGAAAAGCTGATGTAGTTGATCAGCGCATCGAACCAGACGTAGGTGACAAAATCGGGATCGAATGGCAGCTCGATGCCCCATGACAGCCGGGACTTCGGGCGCGAGATGCACAGGTCGCCGCTGAGACGATCCACTGCGTTGCGCAATTCACGGCCGCGGTATTCCGGAAACACAAACGAAGGGCTCGCATCGAGAAAACCCTCCAGCCAAGCCTTAAAATTCGACAGCCGGAAATACCAATTCTCCTCCTCGATCTCGACGACTTCGCCCCATTCTTCCCCGAATTCGCCTTCGGGGTTGCGATCTTTTTCAGTCAAGAACTGCTCCTGCCGCACGCTGTAAAATCCGTTGTGGCTCGCTTTGTAAAGCTCCCCGCGAGCGTGTAGTGCGGTGAGGATTTCCCGCACGACCCGCTTGTGTTTTTCGTCTGTCGTGGCCGCCCACGCATCGTAGGAGATGCCCAGCTTTTGCCACAGCGAGAGAAACGACTGCGTCGTACGGGCGGCGAACTCCATGCTCTCCACACCCTCACGCTGCGCGGCCTGCTGGACTTTCTGCCCGTGCTGATCCACGCCCGTGAGAAAGAATACCTCCCGTCCGCGCTGCCGGTAATGCCTCGCAATGACATCCGCCAGGATCTTTTCGTATGCGTGTCCGATGTGGGGTGCTGCGTTCGTGTAGTCGATCGCGGTGGTGATAAAAAGTGGATTCAGTGCCATGGAATCCGAGCAGAGTATCATAGGCGCGATGCATTTGGCACGCTCTGTATGTTTCACGTCCAGGACCAAAAATCCGGCGCCACCCAAGGAATTGAAAAAGTCGCGAATGTGACCAAAACAACTTGCGGCACCATCCGGGATTCTGCATATTGTCATCCCGGTCAGTGAGACGATTGCGCCGCGCGAGTGGCTTTTCGATACTAGCTTCACCGGGTTTGAAGCAACTTATGTTGCCCTGTGGTGTAACGGTAACACAGCGGCTTTTGGAGCCGTTTTTCATGGTTCGAATCCATGCGGGGCAGCCAAGTTCAGACACGGTCTGAAATTTGATCGGAGGTGGCGCGAACCGGCGGCGTTACGGTTTTGACAATTCACCTGCTTGGTGTTCGACTCGCGGCATGACAAAACTCCCCCTGTTGGTCATGACGTGACCGCGTTTTTTTGAGTCGGGAGATGTGTTAGTCTGGGGCCGAAAGGAACCAGATAATGAAAGGCAAGAAATACAGCACAGAAGATAAAATCAGGATCTTGAGGCAAGTCGACGGCGGC
>Ga0247838_1000107_pt1 | contig 122912 bp, 122 predicted proteins | sample LaCruzMarch2015__5_FD_189097 | JGI IMG/M metagenome (GOLD analysis project Ga0247838, IMG submission 189097) | Freshwater microbial communities from meromictic Lake La Cruz, Castile-La Mancha, Spain - LaCruzMarch2015_15m | ecosystem: Environmental > Aquatic > Freshwater > Lake | place: Spain...
CACCAAACAGGTTTAAAAATCGTTTCCATAACTCTTTCATAATCCGTGTCCATCCGTGAAATCCGTGGTTCAATTTCGGTTTTCGGGTTTAAATTTCCGTTCTCGAAAACGAAAGCACTTTTGGCAAGCGGTATAGACTGTCTGCCAAAAGTCGGTGCTTTGATTTGGCAGGTGGGGGCAAGATGACCCCCACAACGGACTGGGGCTGGAATCCCCTAGCTACTCCCTTGGTAGTCCGGCAGCCGAAGGCAGCCGCTCCTTGCGCTTCGCGTCACCACTCGATGCCGACGCCTTCTTCGGGGATGAGGATTTTATCGCTGATGCCGAGGCGGTCGGCTTCCATGAGCAGGCGCTCGACGGGTTCGTGGAGGGCTTCATTTCCGAGCGGGAAAGTGCCGTAATGCATGGGAATGAGGACTTTCGCGCCGAGATCCGCGAAGGCGCGGACGGCCTGCTCGGGGTTCATGTGGACATCGCGGCCGCTGGGGGATTCGTAGGCGCCGATGGGCATCAGGGCGATGTCGATGTCATGGCGTTTGCCGATTTCCGTGAAGCCGTCGAAGTAGGTGCTATCGCCGCAATGGAAGACGCTTTTTCCGCTGGCCTTGACGATGTAGCCGCCGTAATCGCGGTGGGTGTCGTGAACGTAGCGCGCGCCCCAATGGTGGCAGGGCGTGTGGATGACATTCATGCCGCGGATCTCCAGTTCGTCCCAGATTTTCACCTCGTGGACGGCGGGAAAGCCGAGCTTCCGGACGAGCGAGGCGCTGCCCATCGGCACCACGATGCCCTCGCTGGCCTGCAAGACCTTGAGGCTGGGCTTGTGGAGGTGGTCGAAGTGGGCGTGGGTAACGAGCACGAGATCCACCTCCGGGACATCGCCCAGGCGTAGGCCGGGATGGCGCTGGCGCTTCACCGGGCCGTGCCACATCGCCCAGTTCGGATCTACGACCACGGAGTTTCCCGCAAACTGGAGGAAAAAGGAGGCGTGGCCGATCCAAGTGATGCGGACGCGGTCGGCTTCGGGGGCGGTGAGGACGGGTTCGAGGATGGTGCCGCCGAGCTTGCGGAACATGGCGGGCACGACGCGGTGGCGCAGGAACTTCGCGTTCCTGCCGGGCCACCCTTTCTGGGGGGCGAGACCGGAGTAGCCGTTGCCTGTGAAATGTTCGCTCATGGATGGGGTGTTTTCAACGCAGAGCCGCAGAGATCGCGGAGGGAACGCGGAGCTTTGGTTGATCGTTCCAAAAAGGGCAGATTACCTACATTTAGGAGCAGGAAAGATTTCCGACCACGGATGGCACGGATGATCACGGATAAAAAACTTCGGTTCATTCCCTTCTTATCCGTGATCATCCGTGAAATCCGTGGTTCCATTCCCGTTCGCAGGTTCAAGCGTAGCCGAGCGCGATTTTCGCCGCCCATTCCTCCGCACGTGTACGGAAATTTTTCCCGTCCCCGGCGTAAAGGATGCCGCGCGATACGTTGATGACATCGGGAGCGCTGCGTTTCGCGCCGGCCAGCGCGGCGAGATCCCCGCCTTGCGCACCGAGACCGGGCACGAGCAGCGGGGCGTCCGGCATTTTCGAAAGGACGGCCTCCGCGTTCGTCAGGCCGACGACATACCCGACATCCGTGGCGCGGCCTTCGGACTTCGCCCGCTCGCCGAGGGCGGTGACGAGCTCGAACACCTGCCGTCCGTCGGCGAGTGTCTGCCGCTGGAAATCGGCGGAGCCGGGGTTTGAGGTCACGGCGAGAAGATAGACAGCTTTGCCTGCGTGATCGAGGAAGGGCTCGATGGAATCGTATCCGAGAAAGGGGTTGAGCGTAACGGCATCCACGTTCCAACCGTTGAAATAGCCCTGCGCGTAGTATTTCTGCGTCTCGCCGATGTCGCTGCGTTTCGCGTCGAGGATGATCGGGATGCCATTGGGGATCGCGGCGAGAATTTGCTCAAGGACACGGATGCCCTCGATGCCCATCGCCTCGAAGTAGGCCATGTTCGGCTTGAAGGCGGCAGCCGCGGCGGCGGTCTCTTCGATCACTTGGAGCAGGAAATCCCTGGCGTGTGCCGCACCGCCCTCGCCCGGCCTTGGATCGAGACCCACGCACAACCTCGAACCCGTGGACTCCACCCGCCGTTGTAATTTTTCCGCGAAACGCATGCACGATCCTTCGCCGAAAATACGCCGGACGCAAAGCAAACTCTACACGGGCGCTCCCCCTACGCACCTTCGGGCGTAGGCTTCCTCCAGAAGTTCCACGCGAGATAACCCAGCACCGCATAATATAAGGTGAATTCCGCAGCCTTCGCCCAGTAGGAAATTTTCTCCGTCCCGCCGAGGCAGCCGCAGGAAATATCCAGCCCCCGCCACCACGCCGAGCCGACCGAGACACTGAAAGCCACCACCAGCCCGAGCATCGCCAGCCACGCGCCTTTTTTCAGCATGCCAAGCATGAAACAAAGCCCCGCCACCACCTCCACCCACGCCACGATGTAAGCCGCCGCCACCGCCATGCCCTCGCCGACCAGCTTGTAGTTCCCGATGTCCACCGCGAACTTGTCCAGGCCGCTGGAGAAAATTTTCAGCCCACCGGCATACACGAACCACGCGCCCATGACCACGCTCAGCCGCAGGGCGATCTCTTCGTGTTTCCGCATTTCCATCGCCGCATCTCTCGCACATGCGGCGGAAAAGTCACGGAGATTGGGAGGGGTGCGGCAGATTACCAACCCACCCGGCGTATGCCTTGGATCGAGTCGAAGTGGTTGTCGCGAGAAAGGATTTTCATTGAATGCTGGCGGGCGAGGGCGGCGATCCAGATGTCGTTGTGCGGGATGGGCCGCCCCTTGCGCTTCAGATGATCCGAAATCCAAGCGTAATGGCCGAGAGTTTCGGCGTCTGGGAAACAAACGCCTGCGCTGTCGGTGAGGCGCTCTAGAAGTAATAAGCCACACTCGGGACGGCTTGAGCCAAGGAGACCGTAGCGGAACTCCGCAACCGCTATGAAGGGTAAGGCGACCGCATCGGCTGCCGCGAGGATGCGGAGGATCCCGCCATCCTTTTCCCCGATCGCAGAGATCGCATTCGTGTCCAGTAGCATGCCGATCAGTAGGGTTGTCTTGCGAGATCTGCTGCGTCAGATGCAGCCACACGCTTTGCAATACCTGCGACCACGGATTTCTGGATTTTCGGCACCCCCTCGATGGCACTCATCCACGGCTTGTCGCTAGCTTGCGGAGCTGGATGGGTGAGGGTGCGCTCCACTGCCTCGGCAATGAATGTCTTCAGCGAGATCCCGCGCTCGGCAGCGGTGGATTTTGCTTTCCGGAACATAAGATCGGGCAGATCAATCGTGGTCTTCATATCTCAGTTTTCCCGTAATTCCGCTTTTCCGTCAAGCTGGGAATCATGTATTCACAAAGATGTTTGCGGAGAAACGCGGCGAATGCTTACCTCCTAGCGTGAGCTACCTTGAGATACGGGATTTGGAGAAGCATTTCGTGAAAAAGGCGGGAGGTCTTCTGACCCACCACACGGATACGATCAGAGCCGTCGACGGCGTGAACCTTGAGATCCGTCAGGGCGAGATCCTCGGCCTCGTCGGCGAGTCAGGCTGCGGGAAATCGACCCTCTCACGCACCCTCATGCAGCTCATCCCGCCCACCTCGGGAGCGGTGATCCTCAACGGCGAAAACCTCAGCGCGCTCGGCCCGCACGAGGTGCGCAGGCGCCGCCTTGATTTCCAAATGGTATTCCAAGATCCCTACGCCTCGCTGAACCCGCGGATGACCGTTTTCTCCACCCTTGCCGAGGCCGTGCGCCAGCGACATCCGAAAATGAAAGGCGCGGAGCTTGAGAAAAAAGTCACCGACCTGATGGCCACCGTCGGCCTCGATGCCGGGCAGATGCGACGTTACCCGCACGAATTTTCCGGTGGCCAGCGGCAGCGGATCGCGATCGCCCGCGCCCTCGCTCCGGAGCCGAAACTCATCATCGCCGACGAGCCGGTCTCCGCGCTCGACGTTTCCATTCAGTCCCAGATTCTCAATCTCCTCAAAGACCTCCAGCGCGACCTCGGGCTGACCATGGTCTTTATTTCCCACGATCTCGGTGTGGTGCATTACGTCGCCGACCGGATCGCGGTGATGTATCAAGGAAAAATTGTCGAGCTCGGCACGGCGGACGACGTATTTCACCACCCGAAGGACGATTACACAAAACGCCTGCTCGCCTCGATCCCGATGCTAAGATCGGCCTAACCGTTTGTCACCGCGGTAATGAGGCCGTCTTTCACCTTGAAGTTCAGCCGCTCCGGGCGGTAGTCCATCGTCGCCGGGCGCGGCTCGCCGTCCAACTCGACCACGCGGTGAGGGATTTCCCGGGCATCGCAGGCAGCCTGAACTTGATCCAAGGACTGCCCGACCAAGGACTCGGGTTTCGATACATCGATCTCAGATTTTACGGACTTCACTTCGGCGGGCTTGTCATCGGTGGGTTGTTTTTCATTTGTCTGACAGGAAGCAAGGCAGGCCAGAGTGAACAGGAGTAGCGGTTTTTTCATCTGGAAAAGATCGCAGACTGTGGGCCGGATGCAAGAACACAGGCGAAATCCGTCATTGCGGACGCTCCAATCACGACGAAGATCAGGAAAATTATGAAATGGAATGCAACCAGCGTAAGCGCCGCCTGCCTGGCAGTAGGACTCGGCGGATTTGTGGCCGGAAAACTCACCAGCGGCTCCGCAGGCCGCGGCGAGGCGGATGAACTCCTTGAAAGAGCCAGGCAGGTTTCGAGCGAACGCATGTCCTCCCGCCGTGACGGCAATTCCTCGCGACGCGACACCGCCTCACGCTCAACGCGCGCAGGCGGTGAACGTTCCACTGCCACGATGGACGAGCGCCTCGTGAAAATGGAGGAGATCGTCCGTGGGGAAAACGCCCTCGACCGGAGCCGCGCCATGCTGTCCTGGATCGATTCCCTCGCTCCCTCCGAATTCGAGGCCGCTGTTGCCAAGTTCCGCAGCCTCGGTCTCACCGAGGCGCGGATGGGGGAATATGCCATGCTTCTCACGGCGTGGGCAGAGGCCGACCCGATGGCCGCGCTCGCCTACACCACGGCAAACACCCGAGGAGAGATGGCCACCGGCACCGTTCTCACCGCATGGGCCAGCCGCGACCCGGAATCCGCCATTGCATGGGCCGAGTCGAACCACGAGGGCGAGGAGGCGAACCCCTACATGGTCGGAATCATCCGTAGCCTCGCCGCCACCAATCCGACCCGCGCCACCGAACTTCTGCAGGCTCTTCCCTTCAGCGGCGAGCGCGGCGAGGCTCTCCGCGCGATGATGCCCCATCTCCTGAAGGAGGGGCCCGACGCCGCGAAAGCATGGATCGCGTCCTTATCCGACGCGCGCCTCCGCGATGGCGCGACGGCGCGATTCGCCGAGGAAATGGCGAAGACCGACCCCGCCGCCACTGCCTCATGGCTGCTTTCCAATCTCGGCGAGGCCTCCACCCGTAGCGTGGATGAGGTCTTTGAGCAATGGGCGCAAACCGACAAGGAAGCCGCATCCGCATCCTTCGCGAGCCTGCCGCAAGGCGACGCGCGCACCCGTGCCTTGCGCGGACTCGTCACCATCGAGGCGCGCATCGACCCTCAGGCCGCCGCCAAACTGATGAACAGCCATCCCGCCGATGTGGACGACCGCATGGTTTACCATTTCATCTGGAACTCCTTCGACAAGGCCCCCGGCGTGGCCGCAGGCCAGATCGCCCTCATCGAGGATGAAGACGGCCGCAACCGCATGTATCAGCGGGCGCTTGGATCTTGGCTGGAAGACGACCAAGCCGCCGCCCAGCGCTGGATCGACTCCGCGAACCTCCCCGAGCAGGTGCTGAACTCCCTCGCCAAGCGAAACAAGCCTTGAGAACAGCGACAGCCTTAAAACGGCCCGTCATTGTTTTCCCAGATCCAGCACAAGGTCGTCGAAAATCCCATCGCCACCAGCTGCGCCGCTGCGATTCAGCCCGACGCTATCCAGCTTGCCTATCACATCCGCCCGCAAAGTCTTGCTGGCTCGGAAGGAATTGGTGCCGTTTGCGACCAACACGTCCAGTTTCACCGCGCCATTGGCAAGCCGAATCACGTCAATACCCATGGACAGCATTTTTTCCGCCGGCGGGTCAAAGCCCATATTCGCATTCTCCGTGAGTTGCAATTGATTATCGACCCTCTGAAAGCGGAACGCCCCGCTCTGAAAGGCCGGATGAAAAAGGACACAAACATTGCCGATGGAGATTCCGACATGGTAAGTCCCCGCCGCGGCCGCCCCTCCGCCGAGCTTGGCATCGACCCGGAACTTGTCGGGGAACTCTGGCTTGCCTATTAAATTCATGGCCTCGAAAAGCAGCCGCTGATCCCCAATTTCGCCAAGCTTGCCCTCCATGTGCAACACTCCATCTGCGGCAAATCCGTTTCTCCTGGCATTCTCCACAAACCGCAGCTTCCCATATCCATCGGCCAACGAGGGTTTGGCTTTGCCGAAAAGCTCCACAAAAAGCTCCCCTGTGGGATCGGCTACACCGGGGTTATCCCTCTCATGGAGCAGGCTGGCCACGGCCCGCGCTAGCAGTTCCTCCTTCGACCAGCGTCCGCCCGCCTCCAGCTTCAGCAAGATTTTTCGAAGTCGCTTCCGCACCTCAGGATCATCCCCTTCCGTGATCTCGCGCTGCAAGTGCTGGAACGTCCCCGTCAGCAGGAGCTCCTTCTGTGCTTGTTCCCGCTCCGCAAACTTATCCGCAGCCAAGCCTTGTATCAATTGATCTAGGCTTTCTGCGGAAACATCCAGACCTTTCCTTGAATTCTCCAATGCGGGGGTTTCAGACGAGAGCTGCCTCTCCTCAAACAGTTCCAGTCGCCAGTCACCGGCTTCTTCCGCACGGGCAATCGCAAGCCCCAACAACGTGCCCGACACCATTGGCAATAACCTCCGCACACAATTCATGGATCTAGGCAACACCAGAGCAGACGCCAACTCAACCGCCAATTTCCGCCCCTCTTCCATGCCCCTAGAATCCGCAGTGGGAAAGCGGATGGGACGCGCCAGCGGGTCATGTGACGGCTGACGAGGTGGCTTGTGTGGGGTCAAACAGCAGCCAGGGAGGAGCTTTGCCCATGCTCAAGCCGTTGGTAGGCTTGCTTCAGCAAGCTGGCAAACAGTCGAGAGATACAAGACTTGGAGACGGAAGACGCAAGAAAAGAGAGTGGGTGTGGTATCACCGTGCCGCATCGATTGTTTGTCGCGGCTATGTTGAAGCCTACGCTCCTTGCCTCTCCAACCATGGATTGAAATCCTCGGGCGGCGGGGCGGTGAAGTGGAGCTTTTTTCCGGAGACGGGGTGATTAAAAGTGAGCTGCCACGCGTGGAGCAGTAGGCGCGGGGTGGGGAGTTCGTGCTTTTTTCCGTAGATCGGATCGCCGAGGATGGGGGTGCCGAGGTGGTGCATGTGGACGCGGATCTGGTGGGTGCGGCCGGTGTGGAGGTGGCAGAGGATGAGGGCGGTCTTCGTGGCGGAATCGGTGGCGAGCGTTTCGTAATCGGTAATCGCGGTCTTGCCGCCGGGCGGGTTGATGACCGCCATTTTCTGGCGGTTGACGGGGTGGCGGCCGATGTGGGTGAAGATGGTGTCCTTTGCCTTCGCCGGGATGCCATGGGTGACGGCGAGGTAGAGCTTTTCCATGGTAGAGCGCTCGGAAAACTGGGTGGTGAGGGATTGGTGGGCGATGTCGGTTTTCGCGACGACGAGGCAGCCGGAGGTATCCTTGTCGAGGCGGTGGACGATGCCGGGGCGCTCGACGCCGCCGATGCCGGAGAGCTGGCCTTTGCAGTGGTGGAGCAGGGCGTTGACGAGGGTGCCGTCGGGGTTGCCGGGCGCGGGGTGGACGACGATTCCATGTTCCTTGTGGAGGACGAGGATGTGTTCGTCTTCGAAGAGGATATCCAACGGGATGTCCTGCGGGGCGGCGATGTCCGGGACGGCCTCGGGGAGGGCGAGGGAAATGGAGTCGCCGGATTTCACGGAGTCGCGGGGCTTCGCGGGCTTGCCGTTTAGCAGGATGTGCTGCTCGCGGATGAGCGCTTGGATGCGGGAGCGGGAGAGATCCGGCAGTTCGGCGGCGAGGTAGGCATCAAGCCGCTCATGGTGTCCATCGACTAAAATCTCAAAACTCAAAATATAATTTTTAGGAAAGAGATGACGACGACAGGGGATTGCCGTCACGGGTGTTATGTGGGCGAGGCAGCCTGCAACAGAACCTCAGTGATCATGTTGATATGTTCAGCGGGTAGGGCAGCCGGCACCAGCGCGCCGAGGACGATGCGGCCGTAGGGCGTCTCGCAGGGGATCAACTCAAGGATGGCGGCGGGGCCGATCTTGATATGGACGTTTCCGGGCGCACGCGTGGCGCTGGCGAGGTTCCGCGCCATGAAGTGCAGACGGCCATGGCCGCTCTCGTCGAAAATCACCTTGCCCTCGCGGTCGAGTAGATAGATGTCGGTGGCTTGGAAATGTTTCGCCAGCCAATCCCGGAAGATGTCTAGGCGCTGCAGGAACAGGGCGCGCGATGGGGCGGCGGGAGGGGGCTCGGGGGCGAGCAGGGGAACGGGCGGGGTGTTTTGCGAAACCGAGCGGGCGGGCTGTTCAGCGGGTCGGACGGGTTGTGAAAGCTGCGGCACGGATGACGTCTGGGGAGCTTGTTGCGGCACGGGTAAATCCGCGCCAACCTTTGTAAAGCCTATGAACGAGGCGTCGAATCCGGGATCGGCGGCGGAAGGGTGAGCGGGGGCGACGGGGCGCAGAAGTTGCTCGGCGAGGTGCCGGACTTCCGCGGGGTCAAGCCATGGGTTGACGGGATCCATCAGTGGGGCTGGTAAGTGGCTGTGGCGCGGGATCTCACCAGCTTGGCCTGTATTTCCGCGCGAAGTGAATCGAATACGGTCTCTGCGCCCTTGCCATTTTCCAGCACTCCCACGGGAAGTCCTTTCGCGCTGGCACGGATGAAAATCTCGTCGCGGTGGATGGATGTTTGGAACAGCATTTCCTCTGGTAGGAGATGCCGCAGGGCGGATGCGGCCTCTGCGCTTTCGGCAAGATCTTGTTGGAGCATGGTTAGGCAAACCCCGAGCACATTGAGGCGCGGGTTGGTGATGCGCAGGCGGTTTAGTCCTTCAAGCAGTTTTGGCACGGAGCGGATGCCGAGCGGCTCGGCCTGCTGCGGGATGATGATCGCGTCGGCGGTAGAAATGATGTCGTTGGTGACGCCGAATAGCCCTGCCGCGGTGTCAATCAGGCAGATGTCATAGCGGCGGGCGCTGGCGTTAAAGAGAAAGGCTCGGACCCGCGCGAGGTGTGAGCCGGTGGAGCCGTTCCCTGCGTCGTAGTCACTGGCCTGTCCGGCAGCCACGAGTGAGAATGTTTCCAACCGGGTAGGGACGATAAGCCGCTCCATAGGGATGGCGGGGTTGGCAAGGAAATCATAAAACCCGGGAAGCAGGCGCGACTGACGGGTGAGGGAGAGTCCGACAGACCCTTGTGGATCGGCATCCACCAGAAGCGTGTTCAATCCGGCACGCGCGAAGGCATGGGCGAGGTTGACGGAGAGTGTGGTTTTACCCACACCTCCCTTTTGGCTTACGATGGCGATGCTTATCACGCGGCGACTGGAAGGATTCTTTCGGGAGATTACTCCCAGGAAGAGACAGAGAAAGTCTTTTCTTCTTTCCTTGGCAAGTGAATGAAATTCATGAATGATAGTCAATAGTAGTCATGCGGCAACCTTTGTCATTTCGATTTTCTAGCGCCGATCTGGTCGTCGCGGTTTTTTTGTTGCTGGTAGGTTGTGAAGACAAGCGTATGGAAACGGAGGTTTCATACGGGGAGGTATACGGAGATATCCAGGGTATCCCCGTCGGCAATGCCTTGGGGGGTTTGCCAGGGCCGGTTTATGCATCACAGGCCGATTCACCGATTCATTGGCAGCCTTGGACGAAGGAGAGCCTTCAAATGGCGCATAACTCGAAGCGTCTCGTCCTGGCTGTGATCGCCATGCCGCAGCAACCTTTCTTTCTGGATGTTCTCCACGAACTCTCCTCGGATGCCTCGTCGGTTGAATTGATCAACTCGACCTACGTCCCCATTCTGATCGATGGCGATGCCGTCAGGGAATACGGGATGCTGAGCGGCGAGCTGTGCGCGGAAATCGGAAGAGACCTGCAATTCCCACTGATGGTCTGGATGACTGCTGAGGGGAATCCGGTCGCGTGGCTGCCGATGCCAGCAAAGGAATTCGGCTCTATGCCCGAACTTCTCGCCCAGTCTCATGTGATGGTGTCGCGGATATGGGTGGATGACGCTGATTACATCATGACCCAGAGCCGTCTCGATCAGGTGAGCAGGCGGGCGCGCATGCTGCAGCGGCTGAAGGATGTCGAAACCAGCGAGATACCCGCCGACGATGCGCAGCGCGCCCTGCGGCAGCTCACTTCGCTCTACGATCCCCTATCCCGAACCTTCGATGGGGCCGGTGGGTTGTTTCCCGTTGGGGTATTGGATGTCCTTGCAATGTCCGCCAAGATGGAAAACTTGCCCGCTGATCTTCGCGAGAGATCACGAAAGGTTCTCGATTCCCTGTTGGACGATCTCTTGGTGAGCCCGATGTTCGATCCCCTTGACGGTGGCGTTTTTAGCTCCAAGCGGGGCACGTCATGGTCGTTTCCCATTTACCACCGGGACTGTTCCAGTCAGGCACGGGTGATTGTCAGCCTGCTTAACGCCTATGAGGCGACCGGCGACAAACGCGCTCTCGAGAGGGCAATGGGTATCCTCGGGTTCGTGCAGGGCAATTACATGACGGAAGCCGGGCTGTTCACCTTCGGCTCAGTTACGGCTGGCGATGTCGGCAAATGGCTCTGGCTGTACGAGGATGTGAAGGAAGTCATCAGCATGGAGGAGATGCCGGTCTGGATGGCTTACTCCGGGATGAAAGAGAGCGGGAACCTGCCCTCCGAACTCGACCCGCAGCGCGAACATCTGAGGGGTAACAGCATCGCATTTGCGAAATCCGCCGAGGAAGTGGCGGAGCAGTTGGAGATCGATCCTACGCGGGCGGGTGCTCTCATAGAAAGCTCACGGTCGAAACTCCTGCAAGCCCGGAACAAGCGGATGACATTGCCTTACGCAGATATCCAACCGAACGCGGTCGCCACTTTCAGGATGATTTCCGCTTACGCAACGGCCTATAGAGTGACCGGTCAAACATCCTACCGCGATCTCGCATCGAAAACCCTAGCGAAGGCCAAGCAGCATTTCGCGGAAGGCCCCCGCTTGAAGGTTTATTCGGGTGATGCACCTGGAAGTATTTTGGCAGCGCGCGCCTTTGTTTATGGCACCGCGATACAGGCCGCGCTCGATGTCGAGGCGGTGAGCCTGAAAGGGGAATGGCTGCTATGGGCCGGTGACCTTTCCAGCACCGTGTCCGAGGAATTTTCTGCGGGAGCTTACATCAGGGAATGCCCGCGTCCCGCCGATTTGATAGGGTTACCAGTCTCGGATCCGTACATGTTGTTTGATGAATCAACCTTGGGGCTCCTCGCCATGGCAGAATCCAGGCTGGATGCACTGGGAATACGCTTGGTGCCTGCCCTTAGAAAACAGCTAACTGCTTTTCCCACCAGTGCCATTCAAAATCCCGTTCTTCACAGTGACCTGATTCAGGCCGCGCTGCTGCAAAGTTTCTCCATTACTTATGTTTACGGCAAAGACGCGCCCGAGGCACTGAAAGAAGTGCTGGCTAAGAGTCCCTTGAAAGGCGTAAATCGCCGCTTGGTGCTACCTAGGGATCCACCCCACCTGATCCCAAAACCCGGCGAGGCGGTTCGCCTCACTCCGGACGGTGCGGTAAGTCCGGTCAGATCCGCTTCGGATATCCGTGTTCCATCCTTGCCATAAGCAAAAAAAAATCCATCTTCCGCCCCACCTCAGAAACCTAACCCATTTGAAATGAGATTTCGTAATCTATCGCTTGCCATCGCCTTTTGTTCGCTGTCGTTGTTTCCAGTAAGCGCCGATGTCCTTACAATGAAAAACGGCGAAAAGCTGGAAGGAACCGTTCTGCGCGAGGAGGGGGACAACTATGTGGTCGAGGTGAAAGTGACCACAAGGATTCGCGATGAGAAACTCGTTCCCCGTGCCGAAGTTTTGAAGATCGAGAGGGTGCCGGAATTTGAAAAGGCTTACGCCATCATCGCGGATCTGTGTCCCGCTCCGGAACTTCTTTCCGTGCAGGGCTATGAAGAGCGTATCAACAAGCTCAGGGAATTCATCGAGGCCTTCCCCAAAAGCCCGAGAAGCCCGGTTGTCGAGGAGATGATCAAACGTTTGGAAGAGGAGATGGCGCTGATTAAGGGGGGCGCGGTCAAGCTCGGTGAGGAAATCATTTCCGCCGAGGATTATGAGGCGAACGCCTACGGATACGACGCCCTTATCGCGGAGAAGAAGATCCGGCACTCGGTGACCAGGAAGGATTTTCTAGGCGCGCTGAGGGGATTTGACTCCTACGAGACGAGCTTGGGAACCCCGGAAGGGTATGCTGGTCTTTCTTCGCTGATGGTCCAGGTGTTGAAGACCTACCGCGCGAGCATCGAGGAGAGCTTGGCAGGCCTCGAAAGCCGCCTGGCGGCGAGGGCGTCAGGCCTCGCCCGCATGTCGCCCAATGACAGGGCGAAATCCCAGCGCGCCATAGATGACGAGCTATTGCAAGCCGCGGAACGCTTCCTAAAGGAAAAGTCAGGACACATGAAATGGATCACTCCGCATGCATATTACAAGGAGTCTCTTGAGGAAGCTCAGCGGCAGGCGACCGCCGAGGTGGCAAGGCTCGATCAGCGTGAGCCGGAACCCGGAGTCCTGCTTGCGGAACTCTACCGCAAGGCTTGGGAAAAGCTTGAGGCGGGGACGGATGAGGACAAGAAGCTTGTGCTTGAGGATGCGGAGGCGAAGAAACTGCCGGAATACTATCTCGCAAAGTTGCGCGGACGTGCAGGTCTTCCTCAAGAGTGAACGAACGGTTATGACAAACAGGAGCGCACAGAAAAGCCGCAAGACGGCGGAGACAGAGATCAATCTGGAAATCAATCTCGACGGAACGGGTATCTCGGAAGTTGACACCGGCATCCCGTTTTTCGACCACATGCTCACCTTGTTTTCAAAGCATGGACTCTTCGACCTGAAAGTCGCTGTGCGGGGCGATATCGAAGTTGATTTCCACCACACCATCGAGGACACCGGCATCGTGATCGGCGAATGCATGCGCGAGGCTCTTGGTACCAAAGAAGGCATCCGCCGCTACGGCTGCGCGTACCTGCCGATGGACGAGACGCTTGCCCGCGTCGTGGTTGATCTCAGCAACCGCCCGCACCTCGAGTTCCGCGCACCCGCCGGAACACCTTCCGCGCCGAACATGCCCTTCACTCTTGTTGAGGAATTCTGCCGCGCGATCGCCTCCAACCTCCGTGCGAACATCCATGTCGAGCTACTCTACGGCCGCGACGGGCACCATATCGCCGAAGCCATCTTCAAAGGGCTCGCCCGTGCGCTGCGCGAGGCCTGCGAAAAGGACGCCCGAGTCAAAGGCATACCCAGCACCAAGGAAGCCCTGTGAAAATTGGGTTGGTCGACTACGGCGGCGGGAATCTCCGCAGCGTCCACAACGCGATCCACGCGCTTGGCCACGAGCCTGTGGTGATCTCCGATCCCGGCGAACTCGGCGGCGCCACCCACCTTATCCTCCCCGGCCAAGGCGAGTTCGCCGATGTGATGGCGCGCCTCGCCCAACGCGATCTCGTCGAGCCGCTGCGCGAATGGATCACCGCCGGGCGTCCCTACTTCGGCATCTGCGTCGGATACCAGATTCTGTTCAGCGGCAGCGACGAAGCACCCGGCGTGGCCGGACTCGGCATTGTAAAAGGCCGCTGCGTCCGCTTCACGGAAATGCCCGGACGCAAGATCCCTCAAATGGGCTGGAACGGCGCGAAGCCCTCAAACCCAGACTCCCCTTTCTGGAAGGGACTCGGGGCGGAGCCGTATTTCTATTTCGTCCACTCCTATTACCCGGTGCCGGAGGACGATTCCTGGGCGGTCTCCGAAACCGACTACGACGGCGAGAAATTCGCGGCCACCGTGGAGAAAGGCCAGGTTCTCGCCTGCCAGTTCCACCCGGAGAAAAGCCAGGACGCCGGACTGGCTCTGATCGCGAATTTCCTAGAGCGCTGAGATATGGGCGCCAGCCCATGGATAAAACGGAAGAAGAGAACGGTCACTATCGAGCGTCGTCTGCGTAAATTCGGGTAAACCCGAAAACCGAAATGGAACCACGGATGGACACAGATACACACGGATAATCAAAAAGTTATGAATTTTGTCAGCCTCACCTTTTAGGTGAATGATGAATTCTTTCGAATACTCTTAGCATCCGTGTTCATCCGCAGAGTGGATCAGACCCGGTAGACTCCGGCGTTCCTGAGGCCGGTATCCTTGACAGGTGGCGGGCTGCACAGCCTGTTCACCATGCCTTCCCAGGCCTGATGGCCGGCGAGGATTCGTACCTCGATTCGTAGGAAATAGACCGGGACGTTGATCTCTGTGGGCCTTGGGAATCGAACGGCGTCCTTTTCCGTAGTGACGATGATATCCATGTCGCGCTCGACGCAGCGCTGCATGAATGTATCGACGTCACGCCGACTGAACCGGTGGTGATCGGAGAAATGACGCTTGATTTCGATCTTCGCACCAAGCGCCGTGAGGGATCGCTCGAAGCTTTCCGGCACGGCGATGGCGCTGATCGCGCCAACCCATTTTCCCTCCAGGAAAGACAGCGGCTCCCTCTCGCGGGTATATAAATCTTCGAGATACACGGGACTGTGCGCGCACTCGATGATTTCCGCCACCGCATTGTGTTTTCTGATGCGGGCAATGAGTTCCGTATTCGGGCTGCCGTCGCACTTCGTGATGAGGATGTACGACGCCCGACGTAGGTTGCAGGGCGGCTCTCGCAGCGTGCCGCGCGGCAGCAGCGCCCCCGTACCGAAGGGGGAGCGAGAATCGATCAGTGTGATGTCGAGCGAATGGGCTAGATCGAGGTATTGCATGCCGTCGTCGAGAAGCAGGGTCTCCGCCTTTAGCTCGGAAACGGCGAAGCGGCCGCCTTTGACGCGATCCTTGTCTACGATTACGGCGACGCCGTCGAGGTTCTTGGCCAGCATGAACGGCTCGTCGCCCGCGAATTTTGAATCGAGCAATATAGCGGTACCGGTGGAGACCACGCGCGGCATCCGCTCGGCCGGAACGGGCTTACCGTCCGCGCTCGTCCAGTTCTGCGCGCGGTCTAGCTTCCTGCTCTTGTAGCCTCGGGAAAGGATTACGACCTTGCGCCCGCGGTCGCGCAGGGATTTCGCAAGCAGCTCAACGACGGGTGTTTTTCCCGTGCCCCCCACAGTTAGGTTTCCGATGGCGACCACCTGTGCCCCGAGGTATTCCTGCGGCTTCCAGCCTTTCCGGTAAAGCATGATCCTGCACTGCACGAGCGCGCGGAAAATCCACGAGAGCCAAAACATGAGGAAACGCGCCATCGCGGCGCGAAATCCGCGGGCGCGTCCGAATATCACATCCGCCCCCCATTGCTCCAGTTCGTCGATCAGTTCCTTCATGAATCCCGCTCAAGGGAGTCTCGCGTTTCCGAGCCCGCCGACAAGCTCCGGGTTCACCAGAAAAGGAAGCTTCTTTTCGTCTTGCGCTGGTGACCTTATTTCTTCCGCTCACGTATCACATGGAGCATCGAGGCTACTTTTTCTTTCATCTCTTTGCCCGCCTTGAATTTCACCACGGCACGAGCCGGGATGGGAACGTTTTTCGAAGGATCCTTTGGGTTGCGGCCGATCTTCGCCCTCATTTCCTTGACTTCGAAAGCGCCAAAGTTCCTCAGCGCTACACTCTCCCCCTGTGCGAGCGAATCTGTAATTTCATCAATGAACGACTGCACAACAAGCTGGATGTCCTGTTGCCGGATATCCACTCCTCTCAGGCCGAGTTTATCGGTAATTCTGAGAACTAATTCGCGCTTTGTGATGTTCGGCATGGCGGGGTATGATCATGAATCCCTGAGTCCGCCAACTTAAAGCACTTGCTGTGCAAATTGTCGCGATAAAATACGGGTTAAATCGCTCGCGTTCTGGATCTTTTGGAAAACGGTCAGCCGTGCACACTTTTCGGGTGCTGGATCTATTAGTATCCTGAAAAGGTCATTCCTTCGAAGCACTTGCCATCAAGGCGCTGGACTGGAACCCTTGATCGCATCCCAGCCGCCATGGAGCACCTTCACCGGCGGGCCGATTTCCATCTTCCGAATCCTGCCCGCGACCTCCCGGCTCGTGCCGCATTTCTCGCTGCCGCAGTAAATGACCACCAGCTCCGCTGCGGCGATGTGTGGCAAGGCCTCCGCTTCGAAGAGGTTGGCGTCCTCCTTGGGATCCATGTTCCAGAGGATCGATCCCTTGAGGCCGTTCTTTTGCCATTCGCTGCGGGAACGGGCGTCCACCCAAAGCACTTTGTCTGTCACGTCGGCGAGGCAGATCTCGTCGTCGCGGAGCTTGGCTGGATCGCAGGTGAAGGCGGGCTTTTCCACCGGCGCTTTTCGAAGCAGCCATGAGCCGCCCGCTGCGGCGAGGGAGATCGCGCCGACGGCCACGAACTGGGTGAGTGCGTTCATGGCTGCGGTTTCGGGGGAGCGGTGATCACCGCGAAGCTCTGCTGGATGCGCTGTTTCTCCACATCGGAGTCGGTCTCGATGCGGACAATGGTGATCGCGCCCGCCGCCGTGCTGCGCGGTGTCACCTCTATTTTGTAGTGCTTGCCTTCCTCGATGGTTACCATCTTCGCTGCAAAATTCTCGTTGTTGGTGGTAACGGAAGTTACCTTGATGGGATTTTTGTAATGCATCTTCACATCGATGCTTTTCATCTCCGCCGAACCGCCCAATTCCCACTTGAGGGTCTTGGGTTCGAGGGCGATGATGACCGGGATGTGAACGCGGAGGGTGACCTTCCCGGAGGGTGCCTCATCACGATCGCCCTCAAGCCAGATCAGGATGGGCTTCTCAACGGTGCCCTGGAAATTTCCGATCTCGAAGGTGGCTCTCAGCGTGCCCGATTCGCCCGGAGCGTAGGTGAATTTGCCCGCCGCGACTTCTACGGCGAGGCAGGAGCAACCGGCGTCCGCCTGGGTGATCTTGATGGGTTTCGTTCCCGTGTTGGTGAACTTATACTCGCGGACGAGGGTGGCGGCGTCGAGTTTCGCGTCCACATCGATGACGGGGGTTTCGAATTTCAGCTCGGCGCGTATCGGTAGGATTGCGAGGAGGAAAAGGATGGCAGGGAGGATTTTCATGTGGGCAATATGAGTGCCGAATCCTTCAGGAAGCAAGCGCGACCGCAATGATCAGCCGCCCGCCGCGCCATTCCGGCCCGAGCACGTAGAGCAGGTGTCCGGCCTGCAGGGCGGCGTCGGTTTTCAGGATTTTTTTGCGCGCCAACCACAGCTCCAGATCGAGGGAAACAGAATCCTTGGCGGGTTGGGTGCGGGTTTCGAAACGGACGAGAATCTCATCAGAGGGCTTGAGCGGCTGCGCCCAGTTTTCATAGCTGCGGAAAATCGGTTGGGTCTCGGCACCGAGCGCACGGTAGTGATCGAATTTAAGTTTTTCCTCGCTGCGAAGGCGCTCGCGGATAGCCGTCGCAATTTCCTGCGCCCGTTCGCCGGCGGCGGTGGGATCACCATTGGTGGCGAAGTAAACTGTGACCTCCAGCTTACCTACCTTCGCGCGCCCGGTATCCTCTACGGCATGCACTAGCCCGCCCAGAAACAAGCAGCACGAGACCATCGAAAGTTTGAGCAGGATACTCATTGCTTGGCGGAATCACTGGTTTCCTTTTCGCGTGTCGCGGTGCGGTCGGATTCGCTCACTGTGGGCACATAAACGGTTTCCGAGAAATCGGTGGAGTCGGGGATGGCGGCGACACCTTCCAGGACGATGACGTTCGCGCCTGCGCCGGTGCTGGCGAACCACTCGGCGTCCACACCCTCCTCCGGAGTGTAAACCACCGGCGAAACGGAAGGCACTACGGTGAGTGCGCCGGCCGCTTCATTGCTGCGCTTGCCGATGCCGAAGGCGAGCACCATCCCTGCGCAGGCGGCGATGGGCATCACCCATGATTTCCAGAAAGAGACCGCGGCGGTCGGTTTCGCGGGCGCGGCGGCGGCTTGGAGGTCGCGGATGCCTTGGTTCACGCGGCTGAGGAAAAAATCAGGATAGGGCGGCTCCTCGCTGGCGGGAAGGTTCGCGGCCATCATGTTCCGGAATGATCGCAAATCTTCCCGGGCAGCGAGCTGCTCCGGGCGGGTGGCGGCCCATGCTTCCATTTCCGAGAGATCGGTGCCGGTGAGTTCGTCGTCAAGCCACAGGGCGAGGCGGGTTTCATCTGGATTCGTATTCATCTTTCAGGAGGATTTGAAGTTTCTGGCGGGCGTAAAAAAGGCGGCTCATCACGGTGCCTATCGAGCATTCCATCACGTCGGCGATTTCCTTGTAGGAGAGTCCCTGGACGTCCTTGAGGATCACGGCTTCGCGGTGGTCCACGCTCAGCTTGGCGAGCGCGGCTTCGATTTTCACACGGAGTTCGGAGCTGGAAAGGGCGTCATCCGGGGACTCTACGTAGGCGGGCGCGGTGCGGGCGGAGGAGTCGATCTTTTCGCGGTCGAAGATCTCGTCGTTGAGCTCGCCAGCGCTCTCGAGCTTGCGTTTGCGCGCCCAGTCATAGACCACGTTGTGTGAAATCCGGTAGAGCCAGGTGGAGAAACGGGCGCGTGCCTCGAATCGGGGCAGCGCCTGCCATGCCTTGATGAAAACGTCCTGGGAGAGATCCCAGGCGTCCGCATCGTTTTTGACCATTTTCCTTATCATTGCGTAGATTTTTCCCCGGTGGCGGATCACAAGCTCGTCGAACGCGCCCATGTCCCCCTTTTGCGCCAAGGCCACGAGGCGGAAGTCCTCTTCGGAATCGACCGCCGCCGTGTCCCCTTGGGAGGCATCCCGCGGACCTGGCGTTGTGTTCGACGGTTCACCACTCGGGTTATTCATGGATAGGATGGAAAAAACGCGGGACAAACCCCGCCTCCCAAGTCTGTAGGCGGCGTGGGCACGGCGCAACGCCAGAATGAGCGGTGCATCTGCTGGGATCCAAGGCTTCATCCCGGGTTGGTTATGTGAACGAAAAAAGCCCCATGCTTTCGCATGGGGCAGGATGTGTTGCGGAATCGGAACCGCGATCTGGAAAACTACCGGATCAGGCTCTGCGGCGGCGTGTGCTGGCGAAGAGCGCCGCGATGCAGAACAGCATGGGAGCGGATGGCTCTGGAACGATGGTGGGGACGCGGAGGGCGCTGGAAACGCTGAAGTCATCCGTGTCCGCGACACCGAGGGCCAGGGTTACCGTCGCAGGCGCTCCAAACGGTGCGCTGGTGTAAGTGCCGCTCACGGACTGCGAGAAGCCGAACGCGGGGCCGCTTGTCGCCGCAGCGGAATCCGCAAGCAGGATGAAGACGCCGTTCAGCGAGGCGAAGGCGATGTCATCCAGCGAGTCATTGGTAAGGAACTGCCAATTGAAGCTGACGGACTCACCCGCAAGGACGCTGAACGTCTGCTTCAGGGCCGAGCCTTCCATGGCGGTGTGTCCGTTGGCGAAAAAATCCACCAGCGAGAACGTCTCCAGATCCGCGTCCGCCACCGGGTCGCTTCCCGAAAGGTTCAGGTTGAGCAGCAGATCATCCGTGCCCGCGGCAAGGGCGTTGGTGGTGGTGGCGGCGCCGGAGATGAAGCCCACGTCGCCGGTCTGCGTCCATGCGCTGATGTCGGTGATGAAGGCGGCCTGCCCGAGGGTCGCTAGACCGAGGGCGATCAATGGGATCAGTGTGTTTGTTTTCATGGTGTCGTGTGGTTTCCGGTTCAGTAGATGAAGTTTGAGGCGGAGTTGAGCTGGGCGGCGGTGGTGTTTCTCACCCGGACGAAGGGTCGCGGCGAGCGGCCCGGCTGGACGTAGCTGACCACGCAGTCCGCGCCGGAATTGGCGAAGGTGATGGCGACGCCGCGCGCGGAGTCGTTGCTCGTCACGCCGATGCTGCGCAGCAGGCCGCCGACCTCCATGCGATCCGAACCCACGGTGAAATCGGTGATGATGTCGCTGGCGTCACGGAATGACTCGAAGACAAACACATCGGCGCCGGCAAGACCGGTGAGTGTGTCCGCGCCGGTGCCGCCGAGGATGAAATCCGCGCCGGTGGTGCCGGAGATCGTGTCGCGCCCGCCGGTGGCGTAGACCATGTCCACGATGCGTCCCTTGCGGTCGAAGGCGTCGACAACAGGGTATTGCGAGGTGCGCACGAGTCCTTCCAGGCCCCCATCGGCATCCGGGAACTTCACGTAGTCCACGAGAGCTTCCTGATAGTTCCGGGAAAACGGCAGGTTGTCGAAATCGAAGCCGTTGGCTGCGACTGCGAATGGGTAGCTGTCGCCGCCGTTCGCAAGGAAGTCGATGGTGCTCAAGGAGAAGCGGATGGTGCTGTTGATCACGCGCCCGTAGTCGATGATCAGCACATCGTCCGCAGTCGTGGAGGAGTCACGGGTGAGAAGCACGCGGCGCACCCGGTCATTCACGGCGCGGGTCGTATCGAAGATCACTTCCACGCCGGAGAGCTGCGGGAAACGACCTTGTGCGGAGCCAGCGGTGGTGGAGGCGGCGAATCCGTGCTCCAGCACCGTCTTGAGCTGGGCGGCGCTCACATTGTCGTCCGCGACCACGATGTTGAGGAAGGTGAGCGTGTTGAAGGAGTCTCCGATGGTGATGTTCCTCTGAGTGTCGGGCGAGGTGGGCCCGGCCATGCTTGCACGCACGCCGCCGGCGTTCTGGAGGTGGACATCCGCGCCGGAGGCGAAGCGACCGGAGTCTGCCACCAGGTTGCCGAGATTGGTCTCCGCGTTGCGCACGCCAGGAGTGAAGACCCGCGCGGTTCCGGCGGTTCCCGCGGTTCCCCGCTCACCATTGAGCTGGATTTGCGTGGCTCCTAATATTTCCGCGTTCAGCGCGGACACGTAGGCTTGCACCGGGGTGATGACGTTGGTGAAGATCGTAGCGTCGCCCGTCACCGCATCCGCATCCGGCCCGTATGCCGGGCTGGTTGCCAGAGCGGAGGTCACGCCGGATACGCGGCGCACGGCTTCGTTGGTGATGCCGGTGACGGCTCCGGTGGTGTCGTTGATCTGGAGGGTGAATTCACCGAGGTAGCGGTTCCCGAAGTTCGCGGTGTAGATCGGCACCTGTTTCGCGGCGGCATCTGTGGCGATTGTCGGGTAAGGCAGCGAGGGATTCGGCAACACGGGGCCGTTGACGGGGGCAGCGGTGGGAATCGTGGTGGAGCTGCCGTTTCTTTCCAACTCATGGCCGCCGCCGGAAATCACCGCATCCACGCCGGTGAGCTGCGGGATGAGCACGTTGAGTTCCTTTTCACGGTTCTGAAGGTGGCTCACGATGACCACCACGGTCACTCCTTGGTTGGTGCGGAGATCGGTGATGATGTTCCGCAGGCTGGTGCTCAGGGCGGTGATTTTCTGGTCTTCCGACTGGCTCGGGACGAAGCCCGCGAAGCCGTTCATGAGAGCCAGCGTGTTCGGAGAGGAAATGTCCGGGAGCAGCGGAGTCGTCACACCCACAAAGGCTACCTTCTTGTTACCCGGCGTGGTGTAAACCGCGTACGGAGCCACTTTGCCGGCAGTCCGCAATGCGGAGAAGGCGGGGTCGGCGGCGAAGTTCAGGTTCATTGAGAGGTAGGTCGTCCCCGCGATGTCGGCGAAGCGGGCGGCGGTGGGGAGGCCGAAATCGAACTCATGGTTTCCGAACACCGTGACATCGAAGCCCATTTGGCGCATGGCGATGGCGTCGTAATAATCCTGCCCGCCGTCCGGGTGGGCGGTCGCGAGGCTCTGCGGCTTGGTGGTATCGATGCTCGCGTTGAAGCGCGGCCCGGGAAGGATCGCGTCGCCCGCGTTAACCCGGAGCACGGTGCGGCCGAGGTTGTTGTTCGCGGTCTCGCGGACGTTCATCAGGGTGGCGAGACGGTCCACACCGCCGTAGAAAGAGAGCGCCTGGCCGGTGTTGTCGCGGAGATTCCCCTGCGCGGAGAGGAGCCAGGATTCCTGGTCGCCGACGTGGAGGATGGTGACCTCTTCCGCTTGGGAAGAGAAAGACAGAATGCCGCTAGCGGCAAGGATGAGGCGCAGAACGCGCTGATGCGATGGTGTGTTTTTCATGGTTGGATTCAAGGTAGTGGTGAAAGACGAGGATGGATTCGCGTGAAACACATTGCGGAGCGACAACGCAGGAGCACCCCTGGGGGCGCGTTGATCTCCTTCGGTTTGTCATATCCACGGGGAGAAGTTGGACAACCGTTCCCCTCTGGCAAGCGGGCGAAAGTGACGTTTCCGCTATCTGCTTCCATGGCGGCGTTCCGCAAGCCGGGATTTCGCAACGGCGCGGACGGATTGCTTTTACAATCCCAACCCGCAGGATAGCCTGCGGGGCAAATGGAAGGAGGGATCAAGGAACGGCTCGATGATTTCATCCGGCGCAAGGGGCTGCGGCGCACGGTGCAGCGCGAGCAGATTGTGGCCGAGGTGTTTTCCCGCGACGAACATTTTACGGCCGATGAACTTTTCGACCGGGTGAGGAAAGTGCAGGGGGAAACCTCGCGCGCCACCGTTTACCGGACGCTGGGGCTGCTGGTGGAGGCGGATCTTTTGCGCCAGATCGACCTCGGCGACAGCCAGGTGACCTACGATCCGAACTTCCTCGACAAGCCCTCGCACAACCACCTTGTCTGCAAGGATTGCGGGCGTGTCGTGGAGTTCGAGGATGAGAATGTCGATATCCAGATGGATTGCGTGACGCGGCGGCTCGGGTTCCGCGCCTTGCGGCGATCCGTCAAGATCGAGGCGAGCTGCGAGCAGCTCAGGCTGAAAGGCCGCTGCCCAAACCTGATCGCGACCCGCCTTTCCGGCAAACGACTGCGCCGCAAACGCTGATGGCTCTCCTCAAACCGAGATTCAAACGATCGCCGCTCGAAGCGCCGGATGATTTCCGGAACGCACTCGGCGATTGGTTTTCCGGCGAGGGCAAGGATTACCCGTGGCGGCGGACGAGCGATCCCTATGCGGTGCTGGTTTCCGAAATGATGCTCCAGCAGACGCGGGTGGCGCACGTGCTGGGAAAGGGATACTTCACGCGGTTCCTTGAGGCGTTTCCCGATGTGAAATCGCTGGCCGCAGCGGATGACAGCCTCTTGCTGAAAGCCTGGGAGGGGCTGGGTTATTACCGCCGCGCACGGATGCTGCGCGCCACGGCGGCGGCGGTACTGAATGATCATGAGGGCATTTTCCCCGATGACGAAGCCGCTCTGCTCGCGCTGCCCGGCATCGGCCCCTACACGGCCGCCGCCCTGCTGTCTTTCGCTTTCGGAAAACCCTCGGCCCTCGTGGATGGCAACGTCCACCGCCTGCTCTCTCGGCTGATGGACGATGCCGCGCCCATCGATACCAGCGCTACCCGCAAGCGCCACACGGATTGGGCGCGCGATCTCTGCGATCCGGAAAACCCGCGCCGTCATAACTACGCGATGATGGAGCTGGGGCAAACGATATGCCGCCCCGGAGTGCCGCGCTGCGAGCTTTGCCCGGTGGCGAAATTTTGTGAGGCAACGGAACCGCAGAATCTGCCCGTTAAGAAAAAGCGGGCGGCGATCACGGAAATTTCCGAACACGCCATCTGGTTGCACGACGCGGAAGGCCGTGTCCTGATGCACCGCGAAACAGGCAGCCGCCGCAACGGCCTCTGGAAACTCCCGCTGCGGTCGCAGCAGGAATGCGCCGTTTCCCCACTGATTTTCTCGGACGCCTACACCATCACCCGCTACAAAGTTCTCTTGAATGTTCACGCAGGCGCAAGCCATCAACCCGGGGAAGGGGATGAGTGGATTTCCCGTGAAGAGCTTGCGGCGATTCCGATGGCGGCACCTTTCCGCAGGGCGATCCTACGCTTGTTGGCGGATTCATGAAATCGGATGTGACGGAATCGCGCGGTTGTGTTTTCATCGTGGCGGATGTTCGGACTTTTCGTGAAAATGGTTGCCCTATGCCTTTTTGTGTTTACGGCCGCCTGTTCGCCGATCGCTCCTCCACCGCCGGCCAGCATGGTGATTCCCGGTGAGGTTGCCAGGCAGATTGTCAGGGAACGGCTTGCGGCGGTAGTGGTCACCACGCGCGAAGAACTCGGTAGCTGGGTGCGGCAGCGTTTTGATGCCTCCAGCTCACCCGGCGACGCGGAAGGTGGCTCCGCGGCTCCCATTACACCGGACGGATATTTCCTGACCGCGGATCACGTCCTCAGCCGTGCGGACAGCAGGAACGTGTTCATCATCTACGGCAGCGGCGGCCGCATCGTCACCGGCAAGGCGCGCATCGTCTGGCGCTCCTATCCCCACGATCTCGCCCTGCTCCATATCCCCCTCAAGACACCCTACCATTACGATTGGACCCCGCCCGAACAGTGGCTTCTTTCCGGCCACGGTATCATCCACGGCGGTATGGCCACCGGCCACCGTACCTCTCCCGGGAAACTCCGCACCCCGCTGGCTCCGGAAGGGGCGTTCACGCGCAACCGCCCTTTCAAGATCGACATCCCGCTGCAGCCCGGCGACAGCGGCGGGCCGGTGGTGGATGCTTTTGGAAACCTCGTCGGGATCAATTCGGCCGTAGAATTCCTCATTCCCTTGGAAACGGCGATCTTCATCGATTCCGAGGGCAACCGACCGAACACGAGGAAAATCGCGGGCATCATCAACCGGGATCGCAAAAGCCGGAATTCCCCCTGAACCGAGGTGATGATCCAATTTTCCGCCATTTCCTTTCTCACGGTCATCGCCCTTTTCTGCGGAGCCTGTTCACCGGCGACGAACTCCTCCTACCTGAGCCGCACGGCCGGCGCAGCAAACAACCACATCATGCTGGTGCGGCGCACTCCGCCCACGTTCGGCTTCCAGCGCCTGGCCGCCCTCGCCACCGCCTACCCGGATCTCGGGGTTTTCCTCGGACAGTCGGGCGATCCCGATTTCCTCGCGGAAACCAACAAAGGTCAGAACCGATACCTGATCCTCTACTACATGAAAACCAAAAAGGCCTTTGCCGGCCGCACCGGCGAAGGGCGATCCCTTCAGGTGGAGTTTTCCGGTCCCTACCCCATCACCGTAGGTGAGGCGCGGACGCTGCAAGGACTCGCCGACCGCAGCGCGGGTGCCGGATCCTGATTTTCGGGTGCCGTAGAAATCGCTTGCAACGGCGAACCCGAATTCTATCATGTCCTAACTACGGACGATTATCCTCCTTGGGACTAAATACGGGCGTTTGCCCACAAAAACCAAAAACATAAATAATACAATACAATGAAAACCAACGTACAAACAACAAGACGCGGCTTCACCCTTGTGGAGCTTCTCGTCGTGATCGTGATCATCGCATCACTCGCCGGACTCACCGCTCCCATGGTGATCCGCCAACGGAAAAAGGCCGACCAAACCGAAGCTGTCTCTAACGCCAAGCAGATCGGCCTCGCCATGTTCGAGTTTGAAACCGAATACGGGGGCTTCCCGGATGCAGCCACCATAGCAACCGTCACAGCCAACACAGGTACAACCATCCCTATGGATGCAACCAGCTCGAATGGGATCTTCCGTCAGTTGTTTGGAGCCGGTTACACCCAATCGGAGGCAATGTTCTTCGCTAAGGCGGAAGGTATCAAGAAGCCTGACGGCAATATCACGGGTGCAGAGGCTCTTGCACCAGGTGAAGTCGGCTTCGGCTACATTCTCCGTGGAACAACCGGTCTTTCGACCAGTGGCAACCCTGCACGGCCTTACATCGTAACCCCGCTCCTTGGCACTTCTGGAAATGACTTCGACGCAAATCCTTTCGACAGCAAGGCGGTTGTCCTCCGTGTCGATAACAGCGTAAGCAGCCTGCAGATCCTGCCATCCAAAAAGGTGAACCTGTCTCCTGGTAAAGAACTCCTTGCCACAGGTGCTGACAGTGTCTGGGGAGATACAACCGGGTCATCTCTTGGCGCACCAGCCATCGTGTTTCCAACACCTAAGCCATAACTCTAGCGGCTTAATCTGAACTCCTACCGGGCGGCCTCTGGGTCGCCCGGTTTTTTTGTTTGCGGATGGCGTGTTTCTAGCCGAAGCACTGACATCCAAATACGAAATATGACTGAAGTTTCTATCTCCCGGGCATTCATGCCCTATCCCGTCTCGACTCTCAGCCCGAAGATCATCCCCAACGATCTCAGTTCCTTCAAATCGCGGGGTATTTCCGAGGTCGAAAGGGAACTCCAACAGAAGCTCACGGAGATCCGCGAGGAATACCTCGCCGCCATCGATCATTTCAACTGGAACAAGCTGATCTATGAGGCGGACATCAATTTCGAACCCATTGTCGGCCAGGTCTACCATCTCTACGAAGTTCGCGGACGGAAGTTGCTCTCGATGATCGGCCCGAAGGAATGGAATCACAAGCACCTTGCCACCGTGCGCCTCAATGTGGACCGGCAATGGAAAATGGAGGAAAGCTCCACCGATATCGACCCGCGCGAAATGTTCGGCAGCCCGCTTCAATAAAAAAGCCCCCGGAATGATCCGGAGGCTTTGTTGAAATCGGTGGGCGGGAAATCAGTTCGCAACTGCCACCACATTCACCCGTCCGCCTTCGCGGTCGAATTTCACGGTGCCATCGGTCAGCGCAAACAGGGTGTGATCCTTGCCACAGCCCACGCCGACACCCGGATGAACCTTGGTGCCGCGCTGGCGGATGATGATGTTGCCTGCGATCACGGCCTGGCCGCCGTATTTTTTCACACCGAGGCGGTTGCTGCGCGAGTCGCGTCCGTTCTTGACGGAGCCTTGTCCTTTTTTATGGGCCATGGAATTGGGGTGGTTGAGGGATTATGCGATGGAGGTGATCTCCAGCTTGGTGAGGTGGCGGCGGAAGCCCTTGGTCTTGTGGAAGCCCTTGCGGCGCTTGAACTTGAAGGCGATTCCCTTCACGTCGCGGAACTGGTCGACCACTTTTGCGGTGACTTTGCCTCCTTCGATGAACGGTGCGCCGATCGTGACGCTATCGCCTTCGCCGCGGAGCAGAACCTCGCTGAAAGTGATTTCGGAATCGACTTCGGCATCGAGTTTCTCGACGTCGAGTGTGTCGCCTTCTTGGACGCGGTATTGTTTACCGCCTGTTTTGATTACTGCGTAGGCCATGGCCGTATGGGGAAAAGTTTGTCCGCCAGCGGGCGGGCGGGGAATTCACCACGAAGCCACCTGCCGTGCAAGGATTTTTTAGACGAAATCGGGAAAGAATTTTAATTAGAATAGTTCTTGATCCAATTGAGAATGATTCTAATTTCCCGCCGCCATGACAAGCCAAGCCCTACAATCCCAAGCGAATGGCATACCGGAGGAGATCAACGGCCTGCGGATGACCCGCCAGCGCCAGGAAGTCTACAAGCTCCTCATGGGCGAGCGCTCCCATCCGACCGCGAACGAGGTATTCATGCGCATCAAGGAATCCCTGCCGAACATTTCCCTTGCCACCGTTTACAACTGCCTCGAAGCCCTCGTCCAGCACCACATCATCCGCCAGGTGAACTTCGACCGCGAACCCTCACGCTACTGCCCGAACCTCGACGAGCACGGCCATTTCCACGACGAAGCCACCGGCACGATCCACGATGTGAAGTTCAAACCCGGCATCAACCTCACCGACCTGCTCGACCTCCCCCCCCACACCGTGATCAAGGACATCGAAATTACCCTCCGCGGCCAGCTTGCCTGAAACTTTAAATTTTAAACTCTAAACTTCAAAAAGAACCCGGAAGCCCAGCTTTGCGTCTCTCTGTGACCTCTGTGACCTCTGCGGTGAAAATCTTTATCTACTTCCAACATGAGCCTCCAAATCACCAACCTCCACGCCACCCTCGAAAACGGCACCGAAATCCTCAAGGGAGTGAACCTTGAGATCCCCGCCGGCGAGATCCACGCCATCATGGGCCCGAACGGCTCCGGAAAATCAACTCTTTCCAAGGTCATCGCCGGCCACGAAAGCTACCTCCCGACCGCTGGAACGATCACCATGGACGGTCAGGACATTTCCGAAATGTCCATCGACGAGCGGTCGCGCGCCGGGATCTTCCTCGCTTTCCAATATCCCAACGAAGTCCCCGGTGTTTCCAATGCGAACTTCATCCGCGCCGCCCTGCAGGCACGACTGCCGAAGGGTGAGGAGATCGATGCGGTCGCCTACTACAAGCACCTCTACGCCCAGATGGATCTTCTGGAAATGGATCGCAAGTTTACTGCCCGCGCCGTGAACGAAGGCTTCTCCGGTGGTGAGAAAAAGCGCAACGAGATCCTTCAGATGATCATGCTCGCTCCGAAATACTGCATTCTCGACGAGACGGACTCCGGCCTCGACATCGATGCGCTCAAGATCGTCGCCAAGGGCGTGAACGCCATGCGCTCGCCGGAACGCGGCATGCTCCTCATCACCCACTACCAGCGCCTGCTCGATTACATCAAGCCGGACCACGTCCACGTCATGGCCGAAGGACGCATCGTGAAATCCGGCGGACCCGAACTCGCCCTCGAACTTGAGGAAAAAGGCTACGATTTCCTCAAGGAACCCGCTTTAGCATAAACAATTAACCACAGAGACACAGAGAACACAGAGCCGTAGATGCAAGCTCTTCCTCTGTGACCTCCGTGCCTCTGTGGTAAAAATTCTTAAATTCCCCAACCAGACTTACCCCATGTTCACAGAAGACACAGCCATCGCCCTCCTCGACGAGGAAACGCACGAAGCGATCAACATCGACCGCACGAAGGGCGATTTCACCTTCCCGGAGCGCAACAAGTTCGACGCCGGATGGGGTCTTTCCTCCACGACTGTCGATTACATCTGCGACGTGAAGCAGGATCCTGACTGGGTGCGCGAGTTCCGCCACAAGGCGCTCGCCGTTTTTGAAAGCAAGCCGACACCCACGAACTGGGCGACCAAGGATCTGGAAAACATCGACTACGACAAAATTCGCTTCTACCTCTCCGACGGGGAAAAGCCGAAGCGTTCGTGGGATGACGTTCCCGCCGATGTCCTCGAAACCTTCGAGCGCCTCGGCATCCCTCAGCAGGAACGCGCTTTCCTCGCAGGAGTTGAGGCACAGTTCGACTCCGAGGCCGCCTACTCCAATGTGAAAGAAGAGCTCTCCAAACAAGGGGTGATCTTCGTCACCTCCGCGGAGGGGCTCAAAGAGCATGAGGAAATCTTCCGCCCGTGGTTCGGGAAAGTCATTCCCACCGGTGACAACAAGTATTCCGCCCTCAACAGCGCGGTGTTTTCCGGCGGCTCCTTCATCTACATCCCCAAGGGCGTGAAGCTCAAGCAGCCGCTGCAGGCCTATTTCCGCATCAACTCGGAATCCTTCGGCCAGTTCGAGCGCACCCTCATCATCGCCGACGAAGGCTCCGAGGTGATGTATATGGAAGGCTGCACCGCGCCGAAATTCGAGACCGCGACGCTGCACTCCGCCGTCGTGGAACTCGTCGCCCTGAAAGGCGCGAAGATCCAATACATCACCGTCCAGAACTGGTCGTCCAATGTCTTCAACCTCGTCACCAAACGCGGCCTCGCGATGGAGGATGCGGAGGTGCGTTGGATCGATTGCAACATCGGCTCCCGCCTCACCATGAAATACCCCGGCGTGATCATGAAGGGCGAGCGCGCGCGCGGCGAGGTGATCTCCATCGCCCTCGCCAATACCGGCCAGCACCAGGACACCGGTGCGAAAATGATCCACGCCGCCGACAACACTACTAGCAACGTAGTATCAAAGTCGATCTCCGTCGGCGAAGGTCGCGCGACCTATCGCGGCCAGGTGTTCATCCCCAAGCACCTCAAGGGCTGCAAGAACAACACCGAGTGCGACGCGCTCCTCATCAACAGCAACTCCCGCACCGACACCTACCCGGCCATCACCGTCAAAGGCAACCGCCACGCCACCCAGCACGAGGCCAGTGTCTCCCAGGTCTCCGAAGAAATGCTTTTCTACATGCGCCAGCGCGGCCTCAACGAAGGACAGGCCATGTCCCTCGCCGTCAACGGCTTCATCAACGACCTCGTACGCGAGTTCCCCATGGAATACTCCGTCGAGCTGAAACGCCTCATCGACCTTGAAATGGAAGGCTCGGTGGGTTAAACTACAGCCATGAAAACCAAAGACCGCTCCGATTGGACGATCCAAACATTTTACAGCTTTGAGGAGGCGGAAACCCACAACCGGGAAGAGTGGATGAAGCGTTCCAAACCGGATCGCATGAGACTCCTCGAAATGCTTAGAAAGCAGATTTACACAAATGATCCAGGACATCCACAAGGACTTCAAAGAGTTCTTACAATTGTTGATTGAGAGGGAGATCGTTTTCCTCGTGATCGGCGGGTATGCTGTCAGTTGGCACGGCGAACCCAGAAATACCGAAGATATCGACATCTGGGTTGAAAGATCACCCGCAAACGCCGAGAAAATCGTTAATGCCCTGAGAGACTTCGGTTTCGATGAACCCAATCTCTCTCCTGAACTCTTCCTCCGTGAATCAGGAATCGTCCAAATGGGTGTCAAGCCATGGCGCATCGACCTGTTCACCTCCATACCAGGTGTCGAATTCGCACCTTGCTACGTACGCAGGGAAATTTGGCCCATCTCCGACTTGAAAGTTCCCATCATCTCCTTACCCGATCTCCGCATCAATAAAATCGCATCAGGTCGTCCCAAAGACTTCGCAGACCTGGCTCACCATCTTCCTGAAATCTGAACACTTCCGACTAGCCAACTTCCCATGACCACCACACTCCCCGCCTGGTTCACCGCCCGCCAAGAGGCGGCTCGCGCCCGTTACGAATCCATCCCCGCGCCGAAGCGCAGCGATATCCTCTGGCGTTTCTCGAACATCAAGCAGCTCGATTTCACCAACCTCTCCGGCGAGGCTCAATACGCCGACCACGCCGACATCCTTTCCCGCTCGACCGGCCTCGCGAAGCCCGCCGCGAAATTTGTGTTCCTCAACGACGAGGTCATCCACTCCGAAACCTCGCTCCCGGAGAGCATCATCTGCCTCCCGCTCGCCGAAGCGCTCGTTTCCCATTCGGAACTCGTCGAGGCGCATTTCATGCAGCAGGAAACTCGCCTCGGCTCCGCAAAATTCGCGGCTCTCCACGAGGCTTCCTTGAAAAACGGGCTTTTCGTCCATGTGCCGGATAAAGCCGAAGTCGAGGGCACTATCGAGATCCATCATTGGATCTCCGGCCAGACCACCGTTTTCCCCCACACCCTCATCGTCACGGGGAAATCCTCCGCTGTCCGCGTCGTGGAAATGTTTAGCTCCGCCGACGGCACCACGCCCGGTCTCGCCATCGCCTTCAACGATCTCTGCGCCGGCCCGAACTCGCGGCTCGATTACATCGCGATCCAGGATCTCAACGAAACCACCCGCCTCATTTCCGTCAACGAGACCTCCACCGCCCGCGACGCCCGCGCCAAGGCTTTCATCCTCAACACCGGCGCGTCCTGGGCGCGCAACGAATCCCTGTCCCGCCTTGATGGCGCGGGTTCGCGCTCGGACATGCTTTCCGTTTCCATCCCCGCCCGCGAGCAGGAATACGACCAGCGCACCTTCCAACACCACGTTTCCGAAGGCGCCTCCTCGGATCTCCTCTACAAGAACACGCTCTACGGCCACTCGAAAACCGTCTTCTCCGGCCTGATCTCCGTCGATGAAAACGCGCACCACACTGACGCCTACCAGACCTGCCGCAACCTTCTCATGACCGACGATTGCGAGGCGAACTCCATGCCCGGCCTCGAGATCAACGCCGACCAGGTGAAATGCTCGCACGGCTCCACCTCCTCCCAAGTCTCCGAGGAGGAGATCTTCTACCTCCAGGCTCGCGGCATCGACCCCGTTCGCGCCCGCCAGCTCATCGCCCGCGGCTTCTCCGTCGAGGCCGTCGAGCGCATCGGCGACGCGGACACCGAAGCCCTCGTCCTCGCCTTCATCGACGCGAAGTTTTCTAAAGTGGGAGATTAATCTCGGGTCACTCTCCGCTGGACGTTGTGCGCTGTTTCGCCGAATCTCCGCACCCATGCGCGTTCTCCGGATCCTTGCCAGAAAGGAACTCAATACTTATTTCCTCAACCCCTTCGGTTGGGTAGTGCTGGCATTTGTCGCGCTGATGCAGGGGCTTTCCTTGTCTTCGGCGATGAAAGGCTTCCGCGACACGCCGGTGAAGGACAGCCTGGTTTACGTCACTTTCCACACGCCGCTCTTCTGGTTCTATTTCCTGTTCATCTTCCCGCTGATCACCATGCGGCTGTTCGCCGATGAGGAGCGCTCGGGCACGCTCGAAACACTGCTCACCGCGCCGGTGCGGACGTGGCAGGTGGTTCTTTCGAAATACATCGCCGCGATGATTTTCTATATACTGCTATGGATCCCGGCGTATCTCCAGTTCAAGGCGTTTTCGTGGTTCACTGACATCCCGCCCGCCTATTCCGAGGGCGCGCTGCTGGGCAGCTTCGGGATCCTGTTCCTGATGGGCGCGGCTTTCACCGCCATCGGCTGCCTTGCCTCCGCGCTGACCTCCAGCCAGATCATCGCGGGTATCGTCACTATCACGATCTTGGTGATCCATTACTTCCTAGGCTTCGTCACCGTGATCTGGGGCGAGTCCTTCGCGGGCGCGGGCTTTTTCCACTACATCTCTTCCCAGCGGCACCTCCACTATTTCACCAACGGCCTCATCGATTCCCGGGCAGCCGTCTATTACCTCTCTGTCACTGCCTTCTTCCTTTTCCTCACCCACCAGGTTATCGACCTCCGCCGCTGGCGCCCATGAAACTCTAAACCTTAAACTTTAAGCTCCAACTAAGATTAGTCCTATGCTCCTAACAGCCACTAACCGAGGCTCTTCTTTGAGGTTTAAAGTTTAAATTTTAAAGTTTCCCATCCCCGATGTCCGCCCCTAATTCCAGACGCTCATCCCGCCCGAACCGCTTCGGCCTCGGCTTCCTTTCCATTGCCCAGATCTTCCTCCTGCTCGCCGCCGTCATTTTTGCCAATTACCTTTCCTCCGGAAACCATGTCCGCGCCGATCTTTCGCGCAGCGCGGATTACTCGCTTTCCTCCTCGACGGTAAACTTTCTTCAGGGCGAGGCGGTCGCTAAACGTGAGCGCCCGGTGAAATGGATCATGGCCTTCCGCCGCTCCTCACCGTTTTACGACCGGATCCGTGCCCTCGCCGAGGAATACACCCGCAAATCCGGCGGGAAGATCGAGCTGGAGATCATCGATCCCATCCGCGCGCCCGACCGCACCTCGCAGTTCGCTGCGGCCTACAACCTCACGCTGGTCCGCGACCTCATCCTCATCGACGCACGGCCCGATGAGGCCGCGCCCATCGTCACGGAAACCAAGACAGGCAGCGCGGCGCTCAACCCGCACATCACCGTCGCACTCGCCGAGGAAATGCTGACCTACGCGGTGGACGCGAAAGGCCAGCGCCGTCCCGACGCCTTCCGCGCCGAGGATCTGCTCACCGCCCGCCTCGTCGAGGCCATCGAGGGCAAGCCCCGCACCTTCCTTTTCCTGGCGGACAAATCCCGTGTCGATACCGAGGGTGAAAACTCACCCTGGAGCAATCTCGCCGCGACCCTCCGCTACCGAAACATCCGCCTCACGCCCACGAACCTTTCCGACCTCACCGCGATCCCGGAGGGCACCGACGGCCTCGCCATCGTCGCCCCGAAATACGATTTCACCGAAGCGGAAATCGCCACTCTCGAGGCCTATTGGAACTCACCCCGCTCCGCGCTCCTCATCCTTCTCGAAGCCGGCCAGTGCCCGCCGAACCTGCGCATCTTCCTCCGCTCCAAGGGAGTCACCCCGCGTCGCGACCGCATCATTTCGAAAAGCGACGAGCGCATCACCACCACCGCCCGCGGAAATTTTTCCGAGGGCATCCCTTTCCTTGAGGATCTGGCCGGTCGCGCCGCCGTCTTCGAAGGCGCGTCCTCGTCACTCGAAGTCCGCGAAAGCGCCGACGATCTTTCCGTGAAAAAAATCGCCCCGACTCCTCTCATCCAGATCGGCGGGGGATTTTGGGGCGAGGCGGATTTCGGGAAAAACGGCGGCGAGGACAAGGCCGGCGAGACCTTCGATGTGATCCGTGATGCCGCCCCTCCGCTATACATCGCAGCCTCCGTCACGCGCGGCAACACAAGCGACGAACGCTTCTCCGCCGAGACATCCCGCATGATCGTCATTGCCATTACCGACTTCCTCGATCCCGACCGCCAGCGCGCGGAAAACATCGATTTCCTGGCCTCCTCCGCGAACTGGCTAGTCCGCCGTGATTCCCTCGCCGGCGCCACCCCTCGCACCATCGGCATCTACATGCTGCCGCTGCTCGATACCCAGGTATCTTTCATCAACCGACTCAACCTCGTCTTCATCCCGCTCGCCTTCCTCATCATCGGCGGCATCGTCTTTTCATCCCGCCGTAGTTAACCTCCAACCTTCAAATCTCAATTTTCAAAAGGCGCTTTCTTGAAATTTGAAATTTGAAATTTGAAATTTTGCGCTCACTCCTCTTCACCCTCTTGCTGCTTGCCGTTACCGCCGTCCTCGGCGCGCTATCGGCTTGGCAGATGCGCGAGGGCAGCCTCGACCGTCTCCTTGGCGCTCCCCCCGTCGAGCTCGGCGAGCGGATCTATCCCGATTTCCAACCGGAAAAAGTGGAGCGGATCAGCCTGCGCTCCGGCGAAACCGAGGCTGTTTTCGTGAAAACCCCGGGCGGTTGGATGGCCACCACACCGTGGGTGGATCGCATGGACTACCGCGCCACGCTCGCCATCCTCACTCTCGCAAACACGACCCTTACCGTGGATCGGGTCGAACGAGATAAACTCGATTCCACCGCCGCCGGCCTTGCGGTGGGCAATACCGAGATCCATTGCCAGGGCGCCTCCGGCGAAACCCTCGCCCATTTCCGCCTCGGTAGGCGCAGCCCTTGGCTACACCTCACCGAAGGCGAGAATCCGCAATCCATCCCCACCACTTACTTGCTTCCGCTTGAGAGTGGCAGGAAATCCCATGTCTATGCCGCCACCGGTGATCTCGCGCCGCTTTTCAAGGACGGCTTCCGCCGCCTGCGAGACCACCGTCCTTTGCAATTCAATCCCCTTGCCCTCGAGAAAATCCGCATCCGCACCGCCGAGGGCGAGCTCACCCTGGGTCGCGCCGACCCCTCCGCTCCGTGGCGCATCACCAAGCCCCTCGATCTCGCCACCGATCCCGCCACCGTCAAAACACTACTCGAAGGACTTTTCGAACTAGAGGCCACGATGATCACGGATCGCTCCGAGGTTACCTTGCCGTCGACCGCCGCCTCTCCGCTGAACAGCCAGATCGCCCTCAGCCATTTCGGTGTGGAAGGGGAAACCGTCCTTGAAATCCTCCCCGCCGCGACTCCGGAAGCCCGTGAGGCACTCGCTACCGTCAGCGACCGCCCGCAAACCATTTTCACTCTGCCGCTTAAAGCGGAGGCGGAGGCGGAGATCGTCTCGCTCGCCGACTTGCCGCTCACCGTCAACGACCTCCGCGATCCGACCCTCACCAACCTCAACATCGCCTCGATCCGCGGCATCGCGATCGAGACCGCCACCACGCCCACCATCCTTATTTCCCGCGAACCTCCCGCGCCGTGGACGTCCACCATCGCCGGAAAGCAGCAAACCGCCAACGAGCAGCGCCTCTTTGATCTTCTCATGGCCGTCACCGGCACCCGCGCCCTTTCCTTTGAGACCGACGCCGCGCCGGAAGACCTTTCCCCGTGGGGATTGAACCGCCCCATTCTGACTCTTGTTTTCCTCGCTGAAAACAACCAGGCGCTTTCCATCTCCTTCGGCATGGACAAGCGCGGCGGCCTATTCGCCAAGCGCAAGACGAGCCCGACGATCATGCGCATCGACCGTTCCTTTCTCGATAAGATCGCCGTAAACGCGCATGACTGGCGGCACGCCCGTCTCTGGTCGTTCTACAAGGTAGATCTAACATCCCTCGTCCGCACCCAAGGAGGATTGCCGCCATTGGAGCTTTCCTATAACGACCTCGCCGAATCATGGAAGGCCGTTTGCTCCGGGAAAGATGTCACCGCCGATCTCGATCCCGCGCGTGCGAATTACATCCTCACCACGCTGGAAAACCTCACGGTAGCCCGCTGGCTCGCGCCCACTGATGAGGCCGCCGCCAAAGCTCTCTCGAAGCCCACGCTGACTTTCACGGCTACTGAAAACACTGTGGATGATCTCGGCGACATCAGCGGCGCCAAAACCCGCACGCTCACCCTCACCCCGGATCCCGCTACCAACCTGATCTATGGCAAGCTTTCCTCCGATCCCTCGCCGTTCACCCTGGATGCCGAAACGTTCCTAAAACTCAGCATCCCACCGCTGGACGAATGACGTGCGCTGGCATTTTCCCCAAAATCGGCGGCACAGAGCGTACAAGTCTGCCTAGGGTCTTCGACCGTCTATAAACCGTAGTTGGGTTTGCCATGGCAGACGCAATTTGACGGAGAATGTGGAGGCGTCCAGTCCGTCCGATTTTCGCTGCGCTCCGATTTCCGCTGCGCTTACTTCATCATGAAGTTGAGCAGCTTGCCGATGCGGTCGCGCATCTGGTGGCGGGGCACGATAGCGTCGATGAGGCCGTGCTCGAGCATGAACTCAGCGGTCTGGAAACCGGGCGGGAGATTCTGGTGCGTCGTTTCCTTCACCACCCGCGGGCCAGCGAAGCCGATCATGCATTTCGGCTCCGCGATGTTGATGTCCCCGATCGTCGCGAAGGACGCGGTGACGCCGCCGGTGGTCGGGTGGGTAAGGACGGAAATGAACGGCAGCCCCGCCTCGGCGAGCCTTGCCAGCGCACCGCAGGTTTTCGCCATCTGCATGAGAGAAAGCATGCCCTCCTGCATCCGCGCGCCGGAGGACGCGGAAACGATGATCACGCCCCGCTTCTCCGCGATGGCCGTCTCGATCGCGCGGGTGATTTTTTCCCCGACCACTGAACCCATCGATCCCGCGAAAAACTTGAAATCCATCACCGCGATCATCGCCGGCTTTTCATGGATCGTGAGCCGTCCGGTAACAACCGCGTCGTTCATCCCGGTCTTGGCACGCAGGGAGGCGATCTTGTCCTCATATCCGGCGAAGCCGAGCGGGTTTGCGGAGAAAAGCCCGGCCTCGGTTTCCTCGAAGGTTCCGGGATCGGCCAGGAGGAAGATGCGGTCGGTGGAATCCAGCAGGAAATGGTGGCCGCAGTGAGGGCAGACCTGGAGGTTCTGCTTCAACTCGAGAATGTGGATCAGTGCGCCGCATTCCGGGCATTTGACCCACAGGCCTTCCGGCATGTCATCGCGTTTCTGTTGCCCGCGCAGGAGTGGTTTCTTGAAAATGCCCATTAAATCGTTTTTTCGTATGAGACCCGCGCAGCGCGGAGGAAGCGACCCTAAAGTCGGATCAACGCCCCGACAATCCCGATTTCCAACCTTGAGTTCGAGTTTCGGCGGTGTCATGCTAGCGGCATGGAAAAGGAAGCCCTACGTCAAGCACTCGCCTCCAACCTCCCGATCACGATCGTGACCGCGAGCGGTAAGACCTACGAAGTGGAGCATCAGGACTACATCTCCATCGCACCGGAGGACGCCACGACTGTCATAGTTTACGCGCGGGGCGAACGCGGCTTCACCATCCTCGATCTTAAGACCATTACCGATGTCTCGATCCACGGTGCAAGTGCCTGAAATGCCCGGCTCCCACGGGGTTGACCCCGCGCGGGGCGGTTGCTAGGTTCCGCGCCCGCCATGAGCAATGCCCCGAATTACAAAGACACGCTGACCCTGCCCCAGACGGGATTCCCGATGCGCGGGGATCTCGTGCAAAACGAGCCACAGCGCCTCGCGATTTGGGAAAAATCCGGACTTTACGCGAAAATCACCGCCGCCCGCAAGGCCGCAGGCGCACCCGATTTCATCCTCCACGACGGCCCGCCTTTCGCCAACGGTGATGTCCACATGGGCACCGCCCTCAACAAGCTGCTCAAGGATATGGTGGTGAAATCCAAGACCATGGCCGGTTTCCACGCGCCCTTCGTGCCGGGCTGGGACTGCCACGGGCTGCCCATCGAGTTCAAGGTCGTTAAGCAAGCCGCCGGCCTGGAGCCCGCCGAGATCCGCCGCCGCTGCGAGGAGTTCGCCAAGGGTTTCATCGACATCCAGCGCCACTCTTTCCGCCGTCTCGGGGTTTTCGGGGATTGGGAAAAACCTTACCTTACCATGGATCCCGCCTACGAGGCGAGCGTCCTCCGCGTCTTCGCGAAACTCGTGGAAAACGGCTCGATCTACCAATCCAAGAAGCCCGTGCAGTGGTCATACGGCGCGCAAACCGCCCTCGCCGAGGCCGAGGTGGAATACGCCGACAAGGTTTCGCCGGCGGTGTTCGTGAAATTTCCCATCGTCACCGGCGAACTCACCGACAAGGCCTCCATGGTCATCTGGACCACCACGCCGTGGACGCTTCCCGCCAACCTCGGCATCGCCCTGCACCCGGAATTCACCTACGTCGTCGGGAAATTTTCCAATGGCGAAACCTACGTGATCGTCCGTGAACTGTTAGAGGCGTTCACGGAAAAAACCGGCCTTTCTCTGACTGAGACCCTCTCCGAAATCAAAGGCAAGGAACTTGACGGCGCGGAGGCGAAACACCCTTTCCTCGCCCGCACCTCGAAGGTCATCCTCGCGAATTTCGTCACCACGGAAACCGGAACCGGCGCCGTCCACATCGCTCCGGGCCACGGCGCGGACGACTATGTCGCCGGTCAGCAGAATGGCTTGGGCGTGCTCTCGCCCGTCGATGACGCAGGACTTTTCACGGAAGAGGTCGGCCTTGTGGAGCTTGTCGGCATGCACGTTTTCAAATCGAACGGACGCATCATCGAGATCCTCGCAGAAAGCGGCCACCTGCTCGGCCAGGAGGAATACAAACACTCCTATCCGCATTGCTGGCGCTCGAAAACGCCGATCATCTTCCGTGCCGTCGAGCAGTTCTTCATCTCGCTGGAAACCCTGCGCGGCCAAGCACTGGAGGAGATCGACAAAGTGAAATGGATGCCTGCCTGGGGGCGCAACCGGATCTACGGAACCGTCGAGTCGCGCCCCGATTGGTGCATCTCCCGCCAGCGCACATGGGGCGTGCCGCTGCCCGTTTTCTTCGATGCCGACAACAAGGCCATCCTCTCGTCCGAGCTCGCCCACAAGGTCGCGGATCTCGTTGAGAAAGAGGGCACGAACGTCTGGTTCGAGACTTCCGATGACGAACTCGCCGCCAAGCTCGGCCTTCCCGCCGGTCTGAAAAAGGGCAGAGACACGCTCGATGTCTGGATCGATTCCGGCTGCTCGCACGCCGCTGTGCTCGACACGCATCCGCAGCTGCATTGCCCCGCCGATCTCTACCTCGAGGCCACCGATCAGCACCGCGGCTGGTTCCAAAGCTCGCTCATGCTCTCTACCGCCTTCCGCGGCCATGCGCCCTACAAGACCGTGATGACCCACGGCTTCGTCGTGGATAAGGACAAGAAAAAGCTCGCCAAATCCGACGCCGGAAAAGGCGGCAAGCCCACCGACGCCGCCTATTTCTACAACCAATACGGAGCCGACATCGTCCGGCTCTGGGTCTCCAGCGTCGATTGGCAGAACGAGGTTCCCTTCGGCGAGGATCTCTTCAAACAAGTCGCCGAGCCCTACCGCCGCCTCCGCAACACGCTAAGGATTCTGTTAGGCAACCTCGACGGCTTCGATCCCCAATCCTCAATCATCAATCCTCAATATACAATTCTTGACCAGTGGATCCTCGAGCGTCTCCACGAAGTCACCAAAGAGTGCCTCGCCGCCTACGAATCCTACGAGTTCCGCAAGGTCTTCAACGCGATCAACCAATTCTGCACCACCGACCTTTCCGCGATCTACATCGATGCGCTGAAAGACCGCATGTATTGCGACGCGCCGGATTCGCCACGTCGCCTCGCCTCACAGGCCGCGATGTACGAGGTATTTAGTAGTTTGTCGCGCCTGCTCGCGCCGATCCTCGCCTTCACGGCGGACGAGGCATGGGAGCATGCCGGTTTCATGGAAGGCAGCGTCCACGAAAAGGATTTCCCGGAGGCCGACCCCGCCTTCGCGCCGAGCCAGGTCAGTAAGGACGTGGATCGCCTTTTCCAGATCAAGGCCGTGATCCAGACCGCCATCGAGGCGAGGATCCAGGCGAAGGAATTCACCCGCAACAACGAGGCGGCCGTTTCCCTTGCCATTCCGGAATCCGACGCGCATCTGTTAGATAAACTCAATGACCGCGACTTCGCCACCGAGTTCTTCATCATCGCCGAACTCACCGCCACGCTGGGAGCCGAACTCACAGCGTCCGCGAAAAAGACCGACCTCCCGCTCTGCCCCCGCTGCCGCAAGCACGAGCCGCTCGTCGCCTCCGGCCTTTGCCAACGCTGCGACGATGTGATTTCCACCGCGAACGGACGCGAATGAAGACTCTTCCTTCGAGTTTAAAATTTAAAGTTTAAAGTTTCATGCCCCGCCTCCTCCTCTTCCTCACCCTCCCGCTCTACCTTCTCGATCAGATCACGAAGGCGTGGACGGTGTCGCATTTTACCGAGCCGCCGAAGGGTGGCTTCAGCTCCCATGACGTGCCATGGATGATCATCCCGGACTGGTTCCACTGGATCCGCGTCCATAACCAGGGCGTGGCCTTCGGCCTTGGCAACGGCACCGCGTGGGCGCCAATCGTGTTCCTGTGCGTTCCCCTCATCGCCCTCGTCCTGATCCGGGTGTTCTGGAAAAAGGGAGCCTTCGATCACGTTCTTTCGAAATTCGCCGTCGCCTTGCTGCTGTGCGGGATTTTCGGAAATCTAACAGATCGTTTGGTGCAGGGATTCCTCCTCGAACACTCCAAGGATGCCTCCTTCTGGGAGCGGCTATCGCAGGGATACGTGGTCGATTTCGTCTCCGTGCGCCTGCCCTACTACGAGAAGATTTCGCCCGCGAGCCACGGCTGGTGGCCGACTTTTAATGTGGCGGACTCCTGCATCTGCATCGCCGCCGTGCTGCTTTTCATCGGCGGCATCTACGACGAGAAAGCCAAGGCGAAAGCCGCGAAGATGGAGCCAGCCTAGCGCTTGCGAAACACGTTATCCGAATTTGGGCTACTACGCCAGTCAGGGGAGGTGAGAGCCCGCCGGATCCTGGAGGGTGGCCATGGCTTCCTCGATGCGCGGATTGATCTTGTGCTCCACGGTTTCCACAGCGACACGGATCGCGTTCTGGACGGCGAGTCCGGTCGATGAGCCGTGGGCGATGATGACCACGCCGTTCACGCCGAGCAGAGGGCTGCCGCCATAGGTCTCGTAGCTGCTTTTTGCCTTGAGTGCTTTGAAGGCTCCTTGGGCGAGTAGCGCGCCGGCCATGCGGAGGGGGGTTTCCTTGATCTCCGTCTTGAGCCATTTCGACACCGCCTTCGCAGTGGCCTCGACGCTCTTGAGGACGATGTTTCCGACAAAACCGTCGCACAGCACAATGTCGAGCTGTGTTTCGAAAAGGTCGTGTCCCTCGACGTTTCCGATGAAATGGATGCCCGGAGTGGCCTTCAGTAGCTTGAAGGTTTCCTTGGTGAACGCGGTGCCCTTTTCATCCTCCTCGCCGTTCGACATGAGTCCGACTTTCGGGTTTTTCACTCCGAGAACGTATCTCGCGTAAGCGGTGCCCATGATCGCGTAGGCGACGAGATGTTCCGGCTTGGATTCCGGGTTCGCGCCGGCGTCGAGGATGTTGCAGATGCCGTGCTCATTGGGCAGCGGCGAGGCGATCCCGGCGCGGTCAACGCCTTTGAGGCAGCGCAGCTTGAGCGTCGCGGCGGCCACGGCGGCACCGGTATTACCCGCCGAGACGAAGGCATCCGCCTGCCCGTCCTTGACGAGATCCATGGCGACACTGATCGAGGAGAGTTTCTTGCGGCGCACGGATTTTGCACCCGGCTCGGCCATGCCGACCACCTCCGGGGCATGCACGATGCTCACGCGCCGGTCGTTGAGATTCAGGCCGTGGGTCGCGGCCTCCCTTTGGAGGATTGCTTCATCGCCTACCAGAAACAGATGGCTGAGCTTTGGGTAGTTCCGCAGGGCTTCGATAGCTCCGGCGATGTTGATCTGCGGGGCGTTGTCGCCGCCCATGGCATCAAGTGCTACCTTCATTTCGATTCGGAAGTGGATTCTGAGGTGTTTTGAATTCGGGGTACGAAAGAAGAACCCACACCAGCTGTCCGGCGGGGGTTCTCACGTGATTTCCTCGGAATTCGGATCAGAACGCCTCCACCTCGAGGACTTTGCGTCCGCGGTAGGTGCCGCATGACGGGCATGCGATGTGGGAGGGGATGGTTGCCCCGCAATCGGAGCAAGCGCTGAAGATCGGTGCTTTCCAGCGGTTCGCACCGCGGCGCATTTTTGCGCGGCTTTTGGATTGACGGCGTTTTGGTACGGCCATGGTCGTGTTCTATTTAGGTTGATCGTTGAGACCCGTGAGATCGTTGAGGGCTGACCAGCGGTCGTCGCCCCCGTCGCGGGGCGGAGGACTTACCTCATCTTCAGGGGGCTTGTCCACCGCTAAATATCGCGGATCGATTTCACAGGGTTCGGGGACGTCGCCCTCGTCGCAGCGGGGGGCGGTGGGAAACTCGATGAGAATCTCCTCACGGAGGCTATCGGTGACGTCTAGGCCGGAAGCGTTGCCGATTTCCACGGAAACGGCGACCTGCTCGAGGTGGATCGTTTTCACGAAGGTTTTCAGGGTGATGACGCAGGTGAACTCGAAGGGGGCGGACAGGGCACCGGTGAGTAAAAGCTCGGTTTCGAAGCGCTGCGCCCAGAGATCGTAGGCCAGCGGGCCGACGGCGCGCGCGTCGCCCTCCGGGAGGCCGAAAATGCTTCCGTCCAGCTCGCCGGAGAAAGCCTTGCCCTCCTCGGGGAGGGAGGGGAGATCGATGATGAGGGAGGTTTGCATGGGGCTGAGGCTAAAATTCAAAATTCAAAATTCAACCTTCAAGAAAGAGGGTGCAAGAAAGGCCGCAAAACGTGGCTGGGATTTGCAGTCCCAGTCTGTCGTAGGGACATCCTGTCCCTACATCTTCTTCAAGAACTCACTCCGCCCTGGAAAGGCGGTTCAGGCCGCGCTGGAGGAGGGCGCTGTCCACGGCGGTGGAGATGTTTTCGTCCAGGTAAATAGTGAAGTCCTCCTCCATGAACTCGATGGAGTGCAGATTGTTTTCGTCCGCTTTTTCGAAGGCCGCGATGAGGTTTTTCATGCTGGCGATCTCCACGCCGTTGACCTTTTTCACGATGAGGTGGCGCAGGCGTTCGTAGCCGACGGTGGCGGGGGTGGGGATGGCTCCGCTGAGGAAAATGACGCGCTCGGCCTTGTCCTCGAATTTTTCGGGGTTCTCATAGGCGTCGAGCAGGTTGAGGGGCGCGCGGGTGGACCAATCCTCGCCGAATGCCTCGAGCACGGGGCGGGTGAGTTCCTGGAAAATGAAGCCGCCTTTCACAAGGAAGTTTGGCGCACGGTCGAACTGGTAACTGGGCACGAGCCGATCCATCGGCTCCTCGCGGGTGAGGGTCACGGTAATTTCCATCGGCTCGCCGCCGCGTAGGATCTCGAGAACGATCTCCTCGCCGGTGGATTTCTCGCCGCGCACGATGTGGCTCCAGAACAGAGAGCCGTAATGCGGGTGAACGTAGTAGCCGCGGTTATCGATGGCGTGGCCCGCTGCGCTGAGAAGCACGTCACCGACCTTCACGCCGCCCAAGTCCGCCGCGCCGCCCTTGCGGACTTTCCCGATGTAGAGGCCGCCCTGCTCGGGCTGGAGCTTGAGAAATTTCCGGAACGACGGATCCTCGGTCCGCGAGGCGGTGACGCCCAGCGAGGGGAAGCCCTTGTATTTCCCGTCCTGCGCGTTGGCGAGGAACCGCGAGATCACGTCCACGGAGAGGACATCGGAGATCTGGTCTTTCGAGTCGTAGCTCATCAGGATGCCGGAGAGCGCGCCGTCGCGGATCACCGGCAGGGTGAAGCTGCTCGCCGCGCTCTGCATGGACGCCTTCACCAAGTAGGTCAGGAAACTTTGGCCCGGTAGGAAACTCTCCGACACATCCACAGATTGCAGCGAGCCGTTGGTCAGCAGGGTGGTGCCGTTGTCCTCCACCTGAAAAATGCCGAGCGCATCGCCGATCACCGGCGGTGCCGCAAGAGCGAGCGGTGTAGTATCCTTGAAAAACGCGTCGCGGTCGTCATCGGATTTCACGGTGAGCAGGGCGAGGTTCGCCTCATAATCCACCGCCAGGATTTTCGCCTGCGCCGTGCGCGAACCGTCGGTTGATTCCAGCTCAAGGTAAGTGGAGTTGGCGACCATTTCCCCGGTGGTCAGCACCTGCCCCGGCGCGACGATGGCTCCCAGCGAGCGGAGATTGCCCGGCGGGGTCTTTTCCCATGGCTGCACGGGGTTCCAGGATTGGCTGGTTGAGTTGATGCGCATCACGGATTTCGTGAGGTCCACGGGCACCTCCTTTTCAGCAGCGATGGCCGGCTCCGGAGCATCCTTTAGGAGCGGTGGTTTCTGCTCGCAGGAAAACAGCGCGAGGCAGAGGGAAAGGGGAATGAGTCGTTTCATAGATAGGGGATTGGAAATTATTTCAGGCCGAGCACGTCTTGCATGTCGTAGAGGCCGGGCGGTTTATCCGCCAGCCAGAGTGCGGCGCGGACGGCTCCGGACGCGAAGGTCATGCGGGAGGATGCCTTGTGGGTGAGTTCCACGCGCTCGCCATCGGCCGCGAACATCACCGTATGGTCGCCGACGACATCGCCGCCGCGCAGCGTGTGCATGCCGATCTCGCGCGGTTTGCGCGGCCCGATGTTTCCGAAACGCCCGTGGGCGATGTCATCCGCATAGGACGTGCCGGTTTCTTCGTTGAGGATTTCCAAAAGCCGCCGCGCCGTGCCGGAGGGCGCGTCGATCTTGTGGCGGTGGTGCATTTCCGTGACCTCAATGTCGAAGGTGTCCTGCTTGAGGATGCGGGCCGCCTGTTGCGTGAGCCAGAAAAGGGTGTTCACGCCGACGGAAAAGTTCGGCGCGCGGACGATGGGGATTTCGCGCGAGGCCGCACGTATGACATCCAGTTCGGCATCGGTGTGGCCGGTGGTGCCCATCACGATCGGCACCCGGTGCCTTAGCGCCGCTTCCACAAGGGTCGTGGAAAAGGAATGCACCGTGAAATCGATCACGCACTTCGCGGTCTGTAGCACAGCATCGAGATCCTCGCCCGTGTCGTGCGTCGCGGCGATGACGGTGTCCGGATTTGCCATGGTGGCCTCGGCGACAGCCAAGCCCATACGGCCGGACTTTCCTGTAATGAGAATGGGTAGCATGCGGGCGGATGTTGGGGCCGCGTTACCGAAATGGAAATGGGAAATTTTACTTCAGGAAAACCTCACGCGGCTTCGCTCCATCGCCGGGGCCGACGACGCCGCGCTGCTCGAGGATATCGACCATGCGGGCGGCGGGGGAGCAGGGAGGTGCTATCGCGGAAAGCGCCGCGTCCCAAGGGAAGGATTCCGTCTGTTGTGCCTTAAAACCCAGATCCGGATGTGCCCGTCGCGCACGTCGTAGAGGAAGTGATATGGAAACCGGTCGAAGTTGCATCGTCTCAGACCGCTCGCATCGAAATGGAACGACTTCGGGTTGGCGCAGGCATTCTGGATGCAGCGTTGGAACTCCGCGAAGAGATCCTCCGCCAACCGATCCGAAATCTCGTAGTATTTGGTCAGAATACCGTTCAAATCGGCCTGCACCAGGCGATGGAAACTAGCTTGCACGCGTCCCAAGGCCTGAAACCAACTGCTCGAATGAAATCATCACGCTTGGATCCTCGTCCGCCTCAAGCATGCGCCGCTGTACCTCTTCGTCGGAGACATAATGGTGTGGCGTTTCCAGCCCGTGAAGCAGCCTTGCAGCCAGTGAGGCACGATCCTCCTCGGATAGTTTGTCCGCCTCCATCGCCAGTTCTTCGAGTTTCATCTCCGAACAGCTTATCACACGCAGTGAGCCCCGAAAATGGGATTTTTCACTTCAGGAAAACCTCGCGCGGTTTCGCACCATCGCCGGGGCCGACGACGCCGCGCTGTTCGAGGATATCGACCATGCGGGCGGCGCGGGTGTAGCCGAGGCGGAGGCGGCGCTGGAGCAGGGAGGTGCTATCGCGGAAAGCGCCGCGTCCCAAGGGAAGGATTCCGGCTGTTGTGCGCTAGGCAAAGTTTAATGGGCTACCGAACCTGCCCACGTGAGTAGGCTGGCTTCGTGCCTTCGCCTTTCACCGGTGCAGAGCCGACAGCACGGCTTCGGGGTGGGTTTCGGCGACGCGGAGCAGGGCGCGGGCGGTTCCTTCAGGGCGGCGGTGGCCTTGTTCCCAGTTCTGAAGGGTGCGGGGGCTAATGCCGATGAGCGCGGCGAAATGCGACTGGCTGAGGCCGAGTTTTTCGCGCACTGCCTTGGCATCGGGCCATTCCAGGGTGGTGGCGCGGGAAGGCTTCTTCTTGCCGCGAAGAATGGCACCGCCTTCCTTGAGGCTGGCGGCGAGTTGTTGGAAGAGTTCTTCTTTCATGGGAATTCGGTTTCGATGATGGACTTGAGGATTTTGAGTTGGGTGGGAGTGAGGTTTTCCTGTTCGTTTTTCGGGTAGGCGAGAAGAAGCAGGATGACGCTTCCCGGAACATGCCAGTAGTAGATCACCCGCAAGCCGCCGCGCTTGCCGCGGCCCGATCCGGCCCAGCGGAGCTTGCGAAGGCCGCCGGAACTGCGGATCAGGTCACCGCACTCGGGGTTCGCCATCAGCGCCCATTGCAGGGCGTTCATTTCTTCGTCGGGCAGGATTTCGGTCGCCTGCCGGGTGAAGAATGAGGTTTCCTTGAAAGTGAGACGCACGCGACAAAACATCCGTCAATGACGGATATATGTCAATCAGGGATTTGGCGCAGGATCTGGCGATGAAATCCAACGGTCGCAAGTTCCTCACTTCAGGAAAACCTCGCGCGGCTTCGCGCCATCGCCGGGGCCGACGACGCCGCGCTGTTCGAGGATATCGACCATGCGGGCGGCGCGGGTGTAGCCAAGGCGGAGGCGGCGCTGGAGCAGGGAGGTGCTGCATTTCTGCTCCTGGCGGGCGACCTCGATGCACTTGATGATGAGATCCTCGTCGGAGACGAAAGCGCCCTGGGCGCGCTCATGTTTGGCGGAACCGAGCGGGAGATAGAGCATGATAAAAAGGGGGACTGGTAAACTATTGAATGCGTTCAGCCCAAACCGGGTGCGCCCCCCTGGAGGCCGCGGATAGAATCGGAAGGGGTATCGAAATATCCATGCGCAAACCAATTTTCATAGAAGCCAATATCCGACGGAAGCCCCGTCACTCTGTCTTCGAGAAAATCCATGATGGTCTCATCATCGGGAATACACTTCTGTTCGTTCCGCATGAACAGCTCATGCAGCGGCATGAGCTTGTTGGTGCCAAAATACGCAACCTCACCCACCCGGATTGAATCGATCGTCGGGGTGATTGCCATGTCGCGCAGGTAAACGTAACCGTAAACACCACCCTTCGGCCCGATGGAAAGTTTCAACAGAACAAGGAACCTGTCCTCGCTTCTCAATGCCCAAAACAGCCGTGTGGAACCGAGGGTTGTCTTCACCACGCTGCCGGAGGGTATCTTGTTTGCTGCTGTCTCGGTCAAATCCACCGCCTGTAAAATCGCGTCTGCTGTCATGGGATTGATAGGGTGCGTTCAGGTTCCTTGAGAGTGAAGCATAGTACGGCGGGGTGGCCGCTTTCGAGGCGTTGGGAAATCATCATGGAACGTTCCTTCCAATTCGCGTCCTGCGGCTTTCTTGTTGCGGCCACCCCATTGTTTGAAGAAGAACGCGACGTCGTGTTTTTCGCATTGGTCGCGGATGGAAATCGCCCATTCTTCCTTCATGGGGCGTGGGCACGCTCCACTTTCACCGCCTACGATCACCCAGTCGATGCCTCTGAGATTAAGTCGGGGTAGCGGCCCAATCAGCGGCTCGCAGGATAGGAAGCGGACTGCTGCCGGCACCTTGCGCAGGCTATCGATGCGGTGTTTGACCTTCTCATCCTCGACGCTGACACCCATCCAGATGTTCTGTGTCCAATTCAAATGTTTCCAATCTTCCGCCAAGCGGTCAGAGCGTTTGGTGAGCACCTGGAAAATCAGGTGCGGCGAGTCGTTCATGACTTGGAAAGCCTTCTGGATGAACTCCAGGGGAACCTCCTTATGGAAGAGATCACTCATGGAATTCACAAAAACCATCGCCGGTTTTTTCCAGCCGTAGGGGATCGCAAGAGCGGTCTCGTGAGTCCGGATCTTGAAACCGTCCTTGTATTTCTCCACGCCCATCGCCTCCAGTCGACGCGACATGATCTCTGCGTAGCAGAACTTGCATCCGGCGGAAATCTTGTCGCAACCGGTCGTGGGATTCCACGTGAGTTCGGTCCATTCGATTGAGCTACTTGCCATGAGATTGTTTCCTGATGATGTGGTTGGCGATACGTTTGGCGATGACAGCGCCGGTAGGGTGGCCGCTGCCGAAGCAGAGAAGAAAAAGCGGTGCGTTGCCGGAATTCCGCAGCAAAAGCGGAGTATCAACAACGCCTGCAAATACAGAGCGCAGCCGACTGGTGACATATTCGCTCAGTTTTTGGAAAGGTTCCGGCGTTTTTGATGTCGTCTCCATCCCGAAGAGATCCGCTGTCTCCGTCCTGAAGAAAACGCTACGCCATTCGTCGTCGCCGAAAGTCTCCGTGAGCTTGTCAGCCCATACGGGAGGAACGATACCGGAACGCGGCAGCATCCGGTTGACCGCCATTGCGGGGAATAACAGCCACATGTCGATGGCCTTGGTTTCCGCGATCGCTTTGATGGTATCCCAGGTTACATGGAGAGCGTAAGGATCCAGAAAGGCGACTGCCCGCTTGCCGCGCTTCAAAAGGTCGCTCTTGGCGATCTTCAGAAGCTCGGTGTTCGCATCGCCGGTGATGTAGGAAATCCGGCCTGATTTCGCCGCATCGGTCTGCTCACATTGTAGGCGGAGAGTCGCCATGGATTCCTCGTTGCGATCAATGAAAATGAACCGTTGGAACGGCGGATCGTTCCGTATGGCCTGTAAAGGGGAACCGTGGCGGTAAGTGGCATCGCTCTCGATCTCGGAATTGTCGAAAAGGGAATCCTCTCGCTGCTCCTCCACCAAAGCACGGCCAGCACCCGCAAATGCGTCAATGTAGAGCAACTCGAACGGCTGCTTTTTCATGGCGGTTGTGTACGCTTGTAGGTAATCGGCCAAGACGTCGAGTTTTTTGTCCGACCAACCCCCTCCGAAATCATTGTTATCTGCACTCATCTCAGCAGGATAATAACTGTTTTTATGAACAGTCCAAGCTTCATTTTCTCTCATTCAAGGCCGGTAGCCCGTTCACGATCCTCATCGTCTCCAGGCTCACGCGTGTCACGCGTTTGAGGAGATCGACGATGTAGCGGGGGTTGTTGTGTTCCTTGCACCAGTCGTTGGGGTCGTTCTTGATGCCGGAGGCTTTGTCGATGGTGATTTGGTAGCGTTCCATGATCCATTCGAGGGCGGGCTTGCCGTTGACGATGTAGTCGTAGGCTTCCAGCGGGATGCCATCGAGGGTGAGGAGGGAGTTGTAATGGATGCGGGTCTTGTCCGCCTTGAGTCCGGCGGCTTTCTGCGCGGGCGTGGGCTTGGCGAAGGTCATCTTGGTGACGTGGAATTGCTTCCACGGATCGAGGCCGAGTTCCGGGGAGATTTCGGCAAGCGGGTAAGGCTCGCTGGTTTCGTAGTTGAGATGCCACTCGGCGAGGGCGCGGCCGGCTTTGGTGAATTTTTTGTAGTCCGCCGTCTCCTTGGTGAGCGGGATGCGCGGCAGCATCTTCTTGAGGTCCGAGGAGGAGCGGCTGCGGTATTCCGGGGAATGCAGGATGCCATAGATATAGTAGAAAAGATCCAAATTTCTTTCGTAGTGGAAATCCTAACTCACCCACGACAAATCGCGGCCAATCAGAAGCTCTTTCATTTCCGCATGGTGAGTATTTTTCATTGATACCGGTCTGGTATCAAAACCGTAATTTTTGGCTAGTGAACAAACTTCATCGGAGTTGTCGTAGGTCATAAGAAAATCTCCTTTTAACTCAGAACAGGAACAGAAAAGCTGATCATGATCTATGACGCTATGAGTATAAAGTCGTGATCCTGCATTTTTACCTCCGGCAGTATAAGGAGGATCGACAAAAAAGGCAGCACTAGCCAATTTCTTTTTATCCTCTATTACAGAAAATGCGTCGCCTTGAATGAATTCGATCCGATCTGCGATATGACTGATCAAATTGATACGAGTGCTCAAGGTCTTAGGATACCATCGAGAGAGTATTCCCTTCCCGTTTTCACCCACTTTGATCACTCCTGCACCGTCCGCAAGAATACCGCCATGAGCCGTACGATTCCGAACAATCGTTTGTAGAGCTAGGTCTCTTGTGCTGGACGGTTTTGAGTTTAGAAGTCTCAGCGCAGAATCAGGATTTAGGTCGAAATTCAAAATCGTGTTGGCGAGCCATCCGGCATCGCCATTAAGAGTAGTAATCCAGACAGCTGCGACTCGCTCGTCTAGCTCAACAAGCAAAACCTTGTCCGCTAGTGCTTCAAATGCTGCTGTGAGACCAATTATGCCTCCCCCGGCAAAAGGCTCAATCAGGAGACTTGGTTTTGAAGGAAAGCTAGCCATCCACCGCCGAAAGAGAGGCACTAGCCATGTTTTCCCGCCTGGGTAGCGAAACAGGCTGCGCTGGGGCACACTCGCTACATTTACGGGTCTCGCGAGACACTCAGGCTCATCGAGTGAAAATAGCAGCTTTTTCATCGTCTATTATTTGATTGGATTGTCTATCGTGCGATTGACTGGTGGGGATTCTAGCTTTTCATCCACCTTAGATTGCAGATCCCGGATAAAATCCTCAACGCGTCCGACACGTGGACTGGTAATTACGCTAAGCGCCTCGACAAAACTCGTGTAAACTGTTTTCACCAGCGAAAGCTGGTATTGTGAACTTGAACTAGACGGAGGCAAAAGCTCATACACAAGCAGTGCAAAATCCGCCTTACTTTTGGAAACGGTTGGAATTTTCGGCAGTGTTTTGAAGAAATTTTCATCTATTGCCACAGCTGATTTCTTCCTCCATGCATGAAGAATACCACCTTTGAAAAGAAGCTGTGGAGCAAGGCGTTTCCGGGATGAAGAGAGGTAGTCTGGGCGGGGATAATTCACCTCCTGAGTCCAGTCCATTTCCCCGCGTGTCTCGGGAGCAGCCATAAAGTGGGCGAATGGATTGCGAACGTTACCAGAAATATAGACAGCCTGAATTTCTAGAGCTCCGAAATCATAAACTCGTCCTTGTTTATCGTAGGCACAAAGGACGACGTCGATGTTACCGGCTGATCCACCATCTGCATCTTTGAGGCGAACTTCCGTTAATGTCGTCCAATTGGCACCCTTAGGAAAAAAGAAGTCGGCTGCGTGATCAGCAATTAACCAGTCTTGGCGAAACCGAACAGGACAAGTGATCGCAATATCTTTGCCATGCACAACACTACAAACCCCGAGAGGATCCTGAGCCTTGTCTTTAGTACAATTCGGCACCTTGTTGTTGAAGGGACATAAGCGTTTCGTCCGGTGACGCATCGCAGAGATATCGCTGGCGGTCGTCGGGAAGCCAAAGACCTCTGCTAAAGGATGTTTTTTAGGTAGCGAGTTCAAAGTTTGGTTTATGCGAGAGGTTCTTGAACTTCTTTAGGTGGAAATTCTATTCAGGCGGTGTTGGCAGCCGCAAGGATATTGGGCATTTTATCAATCTGTAGATCAGAGCGGACTTCACAATTCATGATGATGTAGCCGTAGGTTTTCTTTTCCTTGGAACCTTGCGGCGGCTTGCGCATGACGCGGCCTACGGACTGGACGACATCGACGATGGAGTTGCGCGGGTTGAGGAAGAGGACGGCATCGAGCATGGGCACGTCCACGCCTTCGGAAAGGCAGCGGGCGTTGAAAAGAATGCGGCAGCGGTTCGGCTCGGCGGGGGCCTTGAGCCAATCGAGCAGGCGGTTGCGCTGGATGGCGTTGAAGCCGCCGTCCACGTGGTCGAGCTCGCACTGGAGGATGTTTTCCTCGTCGGGGTGGTCGGCTTTGTAGCTACCGATGAGGTCGGCCATTTTCTGGACGAAGGCCTTGGAGTCCTTGATGGAGCGGGAGAAGGCGACGGCGCGGGTCATGTGGCCGGTATCGCCATGGAAATCGGTGGCGGTGGCGGTGGAGTTGTCGAGACGCTTGGCGAGGCCGTTCCAGCAGCCGGTGATTTTCACCGCGTCGTCGAGGGTGAGTTCGTTGTCGGAATTGGTGATCTGTTTCTGGAAGGCTTGGTTGACATATTTCTCATCCACGGCGAGGACGAGAACCTTGTAATCGGACAGGAGGTTTTTCCCGACAGCCTCACCGAAGCCGTGGCGGTGGAGTTCCTCGCCGTAGTAGGCGGCGTCGTCCATGGAGCAGAGCTCGGCGGAGGCTTCCGCTGCCTTGGTTTTCGCGTCGTCTCCGTAGAGGCGCGGGGTTGCGGTCATGTAGAGGCGCTTTTTGGCCTTGATGAACTTGGCATCGTGGACGCGGACGAAGTGGGATTCGTCCTGCCCTGCGAGGGTGACTCCGGTGGTGCGGTGGGCTTCGTCGCAGATGATGAGATCGAAGTCGGGGAGACCGGCCTTCTGTGCATCAGCGACGGAGGCGATGGAATGGTAGGTGGAGAAGACGACGGTGAGGCCTTTGGATTTGGCCTTTGCGGCATGCTTGCGGATGGCGCGGTATTGCTGGCCGAGGGCTTTTGCGGAGGTGGTGGCGGGAAAGAAAAGGTCGCTGAGCTGGAAGTCGGCGGCATCGTCTTCGCCCTTTTCCTTGCGCTGGCCGATGTTCACATCCGAACACACGGCGAGGGAATGGATAGGTTCCTTGGCGTGGGCTGTCCACTCGCGGAGGGCTTGGGTGAGCAGGGAGAGCGAAGGGACGAGGAAGAGGATGTGTCCGGCGGGGCACATTTCCTCGGCGATGCAGAGGGAGGTATAGGTTTTGCCGGTGCCGCAGGCCATGATGAGCTTGCCGCGATCCGCCTCGGCGAGGCCGGCCTTCACGTCATCGATGGCCTTGCGGGCATGCGGAAAGGGTGTGCGGCGGGTTTTGAGGGCGAGGTGATCCGGTGATTTCAGCGAGAAGCCGGACCAGTCGATGGGGCTATCATCGAGGTCCTGGACTCGCAGGCGGTTGACGGGCTTGGAGGGGTTGGCGAGGCGCTTTTCGGCATTGCCGCCCCATTTGTCGGTGGTGGAGACGAAGAGGCCGGAGGAGAACTTGGCATTGCCGAGGGCGGCGAAGAAGGTGTCGATGTCCGACTGGGAAAGCGTGTGCTCGGGCAGGTAGAACTTGCACTGGATGGCGCAGAACTCGCCGGTGGCACGCTCTTCGCCAACGAGGTCGATGCCGGTGTCGCCGGTTTTGCCCTTCATGGGCCAATCGTTCCACATCCAGACGTTGGAAAAGCGGTCAGCGAATAAGGGGTCGAGCAGAAGGTAGCGCGCGATGAGGCGCTCGAAGCGGTCGCCGAGGTCGCGGTTGTTAAGGGCTTCATCGCGGAACTGGGCGAGGATGTCGTGGATGGTGGTTTCTGCCATGGGATAATCGGGAGGTTAGGTAAAAAGCACCGTGCGGGAAGCAGAAAGCCAGCCGAATGAAACGAAGCGGACGATGCGGCGGAACGGCCCGCCACGCAACTATACCCTGCGGTTCAGGGATAGGAACGCGCTGCGCGGAATTTCACTTCAGGAAAACCTCGCGCGGTTTCGCACCATCGCCGGGGCCGACGACGCCGCGCTGTTCGAGGATATCGACCATGCGGGCGGCGCGGGTGTAGCCGAGGCGGAGGCGGCGCTGGAGCAGGGAGGTGCTGCATTTCTGCTCCTGGCGGGCGACCTCGATGCACTTGATGATGAGTTCCTCGTCGGCGTCGGAGACCTCGTCTTCCTCGTCATCGCCGGCGGCGTCGATGGTTTCGCGGATGTCCCTTTCGTAGTTCGGCTTCGCCTGCTTGGCGCAGTGGGCGACGATGCGCTCGACCTCCTCGTCGGAAACGAAAGCTCCCTGCGCGCGCTCGAGTTTCGCGGAGCCGGGCGGCAGGTAGAGCATGTCGCCCTTGCCAACGAGCTTGTCGGCGCCCTTGGTGTCGAGGATGACGCGGGAATCGAGCGCGGAGGATACCTGGAAGGCGATGCGGCTGGGTATGTTCGCCTTGATGATGCCGGTGACCACATCGGCGCGCGGCGTCTGGGTGGCGATGATGAGATGGATGCCGGCCGCGCGCGCTTTCTGGGCGATCCGGGCGATGCACATTTCCACATCCGCCGGGGCGGTCTGCATGAGGTCGGCGAGCTCGTCGATCAGCACGACGATGTAAGGGAAACGGTCGGGGATTTCATCTTCCTCGATCTCCAGTTCCTCGAAATCCGCCTCGGGCCCGAGATCGCCGTCCTCCAGCGCGGCGGCGATCGCTTCGATCTCGTCGAGGTCGGTTTCCGGCTCGTCCGCTTCCGGGATCACGGCGGCGGCTTCCTTTTCCGCGCGCGGGCGGTTGTTGAAACCGTCGAAGTTCCGCACGCCCTCCTTGGCGAAGATCTTGTAGCGTTTCTCCATCTCGTTGACCACCCACTTGAGGGCGGCGACGGTCTTTTTCGGATCGGTCACGACTGGCACGACCATGTGCGGGAGCTTGTTGTACATCTGCATCTCCACGACCTTGGGATCGACCATGATGAAACGCAGCTCGTCGGGGCCGAACTTGAAGAGGATGGAGGCGATGATCGAGTTGATGCAGACGGATTTCCCGGAACCCGTGGCACCCGCGACGAGGAGGTGGGGCATGGCGGCGAGGTCACCGATGACCGTTTTCCCGTAAACGTCCTTGCCGAGGGCGAGCGGGATTTTCTTTTTCGCGGAGCGGAACTCGGGGTCGTGCAGGAGCTCGTGGAGCGGCACGGCGACCTTGCTGGAGTTCGCGATCTCGATGCCGACGGTGTCCTTGCCGGGGATGGGGGCGAGGATGTTGATGCGCTCGGCGCAGGTGGCGCGGGCGATGTCCGCCTCAAGCTGCGAGATGCGGGAAACGCGGAGGCCGGTGGAGGGATAAATCTCGTAGCGCGTGATCGTCGGGCCGCGAGTGATGTCGCCGGGCGTGACGTCGATGCCGAAGGCTTTCAGGGTCTCGATGATCGTAGTCTGGATCTCGAGCAGTTCGGCGTGGTTCGCGGCCTCAGCCTCGACCTCCACGTCATCTAACAGATCAAATCCGGGCAGTTCGTAGTCCTGGAAACCGGAGATGGAAAGCGACTGGTGGGAGGGCTTCTTGCGCTCGAAGGGCTTCGCGCCGGGTTCCATCACACCGGAGGCGCGGCGCTGGGAGGAATCGATGATCTGCGGGGTCGGGGTTTCGCGGATGGCGAGTTCCTTCTGGCCGGGTTCGTCGGTTTCGGCGCTTTTCAGGCGGGCTATTTCGCGCTCGATCTTGCGTTGCTCGCGCTGGCGTTCGCGCTCCCCGAGGAGTTCCTTTTCCCGCGTCGCCGCGCGTCCGGCTTCGGTGCGGCTTTGTTTCCATGCGTCGATTTTCATTTTCAGCAGGCGATGGCAGCCTTTCGCGAAATCTGCGGGTGTTTGCCCGGCGAGCCAGATCATGCCGAGGAGGTAGGCGGTAGCGGCGAGCGCGATGGTGCCCGGTTTCCCGATCAACGGCATGAGCAGGGAGTCACCGAGCGCCTGGCCGATGACCCCGCCGGGCCGGCCTTTCAGGTTGCAGCGTTCCACCCAATCCATGAAAAGCATGCCCGCTGCGTGAAAGAACACCGCGCCCGCAACAAGAACCATCGCTTGCCCCAGCGCCATTCGCGGCCATAATCGTCCTTTGAAGGCGAGTTTCATCACGCCGAACCAGATGAAGCCGATCGAGAGCATCCAGCCCGCCGCACCGAATATCAGGATCTGCGTGAAGGCGAGGATGCCGCCCACCGGCCCGAGCCAGTTGTCCCCGCGCGCTTCGCTGTCATCCGCGAAAAGCCCGAACATCCGCCAATCCGGCAGATCCGCCGGGCTGTAGGAAAGCAGCGACAACAGCAGGATCAGCCCGCCCGCCATCCAGCTCACCCCGGCGATCTCGGTGGACCATTTCTTCGGCTCCTCCACCTGGCCGCGCTTTTTGTTGACTCGGGTTCCCATCGTTACTCGACGCCGAAAGCATCCCCCCGCGTCCTTTGAGGTGCAAGATTGTTTTGTGAGGCGGGAAATTCAGGGATGATTAAGGAAATTCGCCGCACATGCCCAGCGGAATAGCGAGAAGGTGCGTCTCCTGGTGTGCGGCGATGCCTAGGGCTGGCTCTGCCACCCTTTGCGGCCTTCCTGCCAATCGTAGCTTTCTTGACCGCCGTCTGGTCCGCCGTCTTGTCCGCCGTCTTGTCCGCCGTAGCTTTAGCGAAGGAGGAAACTTTAGCGAAGGAGGAAGCCTTGGCGAAGGAGGAAGCCTCGGCGAAGGAGGTAGCGAAGTTTGGTGCGCCTTCGCGGTGAAAATTCTCCTGGGCTTTGGAAGCTGGCTGGAGGCGCGGCTCTCCTTAAATCAATACACCCTGCGCATCTGACCCCAAAAAAATGGGACGCTTGCAATCAATCAAGATATCAATCCGAAAGGACTCTAATTATTGTGAACTGCTAAAGTGTCCCGCAGTGTCCGGATTTTCCGAGGTGTTTGACTTTCGCGCTGAAACCAAAAAAATGGGCTTATGCGCATGAAGCCGAATCCCCGCTATGACGAAGTGCTGGATGCCCTCCAATCCGGTAAGTCGGATCTGTGTGGATGATGGGTGGGCGACTGTTGGCGGTATCAGGCCATCACCCACCCATCGGGACGGGACATTTTGAGCGGCAAGGGTGCATTCAGCAATGGAGGAAGGTGGAATGCACCCGGAGCTTTCCCGGTGGTTTACGGTAGCACCACGGCAAGCGTTGCCTTGGCGGAATCGGAAGCCAACGACCGATATTTCGGCATCGTCTGCCGCAAGGCCAGGCTCCATGTCTGCATCGGCATGAGCTTCTCGCGGGTGCTGGATCTTACGGTCGCTCCGGTCTTGCGAAAGCTCGATCTGAAGACGAGGGATCTACAGGCGGAGGATTGGCGGAAGATCAACGGGGAACGGCATGAAAGCCTCACGCAATGCGTTGGGCGCGCTGCGTGCGCGGTGGGTTTGGAGGCTCTGCTGCCCCCGTCCGCCTGCATCAAGGGAGGCGTCAATATCGCCTTTTTCCCCAGTAACAAAGCCAGCACCAGCAAGGTGTTTCTGTATGATGAAGACGGGATCAAGGCGATGCTCAGCGGCAGGAGGTCATAAAACAGCTTGCAAATTTGCAGTCCGGATTGCAGGTTTGGACGTAATCCATCCGCCATGAGAAAGAAAAATTCGGAACTTCCCAAAGCGAGGCATTTCATCAAGCGATCCAAGTTGGGCGTTGTGGAATCCGGGATGCTACAGCCATTCGCCGCAATCAGCCGCTTTCAAAAGGATTTCGGCCTCACGCAGCCGGTGGTGGTTCGGATGACCGGCTATTCACCCCGCTCGGTGGCGAGTTGGTCCAAGGGGGTGAAGGCAACGGAACCCGCACGCCGGAAGTTCACCGAACTGGTGCGGTTGTTCGACGCGCTGGCGGATTTGATGGAGAACCCCAAGGAGGTGGCGGAGTGGCTCCAAGAACCCAACTCCGCCTTCGACGGATCGACGCCCCTCCAAGTGATCGAACGCGGGGAAACAGACCGGCTATGGAGAATGATCCACATTCTCGAATCCGGTGATCCGGGCTGACACCAAGGAACTTTCAATGAACCACGAAGTCCATTTGCGCGAGGAATACGGTGCTCGTCTGAGCGACGGGTCGGAGGCGTATCGGTTTCGCGTGTCGAAAATCGATCCGTATCTGGCGATCTGTGAGCAAGTGGTGCTGGATTTCACCGGAGTCCGTAGCGCGAATAGTTCTTTTGTGAACGCCTTGGTTAGCGGTTTGTTCGAGCATCTGAACAAAACGGCGACCTGGGTGGTGAGGAGGTATGGCGTCAATGTGGGAGCGGAAAAAGTCAAACACTAGCAAGAAAACGGCGGCTAGCAGGAATTTGCTTTCTGCGTGAGGCCTCTGAAAGAGCCAATGAGACGGAGCGGCCTGCCTGTCGTAGCCTTGGCGAAGGAGGTGGCGAAGTAGGCGATGAAGATTGGAGGGCGGAAAAATGGGGGATGGACACCCCGGTAGCCTACGCGCAAAAACTCCGCCCACGCCACCACGCCAAAAAGAATCCGCTACTTGGGACGCTTGCAATCAATCAAAATAAAATCGGCTTCATGAATTGTGCCCTCACGGGCAAATCAACTTCACCTTCGGGAAATACGTCCGATACCGGGCGGCATCGCGTGTCAACAACACCAGCCCTTCCGCCTCTGCATGGGCACCGATGAAAAAGTCGGGCAGTGGAGCTGTCCGTTGGCCGCCGGATTTGCGGTAGGCCTGAAACGCACGGGCCGCAGGAAATCCTGCCGAAAACGGTAAGGTCAGGCGGCGGAAATCCGAGGGAGGGACCAGATTCAAATCCAGTTCCCGCGCGTTCCGGTAGAGCGGGGCGAGTTCAGCGTAGATGACCGGATTGATGGCGGCCTCCCGCGTGTTGATCAAGGAAGCAAGCTGCCCGCTCGACCATTCAAACCATACCGCGTCCTGGGTCGCGATATCGAGCAGCACGTTGGTATCGACTAGAACCATGGGCTCAATCCTCCCCTCGGGTAATTGCCATGATTTCATCCGTGGTCATGCCTTTTTGGGCCGAACCCGCCGCCTTGGCCAGCCAATGATCGAAGGCGCTCGCCTTCTTCCGGCTCCGCTTGCGCGGCTTCATCTGCAGAGTCCCTTCTGTGGCGACAAACTCAACCTCGGTTCCCGGTCGCAACCCGAAGCGTTCGCGCATGGCGATAGGGATGGTGATTTGGCCTTTAACCGTCACTTTCATGGGGTAAGTATTACTTCCAAGGGTATTACTTGTCAAGTTGTTTGGCTTTACTTTATGCGGTAGCCACCCTGAAAATTGATAGGGGCGAGCCGCCTAGCTAGGCCTTGCCGATGGAGAAACCCAACGCCTTTTTTAGGAAATGCCTTGGGGGGAGTTCGGTGCCGCCTTGGCGGAGGGCGAACGCTGGTTCTCGAATACATCTGACCCGCCCGGCGGAAAAAACAACCGATACCGAAAAAAATCTTGTCAAAGCGGTCTGGAGAGCTATCTAAGCGGCAAATGAATGCGACAGTAAATTCTCCCGATCCCGCCAATCGCGGCGTTTTGCGGAGCATTCTTCCTTTCGGCGTTTCAGTTTCCAGCCTTTCAGCTCTATCCAAATCCCCCTTTTCCCCCGCAACCCCCTTTTCCCCCCCTTTTCCCCTTGCCAGACCGGCTCCCCAGTGTATTCTCCGCCTTAGGTGAAAAAGCAATTTCCTAGCATTTACCCTTCAAATCCAGTCGATCCCATGAAACTCCGTTCTTTTCACCAGCTCCTCCCTTTCACGCTGCTCACAGTCACGTTCACGCTTCCATTGGCGGCACAAACGAGCGTCACGCTGGATGGTGCATCGGGCAACCAGACCTTCAACGTCGCACGCTCGACCACTGGCGGCCTAACCATCGGGCTTGGGTTTGGGGTGGAATACCTCATCGTCGGCGGCGGTGGGGGTGGAGGAAACGGGTATGACGATGGCCCTGGCGGTGGGGGTGGTGCAGGCGGGCTCTTGCAGGGGAATCTTACCTTCGAGACTGCCACGAGCATCGGCGTCGCCGTGGGAGCGGGGGGATCAGCTAATAGCAGAAATGGTGGGAATTCCTCCTTTGGAAACATCATTGCCCTGGGTGGCGGCGGTGGCGGCGCGAGCCGAGATAATGGATTGAGTGGCGGCAGTGGCGGCGGGGCAGGAGGAAGGCCTCTTGGAGGTACCAGAAATGGAGGAACTGCTTCCATCGGGCAGGGCAATTCAGGCGGTGGTAATTCTGGCTCCGTTTCAGGTGGATTTGGGAAAGGCGGCGGCGGCGGTGGCGGTGCCGGATCCGCGGGGGCTTCGAGTAGCACAAGGACCGGTGCGGCTGGAGGCGCTGGGCTTTCGTTGGATATCTCAGGCACCGATGTTTCTTATGCGGTTGGCGGCAGTGGGGGAAATGGAGGAACCGGGGCAGCTGTGAATGCCAGCATCATTGGCGGTGGCGGAAGAGGTGCGTTTGGTGGTGATAACGGAGGATCTACCCAATCAGGTGGTCAAGGTGCTAACGGCATCGTCATCGCCCGCTACAAGGGCACATCCGCTGGAACCGGCGGAACTGTCACTGCGGGAACCGGCACGGCTGCTGGCTACACGCTGCACACGTTCACGAGCACCGGTGCCAGCGCGCTGAATTTTTCCGGACTTGATCTTTCCACCCGCCTCGGTGCCGTGGAAAACGGAGTGATTTCTGGTTCTGGCAGCCTGACTTTCAGCGGCCCGGGCACGCTCACACTCGGCGGCGCCAACACCTTCACCGGGGACACGCGCGTCGGTTTGGGTACTCTCTCGCTTAATCATAGCAACGCCCTTGCCGGTTCGACGCTGAACATGGCGAGCTCCGACGACGGCACGGTCGCATTTGGCCTTACCGGCAACAACACCTATAACATTGGTGGCATTACTGGCTCGAAGAACCTGGCGATCGGCGGCAATGTCTTGTCGGTCGGCGCCAACAATGCAAACTCCACTTACTCTGGTCAAATTAGCGGTATCGGCTCACTCACCAAGAGTGGCGCGGGCCTTCTCGAACTCACCGGTAAAAATGCCTACACGGGCGATACGAATGTCACCGGCGGTGAACTGAAGGTCAATGGTTCCTTGGCGAGTTCGCAATTGACCATCGCGGCGAACACCACGCTTTCGGGCATTGGCACGATCGGAGGCGATGCCACGATCGAGGGTAACCACAATCCCGGAAATTCTCCGGGCGTGCAGACAGTCGGCGGCGACCTTACCTACTCCTCGGGGAGCGGGATCACCATCGAGCTGAGCGATAATCTGAATGACCTGTCCATCCGCGGCGAACGCTTCGACGGCATTGACGTCGGTGGAAACCTCACATTCATGGGCCCTACCTCGCTGACTCTCGCGTTCGATCTCGCCGGCAGCGTGGTCAACTGGAATGACGACTTCTGGTCCACGGACAAGAAGGGTTTGGGCGGCTGGCTCATCTTCGATACAGCCGGATCGACGACGGGCCTATCGAACCTCTCAGTCACAGGCAACTCGTGGGTCGACTCACCTGGCAACTCGATGTCGACCGCCCGGCCCGGTGCCAGCTTCGGCCTTGAGCAAGTCGGTGACGATGTCTACCTCAGTTACTTTGCCGTGCCTGAACCCTCCACCGCCCTGCTCGCCGCCTGCTCTTCCGCCATGCTGCTCCGCCGGAGGAGGACGAAAGATGCCGGAGGCAAGGACAGGTGATAGCGCCCTAACCCCTTGGTGCCAAGGCCTGTTCCTTGAAGAGGAATTGCCTGTCCCGAATGGCACCTTGTCGGCACGGACGAGAATCCACGGTCCAGCACCCGTCTTGCAAAACCCTCCTCAATGCCCAGAGTCCGACCGTGAGCATTCAGGAAATCAAGAGCGAGATCGAGACCCTTCCCGTCGAGGAGAGGAGACGCCTGGCTGCTTTTCTCGTCTCCTTGCGGCACCAAGAGCTCGCGGAATATCGGACCCGTATGGCCCGCAAGATCGACGACAAGAACCCTGGAAACTGGGCCACGCTTGAGGAGCTCGATCAACGTCTCGAATCCTGAGCCAGGCAGTATCGGCTCCTTATCTCGATCGAAGTCGTCGAGTTCCTCGAAAGGTTGCCATCGAAGACCCGGAAGTCCCTTCGCAACGCCATTGCCGCCATCGGTGGCGACCCCGTCGCGCTGTCCGATGCCGCGGACTTTGACGACAGCGGCCGGCAACTCCAAATCGCCACCTCCAGAAAAATGTGACGAACGGTGTATTCCCAGGGACGAACGGTGCATTCCTGTTAATCTGAGTTTTTTGAAGTCAGTCCTTTCGTCTAATTAGTTTTTTGGGGTCAGATGCGGCGTTGAAATCAAGAAGGGATTAGACTGGTTGCCAAAAGTCCGCGCGCAAAAATGTGACAACAAAGTAGAGTGCGCCGCAGGCTCCGGACTGCTGTGATTCTTGATACGCAGCTTTCAAGGGCGGCTTTGTTTTGCGGGACGACGGGTTGCTACCGGGCACCTTCGTTTTTCCATCACTCACCCAAAAAGCGGCGGATAAGAACCGCAGCAGTCAAAAGCCTCCGGCGGTATGGATACACGCAAGGAATTTTGGCAAATGGTCTAGGACTGGCTCTGCGACCCTTTGCGGCCTTCCTGCCAATCGTAGCTTTAGCGAAGTTTGGTGCGCCTTGGCGGTGAAAATTCTTCGGTGCTTGGGAAGCCGGCTGGAGGCGCGGCTCTCCTTAAATCAATACACCCTGCGCACCGAGTGGCTGAAGTAATGTTGGGTGACGAGATCGGAAAGGGCGGCGAGTTGGTCGGCGAGACCTTCGAGTTCCTCGCCGTCGGGCGGGACAGGGTAGGCGAGGCGGGCATCGAGCTTTTTCACCTGGGCGATGATGCGGGGGAAAAGGCCGAAGGCGGGGTCGCCGGGAAAATGATCCGACTCACGGCGTAGGACAGCGAGCTGGAAGCCGACGGAGCGGGGGTTGCTGCGGTCGAAGAACAGCAGATCGATCACACCCCGCCACTCGGGTCTTGAAAAGTAGCGGCGGCGGTAGGTCATCACGCTATCGCAGATCTCGATGAGCGGCTCGAGCATCGCCTGCCCGGTGGCGGTGGCGCCCAGCAGCCCGAGGGTCACCTGTCCGCGCTCGATGCGGCGGCCCATTTCAAGGAAACGCCAGCCCTGCCCGCGGATCATGTTTTCCGCCTGTAGCCCGGAGAAGGCCGAAAGCTGGAGCACCATCCGGTCGAGGGTGGGTAGCAGATCTGCGGCCCTTGGCACGCGGCTGGCGGTATCCACGATGCCCTTGAGCTGGGTGAAACAGATCCAGGTGTCATCGGAAAGCCGATCCCTCGCACTCGCCGCGTTGCCGATGAGTGAATCGACGAGCTGGGTGAGGCTGCCAGGCACGTCCTTTCCGAACATCAGGGTGGAAAGCCCGGCGACGGTGCGGAGTTTTTCGACACCCTTGCCGAGCACGCCGGAGCCGTCCATGAGAGCCAGGCAGGCATCGAGGGGTGCGCGCGTGCGGCGGCCGCTTTCACCCTCGATGCAGCGGAGCGTGACGCGCAGCATCCGTGTGACGTTCTCCACGCGCTCGGCGTAGCGGCCCACCCAGAAGAGCTGCTCGGCGATGCGGCTCGGCACCTCGGGAGCCGCGCCGAGGCGGTCGCGGACGGCGGGCAGCTGGATATCGGCGGTGTCCTGGGCGGAGGTTTTCCCCGTAAGCCATACGTCCTTGGTGAAGCCCTCGTGCTCGGGCCAGAGCTGCGGTGCGATACCCGTTTTCCCGACCCGCGCCAAGCCGCCCGGCAGGATCAGGGGGCCGTCGGCCGCGTTGAGAGCGAACGCCCGCCAAATCACCGGCCGGTTCTGCACGGAGCGGCCTTGCAGCGAGGGCGCGAGGCTCGGTGCGATGTCCCGTTGCGCGACGAAATCCCAGGGTTTCCGCAGGATGGATGCCGTCCATTCCTTGCGTGAAACGGCGCTCAGATCCGCCCATTTCACCGGCAGGAAAGGGTCTTTCCCGAAGGCGGAAAGCAGCACGTAACCGTTGAGATCCGGCAGCAATTTATCGCGCACCGTGCGCTGCCCGAGCCACCAGCTTTCCACAAAAGGGAGCTGCAATTCCTCGCCGAACCATTTCCGGCAGATCAACGGCAGGAAGGCCTGCAGCGCGGCGCAACCGGCGAAGCCCGCGCCCGGCGCGTTGAGCAGTGCCACGTTTCCCGAACGCCATGCCTCGATGAGCCCCGGCACGCCGCGCCCGCCGGAAGTCCAGAACTCCAGCGGGTCGATCCCATCCTCATCGAGCCGGCAGATCACGCCATCGACGCGGCGCAGCCCGCCGAGGGTTTTCAGGAAAAGCCGCCGCTCGCGGACGGTGAGATCCGCCGCCTCGACGAGGGAAATGCCGAGCAGCCGCGCCTTGTAGGCGTGCTCGAAGTAAGAGGGATGGCGATAGCCGGGGGTGAGGAAAACGACGTTGGAAACCTCGCCCCGGCTGGTCTCAAGGTTCCGCAAAGCGGTATGCTCGGCGTCTAGGAACGGGCGCAGCATCGCCACCCGCGCCGCCTCGAAAAGATCCGGCAACACGGAGGAAACCACGCTGCGGTTTTCCAAGCTCTGCCCGAGCCCGCTGGGAGTGTGCGTGTGGTCGCGCAACACCGTCCAGACGCCATTCGCGGCCCTTACCAGGTCGCAGCCGCTGACCATCAGCCATTTTCCTCCGGCGGGCTGGATGTCGCGGGTGGAGTGGTGGAAAGCAGGGCTGGCGTGGACGAGATCCGGTGGCACCAGCCCGTCCTTGAGCAGCCGCCGCGGGCCGTAGAGATCTGCCAGCACCGCCTCCAGTAGCCGCGTCCGCTGCGCCAGGCCTTTCGCAACCATCTCCCATTCCCGCGACTCGATGATGAACGGGATGGGATCGATCTCATAAGGCTGCCCTGCGCCGCCAACATCGCGGTAGACGTTGAAGGTGGTGCCGAGCTTGTCGAGCATGCGCCCCGTTTCCTCGGAAAGCGTCCGGCGCTCGTCCGGCGTCCAGCGCTGGATTTTCGCGGACATCTCCGCCCAGCACGGACGCACGGCGCCCTGCCTGTCGAGCAGTTCGTTCCAGACACTGCCCACAGGCGATTCCGCCACGGCCGAGCCGGTCGCTGGTGAAAATCTCTGCCTCTGATTCATCCGCACCGACTCAAGCAGATCCCGTGCGGATTCCCAAACTTATCCTCTACAACTTATCCGCGCGGAAAAACAGGCGGCCGGCAGGGGATCCCGCCGCCTGCCGGGGCGTCAATCCTTCGCCGTGTAGTCGAAGACGAGCGCCTTATCGAGGATGGGGATGAGGACTTCCTTGAAAGCAACATGCGCGGGGTGCGGGATGTAGGTTTCGAGGCCGGCCTTGTCCTTGAAGGTTACGAAAAAGCAATGGGTCAGGCCGTCGTTCTTGCCCTCGACGCTCTCGCTCGTGCCCCACTCGTAAGCGGTGATCGTGTCGATCTTCGCGGGCAACTCGCCGAACGCCTTTTCCACGGCGGCGATCTGCGCGGGCGTGGCGTTGTCCTTGAACTTGAACATGACGATGTGGCGGAATTCGCCACCGGCTTGGGAAACGGCATTGGTAAGCATAAGTGCGATGGGGATGAGGTGTTTCAACGTGGGCGCAGCTTGTGCAAATTTTCCCGCTCGGTAAATCATCGCTTTTTGAAATCGCCGGGCGATTCCCCTTGCCACCAAATCCCTCAAGGCTCTCTCCATTTCACAGCCTCGCCCTGCGGTCATGGGTGGTCTCAAATTTTCACCGCAGGCGCTGAGATCGCAAAGGGAACGCAGTGCTTTGCTCGCCTTCCGTCATGCCGGGGAAACGGCGATGCAGCTAGGCCACGGCGTAAGCCCTGAGTTGATTCACCGCCATTACAAGGGGATGGCCACCGAAGCCGAGGCCGTGGAGTTCTGGAAGATCGCGCCAGCCGCCGCGCCGGAAAACATCTTGGAAATGAAAACCGCCGCCCCATCCAGCAAAGCCAAAGCCCAAGCCCAAGCTCGGAAGAAAGCATGACGCGGACTCTTGACATCTTAACGCCACGCGTTATTATCCCTCGTGAGCAATGATCCGTTCCTACGCCAACAAGGAAACGAAGGATTTCTTCGAGAACCGCAAGAGCCGCACCATCCCCGCGAACATCCAGCGCGTGGCGTTGCGGAAACTCGCCCAAGTCCATGCCGTAACCGAACTGAGCCAGCTTTCAGTGCCGCCGGGGAACCGTCTGGAGGCACTGAGGGGAGACAGGAGAGGCCAGCATTCCATCCGCATCAATGACCAATGGCGAATCTGTTTCCGCTGGAAAGCGGACGGGCCGCATGACGTTCAAATCGCCGACTACCACCCATAAACGAACCATGAAAACACACGCCCCCATCCATCCCGGCGAAGTCCTCCGCGAAGACTTCCTTCTTCCTCTCGGCTTGTCCGAGTATCGCGTGGCGAAGGATATCGGAGTCCCGCCGCGCCGCATCAATGAGATCGTGAAAGGCCAGCGTGCCGTCACCGTCGATACCGCCCTACGCCTCGAAAAGTATTTCCAGTGGCCTGCCGAGGTGTGGCTGAACCTCCAAGCCCACCATGACCAACAACTGGCGAAAGAAACGATGGCAAAAGCCCTCGCCAGCATCAAGCCATGCGCCGCGATCTAGCCCCGCCGTGTGCATATCCGCGCCCTTATTTCTTGGATTTACCCGTGATTTAAGAAATGATCCCGACAGGAATCGAACCTGTATCTAAAGTTTAGGAAACTCTTGTTCTATCCGTTGAACTACGGGACCGGAAGGCGCGGAATTGGTAGGCATTCCCGGGCGGGGAGGCAAGCCCTAAGGCGCGGCGAGGAAATCGGCGGCGCGGGTTTCCGACCAGTATTCGCGGCCTGCGCCGAAGCCGACGTGGCCGCCTTCGGCGGGGGTTTCCAGGTGGAAGCAGGCGCTGGCCTCAGCCTCCTCGCGGGGGTAGCAGGAGGGGCCGAGGAAGGGATCGTTCTCCGCGTTGACGAGCAGGGTGGGGATGCTGATGGCGGGGAGGAAGGGGCGGCTGCCGCTGCGTTTCCAGTAATCCTCCGCGTCCCGGAAGCCGTTGAGGGGGGCGGTGAAACGGCCGTCGAACTCGGCGAAGGTTTTCATCTGCTCCAGACCGGAGAGATCGAAGCGTTCCGGAAACCTGGTGTGCTTCTCCCTGACCTTGGCGCGCAGCGTTTTCATGAAGCGCTCCATGTAGATCGCGTTTTCGGGCTGCCCGAGGCTGGCGGAGCAGCAGGCGAGATCGCAGGGCGCAGAAAAGGCTACGGCGCGGCGGATCTTCGGGTGGATCTCGCCGCCGCGCTCGCCGAGGTATTTGAGCGTGAGATTGCCGCCGAGGCTGAAGCCGATGAGGTCGATCCGCTCGGCCGGATGGACGCTGAGGGCGTGGCGGATGATGATTTCGAGATCGCCGGTCTTGCCGCTGTGGTAAAAGGCAGGGAGGCGGTTGGGTTCATCGCCGCAGCCGCGCAAGCTCCATGCGAGCACATCCCAGCCGCGCTTCACGAGGGCGCGTGCCATGGCTTGGATGTAATTCGCCCGGGGGGAACCCTCAAGGCCGTGCGAAAGGATTGCGAGCCGATTGCCGCTTCCGCCAGACCATTCGAGATCGAGGAAATCCCCGTCTTCCAGCTCCAAGCGCTCGCGGCGAAGCGTGACCGGCGCAACCTTGCGGAATAGCGCGGGGTGGATCGTCTGTAAATGGGCACCGCGCAACCATGCGGGAGGGCGGTAGGTGGATTTCTCGATGAGCGGCATTTCAGGAGCGGTCTGAATAAATGGAAAAGCGCCTGTCTGCTAGTTGGGAAGAGTTTTTAACCGCAGATGGACTCAGATTCACGCAGATGTAAGAAGGGATGAAATACTAAAGAATTTCCACGTCCCAGCTTTTCATCTGGGTTCTTTATCTGCGTCCATTGACGTTCATCTGCGGTTGAATTCCTATTTTGTTGCATCCACTCAGAACGGGAATTTCCCGCCTTTTCCACCGCCGCCGCCCATGCCTTTCATCATGTCGCTCATGCCGCCGGGGCCGCCCATGGCTTTCATCATGTTCTTCATTTTGCCGGGGTTTCTCATCATCTTGCGCATCTCACCGAACTGCTTGATGAGTTGGTTCACCTGCATGATCGAGGTGCCGGAACCGGCGGCGATGCGCTGGCGGCGCGAGGCCTTGATGATCTCCGGGCGGGAGCGCTCGTAGGGTGTCATCGAGAGCACGATGGCCTCGGTGCGCTTGATCTTGCTGTTGTCGAGGGCACCGGCGGGGAGCTGTTTCTTGATCTTGCTGAAGCCGGGCATGAGACCGAGCAAGCCCTCAAGCGGGCCGAGCTTCTGGATCATGCGCATCTGGTCGAGGAAGTCGTTGAAATCAAATTTTCCTTCCTGCATCCGCTTCATCGAGCGCATCGCATCCTCCTCGTTCACCGCCTCCGCGACGTTCTCGACCATGCTGACGATGTCGCCCATGCCGAGGATGCGGTCGGCCATGCGCGAGGGGTGGAACTCCATGAGCTGGTCGAGCTTCTCGCCCTCGCCCGCGTATTTGATCGGCTTGCCGGTGACCTCGCGCATGGAGAGTGCCGCGCCGCCGCGGGCGTCGCCGTCGAGTTTCGTGAGCACGATGCCGGTGATGCCCACCGCGTCGTTGAAATGGGTGGCTACTGAGACGGCCTGCTGGCCGGTGGCGGCGTCGGCGACGAGGAGGGTCTCCTTGGGTTTTAGGAAAGCGTTTAGCTTCTTGAGCTCCTCGATGAGCCGCTCGTCGATTTCCTGGCGGCCTGCGGTGTCGAAAATCAGCACGGTGGCGCCGCTGCTTTCACCGAAGGCGATGGCATCACGGGCGACCTTGATCACATCCGTCTCGCCTTTCTCGGGGGCGAAACACGGCACATCCGCCTGCTTGGCGAGCGTCTGGAGCTGCTCAATGGCGGCGGGGCGGTAGAGGTCGCAGGCGACGAGCAGCGGGCGGCGGCCTTCCTTTTTCAGGCGGCGGGCGAGCTTCGCGGAGGTGGTGGTTTTTCCCGCGCCGTTGAGGCCGACCATCAGGATGCGGGCGGGCGGGTTGAGGTCGAGCGGGACATTGTCGCCGCCGAGGACGCGGGTGAGTTCGTCGTGGAAAAATTTCACGATCATCTCGCCGGGCTTAATCGACTTGAGGACGTCCTCGCCCATCGAGGCTTCCTTGACGCGGGCGATCAGCTCCTTCGCCACGCCGAACTCGACATCCGCCTCGAGCAGCGCGATGCGGATCTCGCGGAGGGCGTCGGTGATGTTTTTATCGGAAATTTTGCCGACGCCACGGAGGTTGCGGAAGGTCTTGTCGAGGTTGTCGCTGAGGGCGGAGAACATGGGGAAACTTTAAATTTTAAACTTTAACTCTCAAGGAAGAGGCGAGGATTCAAGGGGGAAGAAGCCGGGAAGACAGAGGGATATCAATGGTGCGAGGCTATGTTCCTAATTTCAAATCACCAATATCAAATATCCATTCACTCACTCATCCGGTAGATACGCGGCGTCGCGGTCGATCTGGAAGCTCCATTTCAGTGGGGTTTCCACGGCTTTCCCTTCTGTGTCTTGCCACGTGACCTGTACTTGGCAGACGGGCTGGCGGAGGCGGCGGTTGACCTGCCATGAGAAAATTTTGCCCTCGCTGGCGTAGTTCGCGGGCACCTCGCCGAAGCCCGCGACCTGCATTTTAAGCGTGGCCGGATCGATTTTTTCCGCTTTGGAAAGATCCACGGAAATCACAGGCAGGCGGGAGCTGATGATCGCGCCCGGCTGGGGTTCGACAGGGAAGGGTAGTTCCTGCGCCAGCCCTTCAACCAATCCGGCGGGCATGTCCGTCTGGGAGTCGCGGAAGGTTACGGCGAAATCAAAGATCTTGTCGTAATTGCCGAGGATGATGTAGCGCGGCAGGACTTCGTTGGGGATCGCGCGTTTCACTTTTCCCGGCTGGACGGTGAAGAGATGCGTGTAGCCGAGCTGTATGGCCTTGGTGAGCATTTCCTCGGTGAAAAAACCGCCCGGGTAGGCGTAGGTCGGCACTGAGCCGCCGAATTTTCCCTCCAGGAAACGTTTCGATTCGCCCATCTCGGTGTTGAGGAACTTGTCGTAGGTCTGCGGGCCGCGCTTGCGGCTTGCCTTCACGGCCTGGGGAAACGGATGGGTTACCGAGTGGCTGCCGATCGTGGCACCATGTTTCATCATCTCCTTGATCATCGCGGTGGTTAGCGCCTTGCCGCCGCCATCCACGTAGTTCTTGTAGAGGTAGATCGTGAACGGGTAGCCGAACTCTTTGAGGATCGGATATGCCTGCGTGTAGGTGGAGATCCAGCCGTCGTCGATGGTGATCACCACGGCCTTCGCAGGGATCTCTTTGGTGCCCTCTTTCCATGCGATGAAATCCGCCATCGGGATCACCGGTAGGCCGAGCTGGCGGATCGCTTCCATCTGTTTGCGGAACTTCGAGGTGCGGATGCGCATCGCGGTCTCGCGCTCGGTTTCGGAAAAATCATGGTATCCGAGCACCGCCACGCGGACGCCGTCGTCCGGCACATCGAGGGCGCGCAGCGGCTCGGCGGCGGGTGCTGTCTCGGGAGGAGGCTCCTGGCCGAGAAGGGGCGAAACCACCGCCATCCATGCGAAAAACAGTTCTTTCGGAAATCTCATCTCCCCGGAACCTTAGCTGCGTTGGCTTGGTGCGCAATCCAAACGGCATGAACAGGCCCGGCCTTTCCGGCGATCATTTCTGGCAAAAGGCCTAGGCATGCGAAGTGGCGCTTCCGCAGTTTATCCCTCTTTCCCGCAGCATTGCTTGAACTTTTTCCCGGAGCCGCAGGGGCAGGGAGCGTTGCGGCCGGCAGTCTCGATGGCGAAGCTGGGCTTGCGTTTCGGGAGGTTGAGCTTGAGGCTGGGGGTTTCCTCGCCCGTGTCGTGTGGCGAGGAAACGAGCTGCCCGGAGCTGCCGGAGGAGGCCATGTTGTCTCTGGTGAGCGCGGCCTCGCCGCCCTGAAGCTGGCGGGGCTGGCTGTGAAGCTGGCGGAGGAAATCCTCGAGGTTGTGCGCGGAGCGGAAGAGATTGGTCAGCGCCTCCTGCTTGATGGAGTCCATCAGGGTGACGAAAAGGTTGTAGGCCTCGTTCTTATACTCGATGAGCGGATCCTTCTGGCCCTGGGCGCGGAGGCCGACGCCTTCGCGGAGCGCGTCCATGTTGTAGAGGTGTGCCTGCCATTGCTTGTCGATGGCGACAAGAACCATGCGGCGCTCCTCCTGGTCGAGGACTTCGTACGGCAGGCCGCCGACCTTGATCTCGTAGGTTTCCTTCACCTTGCCGACGAGGTATTCGGAAATCTGCTCCGGTGTTTTTGTGGAATCCAGCTCCTCCGCGGTGAGGCTGATGGGCAGGTTCGCGTTCACCCAGCCGAGCAGCTCGGTGTAGTCGGGGGATTCTTTGTCGCGCTCCTCGAGGTATTCGCTCACCTTGGCGGGGATGGTTTCCTCGATGATCTCGGTGACGAGTTCGCGCGGGGTCTCGGTGCTGAGGACTTCGTTGCGGTAGCCGTAAACGACCTCGCGCTGCTTATTCATCACGTCGTCGAAATCCAGGACGCGCTTGCGCCATGTGTAGTTGCGCTGCTCGACGCGTTTCTGGGCGGTCTCGACAGAGCGGTTGAGCCATGAGTGCTCGAGGGCTTCGCCATCTTTCATGCCGAAGCGCTCCATCATCGCCGTCATGCGGTCGGCGGCGGCGAAGTTGCGCATGAGGTCGTCCTCGAAGGAGATGAAGAACTGGGAGCGGCCGGGATCGCCTTGGCGCGCGCAACGGCCGCGGAGCTGGCGGTCGACACGGCGGGACTCGTAGCGCTCCGTGCCGATGACGAAAAGGCCGCCGACTTCCGGGACGCCCTTGCCGAGCTTGATGTCGGTGCCGCGGCCTGCCATGTTGGTGGAGACGGTGACGGCGCCGGGCTGGCCGGCTTGGGAGATGATTTCCGCTTCCTGCTCGTGGAATTTCGCGTTGAGGACGGAGTGCGGGATCTTCGCGCGCTGGAGCATCCGGGCGAGCGTCTGCGAGGCCTCGACGGAGGCGGTGCCGCAGAGGACGGGTTGACCTTTGCCGTGGGCTTCCTCGATTTTCGCGATGACGGCGTTGAACTTCTCGCGGCGGGTTTTGAAAACCTGATCGTTCTCATCCACGCGGACGTTGGAGGTGTTCGTCGGGATCGGCAGAACGTCGAGGCGGTAGATGTCGTGGAACTCGGCGGCTTCCGTTTCGGCGGTGCCGGTCATGCCCGCGAGTTTCTCGTAGAGGCGGAAGTAGTTCTGGATCGTGATCGTGGCGAAGGTCTGGGTCTCCTTCTCGATGGCGACGTTCTCCTTGGCCTCGACGGCCTGGTGGAGGCCGTCCGACCAGCGGCGGCCGGGCATTTCGCGGCCGGTGTTGTCATCGACGATAATGACCTTGCCGTCCTTCACCACATACTGGACGTCCTTTTCATAGACGCAGTAGGCCTTGAGAAGCTGGGAGATGTTGTGGATTTTCTCGGCCTGGACGCTCATGCGATCCTGGGCTTCCTCCTTGGCGGCGATCTTTTCCTCGGGGGTGAGTTCGAGGTTCGTATCGACGTCGGCGAAAACACTGCCGAGGTCGGGGAGGGTGAAGGATTCGGGATCGCCGGGGGAGAGGAACTCGCGGCCCATTTCCATGAGGTCGGCGTCATTGCCTTTCTCGTCGATGACGAAATAGAGCTCTTCCTTGAGTTCGAAGAGTTCCTTTTTCTGGGCGTCTTGGTAGAAGGAGAGTTCGGATTTCTCGATGAGTCGGCGGTTTTCCGGTTCCTCCATGAACCGCATGAGCATGCGGTTGCGGGGCTGGCCGAGCTTGATTTTGAAAAGCAAGCGACCGGCGCCGTCCATGTCGCCGGCGTCGGCGAGCTTCTTGGCCTCGGCGGCGAGGTCGTTGCAAAGCTGGGTCTGCTTTTTGACGAGTGCGTCGATGGAGGCGCGGTATTTGTCGAACTGGTGGGTGGATTGGGCGGTGGGGCCGGAAATGATGAGGGGCGTGCGCGCCTCGTCGATGAGGATGGAGTCCACCTCGTCGATGATCGCGAAATAATGGCCGCGCTGCACCTGATCCTCGCGGGAGGAGGCCATGCCGTTGTCGCGGAGGTAGTCGAAGCCGAACTCGGCGTTGGTGCCGTAGGTGATGTCGCAGGCGTATTGTTCGCGGCGATCCCAGGGAGCCATCTGGTTCTGGATGCAGCCGACGCTGAGGCCGAGGTAACGGAACAGGGCGCCCATCCAGTCGGAGTCGCGTTTCGCGAGGTAATCGTTGACCGTAACGACGTGGACGCCGAGGCCGGTGAGGGCGTTGAGGTAAACGGGCAGGGTGGCGACGAGGGTTTTTCCCTCACCCGTCTGCATTTCCGCGATCATGCCGCGGTGCAGGGCGATGCCGCCGACGAGCTGGACGTCGAAGTGGATCATCTGCCACTCGATGGGGTGCTCGCTGACCTCAATGGTGGTGCCGCACATCCGGCGAGCCGCGTTTTTCACGACAGCGTAGGCCTCCGGAAGGATCTGCTCGAGGTAGTTGGCGCGGGCTTTCTGGAAGGCCGGCTCGATCTCGTGGAAAGCGGCCTTCGCCTCCTCGATGGCCTCGGGTGTCGGGCGGATGGAGGCGGGAAGGGACGAAAACTCCTCGCGCATCGCCTTGAAACGATCCTCCAGGGCGGCGGCGGTCGCGGAAAGCTCCTCCCCGGACATGCGGGCGATCACCGGCTTCGGGGGCGCGACGAGCTCGTGGTAGCGGGCGAGATGGGCTTTCCATTTCGCGGTGAGTTCGCGGAGCTTTTCCTCCGGTTCGCGTTGCAAGGCCTCTTCGATTTCCTTGATGCGGCCGACGGTCGGGCGGATGCGGCGCAGTTCGCGCTGGTTCTTGCTGCCGACGATTTTCTGGAGAATCCACTTGATCATGAGAAATGGGGAAATGCCCTTTATGGGCTGAGGAGTGGGTCGATACACCGGAGCCGCGGGGGAAGCAAGCGCGGGAATCGGGCGGGAAAACCCTAAACTTTAAATTTTAAACCCTAAGGAAGAGGAGTGGAATTCGCTCCGGTTGTGGTTCTCTTTTTCAGTTGGGAAGGTTTTCTCCCTAGTGTAGGAACCCTGGGGAAAACCCTAAAGTCGTCACGCGCAGCACGGGATCACAGCCACTTGATTTTCTTGAAAATGACCAGCTGGATGATGGCGGCGGCGGCCATGATGCCCATGAGCCAAAGGTAGCCGTAGGGTTGGTAGAGTTCCGGCATGTTGAGCGGGAGCTTTTGGCCAGTCGGCGATTCGGGGGCGAAGTTCATGCCGTAAATGCCGACGATAAAGGTCAGCGGGATGAAAATGGAGGTGATCACGGTGAGCACCCGCATGACCTCGTTGGTGCGCAGGCCGACGCTGGAGTGGTAGAGTTCCATCAGGCCGGCGGTGAGCTCCTTGTTGCTTTCGACAAGATCCATGAGCTGCACGGTGTGGTCGTAGCAGTCGCGCAGGTAGATCTTGGTGGGAGCGGTGATGAAATCGGAGGGATCATGCAGCAGCGCGCTCACCACGTCCCGCAGCGGCCAGACAAAGCGGCGTAACTGTGCGAGGCTGCGCTTGTGGTCGTGCAGTGTCTTCATCATTTCCCGCGAGGGTTTGTCCAACAGGTCGTCCTCAAGATCCTCGATGTTTCTGCCCAGCTCCTCCAGCGCGGGGTAGAAGTGGTCGATGACCGAGTCCAGGAGAGCGTAGGCGAGGTAGTCGGCCTTGGACCTGCGGATCTTGCCACGGCCTCCGCGGAGGCGGGCGCGGATGGGATCGAACACATCGTATTCGCCCTCCTCCTGAACGGAGATGAGGAAATTCTCCCCGAAAAACAGGCTGATCTGTTCGCTGCGGATCGTGCGCGACGCGTCCTGATAGACCATCTGGGCGACCACGAACACATAGTCGGAGCCGCTCTCCACTTTGGGGCGCTGGCCGGTGTTGAGCACATCCTCGAGGGTGAGGGGATGCAGGTTGAATTTTTCCCCGAGCAGGGTGAGAGCTTCGATATCGCCGAGGCCGTCGATGTTGATCCAGGTGATTTTGTCACTGGTAATATGTGCCGCGAGTTCGGAAATGTCGGTGATGTCGCGCTCCTCGATGTGATCGCCATCATACTCGATGAGCTGGATCGCGGGTTTGCGGACTTTGCCATCGACCAGATGCGGGGAAAGCGTGGCGGGTGGCGTTCCCGGAGGGCCGTGGCGCTTGATGAACATGACCGCGAGCGTAGGGGGTAGGGACTACGAATCAAGCGAAGGGGGTGAGATTTTTTCCGGTGGATGATGATCGCACGGCGAGATTCATCTGCCGGTAGGGCTGATCCGGCTCGGTCGGCCCTGATAAAAAACGGAGGAGCCGTAATCCCGGAAGGGTAGTGAAACCGCTGTGAGGCGGGCTTTTTTGTTTCGGGATTTCACTCCCGCCGGAGTGAGCGGTGCGTTTGATTTTGGAAATGGGCCGACCGTGCCGGATCAGCCCTACCGGATGAAACACCGGGAAAAATCACACCCAGCGAAGGAATGGGCGGCCCGCTCCTGGATCACACCTTGCGCAGGGGTGGGTGCGGAGGGTAGGTTCGCACCGTGCTTTTCGATTCCCATAACCACTTGCAGAGCGGGAAATTCGGGAGGCCGGTCGGCGAGATGATCGCGGAAATGCAAGCGGCGGGGATCACCGGCTGCGTGGTGAACGCAACGAGGGAGGACGATTGGGAGGCGGTGGCGGCGCTGGCGCGGGAGTTTCCGGGCTATGTGTTTCCGGCTTATGGGATTCACCCATGGCATGCGGAGACGGCGGCGGAGGGCTGGGAGGAAAGGTTGCGGGAAAAGCTGTTGGCCGATCCCGCCGCCAGCGTGGGGGAAGTGGGCGTGGACGGTTGGGTGGAATCGCCGGGGATGGAGGTGCAGTTCGGTGTTTTCGTAAAACAGGCGGAGATCGCGGCGGAGCTGGGGCGGGTGATGACGGTGCATTGCCTGAAGGCATGGGAGGAGCTTTTCGCAGCGATGGATCAGGCGGCGGCCTGGCCGGAGAAATTTCTCATGCATTCCTTCGGCGGCTCCATCGAAGTGGCGGAGCGATTGGCGAAAAAGGGCGCGTGGTTTTCCTTTTCCGGCCACTTCCTGCATGAGCGGAAACGCAAGGTGCTGGACGTTTTCCGACGACTGCCGAAAGACCGCATCCTGCTGGAGACCGACGCACCCGACATGATCCCGCCCGGGGACTTCGTGAAATTTCCCCTCAGCGGGGGCGTGAACCATCCGGCGAACCTGCGGAGCATCGCGGAGGCGTTTGAGCGGGAGACGTATGAGGGGATGCTCGTGCAGATTCAGAGAAACGGGCGGGAGTTCTGGCATTGAAAACCGCCATCGAATTTACAGAGGCTTTACCCTCTTTCCTCCAGCTCGTGCCATGATCACGGCATGTTGTTTCGCGGCATGTTGTGGCTGGCGTGGTTCCTGTATCTGACGGGGAGCCTGCTGATTCTAACGAACTCGGTCTTGGATTACCGTCCTGGTGGCTTGGGACTCTTCATTTTTCAGAAAGGCGAGATCGGCGAGAGCCTGATCTGGCGGGTTTCGCTCTACGTTCACATCGTAGGCGGAGTGATCTGCCTGTTCGCGGCGCTGCCGCAGTTGTCGGCCAGGCTTGTCGCGCGCTTCCCTGCGGTTCATCGCCGCGCTGGCAAGATCTATGCGGCGTGTTTGCTGTTCCTTGTCTGCCCGACGGGGTTCCACCTCGCCTTGTTCGCAAAGGGCGGGTTCTTCGGGAAACTGGGATTCCTCACACTGGCCTTCGCGGCCTTTTACACCACGCTCGCCGGCTGGCGCGCCGTGATGCCGCCGCAACGCAATCTGGCCGCGCACCGGATCTGGATGATCCGCTCCTTCGCACTGACGGCGAGCACCGTGACCTTCCGCATCTATCACGCGCTCGGCTACTTCGCCGGGCTGGAAGCGGATACCAACTACGTCGCTTCCCTGTGGCTGAGCCTGCTGGGAAACATCGCCGTCACCGAGATCATCCTGCACCGCAAACCCATCGCCGCCTTCTTTTTCCACTCCAAACCACAAACACAGACCGATCCATGAAAACCAAAGCATTGACATGCCTCGCCGCCCTCACAGGGCTCCTCAGCGCCGAACCCGCGCGCATCATCGAACCCATCCAGCACCCGAACGCCGGCATTGTTTCCAACCCTGAACCCAACGCCCCCGCCCGGTTGGCGGTGATGACGCAGATCGTCGCGCGCCTGCAGCCGCCTCCCACTGCGGTATTTTCCAGAGCGATATCGATCAGTCCCTACCCCAGCTATCGCGCCATCGAGCTTGTCGATGGGGAGGAGCGCCTTCCATTCACGGTGCAGATGTTTGGAAGAGGAGCGGAAGTGACCGGCTACGTCCGGATCGCCGACAACGCGATCTTCCTTTTCCGCCCGGAAAAGAAAGACCATATCCGCAGCACGCTGGATCCACGTTTCGCGCCGCCGAAAGAGATCAGGATCGAGCCTGAGAAACCGGCGTGATCCGCCTAGCGATCCGCAACGAAAAGCACCTGCTACGCGTCATCCTTGCGGTAGATGAAGGGTTGCTGGGAACGGCACGTCGAAAGACATCACTCTTCACCTGTCAGACTGGAGGGAGCGATGATCGAGCCTTTGTCCATTTCCACCCAAGTGAGGACGGGGGCGGCGAAGGATTCCTGATCCAGGTGAATGATCACCACCCAATCCCCGGACGGAAGCGAGGGCAATTGCGGGATTTGGGGGATGGCCTTGTTTTTCATTTCCCCGAGGGTGAGATCCAGGGCCGCACCGGGGAACCCCCCTTCCGTCAAAGGTAGCACCGCGCTGACTTTTCCCGGTTCCAAAGTGATCGTTTGCGGTTCCGGTTTACTTTTGATCACAGACCGCAAAACGCCATCAGGGAGAGCATTCATGAAGCGGATCTGCGCTGAGGCCGGCGCTTCGGTTTGGTTGCGGGAACGCCCTTCCAACGTGACAAGACGATGGGGAAATTTTCCACCACCGGAGCTGACAAGTCCCAAGCCGGATTTGGAGGAAAGTGAGAATTTGCTTGCTCCCACCTTCTCGTTCGTGAGTTCGACGACCACGTTGGTATCCCAGTTGCCCGCAGGCCATTTTACGAAACCCGAGCCGCGTCCCGAGGGCATACGCCGCATGGCGGGAAAACCGGCGATTTCCAGTCTGCATGGATCTCGTCCGATCGTGAGGTTGAGCCAGAAAATCTGGCTATCCACTTGATCCCATTTTACAAGCATGGGGTCGAAGGCTCCCTCGCCCGGTGTGCTCCGTGGCGAAATGATCCTGACTGAAGCAGCCATCTCACCGGGGAGTTCGATCAATTCGTCGCTCGTTTCGAAGAGTGAATCACGGTCGCGGAGTACGGATACATGGGGTCTGCCATCATCGTCGGCGGATAGGATGGCAAGATAGGGATCCTGCGGCTCGGCTGCCAAGAGGGAGAAAATCAGCTCGCCTTTCAGCCCTTCGGCATCAGCGAAGGGCACGGTGCTTCTCTCCTTCGCAACAGGCACCCGGAATCCTTTCCCGAATATGGCTTTTTGTTCGGTTTCCGGCAGGGTGATCATGGTTCCGTGCATCGCATTGAGGATGAAAGCCTCCCCTTTGGGCGCATCCACGGTGACGGATCGACTTTGGATATCTCCATTCTTGTCGGAAACGCTCACAATCACGATTTTTTGCTCGGCGGTGATTTCCATTTCAAAGGAATTACCGGGCAATGTCTCTGTGCCGATCTGGAACTTGTGAAGACCCGGTGGGATGTTGCCCCAGGAGGTGGCTTTGCCTGGCGGCATTTTGCGGTAGGCGATTTTCCCGTTGATCGCCAGATTCACCAGTCCCGCATCAATCGTTCCAAGGTGAACCCATCTTACGGAGGCTGCCGTGAGGGAAGGTGGGCTCACCAGCAGGAGCAGCAGCAGCGGGAGGAATGCGCTTTTACAATGGGCGTACATAAAGAGTTTCAGGTTTCACGGATTTGAGTTCGCCGGTTTTGGCATCCCAGGTGCAGTTGAAGAAAATGACCTTTTCCCGCACGCTCCGTCCGAGAACCCTCCCGGCGGGATCTAGGACTTCGCCTGCGCTGACAATCCTGTAGCAATGGCTGCGGGTGGTGACCAGATTCGCTGAACGCATCATGGCCTCTTCGCGGGCATAGTCGGAGCGGTTCAAAAGTTTGAGATCGTTGTTCGCGCTGCTTTCCGAGGGATTGAAGGCGGTGGTCTTGCCCCAGGTCTCCAGTTCGCTGAGCTGGCCGGGGGAATACAAGGGAAGGGCGCGCTTCCAATCGGTGACATCGCTCCCGTCCGGCCTCTTCGCGCCCTTCGTCAGGCGGCTTTTCAATTCCGTCGCCACGGCTTTGAAATCAAATTTCGAAGGGCGGCCCGCCGCGCCCAATTTCAGATCGGGAAGCTCCATGACCAGTTCATGGTTGCTCTTCGGCCCGGTGGTCAGGTTGAAGTATTTTTGGCTGTTGAGATTGACGCGCCCGCGCCATTCCAAGTCGCCATACTCATCGCTATTCATGGTTTTGCCGTCTCCTTTGACCGTAAAGATGTCCATGATGTTCCATGGCTTGGCATCCAGGTGATCCGCTTCGGATGTGCCAGCCAAAGTAGCTTGTGAGCGCTGGCCTACTGACAAGCTGCCACCACCCCAGAAGGGGGAGATCACTCCCCTGTTGAACGGGCTGTTGCTGGCTCCCCGACCGGCGGGATGAGTCCATGCGGGATCGAAGATGCGACCGAGCTCGGCCACCGAGCGAATCGGACGGTTCTCCACACGGGTGATCCCTTGCAGCGGGCTGTTGATCGATACCAGATACGGCCTGTCCATCCAGAAGTTGAAGTCCTGATAGTTGTGACTGCTGCTTCCTGTGCTGTTGTTCACGAAGCCCATCTTTCCGGGCTTGTTGCTGGACCAATCGCGATCCGAGTCGAGGTTGGTCGTTACGCCGGTGTAATACATTCTCAAGGGTGTCATGCGCGGGTCGTTCATCCTGCCGCCCTTTGATGGACCCGCGTTTCCCAGGCCGGCTGAGACGACACCGTCTGTCGGAGCCTCACTCATCTGCTGGTAGTTCGTGGCATGCAACCACGCTCCGGTTCCCGCATTCAGCAAGACATGGGCTTGGCGCTGATGGCCATTCGGCTGGTCATCGCCGGTGCCGGAACTACCATCCTTGAAACGGATCCATGTGTTACCCCGATCTTGGGTGCTGCTCCGCACGTAAGTTCTGGTGATGTCGAAGACCTTGATCTCATTCGGCGCGAAGGCGACGGGATTTCCGGAATTCAACGCGAAAACAAGCTCCGTTTCTTCGGGTATCGGTTGCGCTCCGATGGCTCCGAAGGTGGATCCCAGAATTTGCTGAAGGTATGTGGAACGGATCTCATAGGTGGTCGCGGGGATCGCGTTGCCGTCCATGTTCCACAATTCGAACCTATAAGTTACCGGGATCTCATAGCGGAAGAGGCCGCCGGGAAGCGTGGTTCGGTTGACGGTGCTGTTGGCTACAAAGTTGTCCGGCGCGCCACGGGAATTCCATGCGATCTGGACTTCGTTGATACGGATCGTGCGGTCGGCTCCGAAGTAGCCCGGCCTGGCGACATCCCTCATCAGCAGGATGGGTGAAGCACCGGGAGTCGGATTGCCATAGTTCAGGGCGGCGAAGGCGGGTGGCTGCGTGGGCACGTTGTCTGTATCGAGATAATCGATCAGCGAGGCGGAAACGGTGCGGAACTGCTCCCTGCGCAGATCGGCGGCGAAGGGATTGGACGGGGAGAGGGTGTTGTAAACCGGCAAGGCCGCACCGCTGGTGGACGACCAGTAGTCGAGGTTTCTTTTCCTGAAAAATCCGTCCGCCCCGCTGGCCATCCATTCCGTGAGCCGATCCACACGGTCGTCCACATTGCCTTGGGCGAGGTGCCCGCTCCAGTTCAGGTTCCGCTTGAGACGACCGCGCAGCGCCAGTGGTTGGCCGTTTCTTTCTGAAGCGCCCGAGTCCGCAAAACTGGGAGCATGGGCGATGACATCAAAGCCGCGGTTGAACGCGGTGGATACGAACGACAGATCTTTTGGAAATTTGGTGTTGCCCAGGGTAACGCCTGCCGAATCGCCCGTGCGCCATTGACTTTGTTTCGAAGCATCAGCACCCGCCAAAACTCCTGCCCCAAAGAACGGAATTTCAGTCACACTGGCTCCATCTTCACGCGTTTTGGTTCCGATCTGCGTGACATCAATCCGGGAGCTTTCGTCATCCACCCAGACGGCGTAGCGGATTTGTCTGCCTTCAGGATCGGTTCCGAAATTTTGCCAACGGGCAAGGCAAGCGCCATTTGCGGCACCAAGCGCATTGTTGGTGTTGAAGTTAAACACATCCTTGCTGCCTGATTGGAAATCCGAGAACAGCTTGTCGGGATCATCGCCACTGGTGCCAAGCCAAGTGGTGTTGTCGGTTTTTAAGAATGGTTGGCCTGCTGTTGTACCAATGTCAAAGTCAGGCCTGCCCGCTGTCAGGGCAAGCAGGGATCCCGGGGTGCTGTCTCCGCCCGGATGGTAGGCCCAGGTCGTAAATGCGGCACCCCCTACATCGGAACGATTGAGAAAGCGTGAAATTTGCTCGGTGGCCACCGCCAGCCCGGACTCTACGGCGAGGTCGGCTCGTGCGGAGTCGGAATAGGAGCGGGCGGTTTTGCGCTCCAAGGTCATGATGGTGAGCAGGCCGATGAGAAGGAGGGTGAGGCCGGCGATGGCGATGATCGTCATCGGCAGGGCGAAGCCCGGGCGCTTTGCGCGGATCGCGGATCGGGGATGGTGGATGTAAGATGAAAACCTCATTTCGCGATGGCGATGGTGCGGGTGAAGGTGCGGATGAACTGCTTCTCATTCTCGCGCGGAGAGGTGGCGAGGCGGTCCCACTCCGCGCGGGTCTTGAAACGCTGGGCGGTGGAATCGTCGATGAAACGGATGGTGAGCTCGATGACGGAAGGCGGCTGGGGCGAGGTGGTGGTCCAGTCGGTGAGAACCGGCGGCGAGCCTGAGTAAAAGCGCGGCTTGGCGGTGAAGCCGATGACGTTCGCGACGATGGGTTCGTCGAGCGCGGGGTTGGCGGCGGGAAAGGCGGGTGTGCCGGCGGTTTCCAGAAAGGTTTGGGTCAGCGCCGGGTCGCGGGCGGCGCGGAACAGTTTGGGGGATTCCACGTTCGTCGTGTCCTGCGAGAAGGCGACGCGGTAGGAAACGAGGTTCAGGTCGCCGGGTTTGGCGGCCTGTTGCTCGTCGGAGGAAACGGCGCGGATGAAAGCGATTTTTTCCGAGGCCTCGACCACGCCGTTGCTGGTCGATTTTTCATGAACCATGGGTGTGCCGGGGAGCCGGGTGGAAAGCTCGCGCCCGAAGAACTGGATGAAGGCGCGGGCCTGGGAGACCGTGTTCACGGCGCGCTGGGTGCGGGTGTAGCTGTCGGTGGATTGGCCGACGAGTGAGAACAGCGCGAGCATGATCATCGAGGTGATCGCCATGGAGATCAGGAGCTCGACCATGGTGAAACCGCGCTGGGATGGACGGGAAAAATTCATAGGGTGCCTTGGCGTGGACTGATGATCTGGTAGCGGAGATCGCTGCGCTTGGCGGCGGGAGCCTTGGCGGGATGGAGGACGCGGATGGTCAGCAGAGAAAGGGTGTCGGGGCCGGCCGCAAGGTTGGGCGGGCGGTGCGAGTCGCCATGGACGGCGACGAGGTAGGTGGCATTGGGGATTTTGCTGGGGCTGGTGAGATCGGCGGCGGTTCCTTTTGCGAGAAAATTCCCCTCCGAATCATAGGCGAGGATTTCCGGTGCGGTCGAAGTCGCGAACACGGGGAAAGCCAGGGCCGAACCGAACGCGGATGCGGGCGCGGGATCGGCCCAAGCGGAAATGATTTCCCGCTGCACCTCGCGGGCGAGCCAGGCCGAGCGGGTGTCGGCCTCCGCGCTGAGGCGGGAGATGTTCGCGGAGCCCGTGGCCGTCAATACGATGGGGATCACGAAGGCCACCACGCCGAGCGCGATGACCACCTCCATGAGGGTCATGCCGGGATTCGGACGCTTTCCGGAAAATTTCATTATGGTTCGATGAATCGGGTCCGGCCGGTCAGGCGGTTGACCTGGAGCAGATCAAAGACAGGGCTGCCTTTGGATTTCTGGGTCAGTGCGAGGGAGTTTCCCCGCCGTGTGGCGCGGGCGATGGCGATGTTCGTTTCCGAAACGGGCAGGACGATCTGGCCGTTCGGCGCGAAGACGATGAGATGGCAGGTTACGGCCTTGCCCTTGTAGTTTGTAAGCAGGGTTTCCGCCGCATCGACGATGGTGGGCTTGGGCGAGGAGATCAGGGAGGCGGGCATGAAATGGAAACTCCCCGGCAAGGTTTCCCAGCGCTGTAGCTGCATCTCTACGCCGCTGCCATCCGTGGCGGGCTCGTAGACCGCACCGTTTTTCACGACCTCGAAAAGCGAGACCGCCCGCAAGCCGAGTTCGCCGCCGGTGGCGAGGACGGGAATGGCGATGGCGGTGGCGGACCCGGAGGCGATGGCGTGGGCGCGCGCCCTCTGGAGATGCGCCTTGATGATTTCGCGCGAGGCTTGGCGGGCGCTGTTCGCCGGATCGGAAAATACCGGGACGGCCACTGCAATCAGCAACGCCATGATCGCAATGACCGCCAGCAGCTCGACCAAGCTGAAGGCCGGGATCGCGCGGCAAGCAATCTTCTTACTGACTGTGGCGGCTTGCATCACTGGGTTGGCACGGCAGATCGCGTCTCGAACGATTCAGCATTTCACGCGCCACGACCAAGTAAATACAGAAATACCCCTCCGGCCATGGGGGATTTCGTGGAGATTTCGTCACATGCGGGTTCCCCCGGCCGTTCAGTCCGTGGCCGCGTTCGCCGGATCGAAGATTCTATATAGGATTTCCTTGTCATCGCTTGCCACCGGGTTCTCGGCTCCGGGCTTGCCCTGGAGGATGGAACCGTAGGTGGTGATGCCGCGCAGGCCTACCGTGATGGTGCTATCCTCGCCGATGCCGGGCATGTCCTTTGCCGCGATACCGGCGGCGAGCCAAGCGATTTGGGAAAGGGCTTTCTTCGCCTCATCGTCCTTGTATTTCCTCATGCCGGGAACCTGGCAGATGAAAGTGATCCCGCTCTTGCCCTGATGGCAGTAGGAGAGGAAAGCTTTCGACTAGTACTTCTCGTCGCCCTCGAAGGACATCGACTGCATGCTTTTGAAGGTGGAGCTGAAATCTCCAGCGGCCTTTTCGGCGGCGGGAGTGTTGCTGTGGGAAGTGGCGCCGCCCTTCGCCGAGTTGATCAGGTTGTCCGCTTCCGAAAATACGGCTTTCCCCGGGTATTTCTTGTCCAGCTCCTTGTCATGCTGGCCGGCCACCGTGCCCATGATCCCGATCAGCACGCCCGCGACCGCCAGGATGGGCGTGAACCATGTCATCGGGATGAAAAACAGGCTGTTGGATTTCTTGAGCAGGATCTGCTGCTGCGTCGCCGGATCAATCACCACCTTCCCGCCGCCCAAGGCCTTGGCGACGATGTGGTTCAGGAACGCCGCCAATGCGCCGCCCACCACGCCGCCCGTGAGGGCGCCCGTCAGGGATCCGACAACACCTCCGACGACAATCCCGATGACCGCGAACACGATCGTCAACACTCCCCATCCGCTCCAGATTATGATTGTTTCTATGTGTGGTTGAGCCGCGAAACTCTCGGGAAAGCGGAGTTTCGACAAGGATTATATGCGGGTTCCCATGGGCGTTTTCATGCGGAGGCGCCACGGTATCCGGGCGTATCCCGGTGCAGCAGCCCGCCGAACCCGCAGAAAATCCGCGAATCGGCCGGCGGCAAAGGCTTCAGGGGCTCCGAGCTGTCGAGATGCTCCCGGCACAAATTTTCGAACTCCGCTGGCGTTTTCATACGCCGGATCTCACGCTCGAAGTCCGGATCGATGCCCTCGCAGATGTAGATCAGCGTTTTTTTCATGCGCTGGATATGAAGGAGGGGATCGAAATCGGGGTGCTCGCGGGCGAGTTCCTCCGAAAGCTCGCGGATGTAATCCAGCAGATTGCGGCGCGTGGGTTCGGGCGGTTTCATTCCCAAAAACGCGGCAACGATGCCGTCGAAAATCCACGGGTTTCGGATCGCGCCGCGGCCGACCATTAGACCCGCCGCGCCGGTCTGGCGGTGGTAGGCGAGGGCGGTTTCCGCGTCGACGACGTTGCCGTTTGCGATCACGGGACAGGGCATCGTTTCCACGGCGAGTTTCACGGAATCCGGCTTCACCGGGGTGGCGTACCGATCCTCCACCGTCCGCCCGTGGATCGTGAGGCCGTCGATGGCGTGTTTGCGGAAAATTTCCAGCAGCTTGGGAAATTCGTCCGGAGAGTGGTAGCCGAGGCGGGTTTTCACGGTGAAGCGGCCGGGGATCGCAGCGCGCAGCGCGCCGAGGATGGCATCGACTTTTCCCGGATCGCGCAAAAGGCCGCCGCCCGCGTCCTTGCGGCAGACAACGGGGGCGGGGCAGCCGAGATTCAGGTCGATCCCCGCGACCGGATATGCCGCAAGCTCCCGCGCCGTCCGCACCAGATCCGGGATTTCCTTTCCGATCATCTGCGCGAAGACCGGGCGGCCGGTTTCGTTTTCGGAAATGGAGCGCAGGATATAGGCGTTCAGCCCGGAATGGGGATGGACGCGGAAGTATTCCGTCACGAACCAATCGGGCGGGCCGCGCCGCGCCAGAACCCGCATGAAGGGCAGATCGGTCACATCCTGCATCGGTGCGAGGACGAGCGCGGGGCGGGCGGCTGGCAGGAGGTCACGCATCGGCGAGGTCAGGAAAATGGGTTGACAATCAAGCCCGCCTCCCAATGCTGGAAACGAACAACAACCAGGGGATTAAAGTGGATAACGACTTGTTGCATACGGAAAAAATCCTATCGGATCGGAAAACCTTTTTTCTCGACCTAAAACAGAACTCGCGGGGCATGGTGGTGAAGATCACGGAGGATGTCGGCGGCAACCGTGACACGATCATGGTGCCCGTGGAGATCCTCGGGGATTTCATCGCTGCGCTGACAGACATCAAGATGACCGCCGACGAGCAGGAATGATGTCGCCCTCGTCTCTTTTCCTTTCGCCTTGTAGGTGCGGGCGGGGATTGTGATTATTTCGTCACCCTTTATGCACCGCTCCTCCGTCAACATCGCCCGCCTGGTCTATCTGCTTGTCTGCCAGGCGGCGGGCGTAGCCATCGCGCTAAGCACGAAGGGGACGCCGCTGGAGATGTCGGTCGCCACCGGCTTGCTCATCGGCCTCGCCATCGGGATCGTTTTCATTGGGATCGAGCGGCTCACGGAGGGCTTCACCCTGCGCGGACTCTCCACGGCCACCTTCGGTCTCGGGGTCGGCCTGTTTTGCGCGTGGCTGCTCACCCGGGTGGAAATTTCAAACCTCCTCGAACTCGCTTTCCGCGATAAGATCGAAAAGACGGAATACGGTGAGACAATGGTGAGTTCATTGCGGCTAGCGCTGGATGTCACGCTTTTCGCCAGCCTCGGGTTTCTCGGGGCCGTGCTTGCCCTCCGCAGCAACCGGGACGATTTCGCGTTCATCATCCCCTACGTCCGCTTCCGCCAGGACGCCAGCTCCGGCCAGCCCATCGTGCTAGATGCGGAGACGATCATGGACGGGCGCATCCTCGGGCTGCTTTCCTCGGGCTTCATCAGCGGGCGGCTCATCGTTGGCCAGTTCGTCCTGGAGGAAATCCAGACCCTCGCCAATGAGAGTCCCAGTGGCCTGCGCCAGCGCGCCCAGCGCGGCCTAGAGAATCTTGAGAAAATGAAGTCATCGCCGCATATCGAGATTTCCGTACACGACACTAGGATCGTCACGGAGGAGCAAACCCTCCATTCCCGCCTGATTGAGATGGCGAAATTCTACGGCGCTCGGCTGCTCACACTGGAGGACGGCCTCGCGAAGATCGCAAAGTTACAGGGCGTGTCCGTGCTCAATCTCAACGAACTCGATACCGCGCTGCGTCCCTCCATCGCCGTTGGCGAGAGGCTCCATGTCGTATTGGTTAGGCCGGGCAAGGAAGAGCACCAAGCGGTCGGCTACCTGCCGGATGGCACGATGATCGTCGTTAACCAAGCTGCGGAGGACATCGGAAAATCGATGGATGTGGTCGTGGTTACCACCCTCCAGACAGCGGGCGGCACTCTGATTTTCGCGGAGCCGATCCGCTCCTGAATGCGTGCCGCTGCGCCGATTCCCATTTTTTTTCGCACCCAACCATGTCCCCAAAGCGCACCGCACCGCCCATCCCCGAGATCGCAGCACGCTTCATCCTTCCCGGTCCCGTGGTCGCGTTTGAGGAGATCCCCACCGGCCTAATCAACACCACCTACGCTGTCACCTGCCGCAGCGGCTCGTCGGAAAAACGCTACATCCTGCAATCCATCAACTCCTCCGTCTTCCCTGAGCCGGAAAAAGTGATGGAGAATATCTTTCAGGTCACCGGCCACATCGGGGCTCGCGATCCGGGCACGGAGCAACTCCAACTCATCCCCGCACAAGGCGGGCAAAGCTGGCTCACCCTGCCGGATCACACCGTGTGGCGCTGCTACCCTTTCCATGAAGGCACACAGACCTTCATGAAAATCGACTCGCCCGACCTCGCGTTCCGCGCCGCCGCCGCTTTCGGCAGCTTCCAGGCGAAGCTCTCCGATCTCGACCCCGCCGCCCTCCACGAGACCATCCCGGCCTTCCACCACACGCCCACCTACTTCGCGAAACTCCTTGCCGCCGCCGAGAAAAACCCCGTCGGCCGCCTGGAGAACGCCCGCGCGGATGTCGATTTCATCCTCTCGCAGAAACACCTCACGAGCCTCCTCGTCGATGCCGGGCTGCCGATACGCATCACCCACAACGACACCAAGATCTCCAACATCCTTTTCCCCACCGACCCCAGCCTTCCGCCCATCGTCATCGACCTCGATACGGTCATGCCCGGCCTCGCACTCTTCGACTACGGCGATCTCGTCCGTTCCGCCGCCTCCACCGCGGATGAGAACGAGACCGACCCCGAAAAAATCCGCCTCGATCCCGTGCTCGCCGCCGCGCTCACCGAGGGCTACCTTTCCACGGCCTCCGTTTTCCTCACGCCCGAGGAAAAAGCCCTGCTGCCCTCCGCTCCGAAGGTCATCGCGCTGGAGCTCGCCATCCGTTTCCTCACCGACCACCTCCTCGGCGGCGTCTATTTCCGCTCCGACTACGAAGGCCACAACCTCGCACGCGCCCGCAACCAGCTCACTCTGCTGAAATCGATGTAAGTGCGTTCTGGAGAGCCGCGCCTGTGGCCGGCTTCCTAGCGCGTGCAATGCCGGGGGCAGCCGGCCATAGGCACGGCTCTCCAGAACTGATGCCCCGATCCTGCCGTTTCCCGTGCACCGATTGATTCGCCGCCGATTCCCGCTTGCGGAACCGGTGCCTCCGGGTGAAAGCTGCTTAGCGAAACAACCAACCGACATCATGGAAATCACCCAAACGGCATACGGAACCTGGAGCGGCGGACGCTTCATGCACTTCGGCGAGACGCTTTCCGAGGATCGCTTCCTCGGCTGCATCAAGACCGCCTACGAGGCGGGCATCCGCACCTTCGTCACCTCCGATGTTTACGGAAACGGCAAGGCGGATGCGCTGCTTGGCCAAGCCCTCGCCGGCATCGACCGCTCCACCTATGCCCTAGTCGGCATGATCGGCCATGATTTCTATGACGGCGAGCGCAAGGGCTCCCAAGGCTACCCGCGCTTCACCGATCCCGAGCTGCGCGGCCCGGACGGATACGACGAGTTCGTCCAACGCGCCACCAAGCTCTCGCTGGAGCGCTGCGGCACGGATCACTTCGATCTGCTCATGCTCCACAATCCGGACGAGCTCGGCTACACCTCGGAGGCCCTCTGGAAAGCTATGGCCCGCGCCAAGGAAACCGGCCTCACCAAACAACTCGGCATGGCTCCCGGCCCCGCTAATGGCTTCACCCTCGATCTACTCGACTTCTTTGAGAAATTCGGCGGCCTCATCGACTGGACTATGCTCATCCTCAACCCGCTTGAGCCGTGGCCCTCAAACCTCCTCCTTCCCGCCTGCCAGAAACACAACATCAAGGTGCTCACCCGCGTTGTCGATTACGGTGGCGTTTTCCACGACGACCTCTCCCCCGACCACGCCTTCAAACCCGGCGATCACCGCACCTACCGCCCCGAGGGCTGGGTCGGCCACGGCATGGAAAAGGCGAACCGCATGCGCCCCATCGCGGAAAAATACAATCTCAGCATGATCGAATTCGCCTGCATCTGGAACCTCAGCCAGGCGCCCGTCGAGTGCGTCGTCCCCACCTTTATCCAGGAAGCCGGTGAGCACGCCCGCCCCATCGAGGACAAGATCCGCGAGTTCGGAAAAATGCCCGACGTCCGCCTCACGCCCGAGGAGGTCGATGCCGTCCGCCGGATCGGCGACAACACCGGCTGCATGAAGCTTAAAGGCGCCAGTCAACGCCACGCCAGCAGCGAACGTTGCGACGAGTGGCCGATGAAACCCGAGCTCCTCGAACTCGCCGAGCGATACGGCGTGGGCACCGATTGGTAGAAACCCTAAACCTTAAACCTTAAACCTTAAATTTTAAACCTTAAATTTTAAACCTTAAGGGGAGGTTGCCGCAATTCCTTGGCTTTTACGCTTGCTGATTTGACTTGAATCGTCTGCTTCCTCGGTGCATACCGCTGTCCGTTTCCACACAGTTCATCCCAACGGAGGGGTGGTAGAGTGGTCGATTGCGCCAGTCTTGAAAACTGGAGAGCCGAAAGGTTCCGTGGGTTCGAATCCCACCCCCTCCGCCATGACCCCAGCCCGGTATTCCCGGGCTGGGGTCATGGCGTTTCGGAACGGGAAGAGAACCCCTGCGCAGCACCTGGTTCGAACGCAGGGGCGAGCTTCGCAAGCAAAGCATTCCTTCCGCGCAGCGCACATTGGCATGGCCGCAGGCAATCCCACCCCCTCCGCCATGACCCCAGCTCGGTATTCCCGGGCTGGGGTCATGGCGTTTCGGAACGGGAAGAGAACCCCTGCGAAGCTTCGGGTTAGGAGGCCGGGCACTCCTCACATCGGCTCATGTCCTCCGCGGAACTCGATCTCGTATGGGACTTCGTTGTCGGAAGCCTTGGGTGCGGACATGTGCTTGTAGCGCCAGGGTGAGTAGCCTTCCTTGGCTAGGTAGCTGATGCGGACCGCGCAGCGGCGGGCTCGCCATGTCGGGATGGGGCCGGCCTCGTAGCCGATGAGGTAATCGCCACGCCTTGCGGCAAAAATCAATACGTGTCCCTGTTTCAGGATGATATCGCCCGCTCTCAGGTCGTCCCACGCGATGGGATCGCTGATCATGGGCAGCTCACGGGTGGAAAAATGTCTCGGCAGCCCCCAGCAGCGGGAAACGAAGCCCGAGCAATCGATACCGACGCTGTCATGGCTGATGGCGTCGTCATCAAGGCGGATCTTGTATGAGTTCGCGATGTCCCCGGCCTTTTTGCCGTCTAGCAGGCCGTGCTGGAAACTTTCCGGGGTATCGAAGCCTCCCCATTTGTAAGCCATGCCTTTTGCGCGGACACCGGGTTTCCACCAGCCGCGGTCATCGCCGTGCAGGGAAAGGGTGCTGTCCGGGGTGTGGACATGAATCCCTTTCAAATCCTTGCCGTGGCGGATATGCCGCGCTTCCGGTATCCACTCCATCTCGCTGTAGGCAAGGGCGGTCGCGAGCGCCTGCTCGGGCGTGCGTTGTGGCGCGCACGACGCGAGGCAGACAAGGATGCTCAGCAGGAAAAATCTCATTCGATGCCGCGGAGTGTTTTCTGATCCGCCAACCATTTCCTGTCATCTTTGGAGAGGTTGTTTTCTTGGGTCCGGAAACGCTCGCCACCCGGCTCGGTGAGGATGAGCGTGCCCTTGGAATAAGAGGAGAGCTTGGCGAAAACCTTGCGCCCGCTTTCCCCGCGCCAGTCGCGGTAGCCTTTCGCTTCAAGCTCTTTCCGCCACTTCTCGGTGGAGACTCGCGCGGCGATGGTATTCTGCTTGATGAGACCCCAGAAGTAATCCGCCTCGCCGCGCTTGTAGCCGCGCAAGCGCTCGATGACCTCGCCGCTGGGATTGAGCATCAGCACGGAGGGATGGCCAAGGACACGGTAGCGCTTTTTCAGGCGGGCCACGTAGGCCTTCATTTCGGTCTCGCGGGTGATTTTCTCGTCGAGCGAGAGCTCGGGATCGTCCGCCGAAACATTGGTGTCCACGCGCAGACGGACGACGTTTTCAGCGGCCCATGATTCAAATTCTGGCCGGGAGAAAAGCTCGGCGCTGAGAATCTTGCACATGGGGCTGCGCGCGGAGTCTGTGAACCAGATGAGGATGGGCTTGCCCTCGCGGGCGGCGGTCTGCCGGGCGATGGTTTCGCTTTCCTCCCATGGCCCTCTCTTCGGTGCGGCCATAAGGTTCGCCAGTTCCGGAATGCCCGCGTCGGGATTGTCGGGATCCGTAAACACGATTTCCTCCTGCGGAGTGACATTGAGCGGCAACGGCTGCGCGTTACCACCGGGATTCACGCGCACGCCGCCACCGGCGGGCGGGCGGATTTTCGGGCCTGCTCCGGCAGGCGGCATGACCTCGTCGAGCTTGATTTCCGGTGCGTCGCTCCCGCAGGAAACCAGCAGGAATGCTGCGGCAAGTGCGGTGAAAAGTGAGCGATTTGCATTCATGTCCTATTTCTTTAGGCGAACGGGCGTGCCGCAAGAGGAGCAGCGGAACCAATTGAAGGCCAACAGGTGCAGGCAGAGCGGGAAGACAAAGCCCATGCCGGGCAAGCGGTGAGCCTTTACATGCTTGAGAGCACCCTTCCGGGCGAAAAGCTTCTGGTTGCAGATACGGCATTTCCCGGTCAATCCCCAGAGCAGGTAGCCGAGGCCGGTGATAGGCAGCGCGATAGGGAAGGCGATAGACCACTGCGGCACCCATGCGAAAATTTCCGGTTTCTCCTCCGATGCCAGCAGGAGGAAGGCGGAAGCAACGGCGAGCGGCAGGTTGGCCAGCAGCAACAAGCTGAAAACCGCCCCGAAGCGTAGGTGCCAAGGATGGGTATTGAGCACGCCGCGGATGTATTGGCGGGATTCCGGATCCTTTCCTAGGTTCGTCTCCGCGCGCGGGGCGCGGATCAAGGCGATGCGGTCTTCCTCATGCCCGCTCTTCGAACCCGGCACCCGTTTGCCCTTCTCTTTAGCAGGTGTGGCAGGCAGGGCTGAAATGGAGGTGAATACCTGTGGTGGCAATGATTTGGAGAAGGATTCCAGGTCGCCGCTCTTGCAGCGCGTAGGCAGCTCCGGCTTAGGCGGAGCGGGGTTGCCGATGCGGACATCAAGATCTCCCGAATATCGGTTCAGCAGAATGCCGGCGGGCACGTCGGAGACGCGGAGACCTTTCCCCATCATGATCTCGCCCGGCAGCGGTATCGCGCATGGCGCATACGCCAGCATCTCGGCCACTTCCGGGTTCGCCTCGAAATTTACCGCTGGTTCAATTTCAGGCAGAGTGTCGGCGGTAGGTTCCGCTCCCACGATTGCCATGGCTTGCGTGATCCAGTGCGAGACGGCGGCTTTGCCGGGCACGCGTTTTAAGAGGGAAAGCGTCTCGTTGGCGAGTTTCAGCTCAGCAACAAGATGACCAGCGTCCAGCGCCGCGAGTTCCGCGATGGTATCAATGCCGCTGGCTTCGAGGAGATGCAGAGAGGCTTTACTAATCCCTTGGATTTGAATGAGTTCGGACATGGGTTATCTTAGAGCTTCGAGCATTTCACCGAGCTGTGCGAGCTTGGTTTTCCATTCTTCCAGGCGCTGCTTCTCCTGCACTACTACTTCCGGCGGGGCGCGATCCACGAAGGACGCGTTGCCGAGCTTGCCTTCGGATTTCGTCACCTCGATGCGCATCTTCTCGATCTCCTTGGAAATGCGGACGCGCTCGGCTTCGACATCGATCAGGCCTTCCATCGGCATGTAGGCCTCGCCGACGGGGGTGACGGCGGCGGGGGTTCCTTTCGGGGCTTCGTAGGTGTCATCTACTAGAATCTCAGTAGATCCGGCAAGCAGGGCGAGGACGTTGAGTTCGCCGGAAAGCCATGCGGCCGCGCCTTTCATCACGAAGCGCACATCCTTGCGGGAGCCGAGGTTGTATTCGGCCTTGAGGTTGCGGAGGCGGCCAGCGGTCTCGTAGATCGCGGCGGCTTGCTTTTCGGCGGCGGCGATTTCACCTGCGGAAAGTTCCGCGAGCAGCGGTTTCTCCGGTAGGGATTTTCTCATCACGAACTCACCGGGGGAAACGTAGTTCATGCGCTCGGAAAGCTCCTCGGTGACGTGCGGCATGTAGGGATGCAGGAGCTGTAGGTAACGGCTCATTACCGCATCGAAGGTGCCGAGTGCGGCGGCGCGGGCTTCGGCGGTGGCGGATTCGCGGAGATCGGCTTTTACCGCTTCGAGCCATTTGTCGCAGAAGTCGTTCCAGAGGAATTCGTAGAGCCGCTGCGCGATCTCGCCGAAGCGGTATTCGGCGTAGATGCCTTTAAGGTCTTCGGCGAGTTGGTCGAGCTTTGATATGACTAAAACATGATAAACCGGTAGGCCTTTCACGGCGGGCAGCGGCGCGAACTCGTTGCCGTCCATCTGTCGGAAACGGCAGGCGTTGTAGAGCTTGTTAGCAAAGTTCCGGCCTTCCTCCACGGAGGATTCATCGAAACGGACGTCGGCACCCACGGGCGCGATGCGCATCAGGCCGAAGCGGAGGCCATCGGCTCCGAATTTGTCCATGAGGTCGATGGGATCGGGAGAGTTGCCGAGGGATTTGCTCATCTTGCGGCCTTTGAGATCGCGGATGATCGAGGTAAAATAGACGTTCTTGAACGGCAGTCCGTTGGCGAAGCGGTAGCCCGCCATGATCATGCGCGCGACCCAGAAGAAGATGATGTCGGGGCCGGTCACCAGATCGGTGGTGGGATAGAATTTTTTCAGCGTCTGCGAGTTTTCACCTACGTCGGACATCGTAGCGAACGGCCAGAGCCATGAGGAAAACCAGGTGTCCATGACGTCCTCGTCGCGGATCCAGTTTTCGGGATCGGCGGGTGGCTCTACGCCCACGTATAAATCCGGATAGGACTTATTGGACGTATGGGACGTATCGAGTGACTCGGCGGTCTGGAGTTCGGATAGCTTTTCTTTCCGATACCAAACCGGGATCTGATGTCCCCACCAGAGCTGACGGCTGATGCACCAGTCCTGGAGATTTTCCATCCAATGCGCGTAGGTTTTCGCCCAACGCTCGGGGCGGAACTGGATTTCGCCGGAGGCGACCGCTTCCGTGGATTTCGCGATCTCCGGGTAGCGCAGGAACCACTGCATGGAAATGCGTGGCTCGATCGGCACGTCGGCGCGCTCGGAGTAGCCGACGTTGTTCTCGTATTCCTCGATGCCGATCAGCAATCCCATTTCCTCCAGCTTCGCGGCGGCGGCGCGGCGGGCGACGAAGCGGTCGAGGCCATGAAGCTCGGGGAGCGCGGGGCAGTTGATCGTGCCGTCGGGATGGAGCACGTCGATGATTTCCAGACCGTGCTTGAGGCCGATCTCGAAATCGACCTTGTCGTGGGCGGGGGTGATTTTTAGCGCGCCAGTGCCGAATTCCAGATCCACCATTTCATCGCCGATGATCGGGATGAGTGCGGCAGGGAAGGGGCGTTTGACCATTTTCCCGATCCACTGGGCGTATTTCGGGTGCTTGGGGTGGACGGCGATGGCGACGTCTCCCATCAGCGTTTCCGGGCGGGTGGTGGAGATGTGGATAAACTCGCCGGGGCTGTCGGCGAGCTCGTATTTCATGGTGAAAAGCTTGGACCGCGAGGCTTTCATGATCACTTCCTCGTCGGAGAGGGCGGTGAGGGAAACGGGGCACCAGTTCACCATCCGCTTGCCGCGGTAGATCAGGCCTTCGTTGAAAAGATCCACGAACACCTGGCTGACCCAGCGCGTGTATTCCGCGTCCATGGTGAAACGCTCGCGCGACCAATCGCAGGAACATCCGAGGCGCTTGAGCTGCTTGATGATGATGTCGCCGTGGGTGTTCTTGAAATCCCAGACGCGCTTGAGGAACTCCTCGCGGCCGAGGTCGCGGCGGGTTTTGCCTTCCTTTTCGCGCAGCTCGCGCTCCACCTTCGCCTGCGTGGCGATGCCGGCGTGGTCGGTGCCTGGGAGCCAGAGAACCTCTTTCCCCTCCTGCCGCGCGCGGCGGGCGAGGATGTCCTGGATCGCGTTATTGAGTACGTGCCCGAGGTGCAGGATGCCAGTGACGTTAGGCGGCGGAATGACAATGGAGTAGGGCTCCTTTTCGGAATTCTCATCGGCGCGGAAACAACCCGCCTCCAGCCATGCGGCATACCATTTTTCCTCCACGGCCTGCGGCTCGTAGGCTTTTGCTAACTCTGACATCGGGCGCGGATGTTCGTGTAGGGATGCCGGTTTGTCCAGCATCGGGCGGCGGGGTTTCGTATCCTTAGGCGGGATACGGCTATGGTACGGAAAGTCGGAGCACCCCGGCAAAACGGCCCGCTGGTGAACCAAAGCGGCGAATGATCGCACGCACTCAAAAACCCACTGCCCGCCTCAGAGCAACATCAGCGCCGGGTTCTCGATGAGTTTTTTGACCTCGGCGAGGAAGCTGGCGGCGACGGCGCCATCGACGACGCGGTGATCCGCGGAGAGGCCGATGTTCATGCGCAGGCCGGGGACGATCTGGCCGTTTTTCACCACGGGTTTCTCGATGGCGGCACCAACGGAGAGGATGGCAGCCTGTGGTGGGTTGACGATGGCGTCAAAGGAATCGATGCCCCATGCGCCTAGGTTGGAGACGGTGATCGTGCCGCCGTCGAACTCATCGGGCTTGAGTTTCCTGTCCTTCGCGCGGATGGCGAAATCCTTCACGGCGCGGGAAATGGCGAGCAGGGATTTCGTTTCCGCCTGCTTGATGACCGGGGTGACGAGGCCATCCTCCACGGCGATGGCGACGGAGAGGCCGACGTGCTTGAATTTCACGATGTGGTCACCGGCGAAGGAGGCGTTGATCGCGGGCACAGCCTCGGCGGCGTTGATCGTGGCCTTGAGGATGAAGTCGTTGACGGAATACTTGTTGCCGTGCGTTTTCTCCGCTTGGTCGTTGACCTGTTTGCGGAGCACCATGAGCGGTGCGGCATCGACCTCCATGTGCAGGTAGAAATGCGGGATGGTGGTCTTGGAGGTGAGCAGGCGGGAGGCGATGATCTTGCGCATCGAGGAGAGTTCGATGCGTTCGTCGCCTTCCTTGGCGGTGGGCATGATCGCAGGAGCGGATACCGGAGAGGAAACCGGAGCAGGCGCTGCGGTGGCGCGGGCTTTAACGGCTTCGGCCAGTTTCGCGGCGGCGATCGCGGTCTGCGATGGCTGGTTCGGTGCGCAGCAGGGGGCGGCGGAGGCTTTCTCGACATCCTCTTTTACGATGCGACCCGCCGGGCCGGAGCCGGCGACGCTGGAAAGATCGACGCCGAGTTCGCCGGCGACCTTGCGGGCGAGCGGGGAGGCTTTCACACGACCGCCTTCGGAGGCGGTTGGGGCGGTAGCGGGGGTGGCTTGGGGAGCCGTTTGCTCCTTTGGCGCGGGAGCTGCGGCTTCCGCAGGTTTTCCGGCGGCGGGCGCGGGAGCGGCGCTTCCGCTATCGCCATCCAGCACTGCGAGGACTCCGCCGATCGGCGCTTTATCGCCCTCATTGATCAGGATTTCGGTGATTACGCCCTCGTCGAAGGCCTCCATCTCCATCGTGGCCTTGTCGGTTTCCACTTCCGCTAGCACATCGCCGATTGAGACGGTGTCGCCGACTTTTTTGTGCCATTTGATGAGGGTGCCTTCGGTCATGGTGTCCGAGAGCTTGGGCATTTCGATGTTTACTGACATGATGATGGGGAAAATCGTGGAACGCGGGGAGGATGGGAGAATGCGCGAGCATTTCCAGCCCTTTTTGCGATGTCCCGAAAACAGGAAGCGCGGAACGGACAGGCCGCACCGCGCTTCTTTGGAAAAAATGGGTAAGCCGTGTTACTCGGCGAGCTTTCTCATGGTCGGCACGAGGCCGATGTTTGGGCTGCCGACAGGACCCTGCGCGGTGACTCTCTTGCGGTAGGACTCGCTGGTGGTTCCGCAGCAATCCTTCTTGGGGCAGTAGAAGCGCACGCAGGAGCCGCAAGACACGCGGACTTTCTTGGTGACGGTCTTGTAGCGCGGCACCTTTTTCTCGATGGTCTCTGTCATGCCGCCTTTGCCGCTGGGGTTGGCGGTGTAAACCTCCTCGGTGACGATGTCATAGTGGCAGGTTTTCACTTGGCGGGTCTCGGTGCGGTAGCCGGCGGAGTTCGAGCCGAGGCCGAACATCGAGCAGCAGGAGGAGAAGCCCATGGATAGAGCGACAAGGGTCAGGAGACTGAGGAGTTTTTTCATCGGTTTGGTTCTATGGATTCGGTTAAAAAAGGCAGCAGCAGGAGGTGGCCGCAACCGCAGTCAAGATAATCAGGGCGGCTGTGACAATGCGCTTCAACATGCCGCTAGACTATGCGGGCGCATGGCCTTGGCAACAAAATTTCGCCGGGAACGCTGCTTGGAACGCACGGGCTTGAATGATGATGGAGGGTCAGGGATACGGTAGGGCGCGAGGCGCCGCCCTCCGCCCACTTTACCTTTTTCCGCCGGAGGCTGAGAATCAGGGACGACCACGGCGGGATCGTCCCTACCTATCCGCAGGGCTCACCCCGTCGTCCGCAGGCCGGAGGCGATGGCGTTGATGGAGAGGAGGAGCTTCGGAAGCAGCGCGTCGGCGGCGGTTTGTTTGTCCTTTTCGATGAGATCGCGCCACTCGCGGAGGAGGGCGATCTGCTGGTGATGGAGGACTTTCAGGGGAGCTTCGCGGATGCCGAGGGTTTTCGCCATGCGCGGGCGGCGGTCGGCCATGGAGCCGTCGAAAAGCTCGGCGAGGAGGTTTTGCGTGAGGTCGAACTCAGCGGTGATCGCTTTGGTGAAACGGGTGCGGATTTCCTTGTCCGTGACGAGGGCGGCGTAGTCGCGCATGAGGTCGAGGTTGGCGGAGGCGAGGTTCGTCTCGACGTTGGTGAGGACGTAGGAGAGGAAGGTGGATTTCTCCAGGGCTGCCTTGAGCGCGGCGAAGTCGGCGGGGGAGTTTTCTTTGAGTTCGGAAAGGGCGGAGCCGACGCCGAACCAGCCGGGGAGGTAGTAGCGGGCCTGGGTCCAGGAGAAAACCCAGGGGATGGCGCGGAGATCGGAGATGGAGTGGGACTTTTTCCCGGTGCGGCGGGCGGGGCGGGAGCCGATGCGGGCGTTTTCCAGGGCGTCGATGGGCGTGGCCTGGCGGTAGAAGTCGATGAAGCCCTCGGATTTCAGGAGGGCTTGGTAGGCTTTCTGTGAGGAAGCCGAGAGGGCGTCGAGGAAAGGGCCGGCGGGATCGGGAGTTTCGGGGAGGTGCTTGTGGCGGGCGGTGTTGATGGCGGCTCCGGCGAGCAGCAGTTCGAGGTTGTAGGTGGCGTTGGCGAGGTTCGCGTATTTCTGGGCGATGGTCTCGCCCTGCTCGGTCATGCGGAAGCCGCCGGACATGGCGCCGTGTGGGAGGGCGGCCATGAACCAATGCGTGGGGCCTGCGCCGCGCGAGATGGTGCCACCGCGGCCGTGGAAAAAGCAAAGCGCGACGCCCTTTTCCAAGCCCACTTTCGTGAGGGCGGACTGGGCGCGCTGGAGGGCGACTTGGGCGGCGAGGATGCCGCAGTCCTTATTGGAATCCGAGTAGCCGAGCATGATCTGCTGGGTTGGTTTCGGAGAGCCTTTCAGGGAACGGGCGGTGAGCGGGTGGTCGAGGAAGGCGGCGAGGATGCCGGGGGAATGTTGGAGGTCGTCCATCGTTTCGAACAGCGGGACGACGGGCAGCGGGCAGGCCATACCCTCCGTTGTGTGGGTCATAAGGCCGGCCTCGCGGGCGAGGAGATAGACGGCGAGGAGATCGGAAAGCTGGCGGGTCATCGAGACGATGAGCGAGCCGAGGCCGGCGGTGCCGGAGCGTTTCCAGTGGCGGACGAGGACTCGGTAGGTGTCGAGGACGTTGTCGGCGTGCGGGCCGATGCGCGCGCCGTCGTGGAGGAAGGGGCGGGAGGAAAGCAGCTCGGCGTTGAGGAAGGCGAGGCGTTTTTCCTCGGGCCATTTCGGGAAATTTTCCCCATCCGCGATGCCTGCGGCGGTGAGGATTTCGGCGATGGCGAGGTCGTGGAACTCGGAATTCTGGCGGACGTCGAGGGTGGCGAGGTGGAAGCCGAACATCTCGATTTTGTGGCGCACGGGACGGATCGCTTGTTCCTCTAACAGGCGGCAACCGGCGGCGGAAAGGGTGCGCGAGATGAGGTCGAGATCCGCGGTGAGGTGGGCGGGGCTAGCGTAGCCGTCTTTCCCGCCGATCTGCTCGGAAAGGAGAGTCGCCATGAGATTGGCGAGCTGGCGCCAGGGTTCCTCGGTCTGATGGTCGAGGATGTCTTTCACATCCGTCTGGCTCGAGATTACGAAGCTCAGCTCGTCGATGCGATCCTGGAGTTCCTCCGGGACATCGGTGAGCTGGCGGGAAACGGTGAGCTGCGCGGCGAGGTGGCGGAGTTCCCTTTCCAAAAGCTGCAGAGCGGCGCGGCGCAGCTCGCCGAGGCTGTGCTCGGTAACGGCGGGGGTGACGAGCGGGTGGCCGTCGCGGTCGCCGCCGATCCATGAGCCGAAGGTGAGGCGCGGGATGTTCCCGGCGGAGCGGAGGAGATCGAGCGGCAGCCCGGCGTCGCGCCATGCCTCGGTGAAGTGGAGATCGAGGCGGTTGATGGCGGTGGGGAAGAGATCGCGGAGGTAATGGATCGCGTTGCGTAGCTCCGAGCTGATGTCCGGGCGGACGAGGTGGATCTCAGCGGTGAGCCACAATGTTTCCAAGGTGGAAACGACGCGCTCGCGGATGCGGCGTTTCTCGCGGTCGGTGTATTTTGGGTATTCGTTGCGGACCAGCTCGTCGTAGAGGGAACGCTGGCGGGCGCGGACGGATTCGCGTTTCGCCTCGGTGGGGTGGGCGGTGAGGACGGGCTCGACATGGACGTCGCGGAGGACGGCGAGGATTTGCTCGGGCTTGAGATCCATCGCCTTGAGGTCGCGCAATGCTTGGGGCCAGAGCCCGCGGATGGAGTCCGCGCCGAGGGCTTTTTCCCGCTCGCGGCGGATCTCGGCGGCGACGCGCTCCTCGATCATGTTGAGGAGCTGGAAGCCGATCGAGTAGAGCTTGGGGAGGTCGTCGGGCGGGATTTCGCCGGCGGCGGGTTCCTTTCCCGACCATGGCATGAAGGGGAGGAGCTGCGTTTCCCCGGCGCTGGCGAGGGCGTCGCGCAGGCAGCCGAGGAGGTAGGTGAGGCGTTCGTCGATGAGGCCGAAGCCTTCGATGCGGAGTTGGTCGCGGGTGGAGGACATGAAACTTTAAATTTTAAACTTTAAGGGAAGAGCGCGTGCATGGGGAAGATTTCCAACCGCAGATGGACGCAGATTCACGCAGATGGAAGAAAAGAATGGTGGAAAAAACTACTCCAAGATACCCGGCCGTTAATCCCTTCTTCTCCATTCACGTTCATCTGTGTCCATTTGACTCGGCGTTGGTTTTGAAAGTGTTCGTCCATCTCGCTGTGCTCGGTTGCGGTTCATATTTTCTTCTTTTGCCCGGCTTCCCGAGGAAGAGACTTGTCGGGGGAAGCATGTTGCAGACCGGGTGTGGGGGAAAATGAAAAAGCGCGGGAACCGGTGAGGGTTGCCGCGCTTTTTAGAAACTTTAAATTTTAAACTTTAAACCTCAAGGAAGAGCAATGGTGGGGAAAGCGTGTTGCAGCGCTCCTTCAAAAAGTGAGTTCGGATTTCCAAACCCCCATATCGAATGATCCAATCCCTAATCTCCCTTTTAAACATTGAAGAGTGAGGTGACGGATTGGCCGCCGTTGATGCGGCGGATGGCCTCGCCGAGGAGGGGGGCGATGGAAACGGCGTGGATTTTCGAGCCGTGAGCCTGTGGCACGGAGTCGGTGGTGATGACCTCCTCGATGGCGGAGTCCGCGAGGCGGGTGAGCGCGAGCTCGCTGATGATGGCATGTGAGACGCCGGCGTAGATGCGTTTCGCGCCGTGCTTGTGTAGGATTTCGGCGGCGGCGGTGAGGGTGCCCGCGGTTTCCGTCATGTCATCGACCAAGAGGACATCGCGGCCTTCGACCTCGCCGATGACGTTCATGGCCTCGACGCGGGTTGAGGAGATGCGGTGTTTCGCGACGATGGCGAGCTCCGCGCCGAGGGCATCTGCGTAGGCGCGAGCCATTTTCACTCCGCCGACGTCCGGGGAAACAACGGTGAGGTTTGAGGTGTCGGGGTGGCGCTCACGGAGGTAGTTGATGAGAACGGGCTTGGCGTAGAGATGATCGACGGGGATATCGAAAAAGCCCTGTATCTGCGGGGCGTGGAGATCCATGGTGAGGACACGATTCACGCCGGCGGAGGTAAGCAGGTTCGCGACGAGCTTGGCGGTGATGGGCACGCGAGGCTGGTCTTTCCGATCCTGGCGGGCGTAGCCGAAAAAGGGCATGACGGCGGTGATGCGCTCGGCGCTGGCTCGGCGGGCGGCGTCCACTAGGATGAGCAGCTCCATGATGTTGTGGTTCGTGGGCGGGCAGGAGGGCTGGATAATGAACACGTCCTCGCCGCGGACGTTCTCGTTGATTTTCACGGCAGTCTCCCCGTCGGGAAAGGCATCCACCTCTACGTCGGCCAAGGGCTGGTCGATGTATTCCGCGATTTTTCCGGCAAGCTCGCGATGGGCAGTTCCGCTGATAATTTTCATGGGCGGGGGGATTGTTGACAGACCGAACCCCGTCGGCAATACTTTGCGCACATTGACTTCATTTTAGACTCTTCAGACCTTTGAACGAAAGCACTCCGACCCAAGCGGCCGGCCCGGCATCCAGCCGGTTCAGGCCAGTCAACCCGATGGTCATCATCGCCGGGGTCGTTTCGCTGGCGGCTATCATCTGGTTTTTCGGGTTTGTGCCACGTTTTGCCTCGGATCGCTCCATGTCGGTTTTTGCGTGGCTCAAGGGGAACTGGAATCCAACAGGTGATTACGAGCACGGCATGCTATTCCCCTTCGTGATTCTCGGCCTGATTATCTATCGCTTCAAGGATCTCCGCGAGGCGGCGGCGAACGACAGGGGCAGCTTCATGGGGTTGTTCGCGGTTTTCGCCGGGGCGGCTTTTTACGCGATCGCCTACCGGACATTCCAGCCGCGCATCGCGGCGGGTGGCTTGCCTTTCCTGCTCTGGGGCGCGTGCCATTTCCTTTGGGGCTGGAAGGTCGCGAAGATACTGATTTTTCCGCTGTTCTTCTTTTGGCTTGCGATACCGCTGCCGAGTTTCCAACAGGCCACCACCCATCTCCAGTTGCTCGCCACCACGCTGGCGCACCATGGTTCCTCGCTGTTCGGTGTGGAGACAAGGGTGGAAGGCACGACCATCCTGCCCGTGAAAGGCGACTGGGATCCGCTTGAGATTGCCTCGGGTTGCAGCGGTATCCGCTCGCTGATGGCCTTGCTGATGATTTCCGCAGCATGGGCCTACGTGGCTAAAATCAGGCTCTGGCAGAAAGCCCTCCTTTTTCTTTCCGCATTGCCGCTGGCGATCATCGGCAACTCGCTGCGGGTGATCTCGATCTTCGTAATCGCAGAGAACGGCGACGCGAAGTGGGCCGCCACGACTTGGCACGACTGGTCGGGCCTGCTGCTATTCTATCCGTTTTCGCTGTTCCTACTGCTTGTTCTGCACTCGCTGTTCGAGGGTGGGCTGCCATGGAAAAAGAACGCCAAACGCCGACTGCGCCGCGAGGTCGTGGTGAAACAAGGCGGAAGCAAGAAAGAGGAACCCGTATCTGTCGCAGGATCATGAAAGTCACCCCCCTGATCCTGCCAGTTTTCGTTGTCGCCGCCCTAAGCTCGATCTATTTCCTGCCCACGGCCGGCGAGGTGGCACAGTCCGCCGTGAGGATGGAGCTTCCGGCAGTGAACGGGGGCTGGGAATTCAATGACATCCCGGCCAGCGAGGCGGAGAAGGAGACGCTCGCGAAAGATACCGAGTTCTCCAAGGCGATCTGCTCCAGACCGAGAGTCGGCGAGTATGACAACCAGGGGCGCATCATCGCGGACCACGTCTTTCTTTCCGTGGTGCTATCCGGGGCGGATATCAACAACTCGATCCACCGTCCGGAACGCTGTATGCCGGCGCAGGGGCATAACATCATTCATTCCGCAGATCGCAAGATCGACATCGGCAACGGCCGGAGCGTCGAGGTCAAACGCTTGCGCAGTGTGCAAAGGGTACCCGCCAACGAGGAGAGGACTGAGTTTTTGGAATACGACTGCTTGACCTACTATTTCTTCGTTGGCCATGACAGAATCACAAACGACCATTATAGTAGGACTTTCAGGGACATGAAAGACCGCCTCCTTAAAGGTATGGATCAGCGCTGGGCCTATGTTTCCACCTCCATGTGGTTCGGGAATAAGGTGGGAATCTCCGAGGCGGATGCCGACTCCAAGCTGACCGATTTCGTGACGCGTTTCTCCAAGGAGCAGATTGCCTGGGATCAGGTAAAGCCCTGAACCAAACTCAGAAATTCAGCGTCTCGGAGGGCTTCACATTCTTATCCTTCAGGTAGCGGATTTTTCCGCGGATGAACTCGACGTGTTTATTGCGGGTTTCAGGAGTGACACCTTCTGGCAATAGTCTTGCTTTGTGGATCCTTTGATCTGCCTCGATAAAAAGCCTCAAGGCATCCTCTTCCGAGCCGCGCGCCGTCCAAGCGATCAACGCGTGCTTGCTCAGCATGATCGCAGCAAGATAATGGCCGCTCTCCCCTTTGTTCAGGCCGGAGATGTAGTCGTATTGCTTGATCGCCCGGTGAGGGTCGCCTGCCGCCTCATAAGCCTGGCCGAGGGAGGAATGGATTCTAACATTGAGGAAATAGCCCTCAAGCCCCATCGACCAATTAAGGCTGAGAGCCAATGCCCGATCAATGTGCCGATCTGCAATTTCAAGGGTGGTGATGGCGGAGACAATGTCGTTACTGTCCAATTGTGCCTTGGCTTTTTGGAGGAGGAAGTCTGCGAACCTGTGGTTTGCGTTGAATGCAACTTCCATATTCCCTTGAACCTTGATCGCCTGACGATACAGCGGCTCGGCTTCTTCGTTCCTTCCGAGCAGCCTGAGTGTCCCTGCTTGATTCAATAGATTGCTGGGATCGAAAGGATGCAGCTCCGAAGCGTTCTTGAAATCATCCACCGCTAGGTATAGATGTTCCACGCTCGACTCGTAGCTGGCGTTCTCCATGGCCGCAAGTTCCCTGTGTAGAGTTCCGCGCATCTGATAAAGCGGGCTTGTGGGCCATATCGTTATCCCCCGATTGAGAGCTTGGATTTTTTCCTCCGTCCCTAAAGGCTCTTTTGAGAAAAAAGCCGGCCACAAGGCGTAGGTTGCCTTACTGCCCTTCCACCCGTAGGCGAAAAGCGGTGTCATTGTAGCCAGCGCACAAACAGCCATCAACACGTTGCCAGCCGAAAAACGAGGTCTTGCTGCGGATTTTACCAAAACGGCGGAGGCGGCCGCGAGGCATAGACCGAGAAGGATCGCTCCCGGGGGGATGCGGAAAATGCCTTCGAATTGAGAGTGCGCAAACAAACCGACAAATCCAGCGAAACCGCCGATCCTCCAGCCGTCGGCAAGCTTGTCTGTACCGGATCGATCATTGGCTAATGTTTTCACAAGAAATGCGACTAACACACATCCCAAAAAAACAAGCAAAAGAAAGCCGCCGACATAACCATATTCTGAAACAGTCTGCACAAACTCATTATGGACGTGTTCGGGTTTGCCATTTAACCGCCCGTATGCGGCCACATCCCACACTTGGAAGCATTCCCAACTGTAGCTACGGCTGCCGCCACCCAGCCAAGGGTGCAGGCTGATGCATGAGACCGCCGCCCCTAGCATGTAAAAGCGAATCGTGTTATCGAGCATCCCGGTCAGGTCACTGCCTTTGGAACGGCTTTGCTCAACCCCTTCCAGGACATCAAAAAATAGAACCGCACACCCGATGAACAAAAGCGGAGCGATGATCGCGACGGGAACGAACCACCGTTTCCCCTCGCGTTTCCCGATGAGAATGCTGCCGAATACGAGAGCAACCAGCCCAGAACCTCCTCCGATCACTCCGCCCCGGGATTTCGTCAAAACCACCGCGGCTAGGCCGCCAATAGCGATTGCCAGCAGAAGAATTCGTATCAAAAAATGGTAGCCGCCATGCAAAGCCACGCCGCCCAGTAGGAGCGCGCACGGGATCAGGAAAGAGGCACAGTAACCGTAATGTCCGAAAAATCCCCGGATGGCCTTCATTTCCCCAACTAGAAAAACCGGCGAGAACGAAGGGTCGATCATCTGCCGCCAGATCACCCACAGGCTCGCGCCAAGTATCAGCACGATCCCGCCTACCAATAGATTCCCAGATGCACCAAGACCGCCCCCGGCACGGAAGACGATGTAAGTGCAAACCGCCATCGAGACCAGCAGCAGATCCTGTGTGGCCAGCTCCTCGACCGGTGAGAAAAAAGAACGCAGGACGATCCATCCCGAGATGGCGATGCCGGGGATCAGGACATAGAGGGATTCCCAAACGACACTTTTTCTCAGGAAAACGGGCAACGCGAACAAGGCCGCCGCGCCGAAACAAAGCATCGTCGGCCCCCAAGTCCACACCCGTAACTGGGGTGCGATGACAACGGATAGTATGAACCCGAGGATCCAAAAAATAGTGGAAAGCGCGGTCATGGGAAAATCGTGGCTGGGACTTGCTGTCCCAGTTTGTCGGAGGGACATCCTGTCCCCCGTGTGTCGGGAAATGTTAGGGAAAAAATGTGGGGACAGGATATCCCCACGACGGCGGGGACTACAAGTCCCAGCCACGGGAATTACTTCGCTCCCCTTCCGAGAAGAACAGCGGGTATTGTTTTGAGCAAGATCTGGAAATCAAGCCAGAGCGACCAGTTGTCGATGTATCGTAAATCCATCTCCACCCAATCCTCGAAGCTGGTGATTTTATTCCGCCCGCCGACCTGCCATTCGCAGGTGATGCCAGGTTTCACACTCAGACGGCGGCGGTGGGAAATTTCGCAGAACGCCTCAACCTCGTAAAGCGGCAGCGGTCGTGGCCCAACCAAGCTGATGTCCCCGGAGAGGACATTGAGAAGCTGAGGCAGCTCGTCGATGCTCAGTTTGCGCAGTAGCGCTCCGAAAGGGAAAATGCGCGGGTCGTGATCCAGCTTGAAAACGGGGCCATCCATTTGGTTGCCGTGCTCCTTCTTGATCTGGTCGAGGAGCTCCTCCGCGTTGTGCACCATGGTACGGAATTTCCACATCCGGAAAGGCTTACCATAACGGCCCGCACGCATCTGGGAGAACAGCACGGGCGCGCCAGGACTCGCAAACCTGATGCCCACCGCAGCGATGATCCACAGCGGCAGGGTCACCGCAATCAGGAGGAAAGAGCCGATCTTATCGATGATTTCCTTCGCCATGAGCTCCCAGGAAAGCTCCGGGGTGGAACGCAGGACGAGCATGGGTTTCGAGCCTACTGAATCGAACACCGGGCGTGCGATCTGGCTGCGAATGAATGAAGCCGCGATCCATGCCTCCACCCCTTGCAATTCGCAGACCTCAACGGCCTGCGCCACCTTGTCGAAAGGCGTGTTTTTTGTGGCGAAGATCACCCGTCCCACCGCTTCTCGTTTAAGGAGTTCGTAGAGTTCAACCACCGTCCTTGAGGCGAGGTCGAAGCGCTCGACGATTGCCCATTCAGATGTCGTATCAATGTCCAGATCCGCAAGGAACTCTTCGATTTCCTTATCTGTACCGGTGATGATCACACGCTCGCCCCCGATGCCGCGTTTCCGGCGCGAGGAGATGTACGATCTTGTGATGCGCTCGCGCAGGAAAATCAAGATGAACATCAGCACCCCACCGAGGCCGAGGATCAGGCGACTCGCACCGGCTACCCTCACGAAAAGCGCGAAGAGCGCGATGAACAGGCCGATGATGAAAATACTTTGGACGAGTTGCCATGCAGAAGAACTCGCAGCCTTGCTGCCCATCCGGTCGTAGAAGCCGAACCGTTCCAGCACCAGCGGCGTGAAGGGAACAGCAATGTAGAGCGCCCATGCCATGGCCGTAAGGCTGCCATCTTCCTTACCACCACGCAGAAATTCTATCAGGATGGATTCCCGCAGAATGCTCGCGAGCCAAAACGCGCAGAAAACAAGGAACGCGTCCATGAACTGGAAGGCTTGAATGGTAATGAAATCTTTGCGGCTTGCGACCATGAGTGGATGCGGGGGAGGAGGGTAGTTTGTTGACGTGCTGCGGGAATGGAAAGAGTAATTGTTATGGCTATATCGCGAAGGGCGTCACAAAAACGTGGTGGCATTCAGAATTGAATCGTGATGCTTTGGCGGGGTGCCCCGTCTATGGTTTCTGATCCTTTCCCTGCCTCTTTTGCTTTTTGGGCCGTGCCTTCTACGTAGCCATCGTTTCGAGAGGGTGGAGAATGAGCCGACCGTGGGCATGGCGGCACTCAAAGCCGCGCTTCCCGTGCTGCCCGACGGGGCGTTTTGGGACGAGTGTATGAACGGCCCGACTCTTAGGATCGCTGCTGGATCAGCTGAGCGCAAGGTGGTGCTCAGTTTCCGCTTAGCCGTTTCCGATGCTGTGGAGGCGCTTCATGTGGGCATGGTGTTGAGCGCTAAGGATCTTTTGCTGGGTGAAAAGGAATGGGATGATGGCAGGGTTCTAATCCGTTGGGTTTCCGAAGGGGAAAACGGACCGATTGAGATCGATCCGGTAGCGTCCGTGCGGGGTAGCCAAAGGAAAGAAGGCATCTCCCTGGTTACTGCGCCTTCATTCGGAGCAGGTTATCCCGTTGTGGTGATCGAGAATCTGGCCACCTCCGGTGAAATGACCATTTCTGCCTTGGAACTCACCCCTGTGAGGCATCGCCCGTCATGGCGCTGGATGCGTTGGGTTCTCGGGGCCTGCTGGTTCTCTTGGCTCTTTGCGTGCTTGTCGGGATTTTCAAAAATACCTTTGCCGCGCCGCGCCGCTGCCGCCGCACTCTGGGTGGTGATGGGCGCTCTTTTCGCCTTCCCCGGCCCTTGGGAAAGGCTATCCCCAATGATCATGCCGTATGATCTAGGAGAGCAGGCAGAGACACGCAACGGGGCGGTTGGCGTAAAACCAGCCACGCCCGAAACAAAAGCGCCCCAAGGCATTGCAGGCCAAGGGGCGTTGGGTAAAATTCCGGAAGAGGGCGGGTGGATCATCCAGATAAGGAGCCATTTGAAAAGGCAGAGGCTGCTTCTCCACAGCGGCTTTGTAGTCGGAATTACTGTGCTGTTCTCTTACCTTGTGGGGTCGCGACGAGCCGCATGGCTTGCGGGCGGATTGGTGCTGACGATGGAAGCGGCACAGATCGGGTTCGGTTATGGCTTTGACTTCGAGGATTTCATGGATCTCATCGGCGGGGTGGTAGGTATCACGATAGGCTGGCTGGTGTTCGGAATGCTGAATAGGTGGAGCGCGATCTCACGATGGATGGCGCTCCCAGCGGCCAAGCCTTCCGCGCCATCCATCGCGGGCGGCGCTCCAGACGAGTGGAAGGCGTGAGGGACCGTCAATCCACGAGACTGCTATCGCGTAGGCGGCCGCCATTGCGATGGCTCCGAGGTTTCCCGACTGCCTGCGCTTCAGCCAGACCATGTTACGAGTTTTGTAGTAGAGTTTCCAATCCGTCAGCGCGCGCTCGATGAAGAGGTTTTTCCCGAAACAATTCCACCGCACGATATTCTCCGGGCCGGGGTGTTCCATCACCGCACCGGTCACGCCCGCGAAAGTCAAACCGGCTTCCGCGATGCGCCACGGATACTCCTCGTCCTCGCCGCGGATGAACAGCGCCCCGTTCACCGGCCCCACCGCCTCCCGCACCTCCCGGGAAATCATCGCCCCCGTCCAAGAAGCGCGGGTTTCAATCCAATCCTTCCCCGCAAAATTCTCCAACTCTTCCATCAAGCGCCAAGCATCCCCGAACCTCACCCACATAGGCCATGTCAGCCGTCCGCTTTTCGGGTCGACTTGCATGGCGTGCCTCACCACCTCCGACCCAAGCCCCGCCGCCAGCAATGCCCACAAGGCGTCCTTGCGTGGAACCGAATCGTCATCGAGAATCCATACTGAATCCATACCGAGGGCGAAGGCCAGCTCCATCGCCTCCTCCACTCCGCCGGCGTTGCCGCGGTTTTCGGCCATGCGGTGGACGATCAGCTCAAAGGGCAGGTTGTCCATGCATTCCAAGGCGGAGGGCGTACCGTCCGTCGAGACATTGTCCGCCACCACCACCAGCTCGGGCGGCCTGGTTTGATTGGCCAGTGCCCTTACGCAGGCCACGGCCGTCGCGGAACGGTTCATGGTCGCAAAGACGACCGCTATTTTCGGAACGACTTTCATCCTTTCAGCACCTGTTTCCAAAGGCGTGCGGCGATCCACAGGATGCCGTCCACCAGCCCGTTGAGATAGGGATCCGCGAAGAGCGTGAACCCATAGGCGCGCCGGATCGACCGCGATTCCACATGCTGCCGTTCCGCTGCAAGGATGCGCTCCATGTCGCGGGTTTTTCCCAGATGGATCATGGATGCGTTGCCGCCATGCAGCCGGAAATCTGCCACCGCCACAGGGATGCGCTCAAAGGTTTTTCCCGCGGCATCCAGCCGTGCGTAGAACTCGCCGTCCATTACGTATCGGAAATCCTCACGAAGACGGAATCCCGCATCCACCACCGTCGCGCGGCGATAGAAAGCCGCAGTGGAACCGATGTAGCAATGGTGGTGGGTATGCACGAACCGCGACCACCTCGGCATCCGCATGCTCCGCAGGAAATCCCCGCTCTCGTTTATGAAATCATAGCCGCCGTAAACCACATCCGCCCGGCTTTCGCGAAGCCGTTGCAGCACCTCCGCAAGCACGCCCGGTTTCAGGCGGTCGTCCGCGTTGAGCCACATCACCCAATCGCCCTTGGCCCGCGCGAAACCCTTGTTGATCGCGGTTGAGATCCCCTCGTCCTTTTCAGAAACCCACACCGCTCCCGGGAATTTCGCCGCTACCTCCGCGCTTTGATCCGTGGAACCTCCGTCCATCACCAGATGCTCAAGCGCCACGCCCTCTTGCGAAGCCACGCTCGAGAGGCACTCTTCGAGAAAGCGCCCGAGGTTCAGGCTCGGGGTGATGATGGTGAGTTCCATGTTATCTTCCGTATTCGCTGTGCCAGACCTCGAAGCCCTTGAACTTGTGATCTAAGACGAAACCTTGGCTGGCGAGAAGTTTTCTGTGATCCTGTCCCTGATACCGCAGGTCGGGGCGGTTGATGTAGATCACATCCACTGTGAGAAGAGTGGCCGGCCTCTCTGCTTCAAGGATCTGGATCGCATTGATCATCGCCGTGCCGCCACTGCGGAAAACGTAAAACCTCGGTGCGTTCATGTCCGCATTCCATTGCACGATGCGTCCTTTTTTCAGATCCTCGACGACGAGCCCGGTCGCCTGCCGGTAGTCATCCCTCTCATGTCGCTCCGCCGTGCGCAGGATCACTGCCGAAACGACCGCTCCCGCAACCACCACCACCGCCAGCCACGCCCGCTGCCGCCGCAGAGATTCGCGGATAAACCACCCGATCGGCACCAGAAGCCATGGAAGTAGCGGACTCATGTGGCGTCCTAGTACGCTGAAATTCGCCAACACGCTCACGCAGGCTAGCATCCCGAGCGGCAAGCCCGCCGCCACCGCCATGCCGATCCAGACTTTGGCGGGCTTGTTCACCAGCCAGGCTTTCACCCCGCCCACCCATGCCAGAATAAACAACACCGCATAGACCGGCAGCCAGATATGCCCACCCAGCAGGCCCGCCACTGAGGAGGAGCGGATTACATCGCGTTCCGGCCCCATTCCCATCAAGCCCATTAACTCGTAGAAACCGAAACCCATGCTGAGCAGCCCGCCGCCCCGCGCCACCGCTCCCCGGTATCCTGCGGAGAGCATGTAGATATGATAGCCGCCCACCAAGGCCGCAAAGGGCAGCCATACCGCTGCCTTCATCCAAAACCCTTTGGTTTTCAACCATTCCGGCCTGAGGATGACCATGCCCACTAGGAGTCCCACCGACCAGACTCCGGCTGTTAGGCTGGCGGCGGCGAGGAAAACCCCGGCTCCCAGCAGACCGTGCAAGCCCTCCGTTTTTCCCGCTTCCTGCGGCTGCGCGATTCTCCACAGTGCGGCGAAGCCGACCGCAGCGCCTGCGATCTGGAACATGTAGGGCCTTAGCTCCCCGGCATAGTAGAGGACGAAGGGTGATGTCAGGCAAACGAGCGGCCAAAACGGCATCCGCCTGAGGGCGAAAACCGCCACCACTAGGAACGGCAGGTTCATCAACCTCAGCAGATACTCGGAATGCCCCACGAGTTTCTCCCAGCCCCACAGAGCCGTCATGAAAAGGGGCATCTGGATTTCCGATCCGCGCATGTGTTTGGAGAATTCCAGCATCTCCTTCATGCTGGGCATGATCGCCTTGATGATCGCGTTGCCCTCATCCATCCAGAAGCTCTGGCCGTTGATGAAAGCGAGGCCGATGGCGAGCGTTACGGCCAACAGCAGCAGGGCGGCAGAGACCGGACGGAGGGAGAGACTATTCATGGCTGGCTCGGTTTGGCTTCGCGCAGTGTTCTCAATTGTTGGAAAAGCTCAATCGCCTTGGCGAGAAACCGTCTCATCGGGACGGATGGCTCACCGCCGTAGCGGGGTGGAAAGCCGATGGGAACCGCGCCGTGCCGGATCCTTTTCTCGCGCCGCAGCATCACGGCCAGTGCGATGTTAGCCAAAGAGATACCATCCGGCACACGAATCATTGTGGAAGCGCAAGCCTCGCAGGACATCAGCCGGTAAGGCACGTTGGCGTCCACGCAATCCACGCCTTCGAAAGCCCTGAGAGAGATGCGGAGGATCAGGCTGGCCACCTTGCGCTGCCAGCCGTCGCGCCTCGTCCGGATTCCATAGATCACATCGCTTGTATTGCGGAGGCTCCAGAAGGTGCCGAAAAACTCCGGCAGGGATTGCCCGTCCGAATCGATCTGCAGCACATACGGAATCCCCCTGTCCACCGCCTCGCGGTAACCTTCCAAGCAGCTCTGCCCGTGTCCGCGGTTTTCACGGCTCCTTACCTCCAGCCGTTCTGGATGTTCTGTTGCCCAATCTTCCAAAATTTCGCGGGTGTTGTCCGTGGATCCGTCATTGATCGCTAGGATCCTGTAATCGCAGCCACTCTTGTCTAGCTCCCCCAGCCAGCCACCCAGCACATGGGCGATTGATTCGCTTTCGTTATAGACTGGCAGCACGACCAGCAGTTCGGGGGCGGGCTTCGGATTACCTGTCATCACCTCTTTTTCTTTTGCTTGTCGGCATGGTTAGTAGTTCCACCGCCCGCTCCGCCACCGCCCGTTCATGCAGCCGAGCGCTCCATTGTTTGGAAATTTTGGAGGGATTCCGTTCACCCTCACGCCACATTGCTAGTTCCATCCGTAGGGCTTCGGTGTGTCCGTCTTCGTCATCCCGCACCGCCAGTGTTCCGCCGCCATCCTCTGCGAACCACTCGAAGCTTCCCATTGAAACTAGGTTAGCAGCCACCACCGAGCAACCGGAGCACAGCGCCTCACCCGCCGCGATGCCGAAGCTCTCGTAGGCCGAGGGGCTGTAGAAAATCTGCGCCGAGGCGAGCAGCTTCGGGAGTTCGTTCCGACCCACCCGTCCGCGCAAACTCACCCGCTCTCGCATCTGCCCGGGCAGCGCGGTGTGCCATCTCTCCAGTTCATCTGTTACCTTGCCGATGATCTCTATCACCACCGCTTCCGTCTCCAGCAAGCGCCTCACCACCGCCATCATCAGGCGTGGCCGCTTCTGTGTCTCATCCGACCAGCGACCCACGCACACCACTCGCTCTGCCTTGGTTTCCCCGGTGTAAAGGAAGCGTTCCTGCACTGGGTGCGGAAGCAACGTCACCTTGGCCGCCATTTTACTGCCACCGTAGATTCCGCAAAGACGGCGGTAGTGCTTCACCGCGCCAGGCGAAACGCATGCGATCCATTTCCCATGTGCCAGATGCTTCCGCCTCAAGGGGTCGGTCACCAAAAGCCCCACCGTCAGTCCGCGGAAAACACGCGCTGTCAGCATCCGCCAGGCCCGCCATCCCTTTCCTTGTCCTGTTTGGTGCCATTGCTGCCGGAGCCAGGTTCCGAATCCGTTGAGTGGACTCACCACCCCGCCATTGTCTTGATTTAAAAGGAGGGGAATGCCCGCACTGCGAATCGCGGCGGCGACGTGCCGGTATTTCGCCCGTCCCCATGAATAAAGCACCACACCGTCCAGCCCAAGCCCGCGCCACCAGTCTGCTGATTCCAGATTCGCCATCTTCGTCCGCATCACCTCCGGTTCATCACCACTGCGGATTTCGCCGGTCATCACCACCCGGCTTTCCACGCCGATCAGTCCCAGCCCACGGCATAGCAATCCGCTGTCGCGGGAGAAAAAGTCCTCTCCGCCTTCGAAGTCCCTCGGTGTGCATGTGAAGATCCGCATCGTGTCAGGTTTCGAGTACCCACTTGTCATGGATATGGCGGATGCGGATACGCCGTTCCGCCGCGAAGCGCTCCACCGCCGCGCGGACACCGCTCCAGCCCCAGTCATCGCCGAACAGCGTCCCGCCGGGAGCCAGCAACGAATGGTAATCGAGCAGATCCTGATAGACGTCCTCCTCCTCGTGGCTGCCGTCGAGATAGATCAGGTCGGCCCGCAGATCCGTCCGCATCAGCCACAAGGCTGCGGCGGAAGCGGGCAGCGGAAAAGGCACGATGCGCCCTTCCTTGCCGGCATGGAGAACGTTTGCTAGGAAGCGGTAATAGACGGAAGGATAGCCGTGGCGGCATTCGAGCGCGCCGAAGCGTTCCGGGTCGGATTGATCGGACCAGAACTCCAGCGCTCCAAGCCAGGTGTCCACACAAAGGATTTTTCCCTCAATGCCCTCGCGCCCCATGACCTCCGCCATCGTCAGAGCCGATGCGCCCTTCCAAGACCCCACCTCGATCACGAACGAAGGCCGGACGCCGCGGATGATTTCCCCGAACGCCTCCGACTCTCCGCCCCAGCCGCTGCGATCCTGCGGATAGGCCGTGTGGTCGAAGCCCTCGTAGATGTCCTTCCCATGGATCGCCTCCATCAACGATGCAGGCGAGATCGAGCGGAGGATTTCCCCGGATTTACGGAGGATTCCAGGGCGGCGGCGTTTCACTGTGAAACCAAAGCGCCCGGCGACGCGCTGGAGCAGGGAGATGAGCGAGCGGGATGGCATGAGGTGGAAAAATTTGAGCTTAGCCGCCGGTTTCCGGCAAAGAGAGGGTCTCCCAGCCGTAGGCCAGTTTCTCTTGGATGGGGGCGATGATGCCGGACGCGAACCATCGCTCGGGTAGGATCACCTGTTGGCCGGGTTTTTCGCCAAGCCATGCCGCCCACCAAGAATAACTGCTGTTGCAGATGATGTGATGACTGGCCCGGCTCATAAGGAAAAGGTCGTGCAGCGCGTCGCCCTCCGCTTCCGGCAGCGCGCGGATCGCGACCCCGTCCTCCGCGAGATGTTCGGAGCACCATTTCGGGTCATCGGAAAACACGTGGAACTCCAGCCCCTCGTGCCGCTCCCGCAAAAGCCGGATGGCGCGCTTGAAATAATCCTCCCCGCACACCGCAACATCCGGGTTGCCCACATAGTCGGTGCGGCGCACGTGGACGGATACCGACTTACCTTTCTCCATACGCCGGGCTAGATCGCGGGTGGCGGGGAGCCAAGGCAAGTCATCCATGGCAAGCTCGCTCCGCAGTTGCTCCTCTATCCCGCGGAAATAGAGCGGGCTTTGGAAATAGCCGCGCACCAGGCAGTCGGCGGGAGCGTCAAGATGGGATGGGTTGAAGGTGTGGTCGGTTAGGCATTCATTCACCTGGGAAAAATTTCCGAAGTCTTGGAAATGCCTGCCCGTGGTTTTCCGCAAAAGCCGGGCGGCGAGGGTATGACCCCGCCGCAATTGCGCATGGATCGGCAGACGCTCCAGACAGGAAACGCTACGCCATCCGGCTTCGTTGAACCATGCCCCGTCCAACACCAGCGGCACCCCATGGCGCTCCGCGAGCATCCGTCCGAAGGCGTATTGGAACAGGTTGTTTCCCGTCCGGCCCAGCATGATGATACGGATCATGGCGCGTCCTCGATCACGATGGCATCATGCTCGACCCTTACGGAGGCGGCGGGGCGCAGCTTTTCCATCCACTCCTGGACTTCGCCGAGGGTGGGGTAGTCCGGGTCGGTGCCAAACAGGCGGGCGTCGTCGATCACCACGGAAACCCTGTTCTCGCCGGCGCCATAGATGATCTCCAGCTCCTCGCGCACCGGACAGGCTTTCTGCCCTTTGCCGGTGACGCCGCCCGAGTCGTGGCCATCCAGATAAAAGAGCGCCGCATCCTTGAGCTGTGGCAGCAACGAGCGGAGCACATGGGAGGAGTCCCCGTCCCAGACGGTGATCGAGGGTTGATTCGCGAAACGTTCGCGCGCCAGTTGCGCCAGCTCCGGAACCACCTCGACGGTATGGGTTTCGCGGAAATGCCGAGCTAGGAATACCGTGGTATCGCCCCGGAAAGTGCCGGTCTCCACCGCCATTTCCGCGCCGATCCGTTTCCCGACCTGAAGCAATTGCGCCCGTCGGATAAAGTAGGGCACGGGCATGAAAAATCCCTCCGTCCGCCAACGCTTCCCCGCACGCAGCAGATGCCGCCACTCCGACACCCGTTCGAGCCAGGGAGCAAGTTTCAGCAAGCGATTCCTCATCCGGATCTTATCCAGCCATTTTTGTGATTCTTCCGCCATGGTTCAATCTTCCCTTGCTCGGCGTTTCAAGCTCAGCACACCCATGAAGAAACTGCCGAAGACATTCTGGATACCCATCAGGATCAGCGTGGAGGCGGGGATGATGCGCCGCATGTTTTCCGAGTAGGAAATCCCACCGAATTGCGCCGCGCGCCAGTCGAGGAAAGCCCACAGGAAAAGCCCCGAACCGCATGAAGCGAGCAGCAGCCCGCTGACTAGGCCCCATTCGAGCGTCACTTTTTCCAAAATTTTTCTTAGTCTCACCTGCGGCGGCAGCAAACCCTCCGCCTCCGCGAACGCCCGCGTGAACACCGCAAACCAAACCGCCTGCACGCCGACCAGCAATATCATCGCGCAGCCCATCAAAGAGCCCACGTCGAGCACCACTTTTCCCAGTTCGAGGGCGCCGAATGCGAGGATCAGCATCCCCGCCAGGCCCATCAGGGAAAGGGCGAGTCCCGGCACAAGGAACAGCCACCGCGGGCTGAAGAGCAGCATGAAGCGCAAATGCCGCCAGCCGTCGCGCCAACTCCGCAAATGCGGTGCGCGGGATCTGCCGTCCGGGTGCAGGGTGATCGGAACCTCCGCGATTTTTATGCCCTCCAAAGTCGCGCGGATCACCATTTCAGAGGCGAACTCCATGCCCGTCGTTTGCAAGCCCAGCTTCCCATAAGCCTCTTTTGTGAACGCCCGCAGCCCGCAGTGGAAATCATGCGCGGGGCTATGAAAAAATAGCCGCCCGATGAAGGTCAGCGCCGGATTGCCGATCCAGCGGTGTTTCCATGGCATCGCACCTTTCATGATCGTGCCGCCGCCCGTCGGCAGCCGGCAACCCATCACTAGGTCGCTCCCTTCGCGCAGGTGTTTCAGGAAACCACCGATCTTCGAGAAATCGTAGCTGTCGTCCGCATCACCCATCAGCACCCAAGGGCCGCGCGCGGACTCGATCCCCGCCCGCAGCGCGTTGCCATAGCCTTTCTCCGCCACGGGAACGACCCGTGCGCCCTCGCGCTGCGCGATCTCTTGGGAGCCGTCCGTGCTGCCGTTGTCTGCGATTACGATTTCACCTTCCACACCCTCTTCGCGCAGGGCGTTCGAGGCCTTGCGGATGCAGGTGGCTAGGGTTTCCGCCTCGTTGAGGCAGGGCATGACGATCGAGAGAAACATGGGGGCAATTTAGGGTTTGGCGGGAGCCGGCAGCTCCACCACCCACCATTCGGAGGGCAGCTCTTTCACCAGCGGTCGTATTTCACGCCGCAGCAGGATGGTTCCGTCAAGCCTTGCGAGCCACCCTTCCGGCGACTCGCCTCGGATCTCCGAAAAATATTTCGTGTTGAGGACGATGAACCGCAAGCCCGCCTTCGCAGGATCGGTCTCGGGCGTAAGATGTCGCACCGTTCGTTGGCCGTAGGGTTTCCACAAAGGCGATTCCGGCCCCGCCGCGTGGTTGATGAAACCGATTTCTTTCGCATCCGATGGCAGCGCCTCGCGCAAGGGACCGAGAATGTCCGCGCGGCTACTATAAACCTCGTAGCCCAGTGCCAGCCTTTGCAGGGAGGGCGAGGGGTTCTCTTCCGCCAGCGCGCGACTGATCGCGGCCATGGGTAGCACCGGGCGGGAGGGAGTCACCAAGAGCATCACCACGGTGGAGGCTGCCGCCAGCCACGCCAGCGCCACGAACCACCGTTGGCACACCGCCCCCCGGAGCCGCGGTGTCATCACCAGCGGCACCATAAGGAAAGGGTAGTAGGGCAGGATGTGCCGCGCCACGGTCGTCATGCCTGCCTTGCTGAAATACGCAAGGATCGCCAGCCCGAACCAAAGACCCAACCACCCGGCTCGGCGTTTCCATCCCTCCGGGATACGTCGGTCGCGCCTTCCGAAAATCACTCCCGCGATCAGCAGGCCTACGATCCCCAGCCCCAGCCCCGCGCTTTCCTCGCCCTGGATGTCGGTCACGCCGAAAGCCGCGCCGCGCGCTTCGAAGTTCGCGGCCATGCTCTCTAGGAACGTCTCGGGAAACCAGCGCACCACGTTCTCATTCCATACGTTCGCGATCGGAAAAAGCGGCGGCACGAGGTTCTGGAGCGATGCGTTGATCAAGTTCCCCACCAATCCGATGATCGGTTCGACCTTGCCGAGCGCGGCGTTTTCGGCGGCGGCTCCTGTCCAGTCGCCGCAGTGCCGGTAGTTGAGGATCGCCGTTGGCAAAAACGAGACCAAGGCCAGCGGAACAACGGCCAGCGCGATCCTCACCGGATGCGTCCGCAGCAATCCGAACATCCGGATGAACAGCACCGTGAAGGCCAGCATCAGCGGCAGTGTGGTGGGCTTCGCCGCCGTCATCAGGCCGGCCGCCAGCAGCGCGAGAAGAGCATGCCCGGTCTCTCCCGATTTTTTCCACCGCAGCCCGAAATCGAAAGCAGCCAGCGCGAACACCGCCGCCGGAAGGTCGTTTCCGATCCCCCCCGCCTGCAGTGCAAAACCATATCCCGTGGGCACCACCCACATCCAGAACCGGCTCGCCCGCCCGCCCGCGCCGAGACCGCGGAACACGCCGAAAACCAGCCCCGGCAGCAGCAGGAACGGCAGTTGGTTCGTCAGGAAAAGGATGCGGTCGCTGCCCGTCCATGCCAGTAGCGGGGCGAACACCCACTCCATGCCGGACGCGCGCGTGTTGAGGCTGTTGTTGTTCGCCGGGAACCACTGCCAACCGCCCTCCATCAGCCAGCCCGCCACCTTGGGTAGGCGGAAGTTCATCGCGTCGAAGTTGTTCGGCGCGTGCAGCAACCCGCCCAGCAGCGAAAGACCTGCCACTGCCACGAAAGCCCATCGCAGCGCGCCCCTCCGCGTTTGGAAAAACCGCAAGACCGCCCGCTTGGATGGAAAAGGGAGTGCCCCCGGACGGCAAAGCACCACCAGCGCCAGCCATGCGAGGGGAATCCCCACCGCCAGCCCCAAAGGGGTCACGCCGCTGACCAGGGAAAGCAACCAACCGGCGATGTTGCACGCCGCCGCCAGCAGCACCCAGTGCGCCGTCCACGCCGCGCTGCCGGGCAGTTTTTGGGCACTGGTTTTTCCGAAGATCATCATTTCAGAAATCGATGTATGAAATCAAACCGCAGATGGACGCAGATCGGGTAAATCGCACGGCGAGAGCCATCCCCAACGGGTAGGGCTGATCCGGCCCGGTCGGCCCTGATCAAAAACGCAGGAGCCGTTTTCCCGGAAAGGTCGTGAAACCGCATTGAATCGGGCTTTGTTGTTCCGGGATTACACCCCCGCCGGAATGAGCGCCCCGTAAGATTTTGAAAGTGGGCCGACCGCGGCGGGTCAGCCCTACCGGATAAAAATACCTTTCGAATCCCTTCAGTTCTTCACCCCCCAGACCACATACTGCGTCCCGAGCGGCAGCGGCGAGAGCCATGGCTCCATCCACCGCAGGAACCCAAGAGCCTTAGGGAAAACGAACAGGTATCGCGTGCCCAACACCCGGAAGCCCGCCCCGCGCATCCACCGCCTTGCCTCGCGCGCGGAGAGCGGCACGGCGTGGTTGTCGAAGGCGCAGCGGCTCATCACATACCTCGTGGCGGGATTCCATTTGGAGTTCTCGAACAGCGCAAACCAGCCGCCCGGCTTCGTCGTGCGGTGGATCTCCGCGAAAACCTGTTTCCTCTCTTCCACCGGGACGTGGTGGATGACCCCGTTACAGAAGACCGTATCGAAGGCTCCCGCAGGCAGCTCGCCGTTCAGGCAAAGTTCCGTTTCGGGAAATCGCCGCCGCGCGATCTCCAGGGAGGCGGCGGAAACATCCGCTCCCGTGACCCTTTCCGCCCCCAGCCGCTCTCGCGCGTGCGGCAGCCCGTTTCCCGTCCCACAGCCGAAATCCAGCACCTGCCCTGCTTTCCGCCCGGCGCGCTCTAGCAACCCGGAAAGGAACCTCATCCGCCCTGCCGCGAAGTAATCTCGGTTCTCCCCGGAAATCTCCAAGGAGCTATCCAGTGATTCCTCGTAGCTCTCCGCGTGCTCGTCGAATTCGGCGCTCATCCCTGATCGGCGTTCATTTTTTCCTCGCGGCGAGGATCGCTACACCCGTTTCGCACCCGAAATTTTCCGCCACCGAAACCTCATCCCGGATCGGCTCCGCCCAGATCGTCGCGTCGTCGCGGATCACCGTGAAGCGCTCGATTTCCCAATCCTCACCGAACCAGCCCAGCACCGTTGCCACCGCGAAAATCCGGTGTGCGTTGAATTCGATCCGCTGCTTCCCGATTGGGGTGGAAAGGTAGAATCTGCCGCCCGGCGCGACCATTGCCTTGAGGCGATCCAGCCCTTTCTCATGCCCGCGCGGGTCGATGGGATCCCCATACCTCCCGAGGCCGAAGTGCTCGATGGTATGCAGGCAGGAAAGCGAGGGGATAGCCTTTTCCCATTCCGGCGGGCAGGCGCCCATCACATCGTGTTGGTGAAAAAAAACGCCCGGTATGGCACCGGGCGCGGGGCGGATGTCGATCACCTCGATTTCACGGAAGGTGGCCACATTGCATACGAATCCGTCGATGCGTGAACCGACATCGAAGTGCCGCGTTGGTGCATCCTCGCGAATCCACCGCGCCACGGTGAGATCCTGAAGCGGATACGCGCCCAGACCGCCGCTGGCCTCGGCTTTTTCCGTGAGGATGGGATATTCCTTGCCCCATAAAAAATCTCCCGTACTGCCCTGAGCCTCGAGAAAGCCCCGCCTGTCGGCCATATAACCCGGCCAAGCGCGGAGTGCGGAAAGCAGCCTACCCTTCCGCAGGCCTGACTCCCGGAGAATGGATCGGATTGCGTGAAACATGGGTTCAATGGAAAGGAACAATCCCTGCCTCACGGGTTTTCGAGCGCCATGAGGATGCTCCGCAACGCCGCCGCCGCACTCGCGGGAGCCATGTGGATGCCGTCCGTATATCTCACAGCTTCCGGCGGCAGATCCTTGGAAAGATCCAGCAGCGGGATGCCCGATGCCTGCGAAAATTCGTAGGGAATTCGGGTGTTCATCTTCTCGGGCGCGGCACCCGGCGGAAGCTGGACAATCAACATCCGGCATCCCCGCTCGCGGAACCTTTCTGTGATTGCAGTTAGCTCGGCGATCACCGCGCTGGCCTTTTCAGGCAGGGGTTCCGCGTCCGGCGGCGGGATCATGGCAAGTGCAGGAACCGGCAACGGCAGCCTCTCACCCTCGTCCGCCCTCCCGACCTTCCGCTCCAGCAGGATCGAGTAGGCGAAGGCAGATGGCCGCGCCGTCGCGCCAAGGTTTGGAAACTTGCGACCAACACTAAACCACGGCGAATCCATCACCTCTGCGACCAGGCTCTTGCCAGCACCTTGTTCCCTGTAAAGTGTATTGCCCTCGATCACCAGGATGGGGGGCAATGGCAGGATGCCCTTGTCGATCGCACGCATTACCACAGCCGCGCTACCTCCATCGCACCCCATGTTCGCCACCTCAGGAAACTCTTCCGTCCGGCTCGGGAAACGACCGGTTAGCGAGGAACCTGCCAAAAACACCTTCGCCACGGGTTCCGCCGCCCCCGTCTGAATCCGCGCGATTGACGAGAAGAAATTCGATTCGCTCTTCGTCGTCCGCCCGCCGACAAGATGCAGCGCCAGCGTCTGCAAGCCGAAGCAGGCCGCCAGGGCAAGGGTGAGTATGAGGGCGTAAGTCATGGAATTGGATCGGTATGATTATGGTAGGGACGATCCCGCTGCGGTCGTCCCTGATTCTCTGCCAATGATGAAACGAAGAGGAAGAGATTGTTGATTGATGATTGATGATTGATGATTGATGATTGATGATTGTTGATTGTTGATTGTTGATTGTTGATTGTTGATTGTTGATTGTTGATTG
>Ga0247838_1000111_pt1 | contig 120812 bp, 110 predicted proteins | sample LaCruzMarch2015__5_FD_189097 | JGI IMG/M metagenome (GOLD analysis project Ga0247838, IMG submission 189097) | Freshwater microbial communities from meromictic Lake La Cruz, Castile-La Mancha, Spain - LaCruzMarch2015_15m | ecosystem: Environmental > Aquatic > Freshwater > Lake | place: Spain...
GTTCCTACGGACTATCGCATTGCGGAAAACTCCCGTGAGCGATGCCGAGGTGTGCCACTCCCTCGTAGCCCTCTACAAAATGTATGAGCGCGGCGTTTGCGAATGCGACATGCGCGTGGTCTTTGAAACGCTCAAAGCCTAACCTCCCCCGCCGTTGAAGGTGCAGAAGCTCTCGGCGTGATCGGCGCCAGCGTGATAGAGTCCGCTCGTTATCTTGTGGTAGCGCTGGAGGCCTTGCGGGCGGAAGACAAAATCCGCAAGGCCGCCATCCTCGACATGGATCTGCACTACGGCAACGGAACGGCCTCATTGGCGGAATCAAGGCCTTGGCTGCGCGCGCTCTCGATCTACGGGAACGACTACTGGAAAAACCAAGCTTATCGCGATGTCAGGAAACGCCACCATACGGACGGCTCCAATCATTTTTCCGTTCCGTTGGTTCCGAGTGGGGAGTGCGATCGCCATGTTTTATTCGAAGCAGTGAATCGCCATCTTTCCTGGCTCCTTCAAGACGGAAAGCCGGACATCCTGCTCTACCAGGCCGGCGCCGACCCGCTGGCTGACGATCCCTACTCCCCGCTTCAACTCGCACATGAGGATCTTGAGATGCGGGAGCGAATGGTCTTTGAATTCGCCAGAGGCGAAAAAATCCCCGTCGCATGGGTTCTGGCTGGTGGATACTGCCGCGAAATCGAAAAGATCGTGCGAGTGCACTTGAACACGGCACAAGCCTGCTGGGAGGTTTTCAGCGCTGAAAAGCATCGCTAATTTTTCCGCGATACATCCTAAGCACCTGTTTGTATTTTCTTCCGTGCTGCACTCCAGGAATGAGGCGAACAACAAACCTGACCCGTGCCTTGACTCACAGAGCGGGGGATAGTTTGATCCCTCAATGGCCAATGTCTCACGCGAGAGCGTGCGGGAAATTCTGCACGAATATCTCGCTGGGAAAGGACTGCGCAAAACCGCGCAGCGAGAGGCTATCATTGAGGCCGCTTTTGACACGAACAGCCACTACACCGCCGAAGAGCTTCTTGAAATGGCGCGTTCGATCGATCGATCGGTGTCTCGGGCCACTGTTTACCGCACCTTGCCCTTGCTTGTGCAGAGTGGACTGCTGCGTGAACTCGACTTTGGTGGCGACACGAAAATCTATGATCCAAACTTTCTGGAGCATCCTACACACAACCACCTCGTCTGCGTGGATTGTAAAAAAATCATCGAATTTGAAGACCCGAATATGGAATTGCTCGAAAACTGTATCACCCGCCGACTGGGCTTTTCTCCAACCAACAAAATGGTGAAAATCGAAGCCCGATGCGATGAGCTGCAATTAAAGGGTTCTTGCATGAAGCGGATGGAAGCCAAGGCCTGACGAGATATGTGGAAAGGAAGATTCAAAGAGGAGCAATCCGACCTGTTAAAAAGCTACGGCGCGTCAGTGCATGTGGACTGGCAGCTCTACCGGCAGGACATCCAAGGTAGCATCGCACACGCGCGGGCCTTGCTTGGCGCGGGCATTCTTACGCCTGAAGAATTCAGCCAAATCGAACGAGGCTTGCTCGAAATCCGAGCGGACATCGAAACGGGAAATTTTGTTTTCAGCCAAGAGCTTGAAGATGTTCACATGAACATTGAGTCCGAGCTCACCCAACGCATTGGCGCAGCTGGAGCGAAGCTCCACACCGCTCGCAGCAGGAATGACCAAGTCGCGCTCGACTTCCGACTTTGGCTTCGCGATGCGTGCGAGGGATTACGCAGCGGCATTAGCCTGCTGCAGCGCTCTCTTGTAGGCCTTGCCGAGAGACACCAGCACGCGATCATTCCCGGCTATACCCATCTTCAGCGCGCCCAGCCGGTCTTTTTTGCACACCACCTCCTTGCCTATGTGGAAATGCTTGATCGCGACGCCTCGCGGCTGGCGGATGCCTCCATGCGCATGGACGCTTGCCCGCTCGGTTCGGGGGCGATTGCGGGTTCGACGATTCTTTTGAACCGCGAATCCATGGCCAAGGAACTGGGCTTCTCCAAAGTGACGACGAACAGCATGGATGCTGTCGCGGACCGCGACTTCGCCTGCGAGGTGCTGGCCGACATCGCCATCCTCGGCATGCACATTTCCCGCCTCAGCGAGGATGTTATTTTATGGGCGTCGGCGGAGTTTGGATTCATCGAATTGAGCGATCGCCACACGACCGGCTCGAGCCTGATGCCGCAGAAAAAAAATCCTGATATCGCCGAGTTGGCGCGTGGCCGCACGGGAAGGCTCTACGGGAACTTGATGAGTCTCCTGACGGTCATGAAGGGTCTCCCGCTCACCTACAATCGGGATATGCAAGAAGACAAGGAGGCCGTCTTCGACTCTGTGAAATCTGCTTCGCAGACGATGGCTATTTTTGCTGAGATGTTTGAATCGGCATCCCTCCGCGAAGAGCGCGCCTTGGCTGCCGCGAGCGACCCGCTGCTCCTCGCCACGGATCTTGCCGATCGCTTGGTCGAAGGGGGAGTGCCCTTTCGGAAGGCTCACGAGATCATCGGTGGACTCGTAGCTCTGGCCGCAGAAACAAAGACACCACTGCACAAACTGGATGCCGTTCAATTCGCTGCGGCATCCCCCGTTCTCACTACCGATATCGTGAAGGCCACCTTTGACCTCCGAGCCGCACTCGCTGCGCGCAAGACAACAGGCGCGCCCTCGCCGGAAAATATTCAAAGGGAGCTCAGCCGCTGGCGTGAACAACTCCGCTAACCAACCGTCCAACAGACTCGAGAAGTTTTTTGCTTTTCGAAACCGCGGGGATGATGCGAAGCCGTTTCTCTCGCACATTGAGGATTTGCGCTTCACGATCATAAAAATCGCGTCTGCTCTTGTGTTGGGAATGCTCCTCTCTTTTGTCTTCCGCACCGAGTTGGCGGCCATCGTGCAGAATCCGCTCGTAGCGGTGGATCCTCAGCGCGCGGCGAATTTGCAATCCCTGGGCGTCGCCGACTCCTTCACCATTTCGCTTGAGCTCTCCTTCTATGCCGGGCTGGTCCTCTCGTTTCCCTTGATCATCATTTTCGTAGCCGAATTCATCCTGCCTGCCCTGACGCCCAAGGAGAAAGTGATGATTTTTCCAGCCGCTGCGCTTGGTTCGGGGCTCTTCCTTGGCGGCGCGGCATTCAGCTACTTCGTCGTCCTGCCGCAGACACTGGAATTTTTCTTTAAGGATGCCCAGTCCATGAATTGGCAGCCGACCTGGACGGTGCGCGAATACTATTCCTTTGCCACGCAGTTCGTCATTTCCTTCGGCCTCGCCTTTGAGCTGCCGCTGGCGGTCTTGCTTCTGGTGAAACTCGGTATTGTCGATCACGAGCTTCTCAACCGCACGCGCGCCTTCGCAGTAGTCGTCATTTTTGTCTTGGCGGCGCTCATCACCCCGACATCCGACATTCTCACGCTCCTCCTCATGGGGGGGCCTATGTATGTCCTCTACGAGATTTGCATCGGGATCGCCTGGTTGATGGGGAAAAAAAAGACCCAACCTGTTACCTGACTCGGATCCGAGCTTACGGGCTCTTCGATGGTCTCCACTCGATGAAAATGTTGGCGTTGGTGATGTGCTGAAAGATTCCCTCCAAAGTCACGGTGTCGAGTTCTCGAAAGACGACCCTTTCGACGGGACCTTGTTTCTTTTCTTGCTTTGCATTCGATGCATCGGATTCCGTCTCGGCTGGGGCTGCGTAACCAAGCATTTTTTGAAGCGCCCCGCCTCCCAGCGATCCCTTCGCGCGGCTGGGTGCCGATTCATAAACTACGATCTCCCGGCCAAATTTCTGAAATTTCGTTTTAGATTTTCCTATGGAATTGTTGGCCCTCGCGTAGCTGTTCACATCCGAAGCAAATGTGATCTTTCGTTTGCGAGAGCCTTCCAAATCCAAGATCAAATCATGCGAGCCCACGCCTTTGACCAGGGCTTTGTGCAAAACTCCCGTGACAGTGATTCTGCGGTCACGAAGCGCTCGGCCGACGAGAGCAGGAAATTTATCCGTTACCTCCGCCAGCTCCACCGCTGAAAGCGTTCCTTTCGCGATGATGTTTTCGATTTCCTGTTCCGGGGAAAAAATTTTGGGCTTGGAGTAGTGTTTCCATGTAAAGAAACTCGCGATACCAAGCCCCACTACCAGTAAAAGTCCTTTGCTCATGCTTTTTTGAAAGAAATTAGACGGAGTTTCTTTAAACCCTCGCTACAGATATTCAACACTAAAAGCTGACTAAAAAGCTTTTATTTAAAACAACCGGAAGTCGGAATGAGTGCCGGCGGCGGGACTCGAACCCGCACACTCCTTTCGGAATAAGGGATTTTAAGTCCCTTGCGTCTGCCATTTCGCCACGCCGGCAAGGCAGGTGAGTGGAGGCTCTATCTTCCGGTTGGAAGGAATCTCAGCAAGCGTAAAATGCACAAAGCTCAGTTTTTGTTATTCGACTGGGGCGCGCCCGCATCCGGTGCTTGCGATTTCGAGTTTCGAAATTACGATTCGCGCAGAATGAACTCGCTTGCGGCATCTTTTAATCAGATAGGGAAACATCGTGTGAGCTGCGGGCATCTTCTGCCTTTCGGGGTAAGCCACTTCCCAGGTGGCGTGAATTTTTCCATCTTCAGCGCCAACGCGACAGGTTGCACGCTGGTCCTCTTCAAGAGGGACCAAGAGCAACCGGTCGCAGAGATTCCATTCCCAAAAAACTACCGATTGGGGCATGTGTGGGCGATGGTGGTGCACGATCTGGAATTCGAAAATCTGGAATACGGATTTAGGATGGAGGGCCCGTCGAGCGAGCGGGATGGTCATTATTTCGACCCCTCCAAAATCCTGCTCGATCCTTATGCACGGGAGGTCGTGGGCCGTGAAGAGTGGATGGCCAAGTCGAAAGCCTCGCACAAGCCGATCTTTCGATCGCGGGTTCCTGTGGGTGTCGGCATGCTCGAACCGAACGGGATCACTCGCGTGCCGGTGAGCGAACTCATCATTTACGAAATGCACCTGCGTGGCTTCACTCGCCATGAGACTTCGAAGGTGAAAAATCCGGGCACTTTTGCCGGTCTGGCTGAGAAAGTGAAAGACTTAGCCCACCTCGGGATCAACTGCGTGGAGCTCATGCCGGTCTTTGAATTCGACGAGACCGAGAACCTCCGCACAAATCCCACAAATGGCGAGACGCTATGTAATTACTGGGGCTACAGCACAGTGGGATTCTTCGCACCTAAGGCCAGCTATGCGGCCGTAGGAGCCAAGAGCATGCAAGTCGCCGAGATGAAAGAAATGGTGCGCGCGCTTCACGGAAAGGGCATCGAGGTCATGCTGGATGTCGTCTTCAACCACACGGCGGAAGGCGGTGCGGACGGGCCGGTCTTTTCCTTCCGAGGAATCGATAACAAGACTTGGTATATCCTTGATGATAAAGGAAATTTCGCAAATTACTCGGGCTGCGGAAACACAGTCAATTGTAACTACCCGGCCGTTCGCGAGTTTGTGATCAATTGCCTCCGCTATTGGGCTTCGGAATACCACATTGATGGATTCCGCTTCGACCTCGCTTCGATCCTCGGCCGCGACAGTCAGGGGAATCCGCTGGCAAATCCCCCGCTTCTGGAATTTCTTGCTCACGACCCCGTGCTGGCCGATTGCAAGCTGGTGGCCGAGGCTTGGGATGCCGGCGGGCTCTATCAGGTAGGCAATTTTCCAAGCTACGGGCGCTGGATGGAATGGAATGGCAAATACCGCGATTGCGCGCGGCGTTTTTTGAAAGGCGATCTCGGCCAGGTCGGCGAAATGGTGCAACGCATCATGGGATCCCCCGACCTCTATGCGGCGGCGGGCCGCAAGCCTTCAGCGAGCGTGAACTTTATCACTTGCCACGATGGCTTCACCTTGCGCGATCTTTTTTCCTACAACGGCAAACACAACCTCGAAAACGGTGAGAACAATCAGGACGGCACGAATGACAACCTGAGCTGGAACTGCGGCTCCGAGGGGCCAACCGACGACTCGGCCGTGGAGGCGCTGCGTCTGCGGCAGTGCAAAAACGCGATGGCCCTGCTCATGGTGAGCCAAGGTGTTCCCATGATTTACATGGGCGACGAGAGCGGTCGCACGCAGCGGGGAAACAACAATGCCTACTGCCATGACTCGGAGTGGAATTGGCTGAGCTGGAAACCCGATGACTTCGGCAAGGAAATGCTCCGTTTCACGAAATCCATCATCGCATTCCGAAAGGCGAGCCCCTCGCTCCGTCAGGCCAATTTCCTGAGTGAACTCGACCAAATTGGCAGCGGCTATCCAGATATCAGCTGGCATGGCGTTCTTCCCTGGCACCCCGATTGGTCGCCCAGCAGCAGAACTATCGCATTCATGCTTTGTGGGCGCCATGGGCAAGCCATAGGCGGTGGACACCACTTCATTTATGTCGTCTGCAACATGTATTACCAGCCTATCACTTTCGGACTTCCCGTCCTGCCGAAGGCTCTCCAATGGCACCGCTTCGCGGATACCAGCCTCCCTGCGCCGGATGACATCTGTGAACTTGGCAGCGAAGTCCTCCTGCCCTCGCAGAAAAACTACGGGACCAAGGAGTGGTCGATCTCCATTCTGATCGGCAAGTAGGGCGATGAACGCAGGCCTCGTCGCTGCGGCGCACCTCTGGACCACCTTTGCCATGGTAGGCCTGATTTGGTTCGTCCAAATCGTCCACTACCCGATGATGGCGCGCTTTGACCGTGAAAATTTTGCGGCCCATGAGAAAGAGCACTGTGACCGCACCGGATGGGTGGTTGCCCCTTTTATGTTAGGCGAGATTTTCACTTTTGTCCTCCTGCTCATGGAGGGCTTTCACTCGAGTGCTTTCCTCATCAGCGGGCTTCTCCTCGGAGTGGCCTGGGGCTCCACATTTCTCATACAAGTTCCCCTGCACCACAAACTCCTGCAAGGCTGGAATGCCCGGCTGCACCAGCAACTTGTCAGGTCGAACTGGATTCGCACAGCGGCATGGACCGGAAGGGCTTTTTTCTTGAGCGGGATCTGGATAGCCTGAAAGATTTGCTTCCCAGTTTACCCACCAATCGGACTTGCAATTCGATTCCCCTCCCATAGTCTGCGCAACTCCATTATGACATTACCTATTTCTACTCTCCTCGCGCAGGCAGCACCAGCGCCAGCCCAGCCGAATATGTTCGTTTCGATGATGCCTTTGATTTTCATTTTCATCATCTTTTACTTCCTCCTCATCCGCCCACAGCAGAAAAAGGCTAAAGAACACGCCAAACTCGTGGAATCCATCAAGACCGGTGATCAAGTGGTAACCAGTGCCGGCATCCACGGCGTCGTGGCCAATGTGAAGGAAAAGACTCTCATCATCAAAATCGCTGACAATGTGAAGGTGGAATTCGATCGCGCTGCCGTGGCGGCTGTTGAGAAATCTACCGACAAAGAATCTGCAGTTTCCTAATCTTTTTTAACACTGGGTCCCGCACGACCCTCTTCCCCGTTTCCTACGATGTCACCTGTCCTGACCTTTTCTCTCGGCCTCCTTCTTCTTGTGCTGTTCGGTTGGTATTTTGCCAGCGACCTACCCTTGCGCAAACGCTGGTTGGGACTCGTTCTGAGCGTTTTGCTCGCTGCCTTCTGCATCGAACAAATCACACCTCCCGATAAAAAAATCAGGCTCGGCTTGGACCTCCAAGGCGGCACATCGTTCCTCATACGGCTTATTCCTCAGACAGATGGTGGCATTACCCCCGACCTGCTCGATCAGGCGGTGGAAGTGATTCGCAAGCGGGTGGATCAATACGGAGTCAGCGAGCCAGTCATCACCCCCCAAGGCAAGGATCGCATTCTTGTCCAGATCGCGGGACTCGACACCAATCAGATGCAAGAGGCGAAATCCCAGCTCCAGCGCGTGGCCAAGCTGGAATTCGCCATCGTGGACGAAGGCGGTCCCTCCCGCGTCGAGCGCATTCAGAATGGCGAGGAGGTCATGGATCCTTCGTTGGTGCTGAAAACCTACCGCCCCGGCAAAGACAAGACAGAGAGCACACAAATCCTCGTCAAACGCCGCGCCGCTTTTACAGGGGAATATGTCACCCGTGCCTTCGCCTACTTCGACCAACAAGGCTACGGCGTTTCGCTGGAACTCAACTCCGAGGGGGGCAAAATTTTTGATGAGGTCGCGCGCCAGAACAAGGGACGACAGATGGCGATCATTCTTGATGGTGAAGTCATTTCTGCGCCCGTCCTTCAGAGCGACCACTTTGGCGGTCGCGCCCAGATCACTGGCAATTTTGACGACAAGGAGGCCCGCGACCTTGCCAGCGCACTTGAGAACCCGCTTCGTGTGCCAGTCCAGATCGAAGAGACCCGCAGCGTCTCGCCCACTTTGGGTGCTGATTCCATTCGAAGCGGCGTCATGGCTGGCGTTACTGGCCTCGTGCTGGTGATTTTTGCCACGCTTCTTTACTACCGCTTCGCCGGCCTGATTGCGGTTTTCGGCCTGCTTTTGAATATCCTTCTGCTCCTTGGGGCGATGGCCATGTTTGGATTCACCCTCACCCTGCCGGGCATCGCCGGCATTATCCTGACAATTGGTATGGCGGTGGATGCCAATGTCCTGATCTACGAGCGCCTTCGCGAGGAGTTGGCTGCCGGAAAATCGCTCCCGACCGCCCTCACTGGGGCCTACGACAAGGCATTTAGCGCTATTTTTGATGCCAATGCGACCACGCTCATCACAGCGATCATCCTCTTCTGGCAGGCCACCGGCTCGGTGAAGGGATTCGCCATCACCCTCACGCTGGGCATCATCGCCTCGATGTTCTCCGCCCTGCTCTTCACCCGCACAGGCTTTCGCTGGATGGTCGACAAATTCGGCTTGAGTCGAATAACGATGCTCGACCTCGTGCCGAAACGCACCTTTGATTTTCTCGGCAAACGCTGGATCGCTCTCGTCATTTCGCTCGTCTTCATCGGTGGCTCGGTGGCCGTCTTTGCCGTTCGCGGTGAGAAAAATTTTGGCATCGATTTCCGTGGCGGTGACCTGCTGATCGTCGATTCTTCCAAGCCGGTCAGCGTTGCAGAGGCCCGCATGGCGTTGGACGATCCGGCCGTAGTCATTCAATTTGAGCGTGAAGGCACCAAGGAGATGCTCACTTTCCGCAGCCTTCAGGGAACCTCCGACCAAATCCTCGTGAAGCTCCAAAAAACATTCCCCGAGAGCGGGATTGTGGCGTTCGGCCAAGACACCGTGGGACCACAAATCGGCCTGGAATTCGCCAAAAGCGCGCTCATCGCGCTCGGGCTTGGCATGGTGGGAATTTTGTTCTACGTGACACTGCGCTTTGAGTTTTCCTTCGCCTTGGGAGCTCTCGTAGCGCTCCTGCATGATATTATTATTACTTTGGGCGTGTTTTCGCTCCTTGGCGGCGAGCTTTCCCTGGTGATGGTTGGAGCCGTTCTGACAATCGCCGGTTATTCGATCAACGACACCATTGTTGTGTTCGACCGCATTCGCGAAGGCCTGAAAAATGGCGAGCGTGGCACCGTGCAAACTCTCATGAATACGAGCATCAACGAGACCCTGGGCCGCACCATCCTCACCGGTGGCACCACGCTTCTCTCGGTGGGTGCTCTTTACTTCTTCGGCGGCGCTGTGCTGCGCGATTTCTCGTTTGCGATCTTGGTTGGTATCCTTGTAGGAACCTACTCATCGATCTACATCGCCGCACCAGTCGTCCTCTGGGCCTCGAAACTCCGGGGCAAGAGCGTGCGTCGCGAAGTTCTCGAAACTGAAGCGCTCAGAAAAGCCTGATTCTTTGTGCTGTGCGGCTGAGTAGTCTGCCCCGTCGGGACTTTGCCAAAGTAGCCGCAGCATCCTGTGCTTTGGAAACAGCATTGCCCAGAGCCCCCGAAACCTGATTTATAAACCCCATACTCATGACCACGCCGTTCAATACCCTGCGCCAATTCGACTCCGGTTCCGAAACCCCATCCTACCTTCACTCCCTACCCGCTCTCGAAGAGGCAGGTGTTGGACCGATTTCCAAACTCCCCGTCAGCATCCGCATCGTCCTCGAGTCTGTGCTCCGCAACTGTGACGGGAAAAAAGTCCAAGCGCGTGATGTCGAGACGCTCGCGAACTGGCGTGCGAAGGCTCCCGCCGAGGAAGAAATTCCTTTCGTCGTCGCCCGCATCGTTTTGCAGGACTTCACCGGCGTGCCGCTCCTGGTGGACCTCGCCGCCATGCGCACTGCGGTGAAAGGTCTCGGCGGCAACCCGGCCATCATAGAGCCCCTCGTGCCTGTCGATCTCGTCGTGGATCACTCGGTGCAAGTTGATTTCTATGGCTCCGCCAATGCGCTCCAGCTCAATCTCGACATGGAATTCAAGCGCAACCGCGAGCGCTACCAGTTCCTCAAATGGGGCCAGCAAGCATTCAAAACCTTCGGCGTCGTGCCTCCAGGCATCGGCATCGTGCACCAAGTGAACCTCGAGTATCTCGCAAAAGGCGTGCTCAGCGCCGGCGACCTCTACTACCCCGACACGCTCGTCGGCACCGATTCCCACACGACCATGATCAACGGCCTCGGCGTCGTCGGCTGGGGCGTGGGCGGCATTGAGGCCGAAGCCGGAATGCTCGGCCAGCCCGTCTATTTCCTGACTCCTGAAGTCGTAGGCGTGAACCTCACCGGCCGCTTGCGCGAAGGCGTCACCGCGACCGACCTCGCCCTCCATGTCACCCAGCTCCTGCGCGCCGCGAAGGTGGTTGGAAAATTTGTGGAATTCTACGGCGAGGGCGCTGTCACACTCCCGCTCACCGACCGTGCGACCATCGCAAACATGGCTCCCGAATACGGCGCCACCATGGGCTTCTTCCCCGTCGATGCCGAATCCGTCAACTACCTCGCCGCCACCGGACGCACGGAGCAGCAATGCCGCGCGTTCGAAAATTATTTCAAGGCCCAGAACCTCTTTGGCATGCCGAAAAAAGGCGACATCGAATACAGCGTGGATATCGACCTCGACCTCTCGACCGTCCAGCCCGGCGTCGCAGGTCCCAAGCGCCCGCAGGATCGCATCAATGTCCCCGATCTCAAAACCACCTTCACCAGCCTGCTCACGAAATCCGTCGCCGAAGGCGGTTACGGCAAGGCCGAGAACGATCTCTCCAAGTCGGCTGCCGTCAAGCGCAACGGCTCGCAGAGCGCCGACGAGGCCGAGATGGTTAATGACCGCCCGACGCCGGATGCCATGACCGCCGCCCACGCCAAAGGCGACCTCCACCTCCGCAACGGCTCGGTCCTCATCGCCGCCATCACGAGCTGCACAAACACCAGCAACCCGAGCGTGATGATCGGCGCCGGCCTCCTCGCGAAAAAAGCCGCCAGCCGCGGCCTCCGCGTCGACCCCGCCGTGAAGACATCACTCGCCCCCGGCTCCCGCGTTGTGAAGGATTACCTCGAGACCACCGGCCTCCAGCCCTACCTCGATCAACTCGGCTTCCAGATCGTCGGCTACGGCTGCACGACCTGCATCGGCAACTCCGGCCCGCTCGCACCCGAAATCGAAAGCGCCATCGTCGAGAACGACCTCGTCACTGCCGCCGTCCTCTCAGGCAACCGCAACTTCGAAGCCCGCATTCACCAAAACATCCGCGCCAACTTCCTCATGTCGCCCCCGCTCGTCGTCGCCTACGCGCTCGCCGGCCGCGTGGATATCGATCTCACCAAGGAACCCATCGCCAAAGACAAGGACGGCGTTGATGTTTTCCTGAAAGACATCTGGCCCAGCCTCGAGGAAATCCGCAACGAAATGCAGGCCGCCCTCAAGCCTGAGATTTTCCAAAAACTCTACACCGGCTTCGCAGACCAGAATCCCAAGTGGAACGAAGTGCCATCCAGCGTCGGGCAAATCTACGACTGGGACGCCAAGAGCACCTACATCCAGGAGCCGCCCTTCTTCGAGAACTTCGGCATGTCGGCCGGAACCATCTCCGACATCAATGGCGCCCGCCCGATGGGTATCTTCGGCGACTCAGTCACCACCGACCACATCTCGCCCGCCGGCGCCATCAAAGCCAGCTCCCCCGCTGGAAAATACCTCGTCGAAAACGGCATCGAAGCGGTGGATTTCAACAGCTACGGCAGCCGCCGTGGCAATGACCGCGTTATGACTCGCGGCACATTCGCCAATGTCCGCATCAAAAACCTCATGATCCCCGCCAAAGCTGACGGCACCCGCGTGGAAGGCGGACTCACGATCCACCAGCCCACCGGCGAGCAAATGAGCATCTACGACGCCTGCATGAAATACCAGGCCGCCGGCACCCCGCTCATCGTCTTCGCCGGACAAGAATACGGCACCGGCTCCAGCCGAGACTGGGCCGCCAAAGGCACCCGCCTCCTCGGAGTCAAAGCCGTCGTCGCCCAAAGCTTCGAACGCATCCACCGCTCGAACCTCGTCGGCATGGGCGTCCTCCCCCTCCAATTCCCCGAAGGCATCAGCGCGCAATCCCTCAACCTCGACGGCTCCGAAACCTACGACATCACCGGCCTCAGCGACAGCATCCAACCCCGCCAGGATGTCACCCTCACCATCACCCGCAAAGACGGCACCAAAGTTGAGCAAACGGTCAAACTCCGCATCGACACCCCCATCGAAGTCGACTACTACCGCCACGGCGGCATCTTGCCGTTTGTGCTGAGGCAGTTGATCGCGGAGGCGAAGTAGGGTTTTACGGAATGAAACGACATGCCACGGATTCCTATTCCAAATTGCCCGTATCGTATCAGCTTCTTCAGTTTTGATTTGGCAGAGCGACGCCATGTGCATGTCCGACGCGAACGATTTGAATGCAAGATGTGGATCGAGCCGGATATCGAAGTTGCATGGAACTCTGGATTTGCATCCCACGAATTGAATGCCATTGTGCGTTTGGTAACGGAAAATCGAAATCTCATCCAAAAAACATATGAATCCGCCGCCAAAAATTCTTGATGCCGAGATAACAACCTCCCAGCTCAAAGTGAAGCTGGACTCAGGAATCACTGTGCTTATGCCTTTGGAGCATGTGCCAACGCTTCTCTTGGCAACAGAGAAAGAGCGACAGGATATGGAGGTTTTTGACCACTCGCTTCATTGGGAATCATTAGATTGCGACCTGAGTGTGGAAGGTTTGATGGCGGGTGCCAAAGAGATGCCCAGCCTTGCGCGAAAAGCCTTAGAGAAATTCTTTGCACGGCAGTATGGACAGATTGCCGCATAGCAAACAGGAGTCGTTTCTCATGGGTAGGCTTGGGGGGTCAGCAACTGTCTTGATTTTTCGGAACGCTCGGGATGGTCAAAGGAGATTTAAAATTCAAATTTCCCAATCGAGGGGCTCCTGCCTCACGGTGGACTAAAAATAATACATAATTCCCTCCCTTGTATGAAATTCGAGGCAAATCCTTCGTTCCAATTGGAGGGCTGACCTCCGTGTCGGCCCAAGATTCAGGCGCGGAGCGCCGTTTCGGGGGCGGCAGGCTGGGGTTTCAAGTTGGGCGCTTTAATTGACAGGGCCGCGCTGGCGCGCGGGCAGAGTCGGACGACACGGAGGTCGTCCCTCCAGCTTCTAAGAGTTTCTAAGGAGGCAGGTATTAATAAATTCCGACTATCTCGAATTCCCTACGCTGTTGTAAAAAAGTCCATTGAGTATCTCGTCGCGAGAATTTAGATTTATCCCATGTTAGCCGAGTCCGAAATCCAAAGTATGAGCACAACCGAGCGTCTTCAGGCGATGGAGCTGCTTTGGCGCTCTTTTTCTGCATCGGAAGATAAACTCCCGTCTCCTGATTGGCATGGGGAGGTTCTTTCTGAGCGTTTGGCAAAAGTGGAAGCCGGCGATGGAAAATTCCTGACAATTCCCGAACTCAAGGCCCGACTGGCCTCAAAATAAGCATGAGGAGGATCGTTGTCCTCGAGGAAGCCGCTGAGGATATCGAGCGTGGGCGTGATTTTTACGACCAGCAGGAACTAGGCGTCGGAGCCTATTTTGAAGACACAATCCTCTCCGACATCGAGAGCTTGGGACTTTTCCACGGAATCCATTCCAAACATTTTGGATTCCATCGCCTGCTTTCGGATAGATTTCCATTCGGAATCTACTACCGCGAAACGCCAACTGCCACCGAGGTTTTTGCAATTCTGGATTTTCGCAGAAATCCGGCTTGGATACACAAGAAATTGAAAGGAAGGAACAAAAGGACTCCGTTATAGAAATTCTGACATGAATCCGTTTCCAAAAATTCTTGATTCCGAAATTTCACTCACGGGATCAGGTAAGATCGGGCCCTGAATCATGAGCATCTCCCCTGCGCAAACCCGTTTGATTTGTTCCGAACTGGAAGCCCTCGCCGCCCGCGAGCGCATCACCATTCTTTGGGCTTGCGAGTCCGGGAGTCGCGCGTGGGGGTTTGAGTCCACCGATAGTGATTTTGATGTCCGATTTATTTACCTGCGGCGCAGCGAGGACTATCTGCGGGTTTCTCCGATGCGGGATGTGATCGAGGTTCCGATTTCTGGGGATTTGGATTTTTCGGGTTGGGACCTTACCAAGGCCTTGCGCTTGCTCCGGAAGTCCAACCCTCCCCTGATCGAGTGGATGCAATCCCCCTTTGTCCACTCGCAGCATCCAGAATTTCGCATAGGTTTTTGGAATCTCTGCGAGCGCTATTTTTGTCCGCGATCCTGCATACATCACTACTTGAGCATGGCCGATCGAAATCGCAGATCCTATCTCGAGGCCGACACCATCAAGCTGAAGCGGTATTTCTACATGCTCCGCCCCCTGCTGGCCGCTCAATGGCTGAAAAACCATGGAACCATCGTTCCAATGGAATTCCGCGTTTTGCTCGACGAGATGCTTCCGCGCGGAGAAGTGCGCGTGCTCATCGACGCTTTGCTGGAGAGGAAACGCGCGGGGTTCGAACTCGGCGAAGCGCCCGCCATCCCCGCGCTCTCGCACTTCATCAACCAGGAATTGAAAAGCCTCGGTGGAGCGGAAAAAACCACTGAACACACAAAGCCCTGGAAACCTCTCGACACCTATTTCCGATCTTTGCTTTGCTCTCTGGAAGACAACACGAAACCGCTGGAAAATTAACTGACAGCCCTTATGAAAACCCGTCCACTTGACCGGATGCGCGATCCGTTTTTCGCGCAGTTGATGTTTTTAATCGAGGATTTGGTTTGCACCGCGGATTCCGAGGCGCGCGGGAAGGAAATCGTTTTGAAGGATTCGCAAATCCTCTCCGCTCTCACCAAAGCCCATGGATTGATCTCCGGCAAGCAACCGCAGATCAATGACTCTACCGAGGGCGAGCGCATTCTCAAAAATCTGATTTTCGCCATCTCCCAATTGACCGCGAATCCCGACAGCCCCGTCTTGGAGCCGCTCGAGGAAGGACTTCTGGAGCCTGTGAGCAAAAAGGATTGGCGCCTGACAATCGAAGCCGTGATGGAATCCCTCTCCATCCGCCGAAGCAAGGTTCCCGGGTCGCGGGAGTATCTGGATTTCGTCAAAAACTTCATCGGCAAAGCGAAGGCGTGCAAATAGCAACCGGCCGCAAAATCGCCATCCAGCAGATGAAACTGCTCACCGCCGATGAACGCACGCCCCAGTTGCGGGAAGGAAAGAAGGGGAAATGAAAACCCTGGAAAATCGAGAGCGCGGAAGTGCTGGTCAACATCCATCGGTCCCCGAGCTTGTCGAATGGGGTGTTGCTATGATCTCACTCGCCCGAACCAAGCAGCGTGAACTGGTAACAAGCCTTCACCGGTTGCCGGAGTCGGTCACAAAATGTAAGCAACTGAATTTAAAAAACCGCAGTCGGTGACAGACCGTCACCAATTGAAGTTCACTGCACCGTTATGAAAAAAGACCTCGCCATTTTTGAAGGACACGAAATTCGCCGCATCTACGACGAGAAGACCGAGATGTGGTTCTTTTCCGTCGTGGACATCATCTAAGTGCTTACCCAGCAGTCGGATTATAAGGCGGCCCAGAACTACTGGAAAGTGCTGAAACACCGGCTGAGGAAGGGGGGAAGCCAGTTGGTTACAAACTGTAACCAACTGAAATTGCCCGCCGCTGACGGCAAAAGCTACCTCAAAATGAAACCTGCTGACCTGCCCCAAAAATAATTCTCAACTTTTACAGAATAAAAATTGCGCCGCCAACCAAGGAGTCCCGGCGACGCGGTAACCACTCGCCTGACTCCACACATTAGCCCAAAAATACCTTGCTTCGCACCACTCGCCTGATGACAACAACATTCATGAGAATCGCTTCGACTCGCGCTCTAATTCTATTTTTGTTTACTTCTTGTTATGCTTTTGGCGCAACCACGCCCGATGAGTTAGTCGCAGAAGTCGAAGCGGCAATCAAAGCGCGTAGCGGTGCCGCATTTCAGAAGTGCTTTAATTTGGCGGGAACTGAGCGGGGAGCAGAGAAGGCAATGCAAAGCACAATAGATAAGGTATTTTCATGGCCATCTCATTATGTTTTTACGAGCGAACGAGTCGATAAGGGGCCGATGCAGTGGGTTCGAGATGGAGTTGCAAATACTCTCAACGGTGAGTGGATGTGTAACCTGAACATGTATGAAAGCAAACCGCCAAGCAAAGGGCTGGTCTTTCCAGCGGGATTTGCGAGTGGCAAGTGCTTGATTTTGGCCGCAGTGAAAGAGGATAAAAAGTAAAGGCAAACGAGCCAATGGACCAATTCCCATGCTTGCGGCACTTCTGTCATTTCTCCTGCTCTACCTCGGGGAAAAGGGTCAGCAACTTCTGGTCGTAGCGCTCGGGAGGATACAAGGGAATTTGAAGTTCGAATTTGGCGATGATTAGAAGCCCTGCCGCACACCGACATGGAAATTATGTCAAAAATTGCTGACCCTGGCCTGGGCCATGTTCTCAGATGAAACCACCCATCGAAAACCCCATGCCAAAATCCCCAAAACGAGCTTAAGTTAGCGCCATTCGGGTCAGTGACCCCTTTTTATTTTCCGACTGCCGAATTTGGGTTAATACAAAAAACCAAACAGCCACAAGGGAACCCGTCTACCGGATCCGATAGGCAACTCATCCAAGGCTAAATAGGCATTCTCTTTGCCAACTATCTGTTCTTGTCCCTTATTTTTGCCACCCACCTCGATGGTCATTTCACCATCTACCTGGAAATCAGCCCTTCCACCGGATGCCACAGAATGCTTAGCAGAAACCATTCTACAAAAGAATGTCTCCCTGAGTGATCCCAGATCCGGATCGCCGGTGGCCGCAAGCGCGTGGGCGATATTCGGATCGCCTAGGTAAACTCGATCCGGCTTTTCCATCGACCTTAACGCTTTTCCAGGCTTCGAAATCGTCATCAGGAGTCCGCCTTCTTGCAAACATTGCAGGTAATCCTTGAGTGTCCGATCATCGGCGATGCCCAGCAGGCCCCGCAGTTTGATGAGATCCGGCGTATATGGCACATTCGCAGCCAGGGCGGACAGGAGCCTCTTGATGCGCGCGATACTATTGCCAGTCATCGCCGGGTGGGTCGCGGGAAGATCACTTTCGATCACCGCATGAATGCTTTGCTCGAGCGCAATAAGGAATGATTTTTTGTCGCGGAATTGGAGAAAGAATGGGTAGAAGCCGCACGCAAGATAGTCCCGAAACTCAGCGAGGACATGCAAATGGCTCTTACGCAATTTCTCTACTATGCGTGGGGCTTCCAGCTCATGGTTTGTAAGAATTTGTTCGAGATTCAACGGATCACACTGCACCTCATGCCTAATCGCCAAGTATTCTCGGAACGAAAGCCCCTCCAAACGCTGCACCAAAACCCTGCGGCTCAGATCATGGCTGCCTTTATGGAGTTGCAGCATCGAGCTTCCCGAGGCGACCACCTTGAGGCTCGGCAAGCTATCAATGATACTTTTGAGATCGCGCGACCAAGTGAGGCTTTTATGAACCTCATCCAAACAAAGCAGTTCCCCACCTCCATTCGCGAAATCTGTTGCAATCTCATAGACCGGTCTTTGCGCTACGACAAAATGATCCACCGGCAAATACAGGCATCTCAGGGAAGTGCGATAGTCGGGATATTGATCCGCCAGATGCTGGACCAAGCAGGTCGTTTTGCCAACCCCCCTCTGCCCAGTCAACAGCGTGCAACGGGATGAAAAAGGGTCTTGCCCCATCAAATATCGGCGAAAGGGACGGTGATGCTGCATTACCATTTGCCGACTTAGCTCAAAGAGTTGGGAAATCATTTTAGATTGGAACGTAACCCATTTTTATTAGACTATAAATGGAATGCAATCCATTTTTAAGGTATTTTGGCACCGCACCAGCTCGCCGCTTGCTCCATTTCATGTCTCTCAATAACCCGAGCACTCCAAGGCCTTGATAAAAACTCCACCACAGAAAAAACGGAAAAGACGTCAGTCCCACACATTCACATATTTTCCAGATGCCAACGGGGACACTGGCGCCCCGATCTGAGAGCGAACTGATCCGGCCGCCAAGTGGAGGTCACATGACCAGTTGGCTCCACTTTTGCACTTTGTGAGGGGCGCTGCCGAAGCGGATGGGTAGCGGCTGCTTAAAATTGTTTCATTTTAAAGCCACATAGGCGGCATGCTTGCCATTGGTTTCTTTAATTCTGTAAAAGGCGAAACCACGCCTCACTCGGAAAAATTCGTCTTAGTCGAAGCTGAAGAAATCCCATGGGTGAAAGATGGCACTTGATCTTCGAATGGCCATGGCCCCTCCGAGCAAAACAGAGATCAGCGGGTTTCCCTGCGATGCGGAAGACAATGGGCGGGAGGGTCAGGATGCTTGAATCTTATCCCAATCCATCAAAGAGATTCCACCGAGGTTTTTAGATCCTCCTGTTTTGGACCGCTCAGAAATTTTGGTGAGAGAGATGACGACACCGGCATCTGTGATTAAAACGAGGAACTGGCGGATGGGGGGGGATTCGAACCCCCGATACCTTTCGGTATACACGCTTTCCAGGCGTGCGCAATCGACCACTCTGCCACCCATCCTTGAGTCGAGGGCGAGTTGATAACGGAGATCGGGGCGGTTGACAATGGCGGCGTTTGTTTTTTTGCCCGCCCGGGCACAGAAATCTCGAGAGGCAGGCGGCAGGGCGCGGCGCAGTGGCTCAGTGTAACGGCTCGAGCACGGCGTTTGTTTTCAGCGCCGCATTGAGGAGATCCAGATACTCGCTGCGGGCGATCTCCTTGGCGCCGAATTTCTCCAAGTGGGATGTCACCCACTGCGTGTCGAGAAGGAGAAAGCCTCCGGCGCGCATCATTTCCACGAGACGGCATATGGCTACTTTCGAGGCGCCGGGCACGCGGTGGAACATCGACTCTCCGAAAAAAACGCCGCCGATTTGGACCCCGTAGAGTCCACCGGCGAGGCAGCCGTCGCGCCAGATTTCAATCGAGTGCGCGTGGCCGAGATCGTGCAAGGCTGTGTAACTTTGGAATATCCCCTCATCGATCCAAGTTTCGTCGCGTTCGGCACAACCCAGCATCACTTCGCGAAACGCGGTATTGAGTTTCAATTCCCAGGCGGGATCCTTGAGCGTCTTGCGCGTGCCATGGGGAATCCGAAACCCGTCCAGCGGGATGATTCCTCTCGGATTTGGCGAGAACAAGCGCATCTCGCCATCGACGGCCATGGGGAAAATTCCTTTGCGGTAGAAGTCCAAGAGGAGCTCGGGAGGAATCATGTTTGCCATGGTCGGGAACGGTGAATAAGCTCGAATCCTTATGAAAGGCGTCTTCTTTTTTTTGTCATTACAAATTTTGCTTCTTCTGGGAGGTTGCGCGATTTCCGAGCAATCTGCTGAGGATGTCGGTGCACAGTTTCAAGAGGGAATCCAAGGGCGCGGGCAGATTGTTCCCAATGCTCCCCTGTCTGATGACTTCGGCCCGGACTACAGATAACGACACGCCATGCTGCCACTTCCAGCCGGTGATAAAATACTCATCCTCGATTTCGGTTCCCAATATACCCAGGTCATAGCCCGCCGCGTGCGGGAGTGCCAAGTTTACTCCGAGATCGTTCCCTACAACACCAAAGCCTCGGCTATCGCGAAGCTCAAACCTTCCGGCATCATCCTCTCGGGCGGTCCGGCGAGTGTTTACGCGTCCAAGGCTCCGCAAGTGGATCGTAAAATCTACGACCTTGGCGTTCCCGTTCTCGGGATCTGCTATGGCATGCAACTCATCGCCCATGGACTCGGCGGCAAGGTCGAACGCTCGACCGAGCGCGAGTATGGCCCTGGCAAGCTCAAGGGCGATGCGAAGTGCGCCCTCTTCCACAAACTTCCTGCCACGCTGGAGGTCTGGAACAGCCATGGGGACAAGATCACCAAGCTTCCAGCAGGCTTTCGACCACTCGGCAAAACAGAAAATTCGCCCCATGCGGTCATTGGCGACACGAAGCGCAACATCTACGGCCTGCAATTCCATCCGGAAGTCGTCCACACCCCGCGCGGCGGGGAAATCCTTGCGAATTTCGTTCACCGCATTTGTGGCTGCAAATCGAATTGGACGATGGAATCCTTCATCGATCGCACATGCCGTGAGATTCAAGAGCAGGTGGGCGAGGGCCGGGTGATCCTCGGCTTGAGCGGGGGAGTCGATTCCTCGGTGGCCGCCGCCCTTTTGCACAAGGCTATCGGCGACCGTCTCACCTGCATCTTTGTCGATAACGGCCTGCTGCGCGCCAACGAGCGCGCCGCTGTGGAAAAACTCTTCGCCGGCGAGTTCCGCATTCGCATGCAAACGGTGGACGCCGCCAAACAATTTCTCACCAAACTCAAAGGCGTCACCGACCCCGAGAAGAAGCGCAAGATCATCGGCAACGAATTCATTAAAGTTTTCGAAGCCGCCGCCAAAGAGCTTAAAAAAACCGATCCGGGCCACTACCGCTTCCTGGCCCAAGGCACGCTCTACCCCGATGTGATCGAGAGCGTTTCGATTTCGGGAAATCCCGCCGCCCTCATCAAGAGCCACCATAATGTCGGCGGCCTGCCCGCGCGCATGAAGTTTCAACTTGTGGAACCCCTGCGCCAGCTTTTCAAGGATGAGGTCCGCCGCGTCGGCGAGGAACTCGGGCTTTCCAAGGAAATCGTCCACCGCCAACCCTTCCCCGGCCCAGGCCTGGCGGTTCGCATCATCTCGGACATCACCGAAGAGCGCCTGCGCATTGTTCGCGAGGCGGATTCGATTGTGATCGAGGAAATGAGGGCCTCCGGCTGGTATTATAAAGTCTGGCAGTCCTTCGCCGTCCTTCTTCCCGTGCGCTCGGTGGGCGTCATGGGTGATGAGCGGACCTACGACTACACCATCGCCCTTCGCATCGTGAGCAGCCATGACGGCATGACCGCCGATTGGGTGCGCATGCCGCAGGATATCTTGGCCCGCATCTCGGCCCGTGTCATCAACGAGGTCAAAGGCGTGAACCGCGTCTGCTACGACATCTCCAGCAAACCGCCCGCCACCATCGAGTGGGAATAGCCGGAGGCAGGCGCTGTGCATTCGCGAAGTCGGTATTTCACCCCATAAGGAAAAGTCTGAATAAGATTGTCAGCGGATCATTTTCTGACAATTTGCGCGCAGGTAACATGCCTGGAAAGGAGGGGGAAAAATTAATATGAAATTCGCAACTATCGCTGCCGTGGCAGCTCTCGCGATCGCAGCTCTTGGATTGGGCGCATGCGCCAGCAAGCCGACACCGGCACCTGCTCCGAGCAAAATCGGAACGTCCAAATAACGACGATCATTAAGGCCGGGTGGAACGCTGTTCCGCCCGGCCTTTTACTTTTAAAAACTTTTTTTGATTGGCAAATATCGGGTGCCCGCAATGCTTGCGGAAGCCCTGAGAAAACATGAAATCCAAGAAATCCAAAAGCGCATCTCCCCTTGTTGGCGTTGTGATGGGGAGCGAGTCGGATTGGAGCACGATGAAGGAGACATCCAGTCTTCTGAAGAAGCTCGGCATCGAGCATGAGTGCCGCGTGGTCTCCGCGCACCGCACACCGGATTTGATGGCCATCTACGCCAAGTCGGCCAGCCAGCGCGGGCTCCGCTGCATTATCGCAGGAGCCGGTGGCGCAGCGCATCTGCCGGGCATGCTGGCGGCTCACACCCACATTCCCGTGTTGGGCGTGCCGGTTGAGAGCAACGCCCTGCGCGGCCAAGACTCCCTCCTCTCGATGGTTCAGATGCCGGCAGGCATCCCGGTGGCCACCTTTGCCATCGGCGTGGCGGGTGCAAAAAACGCCGCTCTTTTCGCAGCCGCGATCCTTGGTGCGGACATGCCGGGCATCACCGAAAACCTGCTGGCCTTCCGCAAGCGGCAGACCGAGGACGTTCTGGCCGCCTCCCTCGATTGAGAACCCGCACCCTGCAGCCGGGTGATGGCGTTGCCGAAGCCGTCTCGCTTCTGGCGGAGGGCCTGCCCGTCGCGCTGCCCACCGAGACCGTCTACGGCTTGGCGGCGGATGCCCTCTCTCCCGGAGCCTGTGCCTGTGTTTTCGAGGCAAAGGAACGACCGCTCAGCGACCCTCTTATTGTTCACATCCCATCCTTGGACTGGCTTTCCCGCATCGCCGCCCCCTCCCCTCTTGCGCTGGCGCTCGCTGAAAGATTCTGGCCCGGGCCACTTACGCTTGTTCTTCCGAGGCAGGCGCTCGTTCCCGACATTGTCACAGCCGGGCAGAATACCGTGGCCATCCGCATGAGTGCACATCCTGTTTTTGCGGAGGTTGTCCAAGCCTTCGGCAGGCCCGTTGCCGCTCCAAGCGCAAACCGCTTTGGGCGCATCAGCCCGACCTGTGCGGCGCATGTTACCAGCGAGCTTGATGGTCGCATCGCCATGATCCTTGATGGCGGGCCGTGCACCCATGGCATCGAGTCCACCATCGTCCATGTGCTGCCGAACAGGCTTCAGATTCTGCGTCCCGGCCCCATCACAGAGGACGACCTTCGCGCTTTTGCACCGGTCTTTCACGGCCCATCCGGAATTGCCGCGCCCGGGGGCCTCAAGAGCCACTATGCACCGTGCACGAAGCTTGTCATCGAGCGGAGTCCCAAGCCAAAGGGAGCGAGGAATGGCCTGCTTTCTTGGTCCCACACAGGAGAGGGTTTTTTTCAGGCCGAATTTCTCAGCCGTAGTGGGGATCTTCGCGAGGCGGCCGCGAATCTATATGGGGCGATGCGTCGCCTCGACGAAGCCGGACTCGACCTCATCATCGCCGAGGCACTGCCGGAATCCGGGATCGGTGCCGCCATTATGGAACGCCTCCGCAAGGCCGCCGCATGATGAACGACGGTAAAAAGCTGAACACCCGCGCCAGCGGGGTCATCGCGGCGGCCGTCATGCTCAGCCGCGTCCTTGGCCTCGTGCGGGAGGTGCTTTTCAACGCCTTGTTCGGAACCGCCGCGATGGGACTTTTCCTCATCGCCTTCCGCCTTCCCAACCTCCTGCGCGACCTGTTTGCCGAGGGGGCGCTCTCGACCGCATTCATCACTGTCTTTTCGCAGAAACTCGAGAAAGAAGGCTCGGCTGCAGCGTGGGCACTGGCCTCCAAAATGTTGACGCTTGCCGCTGTCTTCATGAGTGCGGTGAGCCTGCTCGGCATCGTTTTTGCGGGCCCGCTGGTGAGCCTTCTTGCCCCCGGATTCGATCCGCGCGATGCGGCTTTTACGATCCTGCTCACACGGATCATGTATCCCTTCATCCTCTTAGTTTCGCTGGCGGCACTTGTGATGGGTATTTTGAATTCCCGCCAGATTTTTACCGCACCTGCGCTGGCCTCCAGTTTTTTCAACATAGGGTCCATCGCTGGAGGCGTGTGCTTCGGCTGGCTGATCGATCCGGCATTTGGCCCGAAGGCGCTCACCGGCTTGGCCATCGGAACGCTCATCGGCGGGTTCCTGCAATTCGCCATTCAAATCCCCAGCCTGCATCGAGCGGGATTGCGTTTCGTGCCGGACTTCCGCTGGAATGATTCCGGAATCAAACGAATCCTCACCCTCATGGTGCCATCGGTGATAGCCGCCAGTGCGGTGCAAGTGAATGTGTTGGTGAACTCCCGCTTCGCGTCCTACGAAGGGGCGGAGGCCGTGACTTGGCTGAACAGCGCCTTCCGGCTCATGCAGTTGCCCCTCGGGGTCTTCGGTGTCGCCGTGGCCACCATCACCCTTCCGGTGGTTTCCCGCATCGCGGCGGATGCCGACACAAGCCGCTTCGGCCCTACTCTTGGCCGGGCGATGCGGCTGGCCGTGTTTCTCACACTGCCCTCCGCAGTGGGCCTTTGGTTCCTTGCCGAACCCGTGATAAGCCTGATCTACGAGCATGGGCACTTCCTCAAAAGCGACACCCTGCAAACAGCCATGGCCCTCCAGTGCTACGCCATCGGCCTCGTCGCCTATTCCTGCATCAAAGTCCTTTCCCCGGCGTTTTATGCCATCAACCGCAAGTGGACTCCCATGCTCGTGAGCTTCGGCGCGGTCGGCTTGAACCTCCTGTTGAACTACCTGTTCATGTTCCAGCTGGGGCTTGGGCACAAGGGCCTGGCCCTCTCCACATCGATCTGCGCCACGCTGAACTTCGCCACCCTCTACCTCCTTATGCGCTCACCGGCAAAAAACCTGGAGAGCCGCAAATTCACAGGCACCCTGCTGCGCTGTGCCGCGGCGACCATCCCTCTCGCGCTCGCTTGCCATGCAGTGCTCGCCCACGGCCCCACCATTCTGCCCGGCGGCGGAATACTCACTCATATCGCGCTGGTTGCTTCGGCCATTGTCCTTGGCTCGGCAGCCTATCTTGCGAGCTGTCTGCTCCTGAGGGTGGATGAAACAACCGCCGCACTCGGAGTCATCCAGCGGAAATTGCTGAGAAAGAAGCGACCCTGAAAAAGTTGAAGCCCGTCGCAACGAGTGTCGCAACGGGCTTCTGTTCCCCCCAGAACGAGATCAAAGTAACACTGGCTTCAGGGGGTGCAAGAGTTTTTTTAAAAAATCTTTTGGGGGGTCGAGGGGGCGCAAGGGATCGAAAAAAGTGGCCCGTTGGTTTTGGTTTGGCGACATGATCGCTTGGTGTGCGGGTTGGAAAAAAGAGACCTCCCTGAAAAAGTTGAAGCCCGTCGCAACGAATGTCGCAACGGGCTTCTGTTCCCCCCAGAACGAGACCAAAGTAACACCGGCTTCGGGCGGTGCAAGAGTTTTTTTAGATTTTTTTTCGCCGATGAGGATGGGCCTGTCAGGCGGTCTGTAGGTCAGGTGTCCCGCCTGGCAATGAATGTGAGCTTCCGCTCGCAGGCGGAACAAACATGGGTATCAGTCGATGAAGCTGCAGATATACTCGCAGATTCCTTCGGTGACCGAGATGTCGAAGCCGGATTGGGCTGGCACTTCAAAGAAAGTGCCGCCTTGGAATGTGGCGGAGGCTTCGTGGCCGTCGAGGCGGACTTCGCAGGAGCCGGAGACGATTTCCATGCGCTCCGCTTTGTCGGTGCCGAAGTGGAAGCTGCCGGGATAGATGAGCCCAAGGGTCTTCTTGGCGCCGTTGGCGAAGGCGATGGTGTGGCTTACGACTTTGCCATCAAAGTAAACATTGGCTTTGGTGATGGCGGTGACATTGGAAAATTCGGATGGGATCACGGACATAGGCCACCACTTTGGAGGTCGGGGCCTTCGCGCTCAAGATTTCTCACACGGCGGTGAATTTCATCGGATGGACTTAAGAAAAGCGGACCTATCGGGGGGGTGCCTTCACCGCAAGGCCGCTGAGGATTTCATAGGCGGGGTGATTATCTTGCCCGACCCATCGCATCCATCCATACTCCAAATTGTTATGAATTCCGCAATATCGACCAACAACACACCGCCGGCATCCTCCGCAGTGACCCGGTGGGTGGAAGAAATCGCCGCCCTCACCCAGCCCGACGCCATCCATTGGTGCGATGGCTCGGAAGCCGAGGACCTCGCCATGCGGCGGGCCATCGTGGCCTCGGGCGCCGGCGTCTGGCTGAGCCCGGAACGGCGTCCGAACTCCCTGCTCGTCCGCAGCGACCAGCGGGATGTGGCCCGCGTGGAGGAGCGCACATTCATCTGCTCCCGCTCGAAAAAAGACGCCGGGCCGACGAACAACTGGGAGGCGCCGGAACAGATGAAGGCCCGCCTGCGGCCGCTCTACTCGGGCTGCATGCGGGGCCGCACAATGTATGTCATCCCCTTCAGCATGGGCCCGGTGGGCTCTCCCATCGCGCAATACGGCATCGAGATTTCCGACAGCCCCTATGTGGTCGCCAACATGCGGATCATGACCCGCGTGGATACGGCCGTGTATGGGGAAATCGAAAAATCCGGAGTCTTTGTGAAATGCCTGCACTCGGTGGGATGCCCGCTCGAATCCGGGGCGAAGGACGCCACTTGGCCATGCAACCCGGGGAACACCTACATAACCCACTTCCCCGAGGAGCGCCTGATCATGAGCTTCGGCTCAGGATACGGAGGCAATGCGCTGCTGGGAAAAAAATGCTTCGCCCTGCGCATCGCCTCGGCCATGGCGCGCGACGAGGGGTGGATGGCTGAGCACATGCTCGTGCTGGGCGTGAAATCGCCCGACGGACGGAAAACCTATGTCACGGCCGCATTCCCCAGCGCCTGCGGGAAGACGAACTTTGCCATGATGGTGCCCCCGCCGGACATGCGCGAGGAGGGCTGGGAAATCAGCTGCGTGGGCGACGACATCGCCTGGATCAAGCCCGGCGCTGATGGATACCTGCGCGCCATCAACCCCGAGGCGGGATTTTTCGGCGTCGCGCCGGGCACCTCGTATTCGAGCAATCCCATGGCGATGGACTCCATAACCCGCGACACCATTTTCACCAATGTCGCTCTCACCGATGACGGCGATGTGTGGTGGGAGGGCATGACGAAAGAACCGCCCGCGCACCTCATCGACTGGCTCGGCCGGGACTGGACTCCGGGGCAGGCCGACGCAAATGGCAAACCCGTTCTGAGCAGCCACCCAAACAGCCGCTTCACCGCCCCGGCGAGGAACTGCCCGCTCATCGACAGCGATTGGGAGAATCCAGCCGGCGTGCCCGTAAGCGCGATGATCTTCGGTGGGCGCCGCTCCACCACGATGCCACTCATTTTCCAGGCCTTCAACTGGGTCCACGGCGTTTATCTGGGAGCCACCATGGGGTCCGAAACCACCGCCGCCGCCGCCGGAGCCGTCGGTCAAGTGCGCCGCGACCCCATGGCCATGCTACCCTTCTGCGGCTACAGCATGGGCGACTACTTCACCCACTGGCTGGAGATGCGAAAACACATCAAGTATGTGCCCCGCATTTTCCATGTGAATTGGTTCCGCAAAGACTCCACCGGCAAATTCCTCTGGCCGGGCTTCGGGGAAAACACCCGCATCCTGCGTTGGATGGTGGAGCGCTGCCGCCTCGGCGCCCATGCGCTCGAAACCGCCATCGGCTGGCTGCCGGATTACTCGGACATCCACATGAAAGGCCTTGAGGACACGGTAACTCCCGAAATCTTCGCAGAGGCGCAAAAAATCGACACCTCCGAGTGGCATCGCGAACTCCTTTTGCAGGATGAACTTTTCATCAAGCTCTACAGTGAGCTTCCCAAAGAAATCATCTTCCAGCGCGAGCTTCTCATGGCCCGGCTGTAAGGCGGCAAGGCTCAGGGAGACAGGCGCGAAACCTGCCAAGCGGCGTCCGCGCGCGTGTAGAGGAACCGATCGTGCAAACGGTCGGCGCCACCCTGCCAAAACTCGATCGTGCGAGGCACCAAGCGGTAGCCGCCCCAGCCTTCGGGTTTCGGCACATGGCCGTCGGCGAATTGTTTTTTCAAGTCCTCAAAACGGGAAACCAGCACCTCGCGAGAGGGGATGACCGAACTCTGCTCGGAGACCCACGCGCCGATGCGGCTGCCAGAGGGGCGGCTCAGAAAATACTCGAGCGATTCGGCTTCCGAGATCTTCTCGATGGCGCCAGCGACCTCGACCTGACGCTCCAGCGTGATCCAGGGAAACAACAGGGCGGCATTTGGATTCTCACCCATTTGTCGCGCCTTGCGGCTGCCGTAGTTCGTGAAAAAAACAAAGCCGCGCGCGTCGATCCCCTTCAGCAGCACCGTGCGGCAGGAAACGAGGCCGGCGGCATCCGCCGTGCCCAGCGTCATAGCATTTGGCTCGAGAATCCCGGCCGCCAGGGCGTCGTCAAACCACGCGCTGAACTGCGCGAGAGGATCGACACTCAGTGAGGATTCCTCGAGCGGCTCGCGCCGGTAATCGCGGCGAAGTTGGTGGATTTCAGGGACGGATGCCATGGTGGCATCGTGGGCTTTTGAGCGGAATTTGCACAGAATTTTCAGGCGAGCGGTAGTTACTGCATTTCGTTCGTGCATGGACGGCTGGTGGGGAGTCTATTGGAGTTATGTCAGACATGATTCTACCCGATCTGCAGGCCTGCGTGCTGTGCGAGGATGTGCGCCAAGAAGCCAGTGGGCAGCAGACGCTCGTCGGCATCATTGGCATGATTCCCGCCCCGATGCTTCCGATTGGATTTTTCAAGCTCTGCCTCTGGACGCGCTGGTGCGGCGGCATAGGGAGGTTCATTCAGCAGTCGTCGATTCTGACACCTGACGAGGAAAATCCCATCGCTGAAAGCGAGGTGGAGTTCCACCTCCCCGCTCTCGACGCCCATGCCACAAATGTCCATGTCTTCGGCGGGCTGCAAATCCCTTCGCCCGGCGTCTACACGGTGGAGGTCAAAATCGACGGCGAGCTTCGTCTTCGTTTTCCCCTCCCGGTGGTGCAGGTGCAGGCCCTGCCAGAAAGCTGAGGGGGCGGTTTTTAAGCGCAGGCCACCAAGTCGGGCAATGCCGCGCGGTAGTCGGGGTGGATCGGGCTCCAGCCAGTGGCGCACAACCGCGCATTGCTGATGCGTTTATTCGTCCAACCGCGCTTGCGGTTCATGTCGGCCGGTCCCTCGGGGGGAAGTGGGCGGTTCAAAAAGTCGGCAATCCATCCATAGATCATCCTTTGGCTGGTTGGCGTGTCGTCGCACACATTGTAAATGCCGGAAGCCGCTTCATCCTGTGCCAGCCGGAGCAAAGCCCGGGCGCCGTCGTCGCGGTGGATTTGGTTGATCCAGCGGTTGCCGCCGGCTTCGAGGAGCGCGGAGCCATCCAGAAATTTTTTCAACAAGACCGAGCGTCCGGGTCCGTAGATTCCCGCCAGCCTTGCCACGAGGCCGCCTGCCTCGAGGGCGATTTTTTCTGCTTCGAGCAGAACCTGACCGGTCTCGCGATCCGGCTCGGCGGGGGATTCCTCGGTGACCCAGCCCCCATCAACCTGCGAGTAAACCGATGTGCTGCCGGTGAAGATGAGACGCTTCGGAGAAAAGGCGTCGCGGAGGTGCAGCAAGCCATCCCGATACACCGCGCGGTAGGCATCCGCCCCGCCGCGTCCCGAGCTGGCGCAGTGCACGACCACATCCGGCCGCTTCCACCCTGCGGGAACCGTGAGGGGTTTTGAGATGTCGGCGACGGCCACAGGGAATGGCTGCCCGGCGAGTCGGGATGCGGATTCTGGCGTGGCACAGAGTCCGAGCAGGCGCCATCCTGCCTCCAAAAAGAGACCGGCTGTGGCTTCCCCAAGGAAACCACAGCCGGCGATAACGATCTGACCACGGTCCAACTGTTAGGACGCGGGGTTGAAGTTAAATCGGATTTTCAACTTGGCGCGCTTGGCGTTGTTTTTCGCTTTGCGGCGCGTGCGCTGGACGGGAGTTTCAAAAGCGCGTAGACGACGCACTTCATCCATCAAGCCCTCCGCATCGATTTTCCCTTTCAAACGCTTCAGGGCTCTATCGATTGGCTCGCCTTTTCGAACAATTATTTCCGGCATAAATTCACCTACTTTCTAAAGATTTCTTGGAGGTGCAGGCTATGCAATGCTCCCAAGAGCGTCAAGATGTCGTTTTTTTGAGCAAAAAACTCATGCCTTGCCGAGCGATGCCCCTTGAGGTCACACTCTGCCCCTTTATGAGTCGCCACGATAACCGCCAACCCCACGAAATCCGTCCCGTCACTTTTGAAAAAGGCATCGCCCCGCATGCCCAAGGCTCGGTGCTCGTTTCCTTCGGCAATACGAAGGTCATCTGCGCCGCAACGATCGAGGAGAGCGTGCCACGGTGGATGAAGGAACAGAACAAATCCGGCGGCTGGATCACGGCGGAATATTCCATGCTCCCCTACTCCACTCTCACCCGCAAGCAGCGCGACTCCTCGCGCGGGCGTGTGGACGGACGCAGCACGGAGATTCAGCGCCTCATCGGGCGTTCGCTCCGCGCCGTGGTGGACCTCGAAAAACTCGGCCAGCGCACCTTGTGGGTGGATTGCGATGTGCTGCAAGCGGATGGCGGCACGCGCACGGCCGCGATCACCGGCGCCTCGGTGGCCGTGGAACTCGCCGGGCAATGGCTTGTCCAGCAAGGGAAAATCAAAGAACTCCCCATAAAAAACCGTGTCGCGGCCGTGAGTGTCGGCATCGTGAGCGGCGAGGTGCTGGTGGATCTGGACTACATCGAAGACCGTGATGCCAGCGTGGATATGAATGTGGTCATGACCGATAAACTCGACTTCGTGGAACTCCAAGGCAGCGGCGAGGAAAATGTCTTCAGCCCGGCCCAACTGGATCAAATGGTAGCCGCCGCGCGCGGGGCGATCATGCGGCTGCTGACGATTCAAAAAACGGCGACTGCGGCCTGAGTGATTTGCGTGATTGTGTTCTCTAAAAGTGGGTTATTTAACCACGGAGAGCACGGAGGGGGCAGGGGTTAGTTTTTGCCCTTGGGCGGGTCAATTTTCCAGAAATTCTTGGATTTTTGGGGTGTAGAGGTCGGGGTCTATTAGGAAGGAATCGTGGCCTTTACGCGAGTGGACGGCAATTTTTTCGACTTTGGCTCCGGCGGATGTGAGGCTTTGGAAGAGGAGGTCTTGTTCCTCGGGGTAAAAACAGACATCGGAGTCGATGCTGAAGAGGACGACCGGCAGGGCGGCCAGGCGTGCGAGCGCTTGCGGGATCGTTTTTGTCCCTGCGGAGGCGGCGAGGCCGAAGTGCTGCCAAGCCTGCATGATGAGCAGGTAGGTGTTGGCATCAAAGCGTTCAGGGAATTTTTTTCCTTGGTGCAACATGTAGGATTCAAACGGGCTGCTGAGGATGTAGTTGCCGACATGCTCGCTGGGAATGACAACTTCCTGGCGCGAGCGCTCGGCAAGGGCTTCGAGGCTGATGAAGGTCTTGTGGGCGATCATGCGCGCGAGTTGAAGCCCTTTCAACGGGCCTTTGCCGGGGTAGTAGTTGCCTCCCTGGAAATCGGGATCGCTTTCGATGGCGGTGATTTGCTCGAAGTTCAGAATCCGCTGGAGAGGGGTCACAGAAAGGCCCGTGGCAAGGAGCACAAGGCGGGACGCGCTGCCGGGGTGTCGTGTCGCAAGGCTGAGGGCCAACAAGCCGCCGATGGAGGCCCCTGCGGCGGCGTGCAGCTTGCCGATGCCGAGGTGCTGGAGGAGAAGAAGCTGGCTCTCAACGATGTCGCTGAATTCGATTATCGGAAATTCTGAGCCGTAGGGCTTGCCGGTGGCGGGATTTGTGGATGCCGGCCCGGTGGAGCCGTAGCAACCGCCGAGAAAGTTCGCACAGATGATGTAGTGATTCCGCGTGTCAAAGGCCTTGCCTGGCCCGATGAAGCCATCCCACCAACCGGTCTGGCATTCCTCGTTCCACTGAACTCCAAGGCCGGGCACGCTTTTGTTGATTCCGGCGGCATGCTGGCTGCCGGTTTTCGCATGGAAGACGAGGATGGCGTTCGAGCGGTCCGCATTCAATTCGCCCCAAGTCTCGTAGGCCAGGGTGAATTCGGGCAGTGATTTCCCGCAACACAGGGACAGCGGTTTTTTGTGGTGAAAAAACCGTGTTTCCGCGATGTCGGGCGGCTCAGTTTTTGAGAGCCTGGTCAAGGTCGGCAAGGATGTCGTCGATGTGCTCGATGCCCACGGAGAGACGGACGAGTTCGGGGGTGATGCCGCCCGCAGCTTGTTGCTCGGCAGTGAGCTGGGAATGCGTGGTGGTGGCGGGGTGGATGGCCAGGCTCTTGGCGTCGCCGACATTGGCGAGGTGCGAGAAGAGCTTGAGGCTTTCGATGAACTTGCTGCCCGCCGCCTTGCCGCCTTTGATGCCGAAGACGACCATCGAACCGCCCTTGCCGCGCAGGTATTTTTGATTGAGCGCCTCGTTGGGATCGCCGGGCAAGCCGGGGAATCGAACCCACTCGACACTCGGATGACTGGAGAGGTGCTTGGCAACGGCGAGCGCATTCTCACAATGGCGCTCCATGCGCAGCGGGAGCGTCTCGATGCCTTGAAGGAACATCCACGCATTGTCCGGCGATATGCAGGCGCCCAAATTGCGAAGCGGAATCACGCGCATTCTCAGAATGAAGGCGAGAGGCGTGAGAGGGCCGAGATCGTAGGCCCAACGCAGACCATGGTAGCTCGGGTCGGGCTCGGTAAGGAGGGGGAATTTTTCCGACTGCCAATTGAATTTGCCGGAGTCCACCACGATGCCACCGATCGCCGTGCCATGGCCACCCATCCACTTGGTGAGCGAGTGCACAACAATATCGGCGCCGAAATCGAGCGGGCGCTCGAGATAGGGTGTGCTGAATGTCGAGTCCACCACGAGTGGAAGTCCATGGCTGTGCGCGATGGCCGCGATCGCTTCGATATCGGCCACATCCAGCCCGGGATTGCTCACGGTCTCGCAGAAAAGGAGCTTTGTTTTGGGAGTAATGGCCTTGGCGAAATTTTGAGGATTCTTGGGATCGACAAAATGCGTCTTGATGCCGAACCGGGGGAGGATGTCGTTGAACTGGGTGAATGTGCCGCCGTAGAGATTGTTGGCCGAAACGATTTCATCCCCTGCGGCGCAGAGATTGATCACGCAGTAGAAAACTGCGCTGGTTCCGGAGGCCACGGCCAGAGCAGCGGCCCCGCCTTCCAACTCGGCCACGCGCTTCTCGAGAACATCGTGCGTGGGGTTCATGAGTCGCGTGTAGATGTTCCCAAGCTCCTTCAAACCGAAAAGGTTTGCGGCATGCTCGGTGTTGCGGAAGACAAACGAGCTGGTGCGGTGAATGGGAACGGCTCTGGAGAGGGTGACGGGATCCGGCGCGGCGCCTCCGTGGAGACAGATGGTTTCGAGTTTCATATGAGTTGAGTGGGGAGGGACATCTTTATTGAATGGGTTGTGGAAGCGCAAGCCCGCGGGGAGTGTGGGATCGCGTCATAGGCGGCAAGCGGCATCGATCTCCGAGAATTCCTCGGGCGAGAAACCAGAGCCTGACAAGGCAGCGACATTTTCTTGGATTTGGGCGAGGCGGCTGGCTCCGATAAGGACAGAGGTGATGGAGGGGCGGGCGAGCACCCAGGCGAGGGAAAGCTGCGCGAGGGTTTGTCCCCTCCTGCGGGCAATGGCCTCAAGCGCACGAACGCGCCGCAAGGTTTCCTCGGTGATGTGGTCCGGCTTGAGAAATCCATGAGGCTTGCTGGCCCGCGAGCCCTCCTCGATGCCTCCGAGGTATCTGCCGGCGAGAATCCCTTGCGCAAGCGGACAGAACGCAATGCAGCCCGCACCGACATCACACAAAACCTCGGCGAGTCCATTTTCCACCGAGCGGTTGAGCAGGTTGTAGGATGGCTGGTGGATCAAAAGCGGAACGCCGGCGGATGCGAGTAGCTCGGCGGCCCGACGGGTCAGGTCGGCGGGGTATTTTGAGACTCCGGCATAGAGCGCCTTGCCGGAACGCACGGCCTGCACCAATGCGCCGATGGTCTCCTCCAGCGGCGTCTCGGCATCCGGCCGGTGGCTGTAAAAGACATCCACATAATCGAGGCCGAGGCGCTTGAGGCTTTGGTCGAGGCTGGCAAGCAGGGATTTCCTGGAGCCCCATTCCCCATAAGGGCCCGGCCACATGAGGTGCCCGGCCTTGGTGGACACAAGCAATTCGTCGCGGTGTGCCTGCAGATCGTTTTTTAAGATTCTGCCGAATATCTCCTCCGCACTTCCGGGCACAGGCCCGTAATTGTTGGCGAGGTCAAAGTGGGTGATGCCGAGATCGAACGAGCCGAGAATCATTTCCCGGGCGTTTTCAAACACATCCATGCTTCCGAAGTTATGCCAAAGACCGAGCGAGATGGCGGGCAGCATGAGCCCACTGCGGCCGCAGCGGCGGTATTGCATCGAGTCGTAGCGCTTGGGGGATGGTGTGTGTGACATAAAGATTAAACGGCCTTCTCAAAGAGCCCCCACTCGCGGTCGGGCAGGCCGCCAACGATCTGGCAGACCTCAATGATTTCCGCGTTGGTGTCCTCGAGCCAGCCGAGTGTGGCGTAGGTGTAGTGTTTTTTGGCCTCGCAAAATTGCTCGTAGACGAGCCAGGCGTGGAGACCGCGATCGCGGAATTCGGGAACAACACCCAGCACGGTCTGGCGGCAGGCTTTGATCTTCCGGGTTTTCATGAGAAGAAAAATATGTGGGAGGCGGAGCCAGTGGGGGGTGTTTTTGACGGCAGCGAGAATCTCGTTGAAGTTCGGCAGGGTGATCGCGACGCCCGCATCGCGGCCTTGGGACTCGCCAATCAGGAGCAGGCGCGGATCGGCAATGGCGCGGATTTCCTCCGCCGAGTCGAGAAGATCCTCCATGGCGATGGGAACGAATCCCCAATTCCTCTCCAGCGTGGCATTGTAAACTTCGCGAACGATTTTGAGCTCCTCATCGAGGCGTTTGAGCTGAAAGGGGCGCGTCGTGAGGTTGGCCCGCTTCTTGAGACGCTCAACAATCCGCAAAAACCGTTCCGGAGGATCCTGAAGGTTCAGTGGAAGGCTCAAAACATAGAGAGTGCGGACTTTTTTAAAACCCAGTCCCTCGAGCAGGGCGGCGTAGTAGGAGGGATTCCATGGCAAGCCGATAACGGGTTGTTTTTCAAAGCCGTTGAGCAGAATTCCACAGTCGTCGTTGATGCTGGGATTGTAGGGTCCTCGAATGGCTTCGAGTCCGGCCTTGCTCAGAACTTCGGCCGCTTTCGCAAGGAGCGCCTCGGCCACCGCGGGATCGTTCACGCAGTCGAAAAAACCGAAGAAACCTGTCTTGTCCTTGTGGTAGTCGTTGTGGGAGCGGTTGACGATGGCTGCGATGCGTCCGACCGGTCGGCCATCGCGCTGGGCAATGAAGGCCGTGATCGCGCCGTGGCGACGATGAAAGGTGGAGTCCGGCGCGAGAAACTTCGCGACGCTACCGGGAAACGGCGGCACGAAGGCCGGATCCGTTTTGTGAATGCTCTCCGCCGTTCTCTCGAACTGCCTCATCTGCGCCGGGGACCGGCAGACGGAAATCGAAAATGTTTTTACGGCGTCCTGGGTTGGCATAGGCAGGGTCATCAAAAGTTCCCAACTCGCGGGCGAGTTTTTCAAAAATCTCCAGCACGCGATCGAGGTCATCGTCGGTGTGGGTGGCCATGAAGCTGGTGCGAACAATGGCCTCACCGTAGCGCACAGCTGGGTAGATAGCTGGAGTGGCGAAGATGCCCTCCTCGAAGAGCCGCTGGGTAAAAATAAACGCCTTCGCCTCGCTGCCGATGAGGATCGGAACAATGGGCGTCTTGGTTTCGCCAATATTGAATCCGATGCGCCTGAAGCCTTCGTGCATCTTGCGGGTGTTGCGCCAGAGTTGGTCAATGCGCCACTGCTCCTCCTGCATGAGCTCGAGAGCTTTTTTCACCGCGCCGACGATGGCGGGCGCGAGGGCGGCCGTGAAAATGAGACATCGGGCGCGGTGCTTGAGATACTCCACCATCTGGGCATTGCCGGCGATGAAGCCACCCATGGAGCCGAGGGATTTTGAAAAAGTGCCCATTGTGATGTCCACTTGGTCTTGCATGCCGAAGTGATCCACCGTGCCACGACCTTGCTGGCCCAGAACACCGAGCGAGTGGGCCTCGTCGACATACACAAAAGCCCCATGGCGTTTGGCCGTGGGAATGATTTCGGGGAGATTGGCAATATCGCCGGACATACTGAAGACGCCGTCGAGGATCACCAGGCGTCCCGCCTCTTCGGGCACGCGCTTGAGGCGATTATCCAGAGAGGTGGCTGAATTGTGGCGGAACGGAACAAGCCTTGCGGGCGCGAATTGGCATCCATCAATAATACTCGCGTGGTTCTCGCGGTCGCAGAGGATGGAATCCCCCTCTTCGGTGAGCGCGATGAGGGCGCCTTGGTTGGCAAAAAAACCTGTGGAGAACAAAATGGAGTCCTCACAACCAAGAAAATCCGCGATGGCCGCTTCGAGCTCGACATGGAGCTTGATCGTGCCGTTGAGCAGGCGCGAACCGGTGCATCCAGCCCCGTAGCAGCGCGTGGCTTCACAAGCGGCCTCGACAACACGAGGATCTTGCGCGAGGCCGAGGTAGTTATTCGACCCGATCATGATTTTGCGCTCGCCCTCGCAGATCACATAGTTGCCGTGTGGCTCCTCGATCGAACGGAAATACGGATAGAACCCTTGGGCGCGCGCATCGGCGCTGTCCCTATATTCCCTGCATTTTTGGAAGAGGTCTCTTGGTCCGTTGGCCATCAGATTAGTAGGAAAGATTTGCACCTGCGCAAGAGAAGTAAATCATTTTTCGAGCTTCTTGGGTTGGGTGTTGCCTTTGGTTCCTATATACGCCCACGACCGATCAAACGGTGCAGAAATCCTGCAGCCCTCACTCGAGGGGATAGCTGCGACCGGGTTCTGGAATGATCACCTCCGCGTTGGGGAGTTCCCGGAAGAGCGACAATTGAAACCAATCGAGCGCGGGGCGGTCGCCGTGGACGAGCACGATTTTGGAGGGGCGGAGAAGCGTGGCGTAGTTGCGAAGGTTCTCCCGGTTTGTGTGCGCGCTGAAGCTAAACTCGCGCACATCGCACTTGAGCGGAATGGGCGGATGATCTTTGTCGAGGACGATCTCGGTTCCCGGAGCAGCCTGACGAATGCGGGCAGAAGGGGAAGCCGGGTCGGAATAGCCCACGAAAAACAAGTGCTGGGACGGGTCGCCGAGAATCTTGCGGGCGAAAATATTGGAAAGCGTGTGCTCGGTCATCATGCCGCTGGAGAGGGCATAGATCGCGCGCTTGCGGGGTTGGACGCTTTGGATTTCCCGTCCTGAGAGGACATAGGGAGCCATCTCCTGAAGCAATTGCAGCTCGGGGTAATTCCGCACAGAGGTCGCCGCCATAGCGTCATAAACGGTGGTCACTTTCACGCTGAGGCCGCCGATGTAGATCGGGATATTGCCGATTTCGCCGCGCAAGCGCATCTGCCAGAGTAGTGCCAGAACCTCCTGCGTCTTGCCGAGCGCGAAGACGGGAAGCGTCACCGTGCCACCTCCCGCGATGGCCTCGCAGACGGCCTTGGAGAAACGCTCCTCCTCGTTAGCCCGTGAAAAGCCCACGGGTGTGGGAGAGTCGCCCCGGGTGGTTTCCATGAGCAAATAGTCGACACCCTCCTCGGGGAAATCTGCCCCTTTCATGATCGTCTGGTTCTCGAAATTCACATCGCCCGTGTAGAAAAACGATTTCCCTGCATGACGAATGAGAACGCCCACCGAGCCGAGAATGTGGCCTGCGTGGTAGAACTCGAAGGTCACATCGTTGTCGTTGTCGCTCAATTCGCCGGCGAGATTCCGTCGTTCGCGAAGGCGGCAACGCACCCAGGCCTGCTGGCAGAGATCCACACCACGGTGGGTGTAGAGGGGATACTCCATGAGCTTCAATTCCTCGCGCTGGCGCGTCATGACATTCACGGAATTGTGGAGCATGATGTCGGCGATGGCGGCGGTGCCCTCGGTCATGAAAACCGCGCACTGCGGCTCCCGGCGGGTCAGGACGGGTAGCGAGCCGACATGGTCCTGATGCGCATGGGTGACAATGATCGCGTCCACTATTCCCTGTGGGATGGATGCCAGATTCGGAGTGGCACCGAGGCCGTCGATCTTCGGATCGGCACCGGCGTCGAGTATGATATTTTTACCCCCGACCCGCAGCCAATAACAATTCGAGGCGATTCCCAAGTAACGGGTCAGATTAACAAATTCCATGAGCGGCCAAGGTGCGAGAGGAAGACCAGTTCCTCAATGTTAAAATCTGGAAAACTGAGAAAGAACCCGCTTGTCGAAATGCGCCGAGGGTTTTTTCGAGATAGGAAAACACCTCGGCGGACTTGTGTGTCCGCCGAGGTGTTTTTTTGATTCCGGACTGTTTTTAGTAGCGGTAGTGCTCGGGCTTGTAAGGGCCTTCGGACGGCACGCCGAGGTATTCGGCTTGGCTCTTGGTGAGCTTGGTGAGGATGACGCCGATTTTATCGAGGTGCACGCGGGCGACTTCCTCATCGAGTTTCTTGGGCAGGCGATAGACGGTGTTTTTGTATTTGTCCTTGTTCTGCCAGAGGTCGATTTGGGCGAGCGTCTGGTTGGTGAAGGAAGTGGACATCACGAAGCTCGGATGGCCTGTGGCGCAACCGAGGTTCACGAGGCGGCCGTCGGCAAGCATGTAGATGCTCTTCTTGCCGCCGGGCAAGTAGTAGCGGTCGTATTGCGGCTTGATGGTCTCGCAGCGGATGCCTTTGTGTTTTTTGAGCTGCTCGACTTGGATTTCGTTGTCGAAGTGGCCGATGTTGCAGACGATCGCTTGGTCTTTCATCGCGAGCATGTGCTGGAGCGTGATGATGTCTTTGTTGCCGGTGGTGGTGACATAGATGTCGCCGATGCCGAGCGTGCTCTCAATGGTGTTCACTTCGAAGCCTTCCATGGCGGCCTGAAGGGCGTTGATGGGGTCGATTTCGGTGACAACCACGCGGGCGCCGTAAGCGCGGAGCGAGTGGGCGCTGCCTTTGCCGACATCGCCATAGCCACACACGACGGCAACTTTACCGGCGATCATGACATCGGTCGCGCGCTTGAGACCGTCGGCGAGGGACTCGCGGCAGCCGTAGAGGTTGTCAAATTTGGACTTGGTGACCGAGTCGTTCACATTGATGGCTGGAACGAGGAGTTTGCCTACCTCGGCGAGTTGGTAGAGGCGATGGACGCCGGTTGTAGTTTCCTCGGAGACACCTTTCCAAGCCTTTGCCACCTTGGTCCAATAGCCGGGGCGCTCCTCGGCGATGCGGCGCAGGAGCGACTTCACTACGGAGACTTCATGGTTTTCGGCGGGCTGGTAGGCCCACTTATCGCCTTTTTCGAGTTCGGCGCCTTTGTGGATGAGGAGGGTGACATCGCCGCCGTCATCGACAACGAGTTGCGGGCCGAGGTTGCCAGGGAAGGTGATAGCCTTGAGGGTGAGTTCCCAATATTCTTCGAGGGTCTCGCCTTTCCAGGCAAAAACGGGCGTGCCGGTTTCCGCGATGGCTGCGGCGGCGTGGTCCTGAGTGGAAAAAATGTTGCAACTGGCCCAACGGACATCGGCGCCGAGGTCAACCATCGTCTCGATGAGAACCGCTGTCTGGATCGTCATGTGGAGCGATCCGGTCACGCGAACGCCTTTGAGGGGCTTTTGCTTGGAGTATTTCTTGCGGATAGCCATGAGGCCTGGCATCTCGTGCTCGGCAACATTGATTTCCTTGCGTCCCCAGTCGGCCAGCGTGATGTCGGAAACGATGTAATCCGCGCCCTTCGGGGTGGCAGCGGCGTATTTTGCGAGGTTGGCCGTCGCGGCAGTGAGTTCGGCAAGAACGGCAGCGGCGGTGTTTTTTGATTTAGAAGCGGATTTGGTAGGCATAAGAGTTTTAAGTTTTAAGAATTAAGTTTTAAGTGGTTTTGGTTCGGGTGTTGTTGGGCTTGGGTGCGGTTTTTGTTGTTTTGGTGATGGATTTGCGAAGGCCTTCAATCATTGCGGAGATTTCTTTGGATTCCGCGATGAGGGATTTGGACTTTTGGGATTCGAGGCATTTGAGTTTGGCTGCGATGTAGAGTTGGGTTCGGAGCTCGCCGCAGGAGCCTTTTGCTATTTTCAGGAATTGGGAAAATTCCTTCACTCCTCCGCGTTCGGCTCCCTCAGCAATGTTCGAGGGAATCGACAAGGCCGAGCGCTCGATTTGGTTCTTCAAATTGATGAAGTCGCATGACCTGAACTGCTCAAAAATCTCAACAGCCACGCGGCAAGCGCGCTGCCAGACTTCAAGATCTTCAAACGATTTATAAGCCATGTGAAGTTTTAGAATCAGGAGGAGTCCTGAAGTCGTCTAAATCAAGCCTTGCGCGGGAGCGCCAACTTAAAACTTAATTCTTAAAACTTAAGACTCCACCTATCTTTAGCGCGCCGCTTTTTTCAAAGCCACCGCCTTGTCGGTCTTCTCCCAGGTGATTTCTTTGTCTTCCTTGCCGAAGTGACCGTAGTTGGTGGTCTTGCTGTAGATCGGGCGGAGGAGGTTGAGTTGGGTGACGATGTCGGCGGGTTTGAAGGAGAAGACGGTTTTGACGGCTTTCTCGATGTTTTCCTCGTTCACTTTGTGTGTGCCGAAGGTGTCGATGTGGATACTGACGGGTTGTGGGTGTCCGATGGCGTAGGCGAATTGGACCTCGCAACGGTCGGCGAGGCCGGCAGCGACGACGTTTTTCGCCACGTAGCGGCCCATGTAGGCGGCGCTGCGGTCGACTTTGGATGGATCTTTTCCTGAAAAAGCGCCTCCGCCGTGACGGCCCATGCCGCCGTAGGTGTCCACGATGATTTTACGGCCGGTGAGCCCGGAATCACCTTGAGGTCCGCCAATGACGAAGCGGCCTGTTGGATTGATGAGAAATTCGGTGGATGCGTCGAGGAAGTCCTTCGGAATCACTTTGCGAATGATATTTGCGATGAGAAATTTGCGGATCTCTTCGGTTTCAACATCTTCGGTGTGCTGGGTCGAAATCACGACATTGGTCACGCGCACGGGCTTGCCGTCTTGGTAGAGAACGGAGACTTGGCTCTTCGCGTCGGGGCGGAGCCATTTCACCTTGCCGGCTTTGCGGATGGCGGTGAGCTCTCGGCCGAGGCGGTGGGCAAACATGATCGGAGCGGGCATGAGCTCCGGAGTCTCGTTGCAGGCATATCCAAACATGAGGCCTTGGTCTCCCGCGCCCTGTTCAGCAGTGGCTTTGCCCTTGGCTTTCTTGGAGTCCACGCCTTGCGCGATGTCTGCGCTCTGGGCGGTGAGGAGGTTGGAAATGAAGACACGGTCAGCGTGGAAGACATCGTCGTTGTTGGTGTAGCCGATACCGCGAATGGCCTCGCGAACGATCGAGCCAACATTCAAAACGGAGTCAAGGGCAGCGCCTTTGATTTTTGGGATGGTGATCTCACCACCTACGACGACAGTATTGCTTTTCACGAAGGTCTCACAGGCAACACGGCTGGTTTTGTCGATCGTGAGGCAGGCGTCGAGGATGGCGTCGGAAATGGTGTCGCAGACTTTATCTGGATGGCCTTCGCCAACGGATTCGGATGAAAAGATGTAACGGCGTGACATGGGATTATTTGGGTTTGGGTTGATGTTGAGCTTTACGTATCTTCGCATCGGAATATATTGATATGTTCAATGGCGTCAATCCTGAAATATCTCCGTGTTTTGTCGGACCCGATCCGGTTGCGACTGCTGCTATTGTTGATGGAAGAAGAACTCACGGTGGCGGAGCTTCAGGAAATCCTTGGCCTAGCGCAGTCGCGTATCTCGACGAGCTTGGCGCAACTCAAGCGCGAGGAGTTGGCGAAGGATCGCCGTGTTGGAAAAAACATTTTCTACTCGGTGGGGGAGGACTTGGGAGAAGCCACCCTAGCCATCCTGGAAGCGGCACGGGCGGAACTCAAGGAGGCGGCGACGGACAAAGCGCACCTCGCTTTCACCCTCAAAAAACGCAAGGACCGGGCGGCGGAATATTTCAACAAGCTGGCAGGAAAATTTGGTCGCGCCTATGTGCCCGGTCGCTCGTGGGAGGCTCTCTCGCACGGACTCCTGCGCCTGCTGCCGCCGATGATCATCGCCGACCTCGGTGCCGGCGAGGGAACACTCTCGCAACTGCTGGCACGGACATCGAAGAAGGTCATCGCTATTGATAATTCCGAGAAGATGGTTGAGTTCGGCGCGGCGCTTGCGAAGGAACATGGTTTTTCCAACCTCGAATATCGGCTTGGCGACATCGAGGATCCGCCGATCGATACGAACTCGGTTGATATGGCGCTCTTCAGCCAGGCGTTGCATCATGCCGCCGTTCCCCAGCGCGCCATGGATGCGGCCCATCGGATTCTCAAACCCGGCGGGCGCGTGTTGATTCTCGATTTACTGAGCCACACCCACGAGCAAGCCCGGGAGCTTTACGGACACGTCTGGCTGGGATTTTCTGAAATTGAACTTCATCGCCTGATGAAAAAAGCCGGGTTCTCCAAGATCGAATCCTCCGTGGTTTCGCGCGAGACGGAAGCCCCATTTTTCCAAACCGTGCTCGCAGCAGGCACCAAATGAGCCAATGCGATGGTTCGAGGACTTTTTTATCCTCGCCAACCCTTCGAGCACACGCGTAGAAGAAAGGCAATCTCTCCTTAAAATTATGAAGACAAAAAAATCCGCCGCCGTAAAAATCACCGCTACGCCTGAACGGGGTAGAGTCATGAACGGCGCAGAGATTCTTGTGGAGTGCCTCGAGCGCGAGGGCGTGGAGGTTATTTTTGCTTACCCCGGCGGTTGTTCTATGCCGATTCACCAGGCTCTGACTAAAACCAAAAAAATCCGCACCATCCTCCCTCGCCATGAACAGGGTGGTGTTTTTGCCGCTGAGGGCTATGCCCGCGTCACCGGCAAGGTGGGAGTGTGCATGGCCACATCAGGACCAGGAGCGACAAACCTCGTTACTGGCATCGCGGACGCCTTCATGGACTCGGTTCCGCTTGTCGCGATCACCGGCCAGGTGCCTCAAGAGATGATCGGACGGGGAGCCTTTCAAGAAACAGATGTTTTTGGAATGACCCTTCCGATGGTGAAGCACAGTTATCTGGTGTGGGATGTGAACGAGCTTCCGCGCATCGTGAAAGAAGCCTTCCATATCGCCTCCACAGGCCGTCCAGGTCCTGTTCTCATCGACATTCCGAAGAACATCCAAAATCTCACCACGCAGCCTATTTTTCCAAAAACCATCAACCTGCGCGGCTACAAGCCAGAGCGCAAAGCGGATGATGTCGCGCTGAACGAACTCATGGGAATGCTCGGAGAGGCAAAAGCTCCGATGATCTACTGCGGCGGCGGAGTGATCTCCGGCGAGGCTTCGGCCGAGCTGCTTGAGTTTGCCGAGCGCAGCCAGATTCCCGTGGCCACCACGCTCATGGGCATCGGTGGATTTCCCGAAACCCACAAGCTCTCCCTCAAATGGCTCGGCATGCACGGCACCGTCTATGCAAATAATGCCGTCAATGAAGCCGACCTTCTCCTCGCGATCGGCGTGCGCTTTGACGACCGAGTCACAGGCAAAGTCGAAAAATTCTGCGAGCACGGCAAGATCGTCCACATCGACATCGACAATTCGGAGATCAACAAAAACAAGACCGTCTGCCTGCCGATTCTGAGCGACCTCAAATACGCCCTCACCCGCCTTAACAAACTTCTCGACCAGGCCGGTTGCAAGCGCACGGCGAAGAATTTCTCACGCTACCCAGCTTGGTATAAGCAGATAGAGGAGTGGAAAAAGAAATATCCCCTGTCATTCAAGGATACCGAGGACGCCATCCAACCACAGCACGTCATTAAGCTTCTTTGCGAAATGACGAAAGGCGAGGCCATCATCACGACCGGCGTCGGCCAGCACCAGATGTGGGCTGCACAATTTTACGACTTTGATTCCCCACGCCGCCTCGTAACCTCCGCAGGTCTCGGATCCATGGGCTTCGGTTACCCATCAGCCATGGGAGCCAAGGTCGGAATGCCGGATAGGCAAGTCATAGACATCGACGGGGACGGTTCCTTTCTCATGAATGTCCAAGAGCTCGCCACAGCGCACATCGAGGGTATTGCGGCCAAAGCCATCATCCTGAACAACCAACATCTCGGCATGGTCATGCAATGGGAGGACCGCTTCCATGGCGGCAATCGTGGACACACCTTCCTTGGTGACCCACGCGATCTTGAGCGTATTTATCCAGACTATGTCAATATTGCTCAGGGCTTTGGTGTCACGTGTGAGAGGGTGATCCACAAGAAAGACCTCCCGGCCGCAATGAAGCGTATGCTCGATTCAAAGGAAGTCTACCTTCTTGATGTTATGACTCCTTACACCGAGCATGTCTTGCCCATGATCCCATCCGGGAAGACTTACAAAGACATCATCACGGAGTAAGAAAAACCATCTCATCCCAAAGAGGAGAGATTTCCGGCAGGACAGCGGTTTGGCATTGTCCCTGATTAGTTGAGTTCATCCACCAAGAAGCGACCCGCGCATTGCGCTCTCAACAGGTAGAGGGCACTTGGACTGTCGTGTTTTTTCGATTTAAAGACACGATGTTCACCACGCTCGGGAAAAGCAGTCACACCTACAGGAAAAAGTTGCCGGAATGCGCACCGAGTCTCCGAGTGGGTCAGTTGGGTGGCGCTTAATTGACGCACTATGCGCCATTCCGTCTCATTTGGAATGGCGAGGGCAATTGCCAATTTCTGTTATCCCATTATTTATTAGGACTATATGGTTTTTATTTCATCAGGCCCACAAAATGCTGAAGACAGGCCACACTAATTACATTTATGGGAAAAATTTTAGGAATTGATTTAGGAACCACAAACTCCTGCATGTCGGTGATGGACGCCGGTGAACCCACCGTGCTGGAAAACTCCGAGGGCGCGCGCACCACCCCATCAGTCGTCGCTTTTACAAAATCTGGCGAGCGTCTTGTCGGCCAAGCTGCCAAACGGCAGGCGATCACTAATCCATCGAACACAATTTTCTCGGTGAAACGCTTCATGGGCCGCAAATATGACGAAGTCCGTAGCGAGGAGCACCGCGTTCCTTACAAACTTGTTAAGGCCGCCAACGGGGATGCCCACATTCAAGTAGAGATCGACGGTAAGCCCAAGAGCTTTTCGCCGCAGGAAATCTCCGCGATGATCCTTGCAAAGCTGAAGGCCGACGCCGAAGCCAAGTTGGGCGAAAAAATCACCGAGGCCGTCATTACCGTCCCCGCCTATTTCAACGACTCGCAGCGCAACGCTACGAAGGACGCGGGCAAGATCGCTGGCCTTGATGTGAAGCGCATCATCAACGAGCCCACAGCCGCCTCGCTGGCCTACGGACTCGACAAGATGAAGGACGAGAAAATCGCCGTTTATGACCTCGGCGGCGGCACGTTTGACATCTCGGCACTCGAAATCGGTGACGGCGTTTTTGAAGTGCGCGCAACAAATGGTGACACCCACCTTGGTGGTGACGACTGGGACAACCGCATCATGGATTGGATGATCGCCGAGTTCAAAAATGACTCCGGCATTGACCTCTCCAAGCAGCCCGATGCCGTTCAGCGCATCAAGGAAGAAGGCGAAAAAGCCAAGATCGCTCTTTCCTCCACACAGGAATACGAGATCAACTTGCCATTCATCACTGCGGACGCCAGTGGGCCAAAGCACATTCAGAAAAAGCTCACCCGTGCGAAGCTCGAGCAACTCACCGATGACCTCTTCGAGCGCACACTCAAGCCTGTAAAGGACTGCCTCGCGGATACGAAGTGGAGTAAGAATGATGTGAACGAACTGGTGCTCGTGGGCGGCATGACTCGTATGCCAAAGGTTATTGAGACAGCTCGGGAACTCATCGGCAAAGAGCCCCACAAGGGTGTAAATCCTGACGAAGTTGTGGCTATTGGCGCAGCTATTCAAGGCGGCGTGCTCAAGGGCGACGTGAAGGATGTGCTCTTGCTGGACGTGACTCCCCTCACCCTCGCGATCGAAACCGCCGGCGGCATCGCGACTCCGATGATCCCGCGCAACACGACGATCCCTACCAAAAAGTCCAATGTATTTTCGACCTACGCCGACAGCCAGCCAGGGGTGGAAATCAAGGTCCTCCAAGGCGAGCGCCCGCTGAGCCGTGACAACAAAAATCTGGGCACTTTCCACTTGGATGGCATCCCGCCCGCCCCGCGCGGGGTTCCACAGATCGAAGTCACTTTCGATATCGATGCAAACGGCATCCTCAATGTTTCTGCAAAAGACCTCGGCAGCGGCAAAGAGCAAAAAATCTCTATCACCGGTTCCAGCGGACTCTCGAAAGAAGAAGTCGAGAAAATGCAGAAGGAAGCCGAAGCCCATGCTGAAGATGACCGCAAGGCTAAAGAAACCATCGAGATTCGCAACAACGCCGACAACCTCGCTTATCAGTGCGAGAAACAGCTCAAAGAACTTGGCGATAAAGTAGACGGCGCTTCAAAGAAAAGTATTGAAGATGCCATCGAGAAGGTTCGCGAAGCTCTCAAAGGTAGCGACTCCGACGCCATCAAATCCACTTACGACGATCTGCAAACGAAGTTTCAGGAAGTCACCACTTCGGCCTACAAAGCGGCCGCAGCAGCAGCATCATCAGCTGCTCCAAACCCCGACCACGAGGGCGAAGCGTCTGAACCCCAAGGCAAGAAAGACGACGTCGTGGACGCCGAATTTGAAGTCCTCGACGAAGACAAGAAGAAGTAGTCTGAAAACAAAAACTCAGTCGAATAACAACCACTTTAACAAACCGCTCCAGTTCGCACAGGACTGAAGCCTGTTAAAAACGAAACCAACAAAACGACACATAACAACATGGCAAACCCAAACATCAGACCTCTCGGAGACCGCGTGCTCGTAAAGCCGCTCGAAGAGAAGGAAATCAGCAAAGGCGGGATCATTATTCCCGACTCCGCAAAAGAGAAACCACAAGAAGCCGAAGTCGTAGCCCTCGGCACCGGCAAGCGCGATGATGACGGTAAACTCATCGAATTCACTGTAAAAGTCGGCGACAAAGTCCTCGTATCCAAATACGGCGGCACTGAAGTGAAAGTCGAAGGCGATTCCTACACGATCATGCGTGAGGACGACATCCTTGGCATTATTGGCTAATCACAACTGAAACAAAATATTTACATTTAAAGAATTAATCACATGGCAGCAAAACAACTACTATTCGACGAAGCAGCACGCCACGCGCTCCTTCGCGGTGTCGAGAAACTCGCACGCGCCGTCAAAGCAACCCTCGGGCCATCAGGACGCAACGTCATCCTCGACAAAAAATTCGGCAGTCCGACCATCACTAAAGACGGCGTCACAGTCGCCAAGGAAGTCGAACTCGAGTGCCCTTACGAAAACATGGGCGCACAGCTCATCCGTGAGGTCTCCAGCAAAACCAGCGACACCGCTGGCGACGGCACCACCACAGCGACCGTTCTCGCCGAAGCGATCTATCGCGAAGGCCTCAAGAATGTGACCGCAGGCGCCAACCCGACCAACCTCAAGCGCGGCATCGACAAAGCCGTGGAAGCCATCACAGCCGAACTCGCCAAGATCGCTAAGAAGGTGAAAGACAGCTCCGAGATCGCCCAAGTGGCGACCGTTTCGGCTAACTGGGACACCACCATCGGCCAGATCATCGCTGATGCGATGGACAAAGTTGGCAAAGACGGCACGATCACGGTTGAAGAGGCCAAATCCATCGAAACATCCCTCGACGTTGTTGAAGGCATGCAGTTCGACAAAGGCTATCTCTCACCCTACTTCGTGACGAGCGCAGAGAGCCTCGAAGCTTCCCTCGAGAGCGCCTACATCCTCATCCACGAGAAAAAAATCAGCAGCCTCAAAGACCTGCTCCCGATCCTCGAGAAGATTGCCAAAACCGGCAAACCCTTCCTCATCATCGCGGAAGACGTCGAAGGCGAAGCCCTCGCAACACTCGTGGTCAACAAACTTCGTGGCACGCTTCAAGTCTGCGCCGTAAAGGCTCCTGGCTTCGGCGACCGCCGCAAGGCCATGCTCGAAGACATCGCTGTCCTCACAGGCGGACGCCTCATCACCGACGACCTCGGCATCAAGCTCGAGAGCCTCACCCTTGAAGACCTTGGCCGCGCCAAGCGCATCGTGGTGGACAAAGAAAACACCACCATCATCGAAGGTGAAGGCGCCGGTTCCGACATCCAAGGCCGCGTGGGTCAAATCCGCCGCCAGATCGAGGAAACCACCAGCGACTACGACCGCGAGAAGCTCCAGGAGCGCCTCGCCAAGCTCGCCGGCGGTGTAGCCGTGATCAACGTCGGTGCAGCCACCGAGACCGAGATGAAAGAGAAGAAAGCCCGCGTCGAAGACGCCCTCCACGCCACCCGCGCAGCGGTGGAAGAAGGCATCGTTCCCGGCGGCGGCGTCGCTCTCATCCGCGCCCAGTCCGCGCTCGACAACCTCAAGCTCTCGGGCGACGAAGCGATCGGTGTAGGCATCATCCGCCGCGCCATCGAGCAGCCGCTCCGCACCCTCGCCGACAATGCCGGCCAGGAAGGCGCGCTCATCGTGCAGGAAGTCAAGAAGCGTTCCGGCGCTGAAGGCTACAATGTCGCCACTGGCGAGTATGTGGACCTCATCAAAGCCGGCGTCGTCGACCCAGCCAAAGTGACCCGCAGTGCGCTCCAAAACGCGGCATCCATCAGCGGACTCCTCCTCACCACAGAAGCTCTCATCACAGAGATGCCCGAGAAGGACAAAGCTCCCGCCATGCCTCAGGGCGGCGGCATGGGTGGAATGGGCGGCATGGACTACTAAGTCCAGCCACTCGGCCAAAAAGCCAAAACTCAACAACTCAGCCGGGTTCTCAAGAACCCGGCTGTTTTGTTTTTGCCATCCCGAGATGCCACTCCGGAGGCGTGATGACATGCCGACTTGAATAAGAACTCGGAGCACGGCAAGCTCAGACCTCCCGTGAATTATCCATCGCCCCTTACATCCGCAGCCTCTTCAACTCTCCGCGGCTTGCTTGCTGCGGCCGTTGCGGAGGGATACCACAAAATCGGGCAGGCCGTTTTCAAGCCGGATGCCGAGGGATTTTTTCTGTGCCATGCCGAGGATGTGGGACGCGAGGATTTGGAAATTTTCCACAACCCTCACGACGCGGCGGCCCTCGCCATCAACGACGATGCCGGGAACTACCGCCCGCTCAAAACCGGGCCAAATCTGAAACATGGCTGGCTTCTGCGGGTCGCGTCGCTGGCGGATTTACATTTGGCGCTCGATTTACTTTACCCGGCGGCCCTCGCGAATTGGCGCTCCTTTTTACGCAACGAAAAGATCGCCAGTCCGCTGCGAGACACGGTGAACCGCCAGACCGGCATGTATCGCGTCACGGGCCTGATCACAGATGAAGAGGCCCAGGGAATCGTAGACTCACTCTGCAGCCCCGGCTGCCTGCGCCGGATTCAGTGGCCAATCCCCTCGGATGCGGAGCCACCTCTCATTCCCACAAAGGAAAAAGAAATTCCGCTTCTGTGCGTTGATGCCTGCAGCTTGCTGATCGCTGAAGCTCGACGGGTGGTCAAAGCCCGCCTCGGCAAGTGAACTGGGTAACGATCATTTGGTCGATGACAGCAGCAGCCTCGCTGACGCTGGCTGGCGTTCACGGATCTCTCTGGCTGCGCCAACGGAGCCAGATGTCGAGCCTCATGTTCTGCATCATGGCAACAGCCACCGCCGGCATGGCCGGATGCGAACTTTGGGCGATGAACCTCACGGACATGGAGTCCTACGCCCACGCCCTTCAATGGTATAACCTCATGCGCTGGCTCGTCACGCTGGCGCTCGTCGGTTTCATACACTACTACTTAGGCTCGGGCCGTTCATGGCTCGAGTGGACCGTCTGCGGCTTACGAACGCTGAGCCTATTGGTGAATTTTGTTTTCTCTCCTCTCGTGTATTACACCAGCATCGAGGAGCTTGTGAGGATTCGTTTTATTGGGGCGGAGGTGACTGTGGTCGAGGGCATTCCCAATCCCCTCTCCATTATAGGCCAAGTGAGCTTGCTGGTTCTTGCCGCCTACCTGGTGGATGCGACATGGCGCAGTTCCCACCGGGAACATCGACCTGGGGCCATTCGCGTGGGTTTGAGCGCGGTTTTTTTTGTGATTGCTCTTTCTTTGCAAATGATGTTCGCCCTTTGGGGGTTTATCGATATGCCGATCGTAGCAAGCTTGTTTTTTGCGGGAATCATCGTGGTCATGGGCTTCGAGTTAAGTCAGGACATGCTGCGGGCGGCCAAGCTCGCCGAGGACCTTAAAACTCGAGAAATTGAACTCCGCATGGAACGGGGGCTCATGGATGCCATGTTTGAAAGCGCTCCGGGCATGCTGTATCTCCAAACCCGCCAAGGACAGATGGTGAGGTGGAACTCACAGCATGAGCGCGTCACAGGCTATTCAAGCTCTGAAACTGGGAAAATGAATGCCCTGGATTTTTGCACGGAGGCTGAGCGAGACATTTTGAATCAAGCCAGAGAGCACGCCTTCACCAATGGGGGAAACGAAGTCGAATTCGATATGGCCCGAAGGGATGGATCGACCGCGAGACACTTTTTCCGCATGGTTCCTGTGAAAGTCGCCGAGGAGCCCCATCTCGTCGGCATCGGCATCGATGTGAGTTCGCAACGCGCACTGGCCACCGAGACCGAGCGGGAGCGAGAGCGCATGGCCCACATCGCACGAGTGGCTTCCGTAAGTGAACTCTCAAGCTCCCTTGCGCATGAGATCAACCAACCGCTGGCAATCATTCTCAGCAACGCACAGGCCGCGCAACGCCTCATGGCACATGAAAAACCCGATTTTGTGGAACTTCGCGAAATCCTTGAGGACATCGTAACCGCCGATATCCGTGCGGCGGATGTCATCAAGCGCCTGCGCTCGATCCTTAGACAAGGCAAGCCCGTCTTAGAGTCCGTATCGCCGCACTCGCTTTTCGATCAAGCGCTCCGGATGGCCCAGCCCGACCTCAGATCCGCCTCCATAGAGGTGCTGCGGAAACACTCGAAGAAACTTCCCATCATACAGGCAGACAAAATCCCCATCGAACAAGTGCTTTTGAACCTCATCAAAAACGCCTGCGAAGCCATGGAGGACAATGGTTCCCGAGCAAAGAGCCTTTCCCTTATGTGCATCAACGAGGGAATCTGGCTCAGGTTTTCCATCAAGGACAATGGGCATGGGCTTCGGGGTGGTGAACAAAAAATATTCGAGGCTTTTCACACAACGAAGCCGAACGGCCTTGGCCTTGGCCTGACAATCTGCCAGACCATCATCAACGCGCATGGTGGTAAATTATGGGCCGAGGCGAATAAGGGCCACGGCGCGACATTTCACTTTCAACTTCCCCTCGTGCCTGAAAATTTATGAAGCAACCCGAAATGGTTTTTCTCGTCGATGACGAGCCCGCTCTCCTGAAAGCCCTCTCGCGACTCCTCAAAGCAGAGGGATTCGCAGTGCAGGCCTTCGACAGTGCGAAGAAATTCCTTGCCGCTCCGCGCTATGAGGGCTCCGGATGCATCGTTCTCGATCAATGCATGCCGGAAATGTCGGGCATCGAATTGCAGCAAGAACTCGCTCAAGAGAATTCCGCACTGGCACTCATTTTTATTACGGGCAATGGAGATATTCCGATGAGCGTAAGAGCCATCAAAGCCGGGGCGGTGGATTTTTTAATTAAGCCAGTCAATGATAAGGAACTGCTTCAGGTCATCCGAACGGCTCTCGAAAAATCCCGCTCCATGCTTGAAGCAAAAGCGGAATTGGCCGAGCTCCAGCAACGACACTCCGCACTCAGCAAACGAGAAAAAGAAGTCTTAATTCTTGTTGCGAAAGGACTTCCAAACAAACAAATTGCGGGGCTTCTTGGAGTCGTTGAGCAGACGATTAAAGTCCATCGAGGTCGTGTCATGTTAAAAATGGAGGTGGACTCTCTCGCTCAACTCGTTCTCGTGGCGGAACGCCTCAGACTTAAGTAACTCCATGGAGAATCCCTGCAAACAGCTGCGACAATATTTTTTTAGCACAATCGATCAATACCTTTCACTTTAACCAAAGTATAATGGACTCTAGACTTAAAAAAATGCAGTGTCGCCGCGAAATCAGGAAAGCGTAGAAGCAAAAACTTCAAAAACCACCCCAATAAATGGCTTGCCTCACTTTAAGTTTAAGTATCGATATGTCGTCCGGTCGTTACGAATAACTCGTTGAATGATTAGTCACAAAAGCATCCGGAGCCTTCCCTACGCTCAGTTGATCAAAGCGCGAATCGCCAGTTTGCTGCTTGTGGTGCTTTGTATTGTCACGAGCGAAGGCGTCGCACAGACGGTGCTTACCGTTCGAGAAGCGGAGTTCCGCAGCCGTTGGGCAGGCCCGCAGGAGGATCGCGCCGTGCCGGTTCAATACTTTGAATCCGATGGAGGGCTTGGGGAGGATAGCGCACAGCAAGTCGGAGAACCTTCGAGCGAGGATCAAGAGCAACAAGGTCTCTCCGAATCGATGGACAGCATGGCCGAAAACATCCGGCGCAGGCTCCGCTTTGGGCCGCTCGATTTTCAACTGGGGCTCTCCACGGGCTGGGAGTATTCCTCGCAGAATTCCGTGGGTGGAACCACCGACTTCAACAACAGCAACAGCTTTTTCGCGGCACCCACGGTAGCGGCGACTTACGAACGGGAAGTAGGCGTGTGGAATGTCTCCGCAAGATACGGAGCGGGCTATAGGTATTATTTCAACCAAGACTACACCTCCGCTGGCACTGGGGTGCAGCGCAACCCGCTCTCCATGACGGGTGGGATCGATGTCGGATACAACACGAGCCGCCTGGCAGTGAATCTGAATGTGAGTGCATCCTCGGGAACAGGCTATGATGTGATCGCAGGTGCCAATAATTGGCAGACCAGCGCCTCCACGGGAATCTCTGTCCGCTACATCATCAGCGAAGAATTCAGTGTGGGCGGCGCGGCATCCGCCACCTACTCAAATACAGCCGATGCCCAAGTGGCCGAAGGGGAAATCGGACAACCGGAAAGCAATAGTCTCACAAGCGCAGTGAGCCTCTTTGCAGACTATCTCGTGACGCCAAAAACAAACGTCCGATTCATTCTCAGCGCTGGTCAAGACTTGCAGGATTTCGATGGCGGGGTTTCAGAGGGCAGACGCTACTTCGACTCCATGCTCATGATCACCTACCAACTTGCCCCCAAACTCTCTGTGGATGCCGGAGGAGGCGTGGGTTATGTGCTCGACCAAAATATCCCAGACCCCGAATACACAGGTGTGCGACCTGTCTACACCCTGGGGGTCAATTACACACCAACGGAGAAAACTTATTTGAAAGCAAAATTTGGAATGCAGGGAGCGGATATCAGACCAAACTTCAGCTTGGTTGGAGGCTGGGATGTGAGGGAAAAAACAAGGCTCTCGCTATCGGTTTACCAGAACCAAGGTTTCTCGAGCCTCTCGCCGGATCAGTATAATATCACCCGAGGCATTCTTGGCACAGTGGCCCAACAACTTTTCAAGGGCATCAATGTAGCGGTTTCGGCGGGTTACGAGCAGTCCGAGTATGTCTCGCTAACCAGCGAAAAACTTCCGAATCCCGTCGAAGGCCCAGCCGACTACTGGCTTGCCAATGCGTCCCTCTACTGGCGCATTCGCGAGTGGCTTTCTTGGCAAAACACATTCACCATTTCGACCGGGCAGGCCAACAATGAAGAGCTGCAGACGCGCTTCGACACGAGCTTCAATTTCAATTTTTAAGCGCCGGATGGGGACCAGAAGCGGCTCGCCTGAGATGAGCCAGATACTCGACATTGCCATCATGTCCGGTTAGAGGCGACTCCATGTATCCGAGCCATTGATGACCGGAATTTCCCACAAAGTTTCGGATTTTTTCCACGCAGGCGAAACGCAAAGCCTCGTCTCGCAGGACGCCGCCCGGCGGCAAAGACCCCCTTGGAGCCTCAAATTGGGGCTTGATGAGGAAAACAGCATCCGCGCTTGGTGGCAGAACTTTAAAAACTGCTGGTAGGATGGCTGTGAGCGAAATGAAGCTAACATCTCCTACAGCCAGCATGGGCGGTGGCGAGAGATCGCCAGGCTCAAGGAAGCGGGCGTTGAAACCCTCCCGGCATAGAACACGCGCATCGGCCCGCAAGCGCCAGTGGAGCTGCGAGTGCCCTACATCTACGGCGTGGACAAGAACAGCTCCCCGCTGGAGCAGGCAATCGGTAAAACCTCCGGTGGATGCTCCGATATCAACGCATACGGAACCTGACGGATGGATATGAAATTGATCGAGTGCCGCTTCGAGCTTGAATCCCCCGCGACCCACATATTTTTCTTGGGCGGCAAGGGTGATATCCGCATCCAGCGAAACGGGGGTGCCAGCCTTGGAGACCGCCTGGCCTTTTATGTAGACGCGCCCAGCCATGGTGGCTCGAGCGGCGAGATCCACGCTCTGGAAAAAGCCTCGCTCAACAAGAACAGCATCGAGCCTCTTTTTTGCCATATGCCTTTACCGGCGCGAGCATGCGCCCTTAGGGTTTCTTGGGAAATGCGTCGTTCGAGATGACGGTGCCATTGCTGGCAAGCAACTTCATCTCACCGAAGTAAGTGCCATTTGGCCCGTAGCACCACACGGACCAAATGGGAACAGCGAAACTGCCTTGCTGGTTCAATACAAAGCTTACCGTGGCGATCTGTTTTCCATTCGCTCCGGCATAATTTTGCGCTGTATCAAAAATTCCACGCGAGTCGACTTGGACTTTCGAGAGATTCAGCGGCTTGGCGGAGGAAAGTATCTCGCGCAAGCCCAGAGTTGGCTTGTCGGAGATGATCTGACCGGAAGCTACTTCTATGCTGCGCAACCCATGGTCGTCTCGACCAGCTCGTGCGGAGACATACCAGGTGTCGGGATCGGGATTGGCACTGTCGGCGGAAAGTTTGAGAACTCCGCTGCGATACTTTTCAGGAAGGGCATCCAAGCAAGCAAGCGCCCCCTTGGAGTCCACTGCCTGAAGGCAGCAGGACGAAAGAAGAAGTGCCAGTGAGAATGCTTTCAAAATCAATGCGCGTAGCGGTCCACTCAACCCATCAGGGATTCACGAAGCTTGGTCAGCTCGGTCTGCTCGCCGAGTTTCCGCGTCACCTCGCGAATGCGACGACTCAGCGTGGTGGCAAGTCCAATGAGCAGGAGAATACCCGCCGAAGGATAGTTGTTTATGAATTCTTCGAGGCCCTCGCGCGTTATCTCCCAGTATTGGCACTCGTGGACTATGTCCACAGAACAAACGGCCTCCAGTGGATCGAAGAGATCTACTTCACCGAGCCATTCGCCAGCCTCAACCTGCCCGAGGAGAACGTCTGTATCTTGGTCGACACGGCGGGCATGAAGAAGGCCACTAATGACCAGAAACAGCTTGCCGTGGGAAACGCCTTGCTCGATCAGGACGGTGCCTGGCTTTGCAGAGTTAAACCTGCCATAGCTTTCGAGGACTGTAACATCCTCGGGATTCAGATTGGCAACGATACCGATGAGTGGAAGTTGTTGTGGGTGGGTTGGCATATTTTTCTTTCTAGAGGTTCGTGATTTGAATTACTGACAAGCCTCACATTCTCCGCCGTTGAGCATGGCTTCGATCGAACAGGCCGTTTTTTCCTCCGCAGTAAATTCAGGCTTGGGGCCTGCGACGACTCCGCGGAGTTCCTTTTTCACATTTGTGGTCGGGCCTTCGATACTGGAGGCACCGAGGGTGCGCAGGTAGTAAGTGGTCTTCAGCCCTGTGTGCCAAGCGCGGCGATACATGTGGCTGGCAATCTTCATATCAGGCTCGCCGATGAAAAGGTTCACGGATTGGGACTGGTCGATCCACTTCTGGCGACGCGCGGCGGCGTCGATAATGAAGTCAAATGGTATCGAGAAGACCGTGCGGTGCTTTTCCCGTATCGCGAGCGGTATGTCCTCGATGCTCCCGAGTTCACCTTCGAAATACTTGATCTGTTCAAGCATGCGGGTATCCCATTTGCCGATCTTCTTGAGGTCACGAACCAACTCGGTGTTGAGCATGGTGAACTTGCCACCGAGATTTTCCTTGGCGTAGAGGTTCTTGTAGTTCGGCTCAATGCAAGGAGTGGTGCCCATGATATTCGAGATCGTGGCCGTGGGAGCGATAGCAAGGACATTAGAATTGCGCATGCCTTGCCTCTTGATTTTTTCGCGAACTGGTGACCAATCCATACGCCCGCCACGGGGCACATCGATTTTGACACCGCGCTCACGCTCAAGTAGGTCGATTGTGTCTTGCGGAAGTAAATTCCGGTCCCACTTCGATCCCCGAAAGCTGCTGTAAGGCCCGCGCTCGGCAGCAAGATCGCTGGACGCCGCATAGGCGTGATAAGCGATGGCTTCCATGAACTCATCATTGAAATCCACAGCCTCAGCACTCGAAAAACTCACATTGCGTTTGAAAAGCGCGTCTTGCAGCCCCATCACGCCAAGGCCGATGGGACGATGACGCACATTCGAACGCTTGGCGGCTTCCGTAGGGTAGAAATTGATGTCGATAACATTGTCAAGAGCACGAATGGCCACATGGATCGTTTCGCGCAGCATTTCATGGTCGAGAGACCCGTCGGCTTTGATATGCGCGTTGAGAACGATCGATCCAAGGTTGCAAACCGCAGTCTCATCCTCACTGGTATTGAGAGTAATCTCGGTGCACAAGTTCGAAGAGTGGATGACCCCGATGTGGTCTTGTGGACTACGAAGGTTGCAGGGGTCCTTGAATGTGATCCAGGGATGTCCTGTCTCGAGGAGCATCCTGAGCATCTGTTTCCAAAGATCGATGGCCGGCACTTCCTTGGCAGTGATTTTGCCTTGGCGAGCAAGATCCTCGTAGTGGAGATAGCGCTCCTCAAACTTGCGTCCATAGGCATCGTGGAGGTCGGGAACTTCGTTGCTGCGGAAGAGCGTCCAGTTCTCACGGGACTCCATGCGCTTCATGAAGAGATCGGGAACCCAGTTGGCCGTGTTGAGATCATGCGTGCGGCGGCGGTCGTCGCCAGTGTTGCGGCGGAGTTGCAAGAAATCCTCCACATCATTGTGCCAGGTCTCAAGGTAGGCACAGCCAGAGCCGCGTCGCTTGCCACCTTGATTCACTGCCACAAGCTGGTCGTTGTGGAGCTTGAGAAAGGGGATAACGCCCTGACTCTCGCCGTTTGTGCCCTTGATGTAACTGCCAGTCCCCCGCACCGCTGTCCAAGAGCCACCGAGACCTCCAGCCCACTTCGAGAGGTAGGCATTTTCAGCGATGCCGCGCTGCATGATCGACTCGATCGAGTCGTCTACTTTGTAGAGGTAACAACTGGAAAGCTGGCTGTGGAGCGTGCCGGAGTTAAAGAGCGTAGGCGTGCTCGAACAAAAACGGCGGCTTTTGTAAAGGTTGTAGAGGCGCACAACCCAGTCTTCGCGCTTTGCAGGCTCTTCGATGAAGAGTCCCATAGCGACACGCATCCAGAAAAATTGCGGCGTCTCAAGGCGACGCGATGTTTTTTTCGTTTTATCAATGATGAGATAGCGATCGTAGAGCGTTTGGATTCCCAGAAAATCGAAATCCATATCAGCGGTTGGATCGATGGCTTCCGAGAGAACATCCAAATCGTATCCGAGCAGCTTTGGCGTAAGGCGCTCGATACCCACAGCAGTGCGCAGATAACTTTTAAAGGCCTTGCGATGGGCATCGCGAAGCATCTCGATGCCGTCGCGCTGTATTTTCCAATCCAGAACTTCTTCGTAAATATAAGACAGCATGATGCGGGCCGCAAACTTGGCAAAATCGGCATCACGCTCGATGAGAGACCGGGAATTCAGAATGATCGTATTTTTCAGGATGTCTTCAGTCACCTCGGTGGCGAGGGATCGGCGCAACTCGCGCTCGATCTGAAGGGCGTCGAGATTGAGATCGAGACCGATGGTCGCAAACTGAATCCGTTTTCGCAGCTCGGAGCCATCCCAGAGAATACTCTGGCCATCACGCTGGGTGACCATGATGAGGGATTCTTGGATGTCGCTGGCCTCGGCTTCGGCCTCGGTTTTAACAGCAACTTCGCGTTGACTGGCACGCTGGGCACGATAGAGGATGTAGCTCTCGGCGACCTTGTAATAACCCTGCCGCATGATTTCTTCCTGCACGAGATCCTGCACGTCTTCAATATGAACAAACGCAGAGTCGCGGGTGCGCACGCTGTTGCTCACCCCACGAGCGATGGATGCGGCGGCTTCAGCATTTTCCTTCATGGAAAGGAAGGCGCGGCGGCAAGCGGCCTCGATCTTGGATTCCATCCACGGAACGACAGATCCATTGCGGCGAATCAGGCGAACATTCAGAGGCTCTGCCTCCTGCGCCAGCGTGGATGCACCTCCGGAGCGGATCGAGCGTTTAAAAACGAGGCTCTTGGCGACATCGTGAGCATCATTTTCAATGAGGGCTTTTTCGATAAGGAGCGAGAGATCATGCTCAGAGAGGCGAAGCGAGCCGCCATTCTGCGACTGCTCGGCCAGACTCAAAGCCACGGAGTGGGCGACATTCGCTACGAAGCCGCGATTTTGCTCATTGAAGATGTTTTTCTCTTCGCGTGATAAAAGAAGATCCGTGAGCGCCTCGCCGATCTCATCAGCAACATCGGAGAGGTTAAACGATTGTTCATCGCCGTTGGTGCGGGTGACAGTGATTCCAGTGAGCGGATGGGCTGATGCGGCAAGTCCTTCGCGCCAGGAGAAGTCGGGCTTCTGGTCGCGTGGCATGGTGACGAGGCGCTTCAGTGCGATATCTTCGTCAAGTGAGAGATGTCGAGGCATGTTTTGTTTTTTGAAGTAGGGGGATTTTAGAGGTCGTCATCGCTCACGCCGGCGAGATCAATGCCTCGACGGTATTCGGTGACGCGACCTTCAAAGAAATTGGTCTCTTTTTTGATTTCCATCATTTCCGAGAGCCATGGGAGCGGATTCTCAAGATTTCTGTGGAGGGGCTCGAGGCCCACACCAACAAGTCGCCGGTCTCCGATGTAATCGATGTAACGACCGAACTCATCGGCTGTGAGACCCACGGCAGCCACAGGCAGGCAATCACGGATAAATTCTTTTTCGAGCGCAATGGCCTCGGCCATCGTAGAGCGAAGCTCTTCGCGGAATTCCTCGGTCCAAATCTCGGGGTTCTCGTCGACGAGGTCTTGGAAGAGCTGGCGCAGAAGCTCGATGTGGTTCGACTCGTCTCGCAGCGTGTAGCTAAACATCTGTCCAATGCCGGGAAATTTGTTCTGGCGGTAAAGGGCAAGAACCATGCCGAAGAGCCCATAAAACTGCGTCCCCTCCATGCACTGGCCGAAGAGAAAGATATTTTTGGCGAAAGCAAATTTGTTCTCAAGACTCGTCAGATCCATATCGCGACGGAGCGCACGGCTGTTACTAACGACAAAGTCGGTCTTGTTTTTGATCGTCTTCACATCCTCAAACATGGCCTCGCACTCATGCGGATTTATCCCGAGCGAACTGATCATATAAACCAGCGAGTCGGCGTGGATATTTTCCTCTTGTGCATGGCGCCCCAGCACGAGCTTCAGCTCCGGCGCGGTAACCGCCTCGCGGATGACATGCAGGATGTTGTCGCCCACGATACCTTCGGCGGCTGAAAAATATCCGATTCCCATCTTGATGATCCAACGGTCGACATCCGAAATCGCTCCGCTGGTGTCGCGCCAATGCTCACAATCTTTTTGCATCGGCACATCTTCAGGCTCCCAGTGGTTCGCCTTCATTTTTTTGTAGAGGTCGTAGGCCCAAGTGTATTTTAAGGGCAGGATGTTGAAAAACATCGTTTGGCGTCCGTTGATGACGCGTTTTGCAGCAAATGCGGCTTCGGCTTTGTCGCTATCCAATATGAATTGGCGGTCTCCGAGGGTGATGGTGGTTGTGGTCATATTATAGGATTGTCTGCGTGTTTGGCAGGGCTTGCGGACGGTTCCGCCTGCAAGTTACGCCATGGACAGAGAAACGAGTGCCGTTTTTATTTTAAGCCCCTCACAAAGTCAAAAAAAATCTCTATATTGTGGAAATTTTTTAAACTACCACAACAGGTAGTGGTTTCGATGCAGCATAAAACGGGCCAACTTTTTAAAATATTTGGTGAAACAAGGCCTCAAAACAACAGAAATCCTTCAAAAAGGCATGCTGGGAAGAAATTGTGAGAGCACCCGATTTGAACGCGGTGAACGACCGTCCTTACTCAGGCGGGCAACCTGAGATCAAAAGAAAAATGCGTCTCGCTGGGGCGGCGGCAGGGCCCTGTGATTTGAGGGGGTGTTGTTCCCAGAGGAAGTTTTTTGAAGCGCACAGCCTCCTGTTTGAGGGTATAGGCGCGTTTGCCGTCGGGGCCCTCGATCTCGAGTAGGAGAGGGAATTGCACGGGCATTCCCGGATGGAGCGAGGGATTCAACGCCGACCGGCGGCAACGCAAGCCGGAAAGGCGGATTCCATTTTCCCATTCGCAAAGAGGCAACTCACGGCCATTGACACGAAGCGTGTGTGAGTTGGCGAAGCTCTCTGGAGCTGCAAATTCCAGTCGCTCCATGGATGTATCCACAAAGCGGCTTGTATTCCCTCCATCGATGGGCGTTTCACAAAGGAGCGGCCAACTCTCCAGGCCCCGCCTTACACAGAGCCCGTCAGCGGTTCTCAGCAAATACGGAAATCTCCACTCATGGATGGCACGGAATATTTTCGTGTTGAAGACAAATCCCCCGTCGCGCAACGAATCCAAAACCGACTCAAAATCGGCCCACAGAACCGCAGGGAGAAGAAATCGATCGTGGAGGGAATCCGAAAAATCACGCAAGGGTGAGGTAAAAGGATTTTTGAGCAGATGCGCGGCGAGCGTTCTCCAGAGCAGCGCGACGGATGATGACCAATCCGCGCTGGGCAGCGATTCCAAGGCGCGGAATTCGACCAGCCCGCGCGTGCCTCCGGGAAAGTGAACATTCCAGAATTTATCGAAGCTGATTTCCGAACGATGGGTATTGCCCGAAGTATCGCTGTGCAGGTGGATGAGCGCTCCGGCCATGGCGAGGCGGTGATCCTCCCCGGTCGGCAAGCCTTCAAGCCAGGCGTAGGCCATTTCCAAATCCCAAAGGCTTTTTGCAGATTCATCCGGCCTGGGCGCCTGCGAGGATGACCCCACATAGCAACCGGTGAAAAGATAAGCGAGACTGGGGTGGTGTTGCCAGAAGCGCAGGATCGAAACCAGCCAACCCGGGCGGGTGAAAAAGGGATGATCCTCATCTGTGGAAGCGCCCCCCAAAAGGACATGGTGACCGCCTCCAGTGCCCTCGGGATAACCCGAGGCGGCAATCTTCCAAGTGCGCAATCCGACCGACTCCTGTGCAATCTCAATGCGCTGGAGCCACTGATCGTATTCCTGCCATGTCCTGCAGGCCGGAAGGTTGATTTCAAGGACGCCTGGATCCGCAGCGAGTGTCAAGACGGTCCAAAGATGAAGCGTATCCTCTGGAACATAACCGGCAAAACGAACAGCCCGCCCGCGAGCCAAGGCGGAATCAACCTGAGTGAGAAGCGCCATCCAAGCCTCTTGGAGGAGTGGCGGTAAAAAGATTTCGATTATTCCATCGCATACTTGTGCCGTGATCGCGCGCCGTGCGGCATCAGTATCCAGCAAGTGCATGGGCAACCGCAGGCCGGCAGGCCCCTCCGCACCCGTGAGCTCGGCATCACGCGGAAATTTCCACTTCGGAGAAGTCCATTTCCGCCCATCGCCATCTATCGGCAGAACGAATGCGGGAGCGCGCGGGCTGAGCGGGTCGTGAAGCTTGACTGGCTTGCGGCGGATTCGAAGGCCCTCGCCGAGTCTTGACAGGAAGGCCTCGGCATCCCTCGGGGCGGCTTTCTTGGAGGATTCATGAGGCTGCGTGAGAGGCATGCCATCCTTGGAGGAAACAAGGTGCACCGCCCACCTTGGATTGACCTCACCGGGATAGGTTTTACCGGGAGCAAAAAGGGTCAATGCGCCAGGCAGACATTGTTTCACAAGAGACGCGGCGAGCTCTCTCGCAAACGCGAGCTTTTCCGGACCCGCTGCGGCAAAATTCCACTCCGCACCGACAGGATTCAGAGGCAGACATGTGGGCTCGGCGCCCATCGTGAGAACGACTCCCTTTTCGCCAAGCACAGCTTCCACCCGTTTGGAGAGCTGTCTTTCAGACCTATTCTTATGCACCCCGTTTTGCCGTGCTGTAGCCATTATTCCCTGCTGTGTGGTTATAAGGAATAGGCTTGCTGGACAAGGGCATTTTCCACATTGCCCAAAAAACAAGAGTGCCCGTGAAGTTTCCTCCACGGGCACCTTGCTATGAAACCCCCGAACCAACTCCGGGAAATTGAATTACTTTTTGACAGACTTTTTTTTGGAAGGACGAACGACCACAAACGATCCGATGGCTCCAGGAATCGCCCCCGCTACCACGAGGACGCCCTCTTCTCCGCGCACTTGGAGAATGCGGAGGTTCTGAACGGTTACGCGTTCGTCGCCCATGTGACCTGGCATACCCATGTTCTTCCACACGCGACCAGGTGTCGAGCGGTTGCCGATGGCACCGTTACGACGATGCATAGTGGAACCGTGACTGGCCGGTTGACCGGCAAAATTGTGCCTTTTGATGGTTCCTTGGAAACCTTTGCCCTTGGACTGTCCAATGATGTCCACGAATTGTCCCACTTCAAAATTGGTCACTGGAAGCGGGGCCGCCTCTGGGGCAGTTTCGCCATCCGCGAGACGAAACTCACGAATGAAGCGCTTGGGAGTGGATGAGGATTTGGCGAAGTGGCCGATCATAGCCTTGCCAACGCGCTGGGGCTTTTGCTCCCCATATCCGACTTGAACGGCGGTGTAACCGTCGTTTTCAGTATTCTTGACCTGAAGGATATGATTGCCGCCCGCTTCGATGACGGTGGCTGGTGAGATACGACCCTTTTCATCATAGATGCGGGTCATACCGAGTTTTTTACCGAGAAGTCCGATGCTCATGGCTTTGAATTAGATTTTGATTGTGATGTCTACGCCGGCTGGAAGGTTGAGCTTGCGAAGCTCGTCCACAGTCTTCGAGGTGGGCTCGACAATATCGAGAAGGCGTTTGTGGGTGCGAATCTCAAATTGTTCCATTGATTTTTTGTCAACGTGCGGGGAGCGGTTGACTGTGAAGCGCTCGATGCGTGTGGGAAGCGGTATCGGGCCGGTGACTTTGGAGCCGGTGCGCTTGGCCGTTTCGACGATTTCCGATGCGGAGGCATCAAGGATACGATAATCGAACGCCTTGAGGCGAATCCGGATTTTCTGACTGTTTTGTGCTGCCATGGTAAATAAAGAGCGATTGAGGATTTTTCTTAAGCCCCCAGATCAGCGGGAGGTGCACCTTACGGATTAGTCGTATTATGGCAAGTAGTTTTTCGCTGAATAATGCGAGCAATCCAGCGATGTTGGACACTCATCCAGAGACATCAAGGTTTGCGGCCTTCGCAAGCGCGATACCAAAACCCGGCAGTCTGGATTCGACATCCCGCCAAGAGGGCGCACCGGCGGGTTTGCAAGGGTCTGCAAGGTGGATTTGAACAGCCCTCGACACGCTACCTGCAAAAAGATCGATGGTGTGCTTTTCAAGTTCCTCATTGAAAGAGAGAGTGTTGATACGGGCATCGGCTGCGTAGAAAGGCAACAGGCCCCGCGCGGAGCGGCGGTATTCTTCGACGAGCGCAGAAAATGGGTTCTCGCCAGGGGTGGCAATTGCCGCAGCGGCTGTGCGCAAGAGACAGAGAGCGACATCGCATGCCATTTTATTCAGGCCAGTCTCCGGATTGCCCTCGGAAAGACTCTGGTGCTTGTGGTCGTAACTTTCAGCAATATCGACCTGACAGATTTTATGCACGGGAGCGACGCGGAAAATATCAGCCATCATGCCGGTCTCGACGCCCCAGTCAGAGGGAAACCGGACCGATTCCGCGACGCTCCGATGAAGACAAACCTCGCCGCTGATCGGGTAGCGGAAAAACTGGAGCGGCCCGAGCGTTTGGGCAAAGCCCTTGATATGCTGCATCGCCTGAAGAAGTGGCGTGATGAGGAGCCTCATGACACGGCCATTCAGTTGCATGGAGAAACGGGCGCTGAACCCCTTGCTGACATGGAATGCCATTGCGGGATGCAGCACGGGAAAGCAGAGGCGAACGAGTAATTCGCGCCGGTAATTCAGTATGTCGCAGTCGTGAATAGCCACGGCGCAAGCAGGTGTGTTGGCGAGTATGTGGCCGATGCACAAACGCATATTCCGCCCCTTGCCCATCGGCCCTGGCTCGAGGCCCGCCTTTTCGAGATCGGCGCGAAGGGCCGTGATGCGCGGACCTTCATTCCATAAAATTGTGAGGTGCTGGGGGAGGATGGAAAAAATGCGGCGTGCCAAGTCGAAGTCCGATGGATCGGCTCCATCTAGGCCGACAGTGACATAGCCAAGGAAGCGGGCGTCCCGAAGTTCCTCGATGATGGCGCCCAAGGCGGGGGATTTCAAATCCCTGGCATGGCATGGAAGCACAAGCGCGAGCGGAGAGGCTGGCGCAAGCGTGTTCAGCTCTTCCTCAAGGCGCAGGTAATCCGGATTCCCGAGGCGATGGAGCGTCGCAATAGTGCCGTGCTGGTAGAAATCGGCCATAAAAACAACCACCACTTTTGCGGGCGGAGAGGCATTGAGCAAGCCCGGGGAACTGCTACCCTGCGCCGATGAACGCGGCAGGCCATTCATTCGATCACTTGGTGGTGGTTCACTACCACTGGCGTCCCGGCGGCGTCCGGAGGGTTGTGGAGTTGACTTTGCCCGCCATTGTGGCCGCAACGCCCTCGCTCAAACGAGTCACACTGCTCAGCGGCAGCTCACCTCATGAGCGCCCAGAGATTGGCCCGCTGGGATTGCCCACGGCTTTCATCCAGGAACCCGCCTGCGATTACTTTTCAGGCCAACAAGACGATCCACAGGCCATCTCCCGAAAAATCCGGAAGGCCCTCTCGCTGGCCATACCGGAGAGCGACTCCTCTCGCACTCTGATTTGGTTTCAAAATCCAGCCCTGGCCCGAAATCCGATTCTTTGCCGCGAGATCGCCGATTTTTCGCGAATGACAGGCGCGGCGCTGATCTTGCACCACCACGATTTTTGGTGCGCCGGTCGCTGGGCGCGCTGGAACGAACTCCAGCGATGTGGCTGTCCGGATCTCTCCAGCGCCGCCGATGTCCTTTTCGCCTCGGGAACGCGCTCCGTGCATGCGGGGATCAATTTGCAGGATTTCCGCATCCTCGAACAGTTCTTCCCGGCGAGAGCGTTTCATCTGGCCAATCCGGTCGATCACACTCCTCCAGCGCGGCAAGCGGATATCGACACCGCTCGCGCATGGACTGCCAAGGAACTCAAAAGCGATGCTCCACTTTGGATTTTTCCATCGAGATTTCTGCGTCGAAAAAACTTTTTAGAAGCCGCCCTCATAACCCGCTGGCTGAGACCAGAGGCCATTTTAGCCACCACCTCGGGCCAATTTTCGCCAGACGAAGCCAACTACGCAAGCGACATCAAGGACGCCGCTAAAAGGGGTGGCTGGCGTGTTCATTTTGGATTGCTCGACAAGCCCGGCGCGCCACGCGTGGGTAATGTCTTTTGCATAGCCGAGGCTGTTGTGCACACCTCGGTGCAGGAGGGATTCGGCATGGGTTTCGTGGAGGCCGCAGCTGTCGGCACTCCGCTCATTGCCAAGAGCATTCCATCCGTCATGCCCGACCTTTCCGCCCTGGGATTTGATTTTCCTCAACTCTACGACGACCTCCACATTGCACCGAGACTTTTTGATGCGGTCGCCGAAAGCGGCAGGCAGGCAGAACTTGCGAATTCGGCAAGAAATTCGCTTCCCGGACCATTTCAAAACTTATTCCAACCGCTCCGGTTTGATGCCTCCATCCCGATTCCCTTCAGCCGACTGACCCGGCGAGGGCAACTCGAAGTGCTTTCCCACGAAGTCGCGAAAAGTTGGGACATGTGCAAAGCCCTTAATCCTTGTTTCGAGAAATGGCTCCATGCCCGTCTCAGCCCCACTCCATGGCCCGATCAACCGGTTCGATCTCCACAACGATATGCCGAGGATTTTTTGAAAATCGCCTCGTCCATACCACGAAGCCCGATCGACCACTCCCTCAACGCGAAGCATGCACAAATGGAATTTGCAAAGCGTGCGCTTGCGCCAGATTCCATATTCCCAATCCAGCTTGAAGTGTAGGCCTCAGAGTTTTTTGGTCAGGAAGGAAAAAAACGCCCGATGCTCGGCAACAAGGCGATAGGAGGCCTCGAAAAACGCGCGTGTGATTGCGCTTCGTCGGTAAGCGAGGCTCATCAGTCGAACAAATCTGCTATGTGGTGCAGTAACTTCCAACACAGCCTCGGCGCCCGAGCATCGCGAACCATCGGAGCGGATCAACTGAACAGCGCGCTCAAACTCGCTGGGAGGTATTTCAGGGAAGAAGCGCGCTGCCTCCGCCGAAGGAAGATATTCCACCAACTCACCGGTCATTCCACGCCAGCGACCGATCCATTTGCCACAGAAGCCGCAGTCGCCATCGTAGATCATGAGCGGTTTATCAAATCGAGGGGGGGGTTGATCTTCTTGCTTCATCTTTGGGTTGCTTTCCGTGAAATGATACGCGCAATGTCGATGGACTCGGTGAAATTTATTTTTTTGCTTCTCATTCTTTGCGCTGCCCCGTTGCAAGCGGAGGAAGTGGTGCGCGCAGCCCAGACGAAACTTGCCACCCTCGGATACTACAAAGCCCGTGTGGACGGTTCCTCTGGCAGCATGACCAGTGCAGCAATCCGGAGATTTCAACTTGCCGAGAAACTCAAGGTGACAGGATCTCTCAACCAGCAGACGCTCGACGCGCTCGGAGTCAAGACACCTCCACCCGCTCCGGAATACTCGAAAATCAGCGCGCTTTTCGAGGGCGGTCCCCTCTCGGGCAAGGACTCCGCCGCGCAAGTTGAAGCGATTCGACATATGCAGCGTTTACTTGCCGAGTCAGGCTTCTACGCCGGACCGCACAATGGCCTTCCAAGCGCCACGCTCACCAGTTCAATCAGGGAATGGCAAATCGCCAACGGCCTGCGTCAAACCGGAAAACTCGATGCCCGAACCCTCGAGGGGCTCGAGGCGGCCGGAAATTGAGTCCATGTCCAAGCACACCCGCATCTCAGCTTTTGTTCAATCTCTCGAATCCCCCAGCGGCAGTGATTTGCATCCCTGCTACGCCGGGTATTTCGAGTGTTTCAACCGAGGTGACTACTACGAGGCACATGATGTTCTGGAACACCTCTGGCTGGAATGCCGGGACGAAAACCACCTCTACTTCAAGGGTCTGATTCAGGTAGCAGGAGCGTTTGTGCATTTGAAAAAACACTACGCCAGACCAGAGCATCCGACCGATGGCAGAAGGCTGCATCCCGCAGCACGGCTTCTTGTGCTGGGGGTCAAAAATATGTCTCCTTTTGGCCCTCTTCACATGGGTCTCAATGTCAGTGCCGTGTGCGAACTTTGCATGGACTGGAGGGAAAGAATCGCGACATCCGAGTATCTCATCAATCCTTGGACCCCCGCCGGAGCGCCACGCTTGCAGCTTGAAAAAACGCAGCCGCAAGCTTGACGACCGCGCGCTTTGTCGCTTGAAAGCGTGAAGTTCATGAAGAAATCCACTCTCCACATTTTGGTGGCTGCCATCGCGGCCACGGCAATGCTCAGCCTCACGGGATGCGAAACGGCAAAAACAGCGTCCCATTCCCACTCGTTCAAATTCGACCCACCGGATAAAACCCCAAAAAATCCCTCCGCAGTGAAAGTAAAAATCAGCACTGGCGCCCAGCGGTTGTATGTGGTCGAGGGGAACGAAGTTCTGATCGCCACGCCCGTGACTGTGGGCAAAACCGCAAGCCCGACCCCGCAGGGTGACTTTACCATTTACTCGAAGCAGGCCCACCGACGCAGGGTCAGCCAACCCGACGCCGGCTATCCGATGACTTATTGGATGGAATTTAAGCCAGCCTACGGCATCCACTGGGGTTTCATGAAGCCATCGCCCTCCACACTTGGCTGCGTGCGCATGCCGCTGATTGCCGCCAAGGAAGTTTTCGCCATTGTTCCAAAAGGTGCCCCGCTGAACATCGCGAAGAGCCAACCTTGGGATGACACCATCGGCAAAAATCTTCCCACGCTCGATGACGGTCCGCTTCCCAATCCTCCGAAATCCTACCTCCACAGCCCGCAGGTTTTCAGCGACGCTGCTAAAGGCAAGATGTGGAATTTCTAAAGCGCGAGTTCTTTTAACAGGGCCTTGTTGAGCCGAATCCCGGTGAGAAAATTCTCCACCGGGAAACTCTCATCTGGCGAGTGGGCGCGGCAGTCGGGCGACGCCAGTGCCAGCAGCAAGGCCGGGTGACCAAGAATTTTTTGAAAGTCCGCGAGAATCGGAATCGATCCGCCCTCGCGCGTGAGTGCCGGTTTTTTGCCGAAGACAGCCTCCAAAGACCGGCAAGCCGCCATTCCCTGCGCGCCCTTGGGGTCGAGAAAAAAGGGTTCGCCGCCATGCCCGTCCTCCATCTCGAGCCGCACACCAGGAGGCTTGTGTTTCTCAAAATGACGCCGCGCCATTTTTAAGATGGCGTCGGGATTTTGATTCGCCACCAGACGGAATGTGACCTTGAAAAACGCCTCGGCAGGAAGAACGGTTTTGGTCCCCTCGCCTTGGTAACCGCTTCCAATGCCATTGATCTCCGCCGTGGGACGCGCTCCGATGCGCTCGACCGACGAGTAACCAGCCTCGCCCCATAGTTCGGTAACGCCAGCCTGCGCCGCGATGGCCTCATCACTCAGGGGAGATTCCGCCGCAGCCTCACGCTCCCAATGCTGCATGGGCTGCACATCATCATAGAAACCCTCAATTGCCACACGCCCCTGCGCGTCGTGGAGGCTGGCGATGAGACGCGCCGCGGCTGTCGCGGGATTCGCGACCGCGCCACCATAGATACCAGAGTGCAAATCATGCGATGGACCGAAAACTCTTACCTCCATGGCGGCGATACCCCTCAGAGCATAACTAAGAGTGGGGTGGCCATCGGCAGCCATGCCGGTATCCGAGATGGCAATGGCGTCACAGGCCAAATCGGCGCGGTGCTTTTCCAAAAATTCCGCCAAGTGCCCGCTGCCAACCTCCTCCTCACCCTCGATCAAAAAAATCACATTCACGGGCAAGGGCCCTTCCGCCAACGCCTCGCCGACTCCGAGAATGTGCGCGAGGATCTGTCCCTTGTTATCAGAGGCCCCGCGGCCATAGATTCTGCCGTCGCGAATTTGCGGATCAAAGGGCGGCGTTGTCCAGAGCTCGAGCGGTTCGGGTGGCTGGACATCGTAATGCCCATAAATCAAGACGGTTTTCTTGGAAGCATTCCGCTGCGTTTTTCCAATGACGATAGAATTTCCCGAAGTCGATTCCTTGTGGGCATTCAAACCGATTTGCTTGAGCTTCGAAACAAGCCAATCTGCACAACGCTCCATGTCTACGGCATGAACGGATTGGGCGGAAACACTGGGAATTCGGACAAATTCGAGCAAGTCAGCAACTCGGGGATCATTCATGGAAAAGCTATATGTTGTGGTTTATCAAGCTTGAGTGCACAGGATGTGGGATTTTTTCCTTGCGCACGCATGCGGCATTTTTAGGCTCTCAATACTCCTAAACGGAATCCCATGTATCTGCAATCTCTGGAAATCATCGGTTTCAAATCCTTCGCCACAAAAACCGTCCTCAACTTCCACCGGGGCGTCACGGCCGTCGTCGGCCCGAATGGATGTGGCAAATCCAATGTCCTCGACGCCATCCGCTGGGTGCTCGGCGAGCAGTCGGCCAAAGCCCTGCGGGGCGGAGAGATGTCGGATGTCATTTTCAGCGGCACGGACAGTCGCCCGGCGCTTGGGATGGCCGAGGTCTCCATGACTTTCGCCGAGTGCGAAAAGGAGCTCGGCACCGAGTGGAACGAAGTCCGCATCACCCGCCGCGTTTATCGCGACGGCAAGAGCGAGTATTTTATTAACAAAACCGCCTGCCGCCTGCGCGACATCCACCAGCTCTTCATGGACACCGGTGTGGGCCGCAGCGCCTACTCGATCATGGAGCAGGGCAAGATCGATCAAATTCTGAGCAACCGCCCAGAAGACCGCCGCGCGATCTTCGAGGAGGCTGCCGGCATCACAAAGTTCAAGGCGCAAAAAAAGGAGGCCCTCCGCAAGCTCGAATACGCCGAGTCGAACCTCGTGCGCGTTCAGGACATCATCAAGGAAGTGAAGCGCCAGATCGGATCCCTGCAGCGCCAAGCGGCCAAAGCACGCCGCTACCAATCCATTCTCTCCGATCTCCGGATTTTCGACACTCATCTTTCACACAAAAACTACCGTCACCTGTCAGACGAGTTGGAGACTCTTCGAAACCAACTCAACAATGGCGAGGAGGCCCGCCAAATCCACGAGGTGGAAATCGCCCAGCAGGAATCCGAACTCTCGGACTTCCGCCAGCGCCTGCAGGAACTCGAGGCCGAGGCCGGAACGATCCGCGATGGCATGCAGACCCTGCGCAATCGGATCTTTTCAGCTGAGAACCGCATCGGCACGAACCACGAACGCAGTTCCGAAGCCACTGCACTCATCGATCGCCATCGCCTCGATATCAGCCAGGCCGAGGAAAAAATCCGCACCCAGCAGGAACAGATCGAGCAGACCGACAGCCTCCTGGAGCAAATGATCGAGACGCTCCGCACGCACCAAGAAACGCTTGATGAGCATACCGCCCGATTGAGCGCAGTTCGCGAGGAACGCATCGGCGCGGAGCGCGAACTCACCAGCCAAGGAGCGGAACTTTCAAACGCCGAGGCACGCTTGAACTCGATTCGCGGCGAGATTTCGGCGGCCACAGGACGCCGCGAATCCGGCGAAACCCGTCTTCACCTCCTCCAAAACGAAATTGAAACGGCATCACGCTCTGCTGCCGAGATTTCAGCCAACCTCGAAGATCTGAAACGCCGCTCGGACGCCGCACACCTTGCGCTCGAGCACTCCCAGGTGGAAACCGCCTCGGCGATGGCCGACCATGAAAACGCGCAAAACGAGCGCCAGAGCACCGAGGCCATCCTCAATACGGCCGGCAAGGAAGCAGCCGGTCTCGAGTCGCGACTCGAGGTTTTGCGCCAGCTTCAAGAGCAGGGCGAGGGTTTGGATGAAGGCACCCAAGCTATCCTCAAAGGCCTCGACAATCCCGGTTTTTTCCAGAGCGCGATCAAGGGAACCCTTGCCCAACAAATCCAAGTGGAAGAGCGCCTCATACCTGCTATCGAGGCCGCACTGGGCTCCGCTCTGCAGGCAGTCATCTTCAAGGACCCCAGCGTGGCCGAAGCCGCTTTGGCCACTCTCAGCGGCAAGAAACTCGGCCGAGCGGCTGTGATTCCAACCTCATGGATCTCCGGGAGGGGAGGACTGCCGTCCCCCCCCCCGATTCCCTTTGGCGTATTCGGCCGGGCGAGTGATTGCGTGAAGGGGGAAGACGAAAGCTCCAACCTCGCCCGCCAACTCCTCTGCAATGTGATCATCGTGGAGAACCTCGAAGCAGCCTTCCGCCTGCGCTCGGAGAATACCAACTTCGCGTTTGCCACGCTGGATGGAGGCTTCATCAGCCACCAAGGCATTATTCACGGCGGACAGTCCGGCGAGAATACTGGTCAGTCGATCCTCCAGAGAAAAATCCGTATCGTGGAGCTCGAAACCTCACTGACCGACGCGACCGCGCGCATCGAGGCTCTCGCTACGGCCCGCGCCGCAGCCGCATCGGCGATGGATCAGGCAACCGACCGGCTCAAACAAGCCCGTGAAGCCATGCAAGTGGCCCAGATCGAGACGGCCTCCACAGACAACGAACGCCGCCACGCCGAGCGCCAGTTTGCCGATGTCGAAGCCAAGCGGGCTTCGTTCCAACGCGAAACCGCAAGCATCGAGGACGGTCTTCGTGGCAGCCTCGCCCAGCTAAGTGAACTTGAAAGCCGCATCGCCGAGGCCACCTGTGCCATCGACTCCCTGCGCACTGCGCGCAGCGAATCCGAAACCCGCATTCAGGTCGTGCGCGAGAAGGAAAGCTCCGCCTCGGATGCCCTCAATGAAGTCCGCGTCCGCGTTGCCACCGAGCGCCAGCAGCAGGAAGGTCTCCATCGCCAGCGCGGACCCATGGCAGCCCGCATCATCGAACTCAATGAACTCCTCGATGCCCGACGGATCGATATTACGAACTACGAGAGCCGGATCGATTCCCTCACCGCCGAAAATGCATCCCTCGAAATCTCCATTGGCGAGTGGCGCGGCGAGCTGGAATCCGAGGAATCGCGCTTGAGCGGTGTAATGGCCCAGCGCTCCGAAGTCCACGAAAGCGCCGAAGCCATCGAATCCGCCCTCCGTGCCGCACGCCAACAACTCGCCCAGCTCCAAAATCAGCGCAGCCGCATCGAAGTCAAAGCCGCCCAGACTGAAATGCGGAAGGAAAATATCCGCACCCATGTCTCCCAACGCTACCAACTCGAGCTCGAAGCCTTCGAGCCGGACACCTACTCCCTCATCGTCGCTCTCCGCGAGCGCAGCCAGCGCAAACCCGAGGCTACAGAAGGCGAACAGCCCACCGCCGAAGTCCCCGAAGAGACAGGCCGCCCCGCAATAGCGATCGCATCCGAAGGCGAAGGTATCCCTTGGGACCGCATCGAAGAATTTGTTGCAGAGCTCACCGAACGCATCGACTCCATGGGCCCGGTCAATATGGATGCCATCCAGGAATATGACGAACTCGAGCAGCGCTATATTTTCCTCGAAAAACAAAATGCCGACTTGGTCACCTCCAAAGCCGAGCTGCTTGAAGTCATCTCCAAGATCAACCAAACCACAAAGGCACTCTTTGCCGAGACCTTCGAAAAAATCCGCGAGAATTTCCAATTCATGTTTACCGAGTTGTTCGGCGGCGGCCGCGCAAACCTCCTGCTCACCGATGATTCTGACCCCCTCGAGAGCGGGATCGAAATCATCGCCAAGCCGCCCGGTAAGCAGCTCCAGAGCGTCACGCTCCTCTCGGGCGGAGAACGCACCATGACAGCAGTCTCTCTCCTCTTCGCCATCTACATGGTCAAGCCAAGCCCCTTCTGTGTGCTCGATGAAATGGACGCCCCACTCGACGAATCGAACATCACCCGTTTTATCAAAATCCTCGACCGCTTCGTAGGCCAAAGCCAGTTCGTCACCATCACCCACAACAAACGCACGATCTCCCGCGCCGACCTCCTCTACGGCGTCACCATGGAGGAACATGGCGTCAGCAAACTCGTAAGCGTCAGATTCAGCGGCAAGACCGAAGACAACTCAAAATCCTCAGAGAGCGTCGCCAAAGCCCTCGGCAAATCCGAAAACCTCGCCAGCGAAGATGCCGCCGCCATCGCCCAAGCCACGGAAAACCTCGACATTGAGACTCTCGAGCCGGAGCCAGCCATGCTCTGAACCCGGATTTTGTTGCGGTTATCGGGACTGTTTGATCGCAACCGCAGCAGGGCACCAAGAGCGTTTTACTGCCCCCTCGGAAGGGCGCCCTTTTTTTCGATGAGTGCATAGGCACTGTGGTTGTGGATGGACTCAAAATTCTCCACCTCCACGCGATACCGGATGATGTTTTCATCCGCCTCACAGCGAACGGCGACATTTCTCACGAGATCTTCGACGAAAACCGGGTTGGCGTAAGCCTGCTCGGTGACATGTTTTTCATCCGGGCGCTTGAGCAGGCTGTAAAGCTCTGCACTGGCTGACTCCTCGGCGAGGCGCACCATGTCTTCGATCCACATTGGCCGTTTGCAGCAGACGGACAGAGTCACATGCCCCCGCTGGTTGTGGGCTCCAGCGGCACTGATCGCTTTCGAGCAAGGACAGAGCGTGGTCACTGGAACGACGGTCGTGACGACAAAGTCCATTTCGCCATTTTCAAGAGTGGCATTGAAGCGAACGGTGTAATCCATCAACCCCACGGCACCACTCACAGGCGCTTTTTTTCCAAGAAAAAACGGAAATTCAATCTCGAGGTGGGCGCAGCGGCTTTCAAGGCGCCGACACATTTCCTGCAAGATATCGCGGATATTTTCGACATGGATCACAGGCCCGTGTGCGGCCAGAACCTCGATGAAGCGGCTCATGTGCGTCCCCTTAAAATGATGCGGCAGGTCGACTGTGAGCTGAATGGTGGCAACCGTGCTTTGCACGGAGTGCTCCTTGTCACGAACCTGTAGCGGGTAGCGCAGCGACTTCACTCCCACTCTATCGATCGGCAGCTGTCGGTCGTCGCGCTCGTTTTGGGTATCCTTCAACATGTGAGGGGTATTTTTACCGCTGTATCCACGACTCCAAGTCAAAAAAAATCGTGCGAGCGTGGCTCACTTTGTTTTTAGTGGCTCGCTTATGGCAACAAGCATTTTTGATCTCTCCGAAGAAGTGGCGATAGTCATAGGGGCCACTGGCATCCTCGGGGGAAGCATGGCCGATGCCCTCGCTTCAGCCGGAGCGACCGTGGTGGTCGCGGGACGCAACACAGAGCGTGGGGTTCAACGCTCCGCTCAAATCCAAAAAAACGGCGGGCGGGCGGCATTCATCGAGTGTGATGCCACCGAGCGTGAGAGCTTGGAGGAGCTTCTCAAATCCACCACGGAGAGGTTCGGCATCCCCTCAGTCCTCGTCAATGCAGCTGGAGGAAATGACCCGCGCGTCACTGTGACCCCTGAAAATCCATTTTCCCAGATTACCGCAGAAGATTGGACCTCGAGCTTTGATCTCAACCTTGTGGGCGGCGCCTTGCTGCCATGCCAAGTCATCGGCCAAGCCATGGTGGATGCCGGCCGTGGCAGTATCATCAATGTGGCCAGCGCATCGGCGCACATTCCCCTGTCGCGCGTGGTGGCCTACTCGGCAGCCAAGGCAGCTGTTCTGAACCTCACCAATTTCCTCGCCCGCGAATGGGCAACGGCAGGCGTGCGGGTGAATTCCATAACCCCCGGGTTCTTTCCTGCAGAACAAAATCTCCGCCTCCTCTTCAACCCCGACGGTTCGACCACTCCCCGCGCTGCAGCGATTCTCGGGCATACACCCATGGCCCGCTTCGGTGAGGCAGAAGAACTTTCGGGCGCGGTTATTTTTCTGGCCAGCCCGAATGCCAGTTCGTTCATCACAGGAACAGATATCCGTATCGACGGAGGATTCCTCTCACAAACAATCTGAAGTGTCGGTAGTTTCACTCTTTTTAAATCTCTGTCTGAAACTTTAAATTACGCAGTTCACATGGCACAAAATACTCTTACGATCGGTCTCCCCTCAGGCAGCCTTATGGAGCCGACGATCGCCCTTTTTGCAAAAGCAGGCTACGCGATTTCGGGCTCCAGCCGCTCCTACCGTCCCTCGGTGGATGACCCGGAACTTCGCATCCGTCTCCTTCGCGCCCAAGAAATAAGCCGCTACATCGAGCATGGCTATCTGGACTGCGGCATCACGGGACACGACTGGGTGGAGGAAAATGGCTCGGATATCGAAGAGGTTGTTAAACTTCCCTACAGCAAGGCCACAGCGAATCCGACGCGCTGGGTGCTGGTTGTGCCCGAAGATTCACCCATCAAAACCACGCGCGATCTGGATGGCAAGCGCGTCGCCACAGAAGCGGTTGGTATCACCAAGCGGTTCTTCGAGCGCGCGGGAGTCAACGCCGAAGTGGAATTTTCTTGGGGCGCCACGGAGGTCAAAGTGCCCGATCTTGTGGATGCCATTGTAGATATCACAGAGACAGGATCCTCGCTGCGTGCGAACAAGCTTCGCATCGTCGATACGCTCATGGAGTCATACCCAGCGCTGTTCGCCAACCATTCCGCATGGTCAGATGAGTGGAAGCGGCAGAAGATCGGCAACCTCGCACTCCTACTTAAAGGAGCGCTCGCCGCGCGAGATCTCGTGGGCTTAAAAATGAATCTCCCCGAGTCGGGTTTGAAAAAATTGCTTGAGGCATTGCCCGCATTACGGAATCCTACCGTTTCGCCTCTGGCCCAACCCGGATGGGTCGCCATCGAAACGGTGATCGAAGAGAAAATCGTCCGCGAGATCATTCCCAGCCTGAAAAATCTCGGCGCTGAAGGGATCATCGAGTATCCACTCAACAAAGTCGTATATTAGTTTACAACGCAGTCCCGAAATCCCATGGGTTCCATTAAAAAGAAGAGAAAGTCAAAAATCGCAAAACACAAACGCCGCAAGCGGATGAAAGAAAACCGCCACAAAAAGCGTTTGCGCTACAAGTCGTAGGATAAATCCGCCGCTCCGCGCGGCGGATTTTTTAGTCTCGCGCGCAAATTGCGGGTTCAAAAAAACCGCAGTAGATTGTCATGGAATCCTCCTGTTTAATTGGTTTGAGATTTCCCTTGCTGGAATCATTAATCAACAAACGCTTGGTTCTTGTATCAAGTCTTGGAATTCTGTGTGCCTGCCAAGCCAAGCGAGAATCAGGGGTTCCTAGCACAGTGGCTGCAGCCGTTACGTCCACGGCATACCAGAAAAAGCCGGAGAGAGTTGTCGTGAATTCAAAGACACGAGCCAATGAAGCAACGCTGACTGTATTAGATTCGAAAATTCCTGCAAAGCCTCAAACCTTCTCAGACCAGGTTGGCACCAGACTCGAGGCATCGTTCGAAGTAAAAACTTTAGACAAGGACACTCTTCAAGTCTCGAAATCCTCCGCTCAGAAAAGTTCAGCTTCGCTTTTCGAGGAGGCCATCATTGTTGGAAAGCTACGGTCATTTTTGAAATCAGCAGCAACGGCCAACACGCAACAATCGGTTACATTCCACGCGGGCGTGGCGACAGTGAATTTTTTAGAGGATGCCGACTCTGGTTCGGTATCGGTGTTGATTGCAAAAATGCTCTCGCTCGACGGTGTCAACGAAGTTCGAGCCATCTTCGCAGAATAGCATTTTGCAGGATCGATACAGCGGTGCAGTTTGATTTGCGTTTGGATTCATTCGCGCTCTGCTCCAAACTCACCGCAGCCCTATGGCCAAAGAGAAACATTCCGTGATCCGCATCAAAGGTGCGCGCCAGCACAATCTGCAGAACCTTGATGTCGAAATTCCCCGGCACGAGCTTGTCGTGATTACCGGCATGAGCGGGTCTGGCAAATCCTCGCTCGCCTTCGACACGCTCTTCGCCGAGGGGCAGCGAAGATATGTCGAAAGCCTCTCGGCCTACGCGCGGCAATTTTTAGATCAGATGCAGAAGCCCGATGTCGACTACATCGAGGGCTTATCGCCAGCCATCGCCATCGAGCAGAGGATCTCGGCGGCAAATCCCCGCTCGATTATCGCAACGACTACCGAGATCTACGACTATCTCCGGCTCCTCTTTGCGGCGGTCGGCATTCCACACGATCCCAAAACCAGCCAGCGCATCTCGCGGCAGACGCCACAGGAAATCGCAGACGCCATCCTGCGCTGGCCCGCAGGCACGAAATTCCTCGTCCTTGCGCCACTTGTTACCGGCCAGATCGGCGAGTTCCGCGATGTCGTGGAGAAAGCCCGCCGCGAGGGTTTTGTGCGCCTTCGGGTGGATGGAGAAATTATCGAACTGGCAGATACCAAATCCGTCCGCCTCGACAAAACGAAGTCTCATTTCATCGAGGCCGTGGTGGACCGTCTCAGCGTGCGGGTAGACTTGGGCCAGCGACTCGCCGACTCTGTTGAAACAGCCCTGCGCCTGGGCAGAGGACACCTTTCAACCAGCCGTCAGGAAGCTGGTGCCGGGCAGTGGGTCGAAGAAAAGTTTTCCACCGATTTTTGCAATCCCTCGACCGGCTTCACGATGCCGCGCCTCACGCCGAAGCACTTTTCCTTCAACAGCCACCTTGGAGCATGCCCGGCATGCCAAGGAATCGGCACAGAAAGTTATTTCGATCCCGACCTCGTGGTGGATGCTGAAAAAACAATCGCTCAAGGTGCCGTGCGCCCCTGGAAACAGGCCAACAAGCGCATGAAGGCCTACTACACCTCGCTCCTGAACGGTCTTCTTGCGGATACCCCGGCACCAGTGGAAAAAGCGTGGAGGGATTTGCCGGAGGGTTTCCGCAGTCTCGTGCTCCATGGCTCGGGAAAAAGAGACATCTCCATGGCTATCGGAGCCCACCGCACCTCGACCAAGCCTTTCGAAGGCGTCCTCGCACAGCTCGAAAATCTCTACGAAACGACCAAGAGCGAGTTCTCACGCAAACGCCTGCGGATGTTCCAAGGCAAACGCGTTTGCCGAGTCTGCCAAGGCGCCCGCCTACGCCCCGAGATTCTGGCCGTGACGCTCGAGACAAAGTCCGGGAGGGAGTTTGGCATCCAGGCCATTTGCTCGCTGACCATCCGCGAGGCGGCGGATGTCATGGCGGACCTGCAACTCTCGGAGACCGAGGCCGGCATTGTGAAGGATGTCCTGCGCGAGGTCCGGCAGAGGCTTCATTTCCTCAATGAAGTCGGCCTTGATTACCTCCAACTCAACCGCGAGAGCGGCACTCTTTCCGGCGGCGAAGCCCAGCGTATCCGTCTTGCCACGCAGATCGGATCAGGGCTTTCCGGCGTCCTGTATGTCCTCGACGAACCGAGTATTGGCCTCCACCAGCGCGATAACGACCGTCTCATTCAAACCCTCAGGAACCTCCGCGATCTCGGGAATTCGGTGATCGTTGTGGAACATGATGAAGACACAATCCGCGCCGCCGACCACATTCTTGATATCGGCCCCGGAGCTGGACCGCGCGGCGGACAACTCGTCGCCCAGGGAACCTTGAAGGACATCCTCAAAAGCGAACAATCCCTCACCGCCCAATATCTCAACGGCACGATCCGCATTCCCGTTCCCAAACTGCGCACCCCACCCCGCCTGACAGGCGCAGCCGAGGGTGAGATTGGTGATGGATGGCTCCGCATTCAAGGGGCTACGGAGAACAACCTCAAAAATATTGATGCCGCATTCCCTGTCGGCTGCCTCACTTGCGTGACCGGTGTCTCGGGAAGCGGCAAATCGACTCTCGTAAATGACATCCTCCGCGTTGCCCTTGAGCGGGACCTTCATCGGGCGAAGTCTCGTCCCGGAGCACATGAATCCATCATCGGCATCGAGCAATTTGACAAAGTCGTGGTGATCGACCAGAGCCCTGTCGGCCGCACCCCACGCTCGAATCCCGCCACCTATACCGGTGCCCTCGGGCCGATCCGCGACCTGTTCAGCGACCTCCCAGCTTCGCGCGTTCGCGGATACGACGCGGGGCGCTTTTCATTCAACAACAAGGGCGGACGCTGCGAGCACTGTCAGGGCGATGGGTTCATTCGCATCGAGATGCACTTCCTTGCCGATGTCTATGTGGAATGCGAAATCTGCCACGGACGCCGATACAACCGGGAGACGCTCGAGGTTACTTACAAGGGCAAAAATATCGCCGATGTGCTCGAGATGACGGTTGATGATGCCGCGCGCTTTTTCCGTCATGTGCCGACGCTCTGTGCAAAGCTCGAAACGATGCAGGATGTCGGTCTGGGATATCTACGCCTCGGACAATCCGCCACGACCCTTTCCGGCGGGGAGGCGCAGCGTCTCAAGCTCTCCGCCGAGCTTTCCAAACGGGCCACTGGGCGCACGATCTACCTGCTCGACGAACCAACGACTGGCCTGCACTTTGCCGATATTCACAAACTTCTCGAGGTTCTCATGAAGCTTCGCAATACACGAAACACCCTCATCGTCATCGAGCACAACCTTGAAGTCATCAAGTGCGCGGATTGGATTATTGACCTTGGACCGAGCGGCGGATCCGGCGGCGGCCGCGTTGTTGCGGAGGGCACGCCCGAGCAGGTCGCTCGCATCAAGGGGAGCGAGACCGCCCGCTACCTCGTGAAATATCTGAAAACATGAAACTCCTTTGGCTCATACCCCTCATCACTCCCCTCGCCCACGCAGCAACTCTCGACGAAGCCCGCACCGCTCTCGAAGAGGGGTTCCCCCTCGTTGCATTGGTGAAAATTGAAGAAAGCGTCCCGAACATTGGGACACCTGGGTCGGACGCAGATGCCAATCTTCTCTATGCGCGTGCCTTGATCGAGTCGGGCCAGAGCGGGGCGGCTGTCACTCTTCTGGAGGACTCAAAGTTTCCACAGAATTCGGAGGGAAATTTTTGGCTCGCTCAGGCCCTCGCTGCAAATGGAGAATTTCCAAAAGCCCTTGAGTGCTACGCATCCGCATCCCGCGAAACAGGGTTCGAGTTTTACCGCGAAGCCATTATTGGCCAGGCCCGCATGCAAAAAAACCTCTCAAACTTGGAGGAAGCCGCATCCACACTCGCTCCAGCAATCTCATGGCCCACCTCGCCAACGCGGGCTTTGGCACTTCTCGATTTAGCGGAAATCTGGATCGATCAAAAAAAACCAGAGTTGGCCCGCGCCTGCCTGGATGGACTTCAAACCACCAGTGCCGACCAAACTTCGCGCCGTAGCTTTCTTCTGGCCGTGATTGCCGTGCAAGAGGGGAATGACGACATGGCACTCAACCTGTTTTCAACTGTTGTGCCGACGAATGCTGGCATGGCGGTATCCCGCATCGTCCATCGGGCCAAGGCCCTGAGACGCCTTTCGAGAGAGGCGGAGGCAGAGACACTCCTTGAGGAATTCGTGGCAGAATTCCCCACGCTACCCGGCTTGCAGGAGGTCTTTGCCCAACTCGATGAGACCTATGCGGCCGCCACCAACCCCTCCTCGAGTGAACTTAAGCGCTGGTCTTCCGAAGCAGACTCGGCCTTGCGCCAGAAACTTGCCACATACTACCTGGCTCGTTTCGAAACCCGCCAGATGAGTCCGGAGGCTGCACTGCCGCTACTCGAGCGTCTTGCAGCCGACCCCTCCTCGAACCCCTTAGCCAACGAAACACTCCTCGAACTCGCTGCGCTTCGGGTGCGACTTGGGCTGAATGACGAGGCCCTTGCTCTTTTACCACCCAAGGGTTCTTCGTCGCATACAGACTTCCTCCGAGGTCTGGCACTCGCGCGCAAGGGAGATCATAACGCAGCGGCGGTGTCCTTCGCCTCGGCGGCGGTCGATTCTGAACTCACCGAAGCCGCACTTTTTAACGCTTCAATTTCTGAACTTTTCGCAGGTCATTTGCCAAACCCGTCCCTCCTCCAACTCGAAATGAAATTTCCTGCCAGCCCGCGAATTGCCGCCTACCGCATGCAGGAGGCCTTCCATCTGGCCCGCAATGGCGATCCACAAGCACACCAACGATTGGAGAGGTTGGCCTCATCCCCTGCCGCCGGCATCGCCTCCCGGGCTCGACTGGCTCTTGCTGAATGGAAATACCAACAGCTCGATTACCAAGGTGCGGATGGCGAGCTCCAACGCATCTCCACACATCCAGACCCTGCCCGCGAAGCCGCCCTCAAAGTTTTCCTCGCAGACAGAGGATATCCCTCCGGAGCGGATGCTGCTATCGGAGCGGCACGCGCATTTCTTGGCACCTACCAAAATAGCGAGTCCGAACCCTCCGTGCGCATGAAACTCGGAGAGCTTCTCTACCGCCGTGGCGATTTTGCTTCGGCCAGAGTCGAGCTCGAAATGCTTGCCAGAAATTTTCCCAATTCCGAATACAACGAAGCCGCACTCTTCCTTGCGGCCCAATCTGTCTCCCGTATCCCGACGCCCACCGCGCCCGACGAGGCCATCCTATTGTATGAGGAAGTCGCTATCGGCAACGGCACCCTTGCCGCACAATCCCGCCTCGAGCAAGCATCCCTCCTCGCATCCCAAGGCAAACCTCTCGAGGCAAACCTCGTTCTCGACAAGCTTCGCTCATCAAATCCCCCACCCGCCATGCAGGCCACCGCACTCATCGAAAAAGGTAAAAACCTCTACTCTCTCGGCGGTGAAGACCCTGCGAACTATCGGGCAGCTATCGATGTCTGGAAACAAATCGCAGCCGAGCACTCCACCAACCCGACTTGGCGCAACGAAGCCCTCACACGCATCGGCATAGCCCTCGAAAAAACAGGCGATCTCAACGCCGCCAGCGCCACCTACTACGATGTTTTTAAACCGGAAGCCAGGGCCCCCACCGAGTTCTTCTGGTTCTACAAAGCCGGCTTTGCGGCTGCCCGTATTTTCGAATCCACGCAAAAATGGCCCGAGGCCATCCGCGTTTATGAAACCTTGGCAGCCACGGACGGCCCTCGCGCAGTAGAAGCTAAAAATCGCATCAAGCAGCTACGCCTCGAACATTTCATTTGGGACGGCAACTAAGACCTCCAACACAAATCCTCCCCTCACACCCGGGGGGCGAGGGATTCCATCTTGTCCAAAGCCTGGTCTAAAGCCTCCTGTGGCCCAATAAGCGTGGCCAAACGCCCAGCAGAAATTGTGGCGGCTGGAGTTTTCAAAAGTTTATCCAACTTGGCAGCGAGTTGCCGTGCAGAGATCGAACCCCGAGGCAAAATCTCTGCCACTCCAAGCCCGGCAAGGCGCGCGGCATTGTCAGGTTGGTCGAAGGCGTAAGGGATAACAACAGAGGGCAGGCCGGCCTTGAGTGCTTCCGCACAGGTTCCAATGCCACCTGCATGAACAATGGCAACAGCATGCGTAAGGACCGAGTGCAGCGGGGCGTAGCCTACAGCCAATACCGAGTCAGGCAGGTTTTCTGGCACAGAAGCATTTCTGCCGGTGAGCAGAATGGCCCTCCGTCCGAGTATCAGAGCGGCTTCAGCGGCGGCACGATAAAACGAAGGCTCAAAATGGGCGACGATTGAACCGAGAGTGAAAACAATCGGCGGGCTTCCATTTTTTAAGAATTCCTTCACCACTTCCAGCTCTCCACCCTGGTCGTAAAAAGGAAAACCAGCCTGCACCGTGCCCACCGGCCAGTCGGGTTGCTTGGCTGCAAAGAATTCGGGAAACATCGCGAGTGTGCCAAGTGGGGAGTGCTTCGCCTCAAAGATCGGATTCGCACCCGCAGGCAATCCCAGCGACTGGCGGAGCCGATAATATCCGCCAGCCCACATGCGCCCCTCAATTTTTCCAAAAAAATAAGCCAAGCGGTGAAGCCATGGTCCCATGTGCCGAAACTTGTGAAGCCAAGGTGCAGGCGCCAGCACACAGGGATCGGTAGCAGAAAGCATGGAGGTTGGCGCCAGCACGACATTCAGCCATGGGATTCCTTCCCCAGCCGCTGCGATCGATGCCGTATAGAGCAATTCGCCCACCACCAGTAAATCCGCGCCGCAGGTTGCTCGGCACAGGTCCTCATGAGTTGCAGCAACATCCTGAAAAATCATATCTCGCAGCAAACGCCGGGGGCCGCGTTTCATGTCAAAATAATAGGCCAGCGATTCGGCATCCTCGGGAATAGCTGGTCGGAGCGGCTGAAATTCCAAACCCGCCCGCGCCACATTTTCCACATAGCCGGGTGCGGCGGCCACCACAACATCGTGCCCGCGCCGCGCAGCCGCACGGCCCAAGGCCAACATGGGATGCAAGTCACCGAGGGATCCGATAGAGGCGAAAACGATCCTCATTCAGCCAATCCTTGCCAGTCGCCGACCTGCTCCACCGCTCCAGAGATCATACGGACTGGAGGCTTCTGGAATGATTTGAAAGCGCATCTTGATTTCGAGTGTCACTCTACGCAGCCCAAGGATGAAGATCAAACAAGCGAACTGTCTTTTTACAAATTGACCGCCAAATCAACGATAATGAGGAGGCTTCGGGCTGAGGGGGAATTGCCAGATACTGGGTGGAGCCGCCCCCCTCAATATCTCATGCCGTCTGAAAGCGGCTTGGCAGGTTTGCTTCCGCTGCCCGGTCGCAGCGCGAGAACTGCTGCGAGCCAACCAAGAAGGGACGCCCAGATGCAGATGTTATACCACCAGGGTTGCCGGAATGCGAAGGTGACACCCGTTTCGCCGGTGGTTTGAACGCCGGAAAAGGCCAGCATGGCGCGGTGGACCTTACGCTCCTCGGCGCCTTCGCGCGCAGTCCAATCCGGATGCCATGCCTCGTTGAAGATCAGCCAGCCGCTTTCGCCCGTTGGCTCAAAGTCCACCCTCTGATATGTGCCGCCCTCGCACTTCGGCACCCGTGCGAACGCATTGCCTTTATCAAGCACCTTGCCCTCCGAGGCCGCGATGCGGCCACTGATAACCTTCCCGCGCAGGCCTGGTTCTTCGAGGGAAAGACCGCTGGTTTGGATCATCGCCAGGTTGTGCTCCGCTCCACCGATCGCCGCGATGGCCGTCTCGGGCGCATCGGTGCCAACCTGGAGAAAATCCCTCGCCAAAAAGCCATATCCCAGCGGATTCCGCACACCCAGGAGCACCATGTTCTCGTTTTCAAAAGCCACGGGGAAAATCCCGCGCAGCTTCGTCTGCATGTCGGGCTGGGTGTCAGGGTCGGTTTTATCGACGAGCAGGTAAGCCACACCGGCCACGCGGAAGTAGGATTCCATGCGCTCGTCGTTCAAAAATGCCGAAGCCTGTAGAATCGCGGCACCACGCTGTTGCAAGTAGCTGTTGAAGGCCTCCGCCGCCAGCGGGCGCCCCGAAAGCCACGGAGTCATCATGTAAAAATAACGACCCGAAAAGCCATACACCCGACCAGGCTCGGGAGCGGTTTTCAAAAACTCCTGCACCTCCAAAAAGTCACGCCACACACCCTGCCCGATCCGCTCTTGAAGGAGGGGACGCGCATAGGGAGCGACATCGAAGGCCACCAGCACCACGAAAGCCACCGCAAGCCCGCGCTGCAGGATTCCCCACCGCACTTTTTCCAGCAACACCCCCGCAGTCATAGCCACTGCGCCAAACAGGCAGATCGAGCCAGTGACTTGATAGAAATCAAAAGGCGCACGGATGTTTCGATAAATCGGCAGGAACTCGAGAAGGCGGAACCCCGGCAGAAACAAGTAAACGAGAGAAAATCCCATCGCCGCCCACCGCCATGGCATCGATTCCTGCGGCACCAGCCGAAAGATCACCCACACCTGCACGAGCAGCAAAAACCAAGCCATCGCAGGGGTAAAGTCCGCCGCCCCCATCGACATCCGCAGAAACTCGAAGTGCCCGCCCATCACGCTCCGAGGGCCGAAGGAAAGCCAGAACGCCCCCATCGCAAGAGCCAAGAGCAGCCTGGCTGCGCGACCCGCTGCCCCGCTGTGCAAGACACCTCTCCACAAGGCCACCGCGAGCAAGGCTCCACAGGCCCAACCAAGATATGTCCCTCCGTTCAGAGTGGTCGGCGCGAATCCGGAGTCCATCCCCTCTCCAAGCATTCCTCGCCGGTCCAACCAACTCAAGGCGCTTTTGGTGCTGAACGCGCGCTGCCACCCCTCGAAGGGGCCGAATTCAAACATGGCCACCAAGCCCGCCTCGCGCAGTGCGGGAAGGTTCGGCAGCACCGCAAGCACAAGCACAACTCCCGTTGCCAAAGCCCAGATAGGCCATCCGGTTCGCTGCGCCCTCGCACGGGAAAAATGCTCCACCGCTGCAAACACCCCGAGCACCGGCAGCGCCATGAGACCGGTTTTCCCATACGCCAGCGCCAGCAGGGAAAAACAAACGCCGAAAACCAGTGCCGACCTCGCTGTCCCCCCGCGCACCAGGCCCAAGAGCGCCCAAAAAACCCAAGGCAAGACGGCCAGCGAGACGACCACCACAAAATGCTCAAACCCCACCGCCCGCGTGAGCACCGAGGGGTTCAACAAAAAAATCACCGCACCGATCCAAGCCGCCAACTCGCTCGCATTCCAGCGCCTCAGAAAAAAATACATCCCTGCCGCGCCAGCCAGGAGGCACACACCCACCGCGACTTTCGAACCCGCCAGGAAACCAAAAGGAAGCGCGGCAGCCAACATGACCGCATTTGAAAACATATATCCCCAGGCCATCGCCAGACTCGTTCCCTGCAAAAAACTCGGCGACCACCACGGCAACCCGCGCACACTTTCCACACCACGAAAAAAATCCCCCGCCTTGGCGAAGTTCGCCAGCAATTCCTGATCCGATACCGGCATCCGCATCCACCAAAAAACCCCAGCAGCCACCAGGCAAAGCACAGTGAACACCGCGCAGATACTTTTCCATTTTCCCATCACGATCCCACGCTTCTACAGCCGATCCTCACATCCGCCAAGCGCAGCGGGAGCCTTTTACTATCGCAAGCTATTTGCATTTTTTTCTTTGACTCTTGCAACACGCTTGCATAAACAGCGTCCTTCCATTTTATGAGAAAACGACTCCATACCGCACTCGCCCTCCTCGCCATGTCCCCGCTTGCCGGAGCCCACGGCATCGCCCACAACCACCGCGAAACACAAACCGAGATCAACCAGGCGCTGGATACGGGCACGCAGGGACTCACAGGTCACGAAGGGCACTCGCATGCGCAAGCCTCCCCGAGTGGAAAAAATTTCAAAGCCCCGGCGCTGGAGACCGACACCCGCATCTGGGGTGCCAGCCTCACGACCGGATGGGAGAGCCGTCACATCCACTACGGCGTCAACGAAACCGGCAACGGCGGCGCCTACACCAATGAGGTGGGTGTTTGGATCAATGACTTCACGCTGAGCGTCTGGAACGGCTTCGGCACTTCGAGTGACTTCGAGGAGTGGGATTTTACAGCCGGCTACAATTTCGATCTTGGCCCGGTGTTTTTGATTCCCGGTTATAATTTCCGCTATACACCCGGCATCGTCGAAGAGGGCCATGCGCACGAGGATGAACACGAGGAAGAAGGCGGACACATCCACAAAACCTACGGCAACGAACTCTTCATCGTCCTCGGCACAAACAAAATCCCGTATGTGACACCCAGCACGGTCTTCATCTGGGATCTCAACAACACACCCGGCGCGTTTTTAGAGTTCCGTCTCGACGGCGAAATCCCGGTTTACAAAGGCATCATCACCCTCGAACCCTACGCCCTCCTCGGTGTGAACCTCGGCTACAACACGCGTTCCTACTACGGTTGGAACAGCTTCCAATTCGGCCTCGAAGCAAACTGGCAAATCAACAAAATCATCAGCGCCTTCGCCGGCATCAACTACAGCCTCGCCATGACCGCCCTGCAGGACATCGACCAAGGCAACGAAGTCTGGGTCAATGTCGGCCTGAGCTTCACCTACTGAGTGCCACAAAAATTTTAAAAAATCGTCGTCCGCCCCCGGAGACGGCGCTCTGCGCCTGAGGCTTGGGCCGACACGGAGGTCAGCCCTCCAAGGAAAACGAGGGACGCGCCCAACGCACAATCGGCGCGGCAGCGCCCAGCGAAAAACCAACTGGAGGGATGACCTCCGTGTCGTCCGATTTTTGCGGCTTTGCCTCATTCAGAGAATCAGCACCTCCCGACTCACGCGTGCGTGCCGTAGAGTCGGTCGCCGAAATCCCCCAATCCGGGTATGATGTATCTTCGGGCATCAATCCCGCTGTCGAGAACGCCCAAAATGATCGGCACCTCAGGATGTGCCCTTTCCACCATTTCGACACCCTCCGGCGCGGCGATGATACAGGCCAGGGAGACATCTTTTGCCCCGCACTCCTTCACGATCGAGAGGGCGCGCGATGCGGAGCCGCCGGTGGCAAGCATGGGGTCGACCACAATAGTGCGCGCATTTTCCAAAGGAGGCAGCTTGCAGTAATAACTCCGCGCCACAGCAGTCTCGTGGTCGCGCTCAAGCCCGATATAGCCAACCGAGATATCGGGAAAGACATCCTGAAACGGCTGCAACATTCCGAGGCCCGCGCGAAGGATTGGAACCACCACCAACGGGCGGGCCAACACTCTGCCGACCGAGGCCATGAGCGGCGTGTCGATGGATTTCTCGACTGTTTCCAAATCGCGCGTCACCTCCAGCGCGAGCAACAAAGTGAGCTGGTAACTCAGATTCCGAAAAAGCACGGGCTTCGTCGTCTTGTCGCGCAAGTGGGTGATGATATGCTCGGCCAGCGGGTGGCTTAAAAGATGAAGCGGCATTGACTCAGAATCCGAAAAACCCGTCGCCTCAGCAATGAGAGTTTTTACTCTCGCCAAACCGCGCGGAAGGCTCAGGTATGCCGCCTTGTGCCTCCAACGAGAATAAATACTCGCAAGGCCTCTTCGTTCTCCAGCCTCCTCCAGAGCGCCCGAGTGGTCGGCGGCAAGCTCTGGTCGTTCATAGATTGGATTCCAGACCAATCAAGGAAACGATTTTCAAGACCTCCAAAAACCTGGGACTCAAGTGACCCGCGCAGGGATTTTGCCAGTTTATCCTCCCCTCGCCCGATGACGCTTTTTGCTTGGGTGGAAGCAGAGCTGGGCTTTTACTTCACCGCTCATGACCGAATCGGATGCCTACATTGCGTTGAATATGGTGCCCCGGATCGGTCCGGTGAGGGTGCGGCGTTTGTTGGAAGCCTTCGGATCGCCTATGGCTGTGCTTGCGGCTCAGGTCGCGCGTTTACAAGCGGTGTCCGGAATAGGTCCCGAGGCGGCAAAAGCTCTCACCGATTGGGAAAGCCACGTGGACCTTCCGGGCGAACTCGATCTGGTGAAGCAGCACGGCGCCAGAGTCGTCACGCTCGCCTCGCCGGATTACCCCGCCCTGCTGCGGGACATTCATGATCCCCCGACTGTGCTTTACATGATGGGAGACATTCTGGAGCGCGACCGCCATGCCATCGGCGTCATTGGAACCAGAAAACCCACGCACTATGCGTCGGACTGCGCCAAAAAACTCTCCTACCAACTCGCGTATGCCGGCGTCACTGTGGTGAGTGGTCTCGCCCGAGGAGTGGATACCCTCGCCCACCAGGCCGCACTCGCGGCAAAGGGACGCACGATCGGCGTGCTGGGCAGTGGACTTCTGGAATTCTACCCGCCGGAAAACAAGGAACTCGCGGAAAAAATCGCCACCTCCGGCGCGGTTATCACAGAGTTTTCCATGCGCGTCAAAGCCGACCGTCAGACCTTCCCCATGCGCAACCGCATCATCAGCGGATGCTCTTTTGGCGTGCTTGTGGTGGAGGCGGGAGCCAGCAGTGGCGCACTCATCAGCGCGAATCAGGCCGGCGAGCAGGGACGCTCGATCTACGCCGTTCCCGGCCGCATCGACAACCCGAACGCCATCGGCTCAAACCGCCTCATCCAGCAAGGAGCCAAGCTCATCACCTCCGCTGCAGACATCCTCGACGACATGGGAATCCTCTTCGCCGAAAAACCCGAGCTCACCCCGGCACGCGCCCCTGAGCTCACCGGCAACGAAGCGCAAGTCCACGCGGCCATCGGCGAAGACGAAGCCCACATCGACACAATCATCGAGCGAAGCGCCCTCCCGAGCCACACCGTCTCCTCCACCCTTCTTTCCCTCGAAATGAAAAGGCTCGTCCGACAGTTATCTGGCAGCCGGTTTGTGAAAACCGCGTAAAAGCCTTACCTGTTCGGGAAACCCCGGCTTGAAAATCATGAAAAATTCTATCCTCATTTTTAGCGATCAGCTCACCTTGGAAAACACCGCGCTGGCGGCAGGAGAAGCCGGGAGGGATGTCGTTTTACTCATCGAAGCGAGGGACTCGGGACGCGCCCACAAGATCAAGCGCGTGTTCCAATTCACGGCGATGCGGGAGTTTGCCAAATCCCTGCGCGAGCACGGATGGGAGGTCGATTACCGAATGATGGCGGACGCACCGTGCTTCGCAGACGCCTTGAAAGACCACCTCGAGCGGCACCGTCCGGAAGCCCTCCAAGTCATGGAGCCGAATAATTGGTCCCAGCAGAAAATCCTGGAATCCACCGCCACGGGCGGAATCCCCATCCAGACCACTCCCACCTGTCAATTCGTGACTCCGCGCGCGGAGTTTTTGAGTTTCGCGCAAGGGAAAAAGCGCCTGCTCATGGAGGCGCACTACCGCCGGACGCGGCAAAAACTCGGCACCCTCATGCAAGATGATGGCGAGCCCGAGGGAGGCGCATGGAATTATGATGCCGAAAACCGGAAAACTGTGCGCGACTGGAAAAAGGACGGTGCGCCACAGCCACAGGCTTCGCCAACCCTGCAACGGAATCCAAGCCCTTTGCAGGCGGAGGTCGCCGAGGAGGTGACGCACTGGTTCCCGGAGGACATCGGCCGCGCCGGGGATTGCTGGCTGCCGACGACACGGGAGGCCGCACTCGAGGCTCTCCGGCAATTCATCGAAACCCGCTTGCCACTATTCGGGGACTATCAAGACCTCATGTTGCAGGACTCCCCGACGATGTTCCACAGCCTGATTGCCGGACCGCTGAACCTCGGCCTCCTCCTGCCGATGGAGTGCGTCGCTGCAGCCGAGCGGGCCTACAAAGCAGGCCATGCCCCGCTCGCCGCCGTGGAAGGATTCGTGAGGCAAATCATCGGCTGGCGGGAGTTTGTGAACGGCGTGTATTGGCTGAAAATGCCCGCCTACCTGAAATCCAACGGCCTCGGAGCCCATCGGCCGTTGCCTGCATTTTTCTACACCGGCGACACCAAGATGAACTGCTTGAGCTGCGTGATTCATGAAGTCCGCGACACCGCCTACAACCACCATATCCAGCGGCTCATGATCCTTGGAAATTTCCTTCTCCTCGCTGACATCAACCCAAGGGAGGCGCATGACTGGTTTTTGGAAATGTATATCGACGCGCACGAGTGGGTCATGGCCGCCAATGTCCTTGGCATGGCCCTCCACGCCGATGGCGGGTTTATGGCCACCAAGCCCTACGCCGGCTCCGCTGCGTATATCTCGAAGATGGGCAACTATTGCTCTGGCTGCGCCTACGACCCGAACAAGAAATCCGGCCCCGGCGCGTGCCCCTTCAACCTGCTCTACTGGGATTTCTACGACCGCCACGCCGACCGCTTCGCGTCAAATCCCCGCACGAGCATGATGGTCAGCTCCTGGCGCAAACGCTCGGACTCCGACCGCGAAACGATTCGCCAAGAGGCCGCCATATTCCTGGCGGGACTTTGATTTCCAAAAACAGCGCAGGATTTTCACCGCGCGATTTTGAGCTTTCGAAGGTTCAGACATCCTAGCGCGCCGGGAAATCGAATGAGCCCGCCCAACTCGAAAAGCGCGGCATTTGAAATTTCGACTGCAGCTCGCGAGGCCATGCCAAGCGCCGTCGAAACTCGTTCCGAGTTCCGCTACAGGAATCGAGGCGGCTGCGCCGCAAAAAATGGCGCGGCAGCGCCGGGGTCCCGGGGAGCGCACCCGCCCCCGGGTGCACCAGCACGCGCCCTCGCGGGCTGAGTTGAAAAAAATGCGGCCGCAGGCCGGTGGTTGTTTCGACAAGTCGGGCGCGAGGCGCACCCGACGGCACCCGAGGGCGGGCGCGCTCCCCGGGACCATGCGCGAAAAGCGCGGCATTTGGAATTTCGACTGCAGCTCGCGAGGCCACGCCAACCGCCGTCGAAACTCGTTCCGAGTTCCGCTACAAATTCAGCGCGTCTTCCTCCCCTCGCTCACGGTTCGCAGTTGATCTTCGAATGGCCGTGGCTTTGTTGGCAAAATGGGGATCAGCCGGTTTCCCTGCGATGCGCAAGGCCATGGAAAGAGGTCAGGATGTCTGAGGTTGTTCTGAAGGGCAGGCGGAGCCCAGGCACCATTTGTCCGCAAACAAGCAGTTTATGGCGTGGCGGGCGCCCTTCCGTAGGGCCTGGATTTTTACGCCGCCAAGGGCCTCCGACCAAGTTCAGCGCTGTCCAATCGATGCGGTGGGGAAGTTAGGATAGCACTTGACCAGCTTCTCCTAAGGTTGGTGGAGAGGGGCCTCAAGCGTGGAAGCAAAGGCAAACTCCGAAAGGGAAATGTGAAAAGAAGAAAGTGACCCTACCCATGTGCCACAATGAATGGACTTCAACAGGATGCCTCGCCTTACATCAAATGAGCCCCTCCGCAGGCGGGACACCTGCACTACATCTTGACGAGCGAAGCATCGCCCCTCCGTCTTTTGAAGGGCGATGCTATTCGATTTCGCGAAGCCGATATCAGGCCCGGCGACGCACACGCCAGAGGAGGAATGCGGCGGCGAGGCCAAAGAGGATGTAGGTCTGCGGCTCGGGCACGACTTCGAACACGCCGATCGAGCCGTTGATACCTGTGCCTTCGAAACCTACGACGAGAAGGTTTTTACCTGAAGGATTGCTGGCCGCGTCGAGGAAGAGGATCGACTCGGGCGAGATGAAAGAACCACCTGAATCGGCACTACTGGTGATCGGGTTGAAGTAGCCGACGATCGAGACATTGTTCAAGTCGGTGATGTCGAATTGGAAGATGCCGTTTTGGCGCTCCGCGCCGACGAAGATGAAATCCTTGCCATCGATGCGGCCGAAAGCGAGGGCTTCGGGCTCGGGGCCTTTGTCGTCGGAGCGTGTGTCGATCTGCGTCAGGTTTCCACTATTCATGTTGAAAGCCGTTGGATCATTGGCTGCCACCCATTGTTCGATGGCGGAACCGCTGTCGAAAACGAGTGTGCCTGTGGTAGCGTCCCAGAGCGAGAAGCTCCGGGTGCCCATCATGGTGGGGTCTGCGATTTTGCCGTCTGCGTCCCGGCCTTGGTCTTTGAGCAGGTTGAGGCGACCGATGCCGGTGTTGTTGGCAGTTGCGGCGACGGCAGTGGTCATGTTGCCAGTCAGGGTTGATCCGCGAGCGACATCTCCATCATCGGGGCGGGAATCTCCTTCGTTGGCGGTCGCCAGCAAGGTGGATCCGTTTTTTGTGAACAAGACCATGGTATCGGGCATGGGGAGGCCTTTCAGCGTATCATTGATAGCGATCGTCGTTCCGTTACCGGCACCATCCCTGTCCGAGGCGTCGATCGTTTGAGTGATCGTGCCCAATTTGTGAATGGCCTCGTATTTGCCGGAGGCGAGATCGAGAACGGCAATGGCGTTGTTTTCTTGGAGGGTTACATAAGCCTTGTCGTTTGTGGGAGCGATGTATTCGGCTTCAATGTTCGCAAACCCTGCCGATGTCGTGGCGTTGTTTGTGGCGAGCGTGTTGTCACGAACGCCTTGGAGGCTCACGCCGCTACCAAGATTGCCTGCGGAGAAGTCATAGGTGTTCACATTGGAGGAGGTGAGGGCGGAGAGGCCGGCAGCGTTGGTGATGCCGGAGAGGTTGACCACGCTCACAGAACCAGGGCGGGCGAAGTTGGACTCCACGCCTGTCGAAACGAATTCGCCCTCGTTGGCGACGAGCAATTTTGTTCTGTCTGGCGTCATGCTCACGGAGTCTGGGTGGTAGCCCACATCGAGAGTTTTCAGGATGGACCCGCTTGAGAGGTCGAAAAAGGCGATCCTTCCGAAGTCTGAGGAAGTGGTGGCTGTCGGCACGATGCTGGCGACGCCAAAACCACGAGCATCCGCATAGACACTGGTGATCGAGCTGGTCAAATTCGCCCCGAACACGCTACCGAGATCAATCGAGATTCCCGATGTCAGCAGGCCATTGGATTGGAGGCCGTAGGATTGCACGCCATGGGAGCTGTTGCCGGAGTTTGTGGTGAGAAGTATCCCGTTGCTGTAGGAAACGATCTCGCCTCCATAGGGCAATGAAACACCGCTATTGAATGTGATCTGCGCCTGGGCTGCCGCAAAGGGCAAGCAGGAGAGGATCGCGAGGAGTTGGAGCTTTTTCATGATTTGGAAATGGGCAGATCGGAATTGTTTTTTTGATTTGCAGACTGCGAATTCTTAAAAAAATCATCCGCCGCAAAGAAAACGATTGTTACAATTTCGCAACATTGTTTGCGATCAGGTGGAGGATGGCTGTTAGGAAAAACTGCAGTGAAGCGAATTAAAAGAGTTCCGACCGCGCAGCCTCAGTCAACTGACCTCTGAGCATTCGCTCTGCATCGCGAGGAAAGTGGATTACCCCCGTTTTACCTGGAAAGCCAAGCCCTTTCAGAGATCAGCAGAGATCCACGACCGATGGTTTTTTAAACCACGAATAGAACGAATTTTCATGAACGGTGTCATGCGAGAGTGGTTGAAGCTTTTTCGAACCACAACTGAGCGCAGGGGCAGGTGCGAGAACTCAGGTGGCTGGTGTGGCCTCGCGGAATGAGGAATTTTTAGACCACTGATGGACAGGCGTGGGGAAGAAGGTGCGGCGCTACCGCGCCGGTGGCGGTGGCGTGGAAAGCTCACCGATGAGGCATCAAATGGTCCTGGGAAGAGCGCGCTCTCCGATCCGTAGGCTCAACGAGCCAGAGGCCCTCGGTTGCCGTCGGGGGCGCCTCGCGCTCGAGATATGGAAAATTCCACCGGCTTGCGGCCACATTTTTTTTCAAATCAGCCCGCGGGGGCGCGTGCTGGTGCACCCGAGGGCGGGCGCGCTCCCCGAGGCCATGGCGCTGCCGCGCCTTTGACGAGGCGAGGACCCTCGCAGACTCTCGCGAATGATCTTGCAGCCTTCCAGCAAGCTGAGAGCAGCGATATCTCTTTACGCAAAAAAGCCCGGTTGCACGCTGGGCGTGGCAACCGGGCGGTTTCGGCAGGGGAAATTACTTCATGAGGAGAGCGGCACGGGCGCGCTTGACCTCACGGGTGATTTTACGGTGAAGGCTGGCAGACATGCCGGTCACGCGGCGTGGCAGAATCTTGCCGCTCTCGGTGACGAAGCGTTTGAGAAGGTCGGGATTTTTATAATCGATCGCCTCGATGTTGAGATCCACGCGACGGCGTGGCATCGGGCGGTTGGCTCGGCGGAAATTCGAGCGGCGTTGTGGTGTTTTAGGCTGCATGGCGTTTTATTTGATTTCGCGGTGGAGTGTGTGGCGGTTCAGATGGGGATTGAACTTTTTCTTTTCGAGCCTGTTCGGTGTGCGCGGGCTCTTTTTGTTGCGTGTTGTGATGTAGCGCGAGGCTGGTTTGCCCTCCGCCTTGGCCTCGGTGCATTCGAGGGTTATGTTTTCCTGTGGCATAAATTTAGTCTTTGGTTTCGGTCGTGGTGTCTTCTTCCTCGCTCTCGGTCTCGCCTTCCTCACCGAGCCCGAAGAGGGAGGTGACGGGTTGGCGAACGCGTGTGAGACGGTTGGTTTTCTCCAGTTCAGCTTGGCATTCGACAGTATAACGGGCGAAGGGAAGAGCTTCAAGACGGTTATGAGGGATAGCCTTACCAGAGATTTCGCAGAAACCGTAGTTTCCATCGTTGATTTTTTTCAATGCGGCATCGATCTCGAAAAGGGAATCGCGTTCCTGCGAAAGCAAGCCAAGCGCAAAGTCGCGGTCGTAGGCATCACTGCCGGCATCCGCTGTGTGCATACCGAATGCCGAGGCCTCACCGCCTTCGGCACGGTTGCGAAGAGAATCGCGACCCACACCGCTCATGGAATCGAGAAGTGTGTCTTTGAGTTGCAGGAGGCGGTCGCGCTGCTTGGATTCCCAGCCAGTAACTTTGGCGGGTGGCGGCGGCCTCTTGATGACAACGACAGGCATTTTCTTTGACTTTATTGGAGCCTCTTTTTTGACGGGAGCGGCCTTCTTACCAGGAGCCTCTTTCTTAACAGGAGCGGCTTTTTTAACCGGAGCCACCACTTTCGTGGGTGCCGTTTTTTTCGCCGGAGGGGCTTTCTTCACGGGCGTGGCTTTTTTAGAAACAGGAGCGGCTTTTTTCGGGCTGGGCTTTTGAGAAACAGCTGCAGTCTTTTTGGCAGCGGCCGGCTTCTGTGCAGAAGATGCTTTTTTAATCAGAGCGGAAGGCTTTTTGGAGGGAGCTGGCTTTTTGGTAGCAGGCTTGGCCTTGGCTTGTGGCTTGACCTTGGCAACGGGCTTCTTTACAGAAGCCGCTTTTTTTGCGGCAGGCTTTGCCTTGGCGATTTTTTTGGATTTTTGAGCCATGGACGTTTTGATTTGGTGAAAGGGGCGAGATAAGTAGCGCAGACGCTCGCGCGCGGCAAGGGTTTTATTAAAAGAAAAAAGAGGCTGTGTTGAGCGATTGCGGTAAGCGGTATCGCTGATCTTATAGGCGCGGCACATTCCACCCGGGCTTTAAAAACTTCTTTGCGATGGCAACGCGAGATTTGGATTGAAAGAGGAATGCAAGCGTGTCTTCTTATCTGACGTTTTTCATATGAATAAATCTTCCACCATCGTGATCGGCTCGGCTTTTGCCATGCTGGTTCTTGCAGCCTGCGAATCTCAGCAACCTGTCCGCAGAACAGGGTCTGGACGCTTGGGAGGTCAAGGCACAGCTTACACAGACTCAGCATTTGCAACCCCCACGCCGACACCCGAGGGGTATACCGAGATGCCACCCGCGGTGGATCCGTATGCCACGCCCACACCGCCCCCCATGCCGACTCCTCCTCCAGAGCCTGTGGCCGCAAGAGACCTTTCCTACGGCACACCGGTGCCCGGGAAACCAGGTTTCGTCACCAGCCCCCATTCGCCTTATGCCGGATATGTCGATGTTCGCGGATTTCCTCCCGGCACCGAGGTGAAATGCCCCTACTCGGGCAAGATTTTTCTGGTGCCCTGAACAGGCGCGTCACCATTCTAGGCCCCGGTCTCATCGGTGCGTCGCTTGCGATGGCATTGGGTAGATCGACAGATTTTTACGAAATTTCAATATGGGCCCGCCGAGAGGAGGCCGCGCGTGAGGCGGTCGGCATGCTTCCAAAGTGCAGGGTCTCCCACGACCTCGAAACAGTGGTCTCGGATTGTGATTTGGCCGTTTTGTGCCTCTCGCCACATGCGATCGAGTCCATCGGACCCGAACTCGCCAAATTTTTGCCAGAAAAAGCCGTTGTTACCGATGCTGGTAGCGTGAAGGAAAAAATCGTCATGCGGCTTGAGCAGATTTTCGGCGGACGGTTTATCGGCGCGCATCCCATGGCGGGTTCCGAGCAGAGCGGCATCCATGCGGCCCGGGAAAATTTGTATGACGGCGCCGTGTGCATTCTCACGCCCACAGCGCTCACTGACGTGAGAGCCCGCAGGCTTGCCGTCGAGCTGTGGTCCTCCGCCGGGTGCACCATTCAGGAACTCTCCCCGAGGGCACATGACCGCGCGATGGCAAGAATCAGCCACCTTCCTCATGCCGCTGCAGCCGCACTGGTTCATGCGGCTTTGGGAGCGGATCCCTCGGTGGCGCGGCTCGCGGGGGGCGGCTATCGAGATGCCACCCGTATCGCCGGCGGCCCGGAAGGGCTTTGGGCGGAAATCCTCCTCGACAACCGCAGCGAAATTCTACTCGGAATCCATGACTTGCAAACCGCTCTTGAGACGCTGAAACTCGGCCTTGAAAGCGGCAACCAGAGCGCTGTGGAGGCGTTTCTTGCAGACGCAAGGACTCTCCGGGCCAGCCAGTCACCAGCCACATGAAGGTTACGAAGGAAAACAACTCTCTCACATCCCGCCGCGCGGCGCTCATCGATACGGAAATCGCTGTTCCGCCAGATAAGAGCATCTCCCACCGTGCCGTCATGCTCGCCGCCCTCTCCAATGGCACATGCGTGATCCGCAACTTTCTCGAGGGCGAGGATTGCCGAAGCACCGCAGCGGCCATGCGCCAGTTGGGAGTTTTCATCGAATGCCCTGAACCGGGAACGCTCATCGTGGCGGGCGTGTCTGGCCGCTTCACCAAGCCGTTCGGGGATCTCGACTGCGGCAACTCCGGCACCACGATGCGTCTCATGTCCGGCATCCTCGCGGCACAAAATTTCACCTCCCGGCTCACCGGCGATCCCTCGCTCTCCAAGCGTCCGATGCAGCGCGTGATCGATCCCCTGCGTCTCATGGGAGCAAATCTCAACGCCGCAGGCGAAAAATCCTGCCCGCCGCTGGTGGTCGAGGGTCATGGTAACTTGGAAGGCATCACCTACCGCACACCGGTTGCCAGCGCACAGGTCAAGAGTGCCATTCTTCTCGCCGGGCTTTTCGCCAGAGGCTCCACCACCGTGATCGAGGATGTCCGCTCGCGGGACCATACCGAGAGGATGTTCGATTATTTTCTCATCAAGTCGAAGCGCGAGGAGATTTGGGAAAACAAAAACTCCCCGAAGGACCGCCGCCTCGTCGAAATCCGCACGACGGTCGAGGGCGGACAGGTGCCGGAGTCGATGGATTTCACGGTTCCCGGAGACATCTCCAGCGCTGCGTTCTGGCTGGTCGCATCGGCTGCGCAACCGGGCTCGCGCCTGCTCGTGAAGGATGTCGGCCTGAACCCCACGCGCACCGGCATCATTGATGTCCTCGTCCGCATGGGCGCCCGCATTCGCGAGGTGATCGAAACCTCGCTGAGCGGGGAACCTGTGGGAAACATCGACATCAAAGGCACAACCCTCCGCGCGACGACGATCGCCGGGGCGGAAATCCCGAATGTGATTGATGAAATCCCCATCCTCGCCGTGGCAGCGGCGCTGGCGCAGGGCACGACCATCATCCGCGATGCCGCAGAGCTTCGCGTGAAGGAGACAGACCGCATTGCCGCCGTGGCTTCAAACCTGCGCGCCATGGGCGTGAAGGTGGAGGAGTTTCCGGATGGCATGGCGATCACCGGCGGCAGCACGCTCAAGGGAGCACACCTGCCTTGCCATCACGACCATCGCATCGCCATGGCATTTGCCGTTGCCGGGCTTTTTGCAGAGGGCGAGACCATTATTGAAGACACCGCCTGCGTGGACACATCCTACCCTGGGTTTGCGGATGCCTTGTTGCATATTCAAAAAGGCGGTCGCATGAAAAACCGCACAGAGGTTCTCTCCGGATTGAAAGGAAGCGGCACACCCGCAGTGAGAGGCGCGACGGCATGATTGTTATCGCCATCGACGGACCTGCCGCCTCGGGCAAAAGCAGTGTGGCGACCCGTCTCGCAAGACGGCTTGGTTTTGCCCATGTGAACTCCGGGGGAATGTATCGCGCTGTGACATGGGAAATCCTCCGCCAGCAGATCGACCCCTCGCAGGCCGGAAGCGTGGAAGCCGCTGTTCATCGCATGTCGGTGGGCTCCGGATTCACCGAAGCGGGCGATTCATTCATTCGCATCAATGCGGAGATGCCCGATCTGGAGCTGCAAACCTTGGAGGTGAACCAGAGCGTTTCCACGGTTTCCGCCGTGCCCGCAGTGAGGATCCTTGTCAATGCGCAGCTCCGCGCCCTCGCGGAGAAACGGCCGATTGTGAGCGAAGGCCGCGATATAGGCTCCGTGGTCTTTCCTGAAACACCGCATAAATTCTACCTCGACGCCTCGCCCGAGGTGCGCCACCAGCGGAGGGCCGCGCAAGGCCTGCACGACAGCATCGAAAAGCGGGACCGTCTCGATTCCAGCCGAGCCAATGCACCTCTTAAAATAGCCTCCGGCGCGCATGTCATCGATACCTCGCACCTGACCCTCGAGGGCGTTGTGGAAAGCATTTCGGGCATTCTTTGCAAATCCGGAATCCTCCCGGCATGACGATCGTCTATAATATTTTCTACAACCTCGCGAAGCTGCTTGCCCGCATGATTTTTTCCATGCGTATCATTCACCCCGAGCGCATGGTGGAGAGTGGCCCGCTCCTCATCGCGGTGAACCACTCCAGTTTCTTTGATCCCCCGCTGGCGGGCATCTGCAGCAGGCGGGGCGTTTATTATCTCGCGCGCAAGACACTTCTCAAATGGCCATTCTTCGGCCCCCTTTTCCCCGCAATGAATGTGATCCCCGTGGAGCGCGATGGAAACGACATGTCTGCATTGCGCGAAGTCATCAAGAAAGTGAAGGACGGCAACGCTGTGCTCCTCTTTCCGGAAGGAACCCGCTCGATTGACGGACATCTCCAGCCGGCCCGCGCGGGCATCGGCCTTGTGATCGCGAAGACCGGCGCCCCGGTCCTGCCCATGCGCATTTTTGGTGCCTATGATGCCTTCCCGAAAAATGCCCGCCGCTTTCAGCCTTCCCAAATCACCGTGGTGATCGGTGAGCCGATTTATTTCAGCGCGGAGGAAACGGCCAACACCTCCCGTGAGACTTATCAGGTTTTCAGCAATCGCGTCATGGATGCCATCGGCGCCTTAAGACTCCCATGATTTCCACCGAACGGGCGACGATGCCTCTGCCCTGGCTCGCGGCTGCCGTTGCGTTGCTTTACCTCATCCTGCTGGTGGTGAGATTTACGCTCCCACCGGCACAAATCGATGTGAAGGTCCTCGTCCAGCCGGCGGCTTCGGCTAATTGATTGAATAACACGCCCGCCCGAGTAGCTTCAGGAAATGTTCAAGGAGCATGATTTCCAATACGCGATGGAGAACACCCGCGTGGTCGTGACGCCGCAAAGCGCCATAGAAACTTTCGGCACCACGCGCTTCCATTTTTGCCTCGTTACAGAGCCCCTCGACGAGGTCGAGACCGTCAGAATCCGCTCCGGCACGATCGAGGCCGAGCGGCCACGCATTCTTTCGCCCACCCATTTCAGCAAGGTCCTTCTGGAAGGATTTGGCGAGGAGGCTCGGGACTATGCGGATTGGCTGGAGGCAAATCCCTCGGCCACACGCGTTCTGCGCTATGGGTTCCAGTTCCGAAAAACCGACCTTTCGGAGAAACTCGTGCATGAGCCTTTCGACGAAGCGATCTCGCGGATGGAAGAGGAAATGAAAAAGGGGGATGATCCCTTCCGCGCGCTCATTGCAGGCGTGGACGATGTTTGGGAGGTCTGCCTGCTCAAGTTTTCGATGGAAATGATCCAGCGTTCAGCAGGTGAAAATGTCGCCGAGTGGAAACGGCGCGGCCTTGCCTGATTTCGGGGTTTTCAATTGCAGGGCACCGCAAGTAGGATTGCGGAAATAAATTATGTTCATCAAAGCACTCATTATTTTGTTTCTTGTCGCTGCGATTCTGGGTGGCAGCGGATACTTCATTTACGAACTTTACTATAAAGAGAAGAGTCTGGATGTCGTGGAGCAGACGGCTGTTCCCACTCCGACTCCGGCACCAACTCCCCACCCCGCTCTGGCGGCCTTCGATTCCCTCAAGGCCATCCTTGCACAAAATACCGTGGAGACGCGCGATGCCATCGCAGCCCATCTCGATAGCCATCCAGATTCCCCGAAGGCTGCTGAGGCGCGCGCGGCCCTCGGCCGCATCAATCTTGTGCTTCTCCGTGATCCCACCGCAACTCCCTCGACCCTCCTTTACACAGTAAAAAAGGGCGACTCGCTGGATCGCATCAAGTCGCAGTTCAAGAGCAACTCGGAGTTGATCTATTGGGCGAATGAAATGACATCCATCAATCTTCAGATCGGCCAGCAATTGCTGATTCCCGTCGCCGACACGACAATGGTGATCGACCGCACGGCCTCGACTGTATCGCTCATGAACGCAGGGGCTTTTTTGAAAGAATACAGCCCAGTTTCCATGACCCTGAGCGGACAAGCGGCCAAGGGCGAACTCGAAGCGAAGGTCGCCGACCGCGTCGCCCGCAAAGGAGATGTGAGCGTCGCCTTCGGGGCGAAGGACTACGCCGAGGCCGAGCGCACGGTTCTCATTCGCCCCGGCAATGTTGTTCTCCGCACTGCGCCTACTCCGCCAGCCGACGGATCAACCCCACAAGAGCCATCGGGAATCATTCTGAGCCCATCCGATTTCGACGAAATCTATGCTCTCGTGAAATCCGGCACCTCGGTCACCATTAAATAATACGCTCATGAACAAGCAGACCTTGGATTTTGAAAAGCCTCTCGTGGAACTCGAGCAGAAGATTGAGGAATTGAAAAAACAATCCGAAGATCGAAATATCGACCTCGGAAGGGAGATTCTTGGCATGCAGGACAAGCTGGAATCGATGCGCGGCCAGATTTACGGCAACCTCAGCGCTTGGCAGCGTGTTCAGATTTCCCGCCACATCGCGCGTCCATTCTTTTTGGATTATATCCGGATGGCGTTCACCGACTTTGTCGAACTCAAGGGCGACCGCCTCTTTGGTGATGATGCCTCCATGCCAGGGGGGCTGGCATCGATCGGCGGCATCCGCTGCGTGGTGATCGGCCAGCAAAAAGGGCGCGATATGAAGGAGAACCTCCTGCGCAACTTCGGCAGTCCACACCCCGAAGGCTACCGCAAGGCCCTTCGCCTCATGCGGCTCGCCGAGAAGTTTGGAATCCCCGTGGTTGCCCTCATCGACACTCCCGGTGCCTATCCTGGAGTCGGGGCAGAGGAGCGCCACATCGCCGAGGCCATCGCGGTAAACATCCGCGACATGATGATCCTTCGCACGCCCGTAGTTTCTGTGGTAATCGGCGAGGGCGGTTCAGGTGGTGCCCTCGGCATCGGAGTCGCCGACCGTGTCCTGATTCTTGAAAATGCCTACTACTCGGTCATCAGTCCCGAGGGTTGCGCAGCCATCCTGTGGAAACACCGCAAGCACGCTCCCGAGGCCGCCCAAGCCCTCAAGCTGAGCTCGCCCGACCTACTGAAAATGGGCTTGGTTGATGGCGTCATCCCAGAGCCGGCCGGTGGCGCGCATTGCAATCCCGAGCAAGCTGCTGAAAATCTCAAATCGGCGATTGTCCAAGAGCTCCAAGCTCTCATCAAATGCCCCGTTGATAAACTCCTCCGCGCGCGCTACGACAAATTCCGCAAGATGGGCGTCTTCGAGGAGTAAAATCCTGACTGCAGAATGATAAAGATCATCGACCGCCATGTGTCTACCAGTATCCTCGTCACGGCGGGGCTTGGCGTTCTGATCCTCAGTCTGGTTCTGGTCCTCGGAAATATTTTTCGCGAGTTGCTGAACATTTTGGTGAACAACCCGGATGTTCCTATCCTGACAGTCCTCGGGTTCATGGCACTGGTATTGCCATTTTCCCTGACCTTCACGATCCCTTGGGGATTTCTCACATCCATCCTCCTGGTTTTCGGCCGCATGTCGGCAGACAGCGAGTTGATCGCACTCAAGTCAAATGGCGTGAGTGTCCCGCGCGTGAGTGCTCCGGTTTTTGTGATCTCCGTTGTGCTCACTATCCTTTGCTTCTGGATCAATATCGAGGTGGCTCCGCGCGCCGAGCAAGCGATGACCCGCGCGGTGGTGGATATGGCCACGAGCAATCCCGCCGCGCTCTTCCGGGCCGACGAGGTGGTGGATGCCTTTCCCGATCGGCGCGTTTATGTGGGCGGAAAGAAAGGCGACCAACTCAGGGACATTCTCGTGTTCGAACTCGACGACGAGTCGCGTGTTTCCAAAATGATCTTCGCCAGAGAGGGAGCGCTGACACCGGATGTAGCGAACTCGCGCCTCCTTTTCAAATTGTTCGATGCCCGCTTCGAGCAACGCGACTCAAAGGACGGCGAGGACTTTTCGAAAATCCGCCAAGGCATCGTGATGAAGGAAGGCGTCTTCCCCCTCGCTCTCGACAAGTTTTTCAAGGAATTCCAAAACAACCGCCGACTCAGCTCCTACACTCTTCCCGAACTTTACGCAGCCTATACGCGGGCCGAGGGCAAGAAGCGGCAGGAGATGCTTGTGGAACTCAACAAACGATTCTCCACCTCACTATCCTGCATCGCCTTTGCCCTTATCGCCATTCCACTTGGCATCACGACCCATCGCAAAGAGACCTCTGTGGGATTCGCCCTCAGCCTCGTCGTGGCCTTCAGCTACTTCTTCTTCATTCTCATGGCGGATACCTTCCGGGGAAGTCCTGCCGCATACCCCCACTTCCTGATCTGGATTCCCAATTTCGTCTTCTTTGGCCTGGGACTTTGGCTTTTCTCCCGACTTGCGAAACGCTGATGCCATGAAATCCCGACTCCTTCCGCGCATGGCTTTCCTTCTGGTTGTTCTGGGACTCCTCGTGCTCGGAGGCATGCTGGCCTGGTTTCAATCATGGCGCACCGCCCGTTTGGTAGAACTGTATTCGGCATCCCAGATGGTCACCACCCCAAGCGGGCCGGTCGAATACATCCTCAAAGGCGAGGGGCCAGCTGTGCTCGTTTTTCACGACGCCCCGGGCGGGTATGATCAAGGAATCGCCTTGGCTGCATTTCTCGCCGAGGAGGGATTCCAAGTGATCGTCCCCTCCCGTCCGGGCTATCTGCGCACGCCGCTTGAAAACGGAGGAACTCCCGCAAATCAGGCGGACGCTGCCGCGCAGCTCCTCGACGCCTTGGACATCGAACAAGCCTCCGTGCTTGCCTTCGGCTGGGGAGGCCCGACAGCGCTTGAATTCGCACTCCGCTTTCCCCAGCGAACCACCGCGCTTGTCTTCGTAGGTGCCGCCGTGGGTCGGCTCAGCCCACCCATCTCGCCTGCCGTTCCATTCCCACAGGCTGTTGGCGAGGGATTGACGGGTGATATCGGATCTTGGCTCTATGCCCGGCTTGCTGAAAACGATCCTGCCCAGGCGCTTCGCGCAGCATTTTCCATTTCTTCCACCGGCTCCCAATCCGACTGCGAGGCTTGGACTGGCCTCGTTCTTGACCATCCCGACCAGACGGCACTTTTCCAATCGATGGTGCTCTCGCTCGCTCCTGCCAGTCCCCGGGAGATGGGGCTCAGAAACGACCTCCTGCAAGTCCGAGCACTTCCCGAGATGCCGCTCAAGACCATTCAGGCGCCCGCGCTTCTGATTCACGGGGGCTTGGATAAGGCCATCCCGGTCGCGCCGGTTGAGGCCGCCAAATCGCAACTTCCGAATGCTGAACTCATCCTCTTCCCCGACGACGGCCACCTTCTTTTCCTCGGCCGGGGGGCTGCGATCGCGCAAGAGCGCATCACCACTTTTTTGAAAAAATACTCCACACCCCATGGCGAATAAATCCCGCCTCACCAAGCTTCCCAGTGGCCTCCGCATCGCAACCTGCGAAATGCCGCACGCCGAAACCGCCGCGATGGGCATCTGGGCCTCCGTCGGCGGGCGCCATGAGCCGGTGGAACTCAATGGCATCTCGCATTTCATCGAGCACATGCTCTTCAAAGGCACCCAGCGCCGCTCCGCGCGTCGTATCATGGAGGAGGTCGAAGGCGTGGGCGGCGACATGAACGCCTTCACCGCCGAGGAGCGCACCTGCTACTACGCCACCGCCGCTGCCGAGTTTTTTCCGAGGGTGTGCGATGTCCTCTGCGACATCTACATGAACCCCCGCTTCTCGCCGCGCGACATCGACCGCGAACGGGGGGTTATCGCCGAAGAGATTCTCATGTATGAGGACGAACCCTCCTCGCGCGTTCAGGAACTCCTTGAGAAAACCCAGTGGGCCGGCCACGCGCTCGGCAGGCCCATCACAGGCACCCTACAAACCATCGAGGGGATGGATGCCGCCGCGTTCCGTGCCTACCGCGCGAGTCATTACAACGCGCAGAGCACTGTCGTGACCGCCGCCGGAAAGGTCCAGCACGACGAGGTTGTCGAAAAAGTCGCAGCGCTCCTGGCCAGCCTTCCAACCGGAAAGTCTCCTGCCGCAAAACCCTTCCCGGCACGGCAGAAGTCTCCGCGCCTTGTCACCGAGGCGCGCGATATCCAGCAGACCCAGCTCGCGCTGGCCTTGCCCGCATTTGGCCACTGCGACGAGCGCCGTTTTGCCCTGCATCTTCTCAATGTCGTCCTTGGCACAAATGCCAGCTCGCGTCTTTTCCAGGAAATGCGCGAGAAGCGCGGCCTCTGCTACTCCGTGAGCAGCCACTGGCTGAGCCTCAACGATGGCGGGGCACTCGGCATCTCCGCCGGACTCGACCGCCGCAATCTTGAGAAATCCTTGCGCCTCATTCTCGCACAATTCGATCTTCTCCGTAAAAAACCCGTCGGCTCGGCCGAGCTCCGCCGCGCCAAAGAATACACCATCGGCTCCAACCGCATGGCCCTCGAACGCAGCTCCAGCCAAAATTCCCGCCTCGGCGGATCGATCCTTGCACAAGGAAAAATCGTGGATTCCGAGACCGTCAACGAACGCATCCGCGCCGTGACTCCGGACGATATCCTCGCCGTGGCCGTGGAAATTCTGAATCCCTCCCGCCTCACGATTTCCGTCGTCGGGCCGAATCCTGATGAGCCAATGATCAAAAAGCTCATTGGCACATCTTAAAAAAACCCATCGCCTGCCCACGATGGCCTCACGGGCCGCACCAGGCAGCGAAGCGATCTGCTATTTGGAAGGTGGAGCTTGCTTCTCCAGGGTCTTCGGCCAATCGGCGCCGGACACCACCGCGCGGAAACCCGTGTGAATCATACCGGTGTCGGGACTCGTTTTCATGCGGGCCGCTGGGCGGTAGCTGGCGCAATAGGAGCCATCGCACAAAAACGAGCCTCCGCGAGTCACGCGCTTCGGCACGGCCGGCTCAGCAGGATCCAAGCTGTCGGCAGGGCCTTTCGGATTGATGCTGGTCTCGCCCGACGCGGCGCGAGTTTTGTAGGTATCCCCCCGAAACCAATCCGAGCACCACTCCCACACATTGCCGATCATGTGGTGCAGGCCATAGGCATTGGGTTTGTCGGAATCCACTGGAGCGGAGAGGGTGTATCCATCGAGCGGCTTCGGGTTGTGCGGAAATTCCCCCTGCCAAAGATTCGCTGGGCGAAAGGTCTCCGAGGGAGGCTCGTCGCCCCAGGTGAAGCGACGGGCGGGACCGCCGCCGAGCGCGGCGAATTCCCACTCCGCCTCGGTGGGGAGGCGTTTCCCGGCCCATGTGCAATAGGCCACGGCATCATCCCAAGAAACATGGACGACCGGCAGGCGGTCATCCTTCGCGGAGAGGCTGCTACCCGGTCCCTGGGGATGTTTCCAGTCCGCCCCCTGCACCCATTCCCACCAACGGGCGTGATTGCCCAGCGGCACGGGGCCGGGAGGCGATTTGAAAACCAAAGATCCTGCCACAAACACAGAGTCGTCGGGCTTTGGGGTGCCGGGCGGAAGTTGCTTTTTGATCTCCTCCCACTCGGGTTTTTTCTCTGCAGTGGTGACATAGCCGGTGGCTTCGACAAAGCGCCGGAATTCGGCATTCGTGACCTCGGTGGCATCCATCCAAAATCCATCGACCCTGACGCGGTGAACGGGAAATTCATCAGTCCGGGCTTCGGGACCCACGCCGCCCATGTCGAACTCGCCACCGGGAATCCAGACCATCCCCGGAGGCCAAGGTTTTTCGGGCCATTGCAAGATGTCTGGCGAAGCAGCGGCGGCGAGTGCTGCCGCACGCGAGGAAGGCGTCAGGCAGGCCTCTTCTTCTGCGGCAGAAGCTGGATGCGCCATCGCAAAAACGGCCACCGCGCTTGAGAGACGCAGGGTCTGACTCCAGAGACTTCGGCTTTTAGTGAGGGATTTCATTATTCAAAAAGCGGCTCATTTTTTAAGGATGGAAGAGGTTTACTACAAGGGGCCGTGGGGTTCTTTTCAACAAAGATTCCTTGGTAACCCCCATGGGCAAGAGCCCCACAGCGTTTTTCCAGAGTAGGTTTCGATCACCCTCGATGATTAGAATCGCCACCGGAGGGATTTTTCCGGTTGTGGAACATGGCGACCATACCGATGAGGAATGAGGTCGTCCAAGCAATCGAAAACATGCCGGAGAGTGCGATGACGGCCGTGACGGCATTCCAGGCTTGGGGCATGATGTCGCTCCCGTAGCCGAGCGTGGTGTAGGTGCTGGCGCTGAAGAAGAGGGCCTTTTGAATGTCCGGCACAAGGCCCGATAGGGACAGGGCGTAGCCCCAGATGCCGATCTCGACAAGGTGGGAGGTCAGCATGAGAAAGAATCCGAGATACAGGAACGGGCGGGCGATCAGGTAACGCTGGCGGGCGATGAGAGGCTCGATAAAACGCATCCGGATGTAGCCGACAAGCTCCGAGAAGAGGGCGTGGGTGGTCAAAATCACGATCAACATGACCCCGCCAAAGAGGAGCGGGGAAATATCGAAAATGAGAATCCTCGATTCGTTTAAAACGGGTTGTGCGGCAGATGGCATCGGGCGTGGAGAGGTCAGCGGCTGGTAGCTATGGAGATGGTCTGGCCGATTCTCAAGGGCAGTGGCGGCGTGCCGGTGACGCGGATGCGAACCGGAAAGCGATTGGGCAGTCTCACCCAGTCGACGGTCTGACTGACTCTCGGCAGGAGATCCACGGTGGATCCGTCGGGATCGAAAATGCCCCACGCGACGCTCTCGATCTCGCCCTCAAAGGGTTGGTTTTCGCGGCCGATGAAAGTGAGCTTGGCTTTTCCGCCCTCCTTGACGTGCTGGAGTTGGGTTTCCTTGAAATAAGCAGCGACCCAAAACGAACTGGAGTCGACGAGTGCGAGGAGTTGTTGCCCGGCGTAGACATAAGTGCCGGGGGAGGTGTTCATGTTCGTGATATAGCCATCGACCGGCGCGAAGGTTTTTGTGTAGCCAAGGTTGAGGTTGGCGTAGTCGAGTTCCGCCTGGGCGGCCGCTGTATCAGCTTGAGCAGCGGCCAGCAGGTCCTGGGCGTTTTGCAGGTCACGGAGGTCAGTGACCTTGCTTTGGTAGAGCTGGGTTTGGCGGGCGAGTTCCTGGTTCGCCTGGATCTCGGCCGCCTGGGTTTGCAGGAGCTTGGCCTGCGCATTTTTCACGGTGGCGATGTAGGTCGAGGGATCGATCTCAAAGAGGAGGTCCCCTTTTTTGACGCTCTGGTTGTCGCGAATCGGAATCTGGATGATTGGCCCGGCCACTCGACAGGCGACTCCCACCACATTCGCCCGCACCTGGCCGTCACGCGTCCACGGCTTGGTCGTGTAGCGTTCATACATCCCCAGGGAGGCTGCGGCGGCAAGGATGACTGTCACAAGCGTGAGGATGTATTTTGTTTTTTTAGGATTCATGGCGACAGGGCGAGTCCGATCACGCAACCAAAGAGAACCGCCATGGCGATGAAAAAGACAGGCAGATTTGCGACATGGCGCGTAAGGCGCAAATGCTCCATGACAATAACAAAAATCCAAGCGGCGAAAAATCCCAGCACGCTTACGACCATACCCCAAGGGAGGAGAAATTCCCCAATCAGGATTTCGGCGGCGATGGCTAACAGCAGCATGTGGCCTCATCTTCTCTGCCTTTCTCGTGGACGCAAGCGCAGTCCTACTCCTAAGATTGCCACATGCCGTCGCCCGTTGTGGAATCCCGTTGGTCGCGTTTGGCGGCGACCCTTGATTGGGCCGGGGCCGTCATGGGTCTGCAGATGGCCATCGCGGTGGTGGCGGCCTTGTTTTTTGCCTTGCTTCTCAGGCTGGAGTATCCCACATGGTCTGTTTTCACCGTCTTGATGCTCCTGTTGGCGCAATATGTGGGAGCGGTGCAACAAAAGGCTGTTTTCCGCATGGCGGGAACGGTGCTCGGCGGCTTGCTGGGATATCTGGCCACTGGAGCGTTACAGCAGGACCCGTGGTTGTATCTCTCGATCACATTTGTGGTGATCGCTTTTTCGGTGGCGATGTTCGGCCAATCGCGGGCCCCGTATGCGTTTTTCCTCTTGGGATTGACCTATGTGGTCATCGTATCAAATAGCCAAACCGACCCCTCCCTCGCGTGGAAGTTTGCCCTCTTGCGCACAGAGGAGGTCGGGCTTGGCGTGGTGGTCAGCATGGTGGTGCAGAGCACGGTTTTCCCGAACTACGCGAACCGGGCTTTTCGGGAGGCGCTGCAAGTGGCGTTTGAGGAATTGCGGGTGGCAACGCCCCTCGCGGTGGCACATTTTGAGCGGCGCCATACGGAAGCGATGCGGAATCTGAACGACTTCCCGAGCCGCGCCACGGCCTTGCGCATGCTCTTGCGCTTCGGAGGCATGGAGAGCAAAGCGTTTCGCAAAGAAATCGGGAGGTCTGCGGAACTCGTTACCAAGGTAACCCGGGCGGCGGGCATTCTGCGCTCGTTCCAACGCTATGAACCGGCTCCAGAACCCTACCAGAGCGCGCTGCGCGAGTTGGTTGGCGAGGCCGGCCTTCTCTTAGCGGAAGGATGGAAGGATCTGCAGGGCGGCGAGGGACTCGCAGAAACCTGGAAAAATCGCGCTTCGTCATTGAACGAACGCATTGAAGACGCCCTCCGCTCGCTGCGCGGTTCCAAGGAAGCGTGGAGCATCGCGCCAGAAGAATGCATGGGCCTGTCCGCACATTTGCTGGCGATCTCCGAGCTTAGCGAGGCATTGCTCGAGATGGACAGTGTCGAGCGGGCTCCCGCCGGAGTCACTTCTCTCGCCGAGAGCCTCGATCTGGCGCCCGCGTGGCCTGGGCCGGAATGGATCAACCGGGGAATCCGCTCGGGGCTCGCCTGCGTGGTGGCCTTGATTCTGGAAAACTGGCTCAAGCTGCCCAACGGCGCGATGATGCTCCTCTGCGTCTATGTCTTCACAGTGTTGAATGCCCAAAGTCCCGATGAAACGGGCGACCGCTCGGCGATTCGTTACACAATTGTTTTCGGCATCGCCACCACAGCCATCTGCATCGCCCTTCTCGCAGCCACTCCACTGATGGCGAGCTACGCCGTGCAAAACATCGTGCTGGCGACCTGGGCTTTTCTCTTCGGTTATTGGCTCCACGGAGCCGGCGGCGTGACAGTGCCTCTCAGCGCCTCTTTTTTTCTGCTTATCTCCGTGCTCGGGCTCAATTCTCAGGTCCCGGTCGCATTCAGCGATATCGAGGGCGTTTTCAGCGGAATCATCCTTGGGTTTGTTCTGGCAGCGCTCGCTCAGCGCCTCTTCTGGCCTGTGCTGCCACAGCAAAATCTTCAGAATGGCATGCGAGCCTACCTGCGAACACTCAGCGACTCTCTCGAACGGGGAATGGGCGCGTTGCCCCTTGGCAGGCGCATGGCGCAAGGGCTTTTCCCCTCCAAGGCCTTCAAATTCGTTGCCGCCATGGCCGGTCCGTGTTTTCCGCAGGAGGAGGCCGGACGCATGCGGGAATTCATCCTCACGATGCAGGATCTCGCCAGCGAGTTGGACTTGTGCGCGAGGCATCACAACCCTTTTTTACCCCCTGATGTCCAAGCGGACACCACACAAGCCATCGAGGAAACCAAGGCCATGGTCCAAAAAGGATGCGAGCTGCTGGACACAGCTTTCCGTGATGCCTCGTGCCCTGCGGATTTGACTCCAGAGATCGATGCGGCCCTGGCCCTGTGGGACGCATCCTACGCATCGCTTCACAGTTTCATCTGGAAAACCGACCTCTCGCCCGCAGAAGCCATCTCCCTCTTGGGTCTGGGCGCACGATTCCGGGCCACCCTGCTGATTTTGAAGCAGGCGATCCAACAAGCGCGCTCCTTGAGGATGGACGGCTATCTTGGCGATGTCTCGCTTTAGCAGGCTGTCACGAGCCTGCACGCTGGCCAACTTTCGGTTACTCGAGTGCATTGCCGAAGCGGATTCTATCGGTCCGCTTGTGATGCGCATTGCCTGCAAGGCTTGCTTTAGCGTGCCTCTCATACCAACGAAACAAGCGCTTGGCATCACGAAAAACCTCTTCCTGCGTGCTGCCGAGGAAAACGAACCCGGCAGTGTGGGTGGGGTTTTCTGATGGACTTTCATTACGGATTTCAGAACTGACACCGCCATGCAGCAGATTGTAAAGAAGCTCCGCGACAGGCTCCAGGGCTTTTCACCAACAGCTGCGAATCTCGTTTTGTAAAGTCTCGTGAGCCCGTTGCGAATGCCGTAGAACCCCTGGAATTTTCGCAGCGCTTTACAAGCGCGTTTGCGCTGTTATATTTCATTTTCAGTTACGGGGCGTAGCTTAGCTTGGTAGAGCGCCTGGTTTGGGACCAGGAGGTCGGAGGTTCAAATCCTCTCGCCCCGATTTTTTAGGTTAGCTTGCAACGCTGTTTTGGGTTCTTACGGTTAGACCTCCTCGCCTGCCCTTCCCTTCTTCTTTCGGAGAGGCAAAGTATTGCGTCAGTTGCCTTCATTGCGGATGGTTCTGTGCCTATGATTAAGTTGCCGTTGCTTGCTGGAAATTCCACAATTTGTGTCCCTGACTCCGTCGCCATGCCTGAGGCACTTGGACGAGTCACTCATTTGGGTGTGGGGGCACACCAAGACGATCTGGAATTCATGGCCTTTCAAGGAATAGCCGAATGCTACGGGTCCCACGAACTTTGGTTTGGCGGGGTGACTTGCACCGACGGGAAGGGCAGTTCCAGAAACTTGGCATATGCAAACTTGTCCTCAGACGAGCTCGCCGCACTTCGTCGCCAAGAGCAGGAGGAAGCCGCAAGAATCGGTCGTTTTGGGATCATGATCCAACTTGGACACTCCAGCTCCGAGGCCACCAATCCACAATCCGATCTCTTGCCTAACGATCTCTTTCAGATACTCACCGCAACAAGGCCCCGAGTCGTTTACACTCACAGTCCCGCAGACAAGCACCGGACACACTTAGGGGTCTTCGCCGCTCTGCTTCAAGCTTTGCGGAAGATGCCGACCGTCGATCGGCCATCCAAACTGATCGGATGCGAGGGTTGGAGGGATTTGGACTGGCTCTGCGATGGAGAAAAAGTTCGGATGGATGTGAGTGGTCGTGGAGATTTAGCCGAAAAACTCAATTCTGTCTTCGCATCCCAAATTGCCGGTGGAAAACGCTACGATCTCGCCGTGACCGGTCGCCGGGCGGCAAATGCGACCTTCTACGAACCCCATGAGGGCGACCATGCGAGCCAAGTTCTGGTGGGCATTGATTTGACACCTCTTGTCATGGACGACTCGATGGATGTTATTGATTTTACTCGCGGTTTTATCCGTCGTTTCGAGGACGAGGTCGTGCACGGTTTGACTCCCTATTTTAGAAGATAAACATGGAAATTATCATCCAACCCAATGCTGAAGATGCCGCTGAAATGGCCGAACGCATCATTACGAATCTCATTGTTACCAACCCACAAGCTGTTCTCGGGCTTGCAACCGGCTCAACCCCCCTTCGTCTTTACCAGCGTCTTGCCGCCAAGGGGCTCGATTGGTCAGGTATTACAAGTTTCAACCTCGACGAATATCTTGGAATCGGAGCGCAGCACCCTCAATCCTACAGCGCTTTCATGCAGGAAAATTTGTTTCGGCATGTGAATATAGGCGTCAAAAATATCCATCTTCCCGATGGCATGGCGGCTGATCCCGAAACCCACTGCCACGCCTACGAAGAAAAAATCCACGCTGCCGGTGGGATTGATCTTCAGCTTTTGGGAATCGGCACCGATGGCCATATCGGCTTCAACGAACCAAGCTCTTCTTTATCCTCGAGGACCCGCATAAAAACCCTCACAGCTCGCACCCGTCGCGACAATGCCCGCTTTTTTGGATCGGAGCGGGAAGTTCCTTATCATGTCATCACCATGGGAATTGGAACGATCCTCGAGAGCAGGACGGTCCTGCTTCTGGCCACAGGAGAGAATAAAGCCGAGGCTGTGGCGGGCGCAGTGGAGGGTGCCTTGACATCCATGAATCCGGCGTCGGCCCTTCAACTTCACCGAAAAGCCATCCTTTGCCTTGACGAGGCTGCTGCCTCAAAATTGCAGCGGCGCGACTACTACCACTGGGTTTTTGACAACAAACCCGCCTGGCAAAGAATCTCCACGAATTAGAGCACTCGGCCGACAGGGCAGCAACGCGCTGCTGAGAACAATACAAACAAAGCCCAACAGCACCTGCTTCAGGCGGGTTTTTTCGTCGTGGTCTGGATGTGGAGTTCGCGGAGTTGCTTGAAGTCGGCTTCGGCGGGCGATTGGGTCATCATTTCAACGCCACGGTTGTTTTTCGGAAATGCGATGACATCGCGGATGCTGTCCTCGCCGGCGATCAGCATGACGAGTCTGTCGAGGCCGAGGGCGATGCCGCCGTGCGGTGGAGCGCCGAATTTGAAGGCCTTGAGGATATGGCCGAAGAGGAGCTGTTGCTGTTCTTCGTTCACGCCGAGCACGCTAAACATCTTGGACTGGAGGTCGGACTCGTGGATTCGGAGGCTGCCGCCGCCGATTTCCACGCCGTTGAGAACAACATCGTAAGCCACGGCGCGGATTTTGCCGTATTCGCCAGACTCGAGGAGGGCGAGGTCATCCGCGCAGGGGCGAGTGAATGGATGGTGAACGGCATTCCACTTCTGTTCCTCTTCACTCCAGCCGAGGAGCGGGAAATCGACGACCCAGAGGAAATTGAGGGCGGTCGATCCTTTGAGAGTGTCCAGCATTTCGGCGACGCGCAGGCGCACGCGGCCGAGGGTTTCACAAGCGGTCTCCCACTTGTCTGCACCGAATAAAATGAGGTCACCTTCCTTGATGGCGAGGCGCTCGGTGAGGGCGGCCTTTTCGGCGTCGGTGAAGAATTTGACGATCGGGGATTTCCACTCGCCGTTTTCGACCTTGATGAAGGCGAGGCCTTTTGCGCCGGCTTGTTTGGCGAGTTCGGTGAGGTTTTCGATCTGGCCCGTGGTGATGCAGGCGAGACCGGAAGCGTTGATCGCCTTCACGACTCCACCGCCGTCGAGGGCGCCACGGAAAACCTTGAACTGCGAGCTGCTGAAGATGTCGCCGAGGTCGGTGATTTCAATGCCAAAGCGGGTGTCCGGCTTGTCGCTGCCGAAACGGTTCATGGCATCCTGATAGGTCAAGCGGGGAAAGGGCGTGGGGATTTCCATCCCTTGGGTCTCGCGGAAGACGGCGCTAAGGACTTTTTCCATGAGGCCGAGAATATCGTCCTGTGTAACGAACGAGGCCTCGACATCGAGCTGAGTAAACTCCGGTTGGCGGTCGGCACGGAGGTCTTCGTCGCGGAAGCAGCGGGCGACTTGAAAATACTTTTCCACACCGGCGACCATGAGGAGCTGCTTGTATTGTTGCGGGGCCTGCGGGAGAGCGTAGAAAGCACCGGGTGTGAGGCGGGATGGCACAAGAAAATCGCGGGCGCCCTCGGGGGTGCTCTTGGAAAGAATCGGCGTTTCGATTTCGAGGAAGCCCTCGGAGTCCATCACATCGCGCATGGTTTTCACCACGCGATGGCGGAGCCGCAGGTTGCGGCTCATTTGCTCGCGACGCAGATCGAGGTAGCGATAAGTCAGGCGGAGATCTTCGTTGGAAACCTTATCGTCGAGTTGGAACGGCAAGACCTCGGCGGCGTTCAGGATATCGAGGGAGGCGGCGACGACTTCAATCGCGCCAGTATCCAGCTTAGCGTTTTCCGTCCCAGCAAGACGGGGCACGACTTTGCCGATGACACGGATGACATCCTCACTGCGTAATTCATGAGATTTTTTGGAGGCCTCGGCATGTTCCTCGGGACGAAAAACCACCTGCGTGATTCCTTCCCGGTCGCGGAGGTCGATGAAGATGAGTCCGCCATGGTCGCGGCGCGAGGCCACCCAGCCGCAGAGAGTGATTTCGTGGCCAGAGTGTTCGGTGCGAAGGGCGTTGCAGTGGTGGGTGCGGTAGGACATGGCGGAGTTTCAGGAATTACGTTTGTAAGTTTTAAGTTTTGAAGTGAGGGCCGAGTGATCGAGGGCTTCCTCGGTGCGGGTAGGGAGGTGTTTGAGTTTAACGAGTGGCCATTCCTGTCCGACCACAATGGCGTGGTGGGCACCGAGGTGTTCGGCTTCTTGGAATTGCTTCCCGATTTTGGCGGATTTGAGGGGGAAATCGGTCGCGAGGCCGAGTTCTCTGCAGGATTGGACGATGTGGAGTGCCTCGGTGCGCTTGGATTCGTCAGCAATAATGACATACGCGTCGCATGAGGCGGCGAGTGCCGATTGGAGTTGGGCGGCAGCGGCTGGAGTTTCATCAATGAGGTGGCCAAGCACGACATCGCCCATGCCGAATCCAATGGCGGGAAGATCCACGCTGCCATCGCTCAGGCCCTTAATAAGACCATCATAGCGTCCGCCACCCGCCAAGGCGCGGAGGTTTTTCGATCGGTCGAAGATTTCGAAAACCACGCCGGTATAGTAGGCAAGGCCTCGAACGATCGAGAGGTCGGGCTGCACGAAGCCGGTCAGGCCGCGGGCGGCGAGGGCTTCGAGCACAGGGGCAAAAGCCTCGGGGCTGCCTCCGGCGATGAAGGCCTTGAGATCGGCAACAGTGAGTGCGGTCGAAGCCAGTTTTGCATTCAGCTTTTCTTCAGGCTCGCGCTCGAGTTTGTCGGCACAGGCCAGCGCGATGCGGGACGCAGATTCGTCGCAGCCTCGTGATGATAAAAAATCCATCCAAGCCTTGCGGTCGCTCAGGCGCACCACGAAGTTCTCGGCCGTGAAGCCGAACGCCCGCATCAGATCGATCGCCAAGGCGATGGTTTCGGCATCCGCCTGCGAAGAACTCTCGCCAATAATATCGGCGTTGAACTGCAAAAACTCGCGCAGGCGGCCCTTCTGCTGTCGCTCGTGGCGGAAGAAATTTGAGACACAAAACCACTTCATCGGTTTGCGGTAGTGCTTCTCGCGTGCGGCGACCATTCGCGCGAGGGTGGGAGTCATTTCCGGTCTCAAGGCGACCTCGCGCCCGCCTCGGTCGGCGAAGGAATAAAGCTGCTCGAGAATCTCCGCCCCCTCCTCGTTTTTCTTGCGGTAGAGGTCCGTGCTTTCAAGCACCGGGCCATCAAATTCCACAAACCCGTAGCGCTTCGCCACACCGCGCCAAATTGCAACAATGTGGTTCCGCCTGGCGCATTCCTCGGGATAAAAATCCCGAAATCCCGGCAATGCCTGCATCACGCGACGAACCTCCCCTGAACCGAAATCCTGAAAATCATCGCCGGACTCTGCCTGTTTCGACCCCGCCTGCAAAGCCGCAAATCAGTTCTCGCGCGCGACGGCAGGATTTCCGGCAAGCACGACATCTGGCCCTGCATTCCTCATCACCACGGCCCCAGCCGCGCAAACGGTATTGCGCCGCAGCGTGACACCAGGCCCGATGAAGGCACTTGCAGCAATCCAGCACCCCTCCTCGATGACGATGGGTTTTGTCACCAAATCGAAGGTTTCCTTCTCAAATTTGTGCGAGCCCGTGCATAGGAATGCCCGTTGGGAGATGCACACATGGGACTCGATCCTCACGCGGTCGAGGCTCAGGATCATCACCTCCTCGCCGATCCAGACATGATCAGCGATTTCGAGCCGCCATGGGAAATTGATGTTCACCTGCGAGCGAATCACCACACCCCGCCCGATCTTGGCGCCGAATGCCCGGAGGACCGCACAGCGAAGGCTGGAGGGCTGAGGGAACCAGGGTTCGAAAAAAATCGTCCGGGCCATCCACCACAGCGCCTCCTTCCAAAAAGGAGCACCTCTGGAGAATTCAGGATTCTGATAGCGCGAAAGGTCCATGGAGATTGATCAAACCTGTCGCCAATGAACACCCCCACCCGACAGCGTGCGATGACAAAAGCAACAGAACCGAAAATTTCACCTTGACGCGATTGCAGCCCGCCTCCATTTGTAAAGGATCTTATCGAGAGTGGCAGAGGGACTGGCCCTGTGAAGCCACGGCAACCGCTGAAGTGTGATACCAAAATTTCGCACCCAGGCCCAGGTGCCAAATCCAGCTCGGGTGTATCGTGCAAACGACAACCCGAGGAAGATGAGAGGGACATAAGCCAATCCGCAGGTGTCCTGTCACTCGTCCACTCTCGCTGAGGAGAAAATCCGACTATGAGCGAACAACAGACATTCTTTTCGAACCTGAAATGCCGGGAGTGCGGGCGTCTTTATCCAAAAGAGGCGATCCATATTTGCGAATTTGATTTCGGCCCCCTCGAAGCCGACTACGACTACGATCTCATCGCGAAGCACATCAACCGCGAGGTCATTGCATCGCGTCCACAGACGATGTGGCGTTACCGCGAGTTGCTGCCGATCGACGGCCAACCGACGGTCGGGGAGCAGGTCGGATTCACCCCGCTTGTCAGAGCCGACCGCCTAGCCAAGGAGCTGGGGGTTGATGAGCTTTACATCAAGAATGACACGGTCAACTACCCTACCCTTTCCTTTAAAGATCGCGTGGTTTCTGTGGCTCTCAGCCGCGCCCGCGAATTGGGCTTCAAAATTGTCGCCTGTGCCTCCACCGGCAACCTGGCCAACTCGGTGGCTGCAAACGCCGCCGCCGCCGGACTCACGAGTTATGTCCTGATCCCCGCAAATCTGGAGAGAAGCAAAATCGTTGGCTCGCTTGTCTATGGCACACAGGTCATCGGCATCGAGGGCGCCTACGATCAGGTGAACCGCCTGTGCTCCGAGATCGCCGGCAAATACGGCTGGGGTTTCGTCAATGTGAACCTGCGACCCTACTACGCGGAGGGATCCAAAAGCATGGGTTTCGAGATCGCCGAGCAACTGGGCTGGAAGCTCCCGCGCCACACCGTCATCCCGATGGCCAGCGGTTCGCTCCTCACCAAGATTCACAAGGCCTACAAGGAATTCATCAAAATCGGCATCCTCGGCGAGCAACCCTTCTCCGTCCACGGGGCGCAAGCGAGCGGATGCTCACCGATCTCCGAGGCCAAGAAGAAAAACAGCGACATCGTCAAGCCGGTCTCAAAACCGGACACCATTGTGAAATCCCTCGCCATCGGCACTCCGGCGGACGGCTACTATGCCATCCGCAGCATGAACGAGACAGGCGGATGTGCGGACGATTGCTCGGATGAAGAAGTGATTCGCGGCATCCGCGACCTCGCCGAATACGCTGGCATTTTTGCCGAGACAGCTGGAGGCGTGACAGTCGCCTGCGCCCGCAAGCTCATCGACAGCGGAAAAATTCCCCGTAACGAGAGCATCGTCCTCTGCATCACAGGCCACGGGCTCAAAACCCAGGAAGCCATTCACGGCCACTGCGGCGAAGCCCGCGTCATCAACCCCAGCCTGCGCGAATTCGAGGCCCTCATCGCCAACGACGAGGCTGTCCTGGAAGGAAGTTTTAAGTCTTAAGTTTGTAAGTTTTAAGACTCACCAACCGACGAGCCAACACCCAAAACAAAACCTCCACAACCACTCCACTTAAAACTTAAAACTCCTCACCATGCCTATCCAAGTCCGCATCCCAGCCCCCCTCCGCAAGCTCACGAATGAGCAAGAAGTCGTTCCCACCACGGGCGCAAACATTGGCGAGATTCTCACAAATCTCAATGCCGCCCACCCAGGCCTCTTCGAGCGCATCTGCGACGAAAACGGCAATGTTCGCCGCTTCGTAAACATCTTCGTCAACGACGAGGACATCCGCTTCCTACAGGAAAAAGCCACACCCTTGAAGGAAGGCGACGAGATCAGCATCGTTCCAGCCATCGCCGGGGGTTAGGCTTTATTCGTTCGTGAAAATTGGCCGCTCATTTTTGGGGGTCTCTTACCTTGCGCTTACTGCACTTTCTCTTTCGAGTCTCTCTGCAAAGCCGGACAAGGTCAACGAACTGTATCTCGAGAGCTGTGCCTCCTGCCATGGATCAAAGTTCGAAGGCGGGTTGGGCGGCAATCTTGCCGATGGTTTCTGGAAACACGGCGAGAGCGATCACGCGATAGCGCGCGTGATTTCGCAGGGCCTGCCGGATCTCGGCATGCCTGCCTATGAAAAAACCCTCTCCGCCGAGCAGATTCGCTCACTCGTGGTCTTTCTACGGGAGAAGGAAAAATCCACCAAAACCCAATCCTCGCCCCCTCCACAGCCCAAGGAGGGTCGTGCCGTAAAGTCCCTCGAGCACTCCTACAAGGTCGAAACCGTTATTGGCTCAGACCTCAAAACACCATGGAGCTTGGCTTTTCTGCCCGATGGATGCCGACTCGTAACCGAACGACCAGGCGGGTTGCGCGTCATTGATGCCGATGGAAAACTTCTGCCCGACCCGGTCGCGGGAACGCCACGCGTGATCGAGTTGGGGCAAGGCGGAATGCTGGATGTGGCCGCTTCCCCCGACTTTGCAAAGGATGGCTGGATCTACCTGGCTTTTTCGGATCCGCTCGAGGGGGAGAAAATGCGCGCCATGCTCAAGATCGTGCGGGGGCGCATTCGCGATCATGCTTGGACGGACGAGGAGGTTGTTTTTCAAGCCGCGCCGGATTTTTACACTTCCAACGGTGTCCATTTCGGCACGCGCATGGTTTTCGACAGTGCGTATCTTTATTTCATCGTCGGCGAGCGCGGCGGGAAAATGGAAGCGCAAGACATCACCCGCCCGAATGGCAAAATATACCGTGTTTTTCCAGATGGCAGCATCCCGCCGGACAATCCATTCACCGCCGACAAAAAAGCGATTCCCGGCATTTGGAGCTATGGTCATCGGAATCCACAGGGCCTCGCCATCGACCTGCGCGACCATGCCATCTACGCCACCGAGCACGGCCCGCGCGGGGGCGACGAATTCAACCTCATTCGCAAAGGCGCGAACTACGGATGGCCGGTCATTTCACATGGCATGAACTACGATGGCAGCCCG